>Ga0209737_10001047_pt1 | contig 20764 bp, 14 predicted proteins | sample TergutCu122P3_FD_187284 | JGI IMG/M metagenome (GOLD analysis project Ga0209737, IMG submission 187284) | Cubitermes ugandensis P3 segment gut microbial communities from Kakamega Forest, Kenya - Cu122 P3 (SPAdes) (version 2) | ecosystem: Host-associated > Arthropoda: Insects > Digestive system...
AACCGGCGGTTTCAAAGCCATTTACCGCTTCACGGTTGCAGGTGATTTTGATATGGGCGATATGCAGGCTGCAGTGGAGCGACCAAATCTCTACAAGGTTACGTTGAATGGAAAAGAAATCAAACCTGTTCCGGGAAAATGGTTTCTCGACCGTGAGATTGGGGTATTTTCCATTGGTGACGCTGTAAAGAAAGGCGCCAACGAATTATCCATCGAACTTTCGCCCATGAAAATACACGCCGAGATAGAGCCAGCGTACATTTTGGGTAATTTTACCGTGCAACCTGCCGCTAAAGGATTTACCATTCATCCACCGGTAAAAAATTTTGTTGTTGGCAACTGGAAAGAGCAGGGATGGCCCTTTTATCCGGGTGCAGTATCGTACACAAAAAAGTTTGACATAGCCAATCTGTCAGGAAATTATCGTGTAAGTATTGGTGATTGGACAGGAACCGTCGTTGCAGTGTCTGTAAACGGTCAACAGACGGGCGTTATTGGGTTTGAGCCTTATGCACTTGATGTGTCGAAATACATCAAACAAGGCGCCAACACGGTGGAGGTAAAAGTAGTGGGCAGCAACAAGAACCTGCTTGGCCCTTTTCACAACAATCCTGCACCCGGATTGGTTTCGCCCTGGCATTTCCGTAATGTTAAGGGCTATCCGGCAGGAAGTGATTATCAGCAGTTGGATTACGGATTGATGGATGATTTTTGGCTGGAAGAAGGGAAGTGATTACTTAAATTTATCGCTTAGCAGTCTCATCTCAACAGCAGGCGAAGCATTTTCGTACAGCATGTTGTACACAGCCCTTACAACCGGAAGATTAATATTGTAGTGTTTGTTGATTTCGTTCATACAAGCGGCGGCGTAATATCCTTCTGCTACCATGTTCATTTCCAACTGCGCTGATTTTACAGAATACCCTTTGCCAATCATTGTCCCAAAGGTACGGTTGCGGCTGAATTGCGAATAGCAGGTTACCAGCAGGTCGCCCAGATAAGCTGACAGTTCGGCTGATCGTTCGGCCGGAAAACTTTGTTCGATGAAACGTTTCATTTCGGCAAAACCATTGGAAACCAGCACTGCGGTGAAATTATCGCCGTAACCCAAGCCGTGGGCTACTCCAGCGCACAACGCTATTACATTCTTTATTATCCCTGCGTATTCAATTCCGTAGACATCGGTTGAAATGACGGTTTTGATGTAGCGACAATTGAGTTGTGCAGCCATCAACTCTGCCATTTTACGTTCTTCACAAGCTACAGTAAGATATGAGAGACGTTCCAGGGCAACTTCTTCGGCATGTGTCGGCCCGGATACCACCCCAAAACGATTGTACGGAAGATGGAAACGCCGGTTGAAATACTCGCCAATGGTGATGTTTTCGTCTGGTACAATTCCCTTGATGGCAGAGAATACCATTTTGTCCGTGAAATCCACTGACATGTCTTCGGTAGTATCTTTCAGGAATGCAGCCGGAACAACGAATAACAACATATCCGATTGACGCACTGCTTCATTCACATCATCGAAAATCTGTACGTTGTTGGTATCGAGTTGTATCGAACTCATGTATAAACAATTGTTTCCGTACAAAGTTACTGATTCGCGGATTTCCGGCTCACGGATATACCAGTTTAGTTGTTGCACATGGTTACAAAGCACTTTCACTAATGCTGTAGCCCAACTTCCACTACCTATTACTCCAACAGTCATGATTATATTTGTTTTTTCGATTATTAACCATACAAAAAAACCCCAGCCCGTAACCGACTGGGATTTTTCCGAGTAGCGGGGGCAGGACTCGAACCTACGACCTTTGGGTTATGAGCCCAACGAGCTACCACTGCTCCACCCCGCAATATATGATGGGAATAATTTATCTTTTTTGCGCGGCAAAGATAATACGAAAAGATATAATATCCAAAAAAAGTGAAAAATATTTCAGAATCTATTAACTTTGTCCGCTTATTGAATAATAATTTATCATGATACAAATGAAAAACTGTTGGTTCATCTTTACATTTCTGTTGTTGTGCCACCTTTGTCCGGCACAAATTACCGTCAGTTTCAAACAACAAAAAAACGGTGTGGAATTATCATGGGCGAAAACCAGAGAAGCCGAAGGATATAACCTGTACCGTTCTGACAGCCGGTTTGGTGAATATCAAATAATTAGGGTCAAAAAAAACGTTTTCACCGACAAAAACGGTAGATACGCCTACTACAAAATAGCGCCGGTAGCAGCGGGTAAAGAAGGAGTGGTATCTGCTCCTCAATCCCTTGAACTGGAACTTTTTGGAAACAAAACATACGTTTTCAATTCTAATGATTCGAGGAAGGAAATGCAACAGGTTATCGATGCGATAAGCAAAGAAATGGCTGACGGAAGGGTTTCCCAATTCACTGATAAACGGGCAGCATTTTTGTTCAAACCCGGAAATTACGACTGGCTGCAGTTCGAGAACGGGTTCTATATGCATGTGGCAGGTCTTGGAAAACTTCCCACTGATACGAAGATAGACAAAGTCTATGTAACAACCGACTGGTTGAGAAATAAAAATGCCACCTGTAACTTCTGGCGCGCTATAGAGAATGTTTCCCTTATGAACAGGGATGGCGAAATGCTGATTTACGGCATTTCACAGGCCGCGCCTATTCGCAGAATGATGATACATGGCGACATCAATCTGGATATGGGAGGATGGTCCAGCGGCGGTTTTCTGGCAAATTCAGCAGTAACATGCTCTGCGGGTTCCCCCACGCAACAACAGTTTTTTCTTCGCAACAACGAAACCAGCTTCACAGGTGTGAACTGGAATCTGGTATCTCTTGGGAACAAAGGTGAGATTGAAATGAAGGACAACCGTACCATTATTGAAACTACGCCCGTGATATACGAAAAGCCGTTCCTGTTTTTCGAAAACCGTGATTATTTCGTGTTCGTTCCCGGACGTGTTGAAAATTCCAGCGGGGCATCATGGAGCAACGGAAAGACAGAAAACGGAAAGGTGATTCCTTTGAGTGAGTTTTATGTTGCACGCGACGACAGGGATAATGCAACAACGATTAACACAGCGCTTGCAAAAGGCAAACATATCCTGTTTACTCCGGGAATATACCGGATTACCGAAACCATTGAAATTATGAAAGCGAACACGGTTGTTTTAGGTCTTGGCATGGCATCCATTCAACCCGTGAATGGGAACAACGCTATGTACGTTGACGATGTTGAAGGTATACGGATAGCAGGACTTATTTTCGACGCCGGATCGGGAATAAATGAGCGTACCGGAACGGGAGGATCGGAGGTGTTGCTTCAAGTGGGACCGAGAGGTTCAAAAAAAGACCTTTCCGGAAATCCGATTGTACTCAGCGATCTTTTTTTCAGGGTGGGGGGCGTAAATACTTCACTTCCCTGTAAAGCCGACATATCGCTTGAGATCAACGCCAATGCTGTCATTGGAGATCATTTCTGGATATGGCGCGCCGATCATGGCGGGCAGGTTGGGTGGGAACTCAACAGGGCGGATTACGGATTAATCGTGAATGGTGATGATGTGACGATTTACGGACTGTTTGTGGAGCATTACCAGAAATACGACACCTGGTGGACAGGTGAAAACGGACGCATGTATTTCTATCAAAATGAAAAGGCTTATGACGTTCCGACGCAGGAAGACTGGATTGGACCCGACGGAAACCATAATGGATGGGCTGCCTACCGTGTGGCTGGTCATGTAAAAAAGCACGAGGCGTGGGGAGTAGGCGTTTACAGTGTATTCAACAGAACAAAGGATTTTGTTTTGCTTGAAAACGCTATTGTTGTTCCCGCAAAAGGCGATATTACCATCCATTATCCGTTTACGGTTAACTTGTCGAATAACGGAGGGATTGAACACATCATCAATGGTTTGGGTGGCCCCCACACCAGCAGGGATTCGCGTACCGGTTCGCTGAAAACCCTGCCTGAATCTTATAATAATGTATGGAAAAGTGAAAAATAAATTTTAATATCAACCAATTTTTAAATTAATCAATATGAAACAGTTAACCACCTGCATGGCCGTCGTTGCCCTGCTTTTCCTGACCCAGTGTACGTCTGCTCCGGAAGAATTCAAAATCAAATTCGACAGCAGCAAAGAAATTTCCGGAAAGAAATTTGCTATCCGTGACATCAATTCCGAATTGCCCCGAAATTGGGATGAATACAATTTCGTGGTACTGGAGTATCGAATCACCACATCTCAACGTTTCCACGTAGGATTTAATACGGATTATGGATACAACGAGTTGCGCGTGATGAGTTATGTGCCCAATGCCTGGAATAAACTGGCTATTCCTCTAAAGTTTTACCGCCGCTTGCCCGACGCACGTATTGACCTGGCCGCTACCTACAACCAGCCCCGGTATACCGGATGGATTAACCTTGGCGGAAAACGCGGCGAACTTCATGGCGTCGATTCCATCGGCATCCGTATGCGCGTGCCTATTGGAAGTCCTGAATTTGAGATTAGAAACATTACCCTTGCGGTGGAAGATCCGGGCGATACGTATCTGTGTGAAATTCCTGCCGTCGATGAGTTCGGTCAACATAATCTGGTAGATTACGAAGGGAAAATCGCTTCGCTTGAACAGCTGCAGGCAGAGTGGAAAACCGAAGAAAAGGAACTGGAAAACGCTACCTACAACTACAATTATTCACGTTACGGTGGTTACCTGAAAAAGCAATTGAAAGGTACCGGTTTTTTCAGAGTGGAAAAGGTGGATGGTCGCTGGTGGTTTGTCGACCCCGACGGTTATTTGTTCCTTTCCCATGGCGTAGACTGTGTGAGCCCAGGCGGCGGCGGCAATACACGCGATATGGACAAACGTGAAGGTATGTTCAAGCAACTGCCACCTGACCAGTTCAGACAAACTTTCCGTAACCGTGAATCTGCATCGTTTGGAACCTGGAATCTCTACCGCCGTTTTGGGGATAATTACCGTGAAAAGGCAAATGAGATGGTAATCCAACGTATGAACGCATGGGGATTAAATACCATTGCCAACTGGTCGAGTGCGGCTGTATATGGTTTGAACAAAATAGCCTATACCCTTCAGTTACGCGGCCTGGCGATGGATGGCAACCTGATGGGACTGGCGGATGTATATGCTCCCGATTTTGCTGCCGGATTGGATTCATCCATGAAATCCTATCTGCCCGAAAACAGAAATAATCCATGGGTTGTAGGCTATTTCGTAGGAAACGAGCCATCGTGGCTGGGACAGGAAGCCCGTCTTTGCGATCTTATCTTAGAAGGTGATGACCGCCCCATCAAAGCAGAGTTGATAAAATACCTGCAAGATGGAAACACGCCCGAACACAAAAAGCAATTCATTTACAAAACTTTCAATATTTTTCTTCAAACGGTTAAAACAACCATGAAACGGTATGATCCCAATCATCTGAATCTTGGTATCCGTTTTGGCAATCTCAACGAATTGGACGAACAGTTGATGGAAATTTGCCACAATGCCTTTGATATACTTAGCTTCAACTGTTATGATCTGAAGCCCAATAAGGAAATGATGGATCGTGCGCTCCGGCTGACCGGCATGCCCATGATCATCGGTGAATATCATTTCGGTACGGTAGACCGTGGCCTGGCGCAATCACTCTGGCAAGTAAACTCGCAGCAGGAACGGGGTATTGCCTATCGTTACTATACGGAACAGGCGTATGCTCATCCAGGCATGATCGGTACGGCTTATTTTCAATGGTGCGACCAGGATTTGCTGGGACGCGGTGATGGCGAAAACTACAATTGCGGATATATAGATGTTACCGATCGTCCTCACAAATACCAGGTGGAAGCCACAATAGAAACAGCCAAACGCTTGTATGCCGTCCATTCCGGGGAAATAACACCTTTCGAACAGACGCCAGACAAAGCGCGCGGACATGGAGGTATGCCTGAATATTGGAATAAATAATCATTAATTATTTGATTCTTAACAAATATTTTTCTGAACTTTCGCAAAGGCAAATTGAGCAGTTTGCCATGCTGGAAGGACTGTATGCAGACTGGAACAAGCGGATCAATGTAATTTCGCGCAAAGATATTGGCTATTTGTATGAGCGCCATGTGTTGCACTCATTGGCAATTGCCAAAGTCGTCAGTTTTTCATCCGGCGCCAGGGTGTTAGATGTTGGTACCGGAGGCGGTTTCCCGGGGATACCTTTGGCCATTCTTTTCCCGGAAACCCATTTCCACCTGATCGATTCCATTGGGAAAAAATTGAATGTAGTTAATGCTGTAGCCGGAGCGCTCAAATTGCTAAATGTTACAAGTCAGCATATACGCGCCGAGCATTTGACCGGTAAATATGATTTTGCAGTCAGTCGAGCAGTGACATCGCTTTCTGTTTTTCTTCCCTGGATGAAAGGTAAATTTATCCAACGCAATTTACATACCCTGCCCAATGGTATGATCGTTCTAAAAGGCGGCGACCTCTCGGCAGAGATTTTTCCCTATCGCGAACGGACATCTGTTTTTTCTATCTGTGATTTTTTTACCGAACCATTTTTTGAAGAGAAAAAGGTGGTGTATATTTCCGCCTTAGTTTGATTTTACATATAAGATTGAGGATTTTGATGCCATTCCACAAGCTTCTTTACTTCTTCTTCCGTAATATAACCCTCTTCAAACGCTACTTCCATCAGTGTTGAAAATGTAACAAGCGTGTGCAGTTCGCAGTTATTTTCCTTAAATCTGTTGATCGCTTCGGGAAAACCGTAAGTGAAAATGGCTGTCATGCCCAACACATTTACTCCGGCTTTACGCAATTCATCAGCTGCTTTCAAACTACTGCCGCCTGTGGATACAAGATCCTCAACAATCACCGTTTTCTGTCCAGGATGGACAATACCTTCGATCAACTTCATCATTCCGTGATCTTTCGCTTTTTCGCGAACATATACAAACGGTAGATTCAATTGATCCGCCACAAGAGCGCCCTGTGCAATAGCGCCTGTGGCAACGCCGGCTATAACTTCAGCATCAGGAAATTCAGTTTGTATCCTGTTCACATATCCATCCCGTATCATACTGCGCACGCTGCTATAAGACAATGATAGCCGATTATCACAGTATACGGGCGATTTCAAACCTGACGCCCAAAGATACAAATCATCAAAGTTGAACCTTATTGCCTTTATTTGTAATAATTTACGCGAAATTGATCGCGATAGTTCCAATTTATCCATAGAATATGTTTTTTATACTTTCTCACAAAAATAGGTAATTTTTTTAAAAGTTTTTTTTTTGATTAGTAAGGCAAGAAAAAAATGCTTTACTTTGCAACGTTTTTGTTATGTAGTAAATATGATTAGCAGAAGATTACTTCGCATTAAGATTTTACAGATTCTGTATGCCCATTTTAATTCCGACGGATCAGAAATATCAAAATCGGAAAAAAATTTGATATTTAGCATTCAAAAGGCATACGATCTTTATTTTTATCTTTTATTGCTCGCCGTCGATATCAGGAAATATGCTGTTTCGCGTATCGAACTTGCCCTGAACAAAAGACTTCCCACTTGGGAGGATCTGCATCCCAACACCCGTTTTGTCAACAACGAGGTGATCAGGCAGATAGAAGAAAGCGCTGCACTTATCAAATTCACCTCTGAGCGTAAATTGAGTTGGGTGAATCATCCGGAATTAATCAAAAGTCTGTATAACAAACTGATAGAATCAACATATTATCAACAGTACATGGAACGTCCTTCTTGCAGTTATGAGGATGACAAACAGTTGCTTGTTGATTTTTATACCGTCGAACTGGAAGACTACGACATGTTTTATGAGATTCTGGAGGAACAAAGTATTTTCTGGAATGACGATATTGATTTTACGGTGATCATGGTCATCAAAACCATGATGGATATTTGTCCCGACAAGGTCACATTTCCTCCAATGTACAAATCGGGTGAAGATCGTGAGTTTGCATTCAGTTTGTTGCGTGCATCCATTATGCATTATGATGATTATCGCAAATTGATTGAAACTTATATAGATAATTGGGATATTGAACGGGTAGCGCATATCGACAACCTGATTATGCAGATGGCTATTAATGAATTGGTAGAGTTTCCTTCCATTCCGGTGAGAGTAACGTTTGATGAATATTTAGAATTAGCCAAATATTATTCGACGCCTAAAAGCTCCATTTTCATCAACGGCCTGCTTGACAAAATTTCGGCAGACCTGACCGAAAAGGGGATAATCAACAAAATAGGAAGGGGACTCATGACGGAATAGTTTCAGGTTGATCAATCAAAATTCAAAAATTATAATTCAAAAATTATTATGAAGTTAGCAGTAGTAGGCGTGAGTGGCGCCGTAGGACAGGAGTTCCTGAAGATTCTGGAGGAAAAAGATTTTCCTATGGACGAGTTGGTGTTGTTTGGTTCGTCGCGTAGCGCGGGGACAAATTACCGGTTCAAAGATAAAGAAATCATCGTGAAAGAGTTGAAAGACAACGATGATTTCAAAGGTATTGATATTGCATTGACTTCAGCAGGCGCAGGTACATCGCGTGCTTTTGCTTCGGCCATTACACGTCATGGCGCTGTAATGATCGACAACTCCAGCGCTTTTCGCATGGATGAAGATGTGCCGCTGGTGGTTCCTGAAGTAAATGCTGCCGATTGCAAAAACAGACCAAGAAATATCATTGCCAATCCTAATTGTTCCACCATTATTATGGTGGTAGCATTGAAACCGGTTCATGACCTGTCGCCCGTCAGGCGCGTGCACGTAGCCACCTATCAGGCAGCCAGTGGCGCTGGGGCTGCTGCAATGGACGAACTGATCATTCAGGTAAAACAAGTGATGAATAACGAGCCGGTAACGATTGAAAAATTCAAACACCAACTGGCATTTAACCTGATACCGCATATAGACGTATTCACTGATAACGACTATACCAAGGAAGAGATGAAAATGCACCACGAAACGCGGAAAATCATGCATTCCGACATCTCGGTAAGCGCTTCCACTGTGCGCGTACCTGTTCTTCGCGCGCACTCCGAGGCTGTTTGGGCTGAAACAGAACAGCCGCTGGATTTGTCTGATGTCAGAAGGGCATTTCAAAATGCGCAGGGCGTAGAAGTTGAAGATAATCCTGCCGAATTTGTTTACCCTATGCCGTTGTTCGCTGCTGATAAAGACCCTGTGTTTGTCGGACGTATCAGGAAAGACATCACTTCCCCAAATGGAATACATTTCTGGTGCGTTAGCGACCAGATACGTAAAGGCGCAGCGCTCAACGCACTGCAGATAGCCGAGTATATGATCAGAGAGCGATTGTTTTAAATTATAATGAAACCTCGGAATAGAGTTATCGCGGCATTCAATCATGAAGCCATCGATCGTACACCTTTTCAGGCTACATTTACTCCTGAATTTGCCAACCGGCTGCGGGCGCATTTCGGGTTGAAACCGTGTTTGACCGAACCCCACCACCGAAAATGGTACGGATACGAATTGGAAATTCTTACCTGTCAGGATGCGCTGCAAGCCGGGGTGGGCTGGTTCACCAATTATTATCTTGACGACAAGCCATACGTGGATGATTGGGGTGTGCAATGGAAGATTGATCCTTATGATACGCCTTTTGGCGGAGGAATATATACCAATATCAAAAGAGGCCCTTTAGCAGGCGATGATCCTGACGTGAACAACTATCGTGCGCCCGACCCAAATGCTCCCGGCCTGTACGATCATGTAGAACGGTTAGTGCGCGAATTTAAGGACGAGTATTACATCATCGGCAGGGTACACTGTACTGTTTTTGAATCGGCGTGGGCGTTGCGCGGATTCGAGGATTTATTAATGGATCTGTACATCAACCCCGAACTGGTCAATAAAATTCTCGAAATTACTTTCCAATATCATTTGGAAGCTGCAAAAAACATGGCGCGTAAAGGGGTAGACATGATCTGGTTAGGCGACGATTTTGGCTCGCAAACAGGGCCATTGATCAGCACCGACACATGGAACGAGTTTTTCAAACCGCGTTACGGACAACTCTGCAAAGAAGTTAAGCAAATCAACAAGGACATCAAAATAGCCTTCCATTCCGATGGTTGCGTTTACGATATCATTCCCGGATTGATAGATGCCGGGATTGATGTACTCAACCCGGTACAGACCGAATGTATGGATCCGCAAATTCTGAAAGATAAATATGGCGACCGGTTGTCGTTTTTTGGCGGTATAGCCGTACAGTCTACTTTGCCAATGGGAACACCCGCCTGCATACAGCGCGAGTTTGACTGGCTGAAGTCGTCGCTTGGAAAAAATAATGGATGGCTATGCGCTCCTACGCATCATGTACAGCAGGATACTCCGGTGGAAAATTTCCTGCAACTTGTCCAATGTATTACTTCACCTCTTCGCAAGTAAATCCTAATTTTTCAATGGATTTTTTCAATTTGGCCTTGTCGGTCTTGTCTGTTTGGTAGGTGATGGTCACTAATTTTTTGTCCAAATCAGTGGTCAAGTCTTTCACCCCCTTTTCGTAGGGGATATTTTTCTTGACTTTCTGTTCACAATTGTGACAGTCCATACTCACAGTAAAAACGACTTTTTCTTCCTTGTTGTTTTTCTTTTTGTCCTGTGCGGAAACTGTAACTGTTCCCAACAAAAAAACTACTGCTAAAATGATTTGTACTACTTTCATGATATCTTATTTTTTAATTACTTGATTTCCCCTATCCGCAGACGAATTCCTGCATAAATTTTTCTGCCCATTAGAGGTCCCCAAATTCTTGAAGCGTCAAAAATCGGGCCAAAAGGATTTTCAGGGTCTATAATTGGATTTTTTTGTTTGTAATTGAGGATGTTTTCACAACCGGCATAGATATCCAAACGTTTTGTCTTTTTGCTTATCTGTGCGAAATACAAGGGATAGGCGGGCGACCATTCTTTTTCAGCATTATAGCCCGACAGGGAGGGTAAACGACTTTTCCCGTTGAATTGAGCCGTAACGTCAAATTTCCATTTTTCGAAATTGGTTGCGTATGACAAATTGATCAATCCCCGATATTTGTTGGTCAAAGGTTTTTCAGTGAAAAGGGTTTGATAGAACCTGTCTTTCATCTGGTAATAAGAGATTTTGGTATCGTTCAACTTAAATGCAACAAAAATATCAAAACCCTTAAATAGTGTTGTATTCACATCAATCTGCCACGCATTGGCGTACGACATATAGTTCCCATGTAAATTGTAAAAACTGACTTGTCCCTTATTATATTCCATATCCACAATGGCTTGATTATCAAAATAGGTGCGGTAGTAATCCACGCCAACAGTCATCGTTTCATTTCCCGGCATGGGAATATAAAAGGTCAAGTTGGCGCCATAATTCCAGGCCTTTTCAATATTCAAATACTTAATGGTCTCTACGTTTATTTTTCTGGAAGAGGCCAGATAACCGATGTTTTCGCTGATGACATTTGGCGAACGGTAACCGCGCCCTGCCGAAACACGAAAAATGATATGGTCGGTAAAATTGTACTTGAAATTTGTTCTCGGAGTAATCAGCCATCCGAAACGGTTGTGATAATCACCGCGCAAACCAACAATAAAGGTTATTTTTTCGTGACCGGAAAAAGTATACTGTGCAAAAGCGCCGGGAACAGTCTCTTCGCGGAGAAGACGGGCAGGTTGGGTAGAGATCAGCGATAAGGTATCGCTATACCTTTCTTCAAATCTATCCAAAAGAAAACTTGCACCAGCAGTGAATTTATGAAATGTATTAGAAAAATACGACGAAACCAAAACATTGCTGTAGAATGTATTCTGTTTACCACCATAAGTTTTTGCGCCATACACAGAATTAATTTCATGGTTTGTGAAACTGTTTATGATCCCGATGCTTTGCTCCGGTCGTTTACCGAATGAAAATCCCGTTTTATTAGACAGTTTAAAATTGCGGTTTTCAATATGGGTTTGATAACTGCTGTTTGACGGCAGAGCATTTGCTGCCTTAAAAGTTTGACCGCCATCACGTTCATCGTACAGAAATTTGACGTCTGTACGCGACTCTACACCCTTTTCTAAGTTATCGTATATCCAACGATTATAAATATTAAACTGCTTTGTTTTAGGCATATCTAAAAAACCATCATGATTGCCGTCATGCTCCGTCTGTTCCATAGAACTGTGCAACATCAATCCTGTCCACAGACCTTTTCCGACAGGCGCTGCCGATGTGAGATTGGCTTCCAGGCGACCGTCACTCGACCCGAACAGATTCAAAAACAATGTTTCACTGATGTCGGGTTTCTTGAATTCCAGATTGATTTGTCCTGTGGTTGATTCATAACCGTTGATCACTGAAGAAGTACCTTTTGAAACCTGAATGGATTCCAGCCACGGGCCGGGAACATAATTCCAACCAAATACAGAAGCCAGTCCGCGTAGCGTAGGAATGTTTTCGTCGAGCATTTGCGTATAAATTCCCGACAATCCAAGCATTTGTATTTGTTTTGCTCCCGAAACGGCATCAGTAAAACCTACCGTGACTGTAGCGCTGTTTTCAAAACTTTCAGCCAAATTACAGCAGGCCATTTTCTGTAAACCTGCTCCGGTAATGATTTCTGTTTGAATAGGGGTGATTCTGGAAATATAACTGCCTTTCCTGCGGGCTGAAACCACGGCTTCACCCATTACAACTCCTTCCCACAATACAAATTCAACCTGTTTCGTACCGGAAGGAACATGAATCGTATCATTTTGATAGCCGACAAAAGAAGCAATCAAACGGGATGTCCCGCTTGAAAGGAAGTCAATGGAAAATTTTCCATTTGAATCAGTAGATACTCCCTGTTGCGTCTCTTCCCAATAAACATTAGCCGAAGGAAGCGTTATCCTGTTACCGCCCTGATTATTTCCATATACCACGCCGCTGACCTGTTGTGCTTTCAGACAATGTCCAACTGCTGTGAAAAAAAACAAACTGATTATATACTTCATCATGATACAAAAGTACGAAAAAATACGAATATTGGTATTGTTGTTAAAAAAAAATATACCTTCGCAGCGTTTTTGTCAGTTATTTTCAGGTTGTAAAGATCATCATGCCCTACAGAAGACTTCCCAATACGGATGTTGCACGGCTGAAAGCTTTAAAACAGGCTTATCAGAAGGGGAAAGAATTACCTCCGTTCAAACTTGCATTTTCGCAAAGCACTTATTACAGGATACAGTCTTTCCTTAGTAATTTTGAAACTGTCATACGCCTGTATAAGAACACATATGCTAATTCCATTGCAAAAAGCAGGGAATATCCGGTACTTTTTAAAAAAGCGAAATTGTATATTTCCCATTTCATACAGGTGATGAACATGGCCATTGCACGCGGTGAACTGCTTCCAATTATACGTAAATATTATGGTATCGACGAATCAGACGCTAAAGTACCCGAAATGACTACCGAAACCGATATCATTAAATGGGGAGAACAAATCATTGCCGGTGAAACCGAACGGTTGAAAAGAGGGATGACTCCTATCTCAAACCCGACCATTGCTGTTGTAAAAGTACGTTATGAGCAATTTATGGATGCCTATCGCTCGAAAAAAATCAATCAGAAAAACAATATCCGTATCCTGAATGACGTCATCAATTTGCGAACCCAGGCGGATGAAATTATTTTAAATGTGTGGAACGAAGTAGAAAAATATTATGCCAATCTTCCCGACGATCAGATGCGCAAAAGAGCTACTGAGTATGGCGTTTCGTACGTATACCGCAAACATGAACATTTTATACTTCGCAATTGAATAAGCCTCTCACCGATCCAATACGCCGTGCGCTTAAACCCGCCTTGAAGACAGCGCTTTGGCTGATCAGCATCATGGTGCCGGTATCGTTTGCTGTGACGTTGTTACAGCATTGGGGTGTACTTGATTATATTGCATACACTCTTGAGCCGGTATGCCGGTTATTCGGACTTCGCGGCGAAGCGGCGCTGGTAATTGTCACTACAGCGCTGATGAATATCTATTCGGGTATTGCCGTGATACAGTCCATACCGTTTACCGCCAGAGAAATATGCATCATGGCGTTGATGGGTCTTATAGCGCACAACCTGATTGTTGAAACGCTCGTACAAATGAAAACCGGATCGGCAGGATGGCGGATGGTATGCTTGCGTCTTACGGGAGCGGCCATTGGCGGGCTGTTTCTGAACCGGGTACTCCCCGAAAATAATACAGTAGCCATGCACGGCATGGCAAGCGGTCACTTGCCGTTTCTGGAGTTAATGCAAAACTGGTTTACAGGCACTTTGTGGATTACCTTCAAATTAATTTGTATTGTTGTTTCGCTCAACATTTTACAACGCATTCTCGAAGAATTTGGCGCAATGAATAAACTTGCCCGATGGATAGCGCCGTTGCTCCGCCCAATGGGTTTATCCGCCAACACTGCGTTCCTGTGGATTGTAGCCAACGTGGTGGGTTTGGCCTACGGGGCGGCAGTACTCATTGAACACCGCAAAGAAAACAAAATTTCCGCCAGCGATGCTGACCTGTTGAACCATCATATTGCCCTTTCGCATTCCCTCCTCGAGGACACTACCCTTTATCTGGCTATTGGCGTGGGTTTGGGATGGATTACCCTGCCGCGAATTGCGCTGGCGATTATTGCGGTATGGGTTGCGAGATGGATACAGGTGAAAAATTGAGATAATACCAAAAAAAATCAGGAAGGTTATGAAACCTTCCTGACTTTGTTACTGCATCCCATTTACTTACTAAAGTAAGAAATGATGAAATTTAATTATTTATAATCCGGATCTTGTTCCAGAACGCCTCTTTGAATATCTAATTGAGCCTGCGGTACTGGCCAGTATCTTTTCGATTTGTCATACTTGACGCCTGTCATGAAAGTCCTGAATTTTGAGTCGCGCGCGATAAAATCATTCAGAACATATTCATCATAAGGTTTGCCATCGACAGGATCAGTAAACTGACCCCAACGGCGCAGATCGAAGAAACGTTGGCCTTCGGTAGCAAATTCAAGACGTATTTCTAACCTGACTGCTTCACGGGCATTTTCTTTTGTTGAAAAAGCGACATGGCCAGCAGGATAAGGTTCGGTTTTGTAATTGGCTGCCGGTTTAGTATAATCAACACCAGCAACAACACCTGTTGAGGGAATAATGGTTGCTGTGCACAACCCCATGACCGGCGTACTTGTTTTGACACGTTCGCGAATTCGATTTACCAGTGTACGGGCCAATTCAAATTCGCCCTCTTCTACTGCAATTTCCGCTCTCCAAAGAATCACATGAGCCAGGCGGTGATACCTGAAATTTCTGTCATTATCGAAACCGCTACCTGCCTGCCGCGATTGGCTAGACTGAAAGTGCATGTATTTTTTGGTCATATAGGGACCACCGTTTGACTGTAGTCTGACCCATGACGCTCCCGGGCAGATACCCCATCCGTTGAAGTCAACGCCACGGCGCATCACTGTCCAGTCCAAACGTAAATCAAGTAACTGATCGGTTGGAGTAAAAGCGACAGTGCTGGGAGTATTCATATCATTTTTCACTTCAGCCCTGTTATTGATGTCAATAATGGGTAATCCGTCATCAGTTACCTGAAACGCTTCGACAAGACATTGTGAAGGCTGGTAAAATCCCCAACCGATAGCCGCCGGACCTGTAGGTTGAATCATAACGGCGCCTGCAAATCGCAAGCCCGTTCTATGGGTGGCCGTTTGTGAACACTGAATTTCAAAGATGGACTCCTTGTTGTTTTCGGTGTTCTCGTTATAATTATCATTATAATTAGGCACCAGTTCGAATGGGCCGGCAAGCACTGCATCCAACAGCGGTTTGGCCTGGGTTAATTTACCCTGATACATGAGCGCCTGCGCTTTTAGCGTTTGAGCGGCATATTTGGTTGCACGCCCAACTTCAGCAGCACGCCATTGTTCAGGCAAATTGGCAATGGCAAAATCCAAATCGGCTTCCATTTCAGCCCATCCAGCATCCTTATTGGGTATCTCTTCTGCCAGTTTACCGCCCTGTTCGGCGGGAGTTCTTACATAAGGGATATTTTTGAAAATCCTGTTGGCTGAGAAATGATACCACGCCCTGAGATATTTGGCTTCGCCTTCTATTTGTGCAGCGCGCGCTGCTGGAATAGGTGTAGCACCAGCCTGGGCGCTTTTCAGGAATTCTAATGTCATGTTGCAACGCGAAACGCCGTTATAGCAGTCGCGCCATCTGCTGGCCATATAAGGATTGTTAGGTTGCGGATTGTATCTTTCCACCTGATTAAAATTGCTTTGGTCTCCTTCTTCCGATCCCTTGTAGGCATCGTCGGCGGCGCAGCTTGCATACGTCCAGTCTACGCCCATGGCGCCCCCGAACATTTCACCTCCACGCATTGGATTATACGCGCCAACCAATAAACCTTCAACACCTCTCTGATCCTCCAATTGAGAACCGGAAAGTAAAGCCGGAGGCGTTTTCGTCAGGAAATCATCGCCACATGAGGTATGTATCACGATACATACAAAAATCAATACAAATTGTATTAAAGAAAATATTCTATTCATATTCTATATTTTTTTACGGTTATTAATTATAGTCCAACACTTATTCCAAACATGATTTCTCTCGGTGTAGGCCATGAGCCGGAGTCAACACCATAGTTCCTTGTATCGTCTCTGCCTTGTCCCCTGACATTCACTTCAGGATCCAAACCGCTATATTTAGTGATCGTAAACAAATTGGAAACCTGTACATAAACACGTAACGAGCTTACTGCCGGCGAGTTCATCAGTTTTCCCAAATTATAACCTAACAGTATGTTTCGTAACCGCAGATATCCGGCGTTTTCGAGGAAAGCAGTGGATGGTACCTGACTTTGTACATCATCGCGTTCGCATATTGGCAACTTGGCTTTTGACCAATCACTCAAATGAGGGCTACCCCAAGAATTATAGAGGCGGTCGTGGCTTCTTCCACCATCAAACTGATAGAAATCGATGAACCTGCGTACATAATTCACCATCTTGTTGCCAACGCTGGCGTATAATTGTCCGCTCAGATCGAAACCCTTGTATTCAAGATTGAAATTCAAACCGGTTACAAATGTGGGATGAGGCGTACCGATGTAGGTACGGTCATTCGCATTGATCACTCCGTCGTTATTAATATCTCTATATTTGAAATGTCCCGGCTTGTTATAATTACTGTTGAAAGCTCGCGGGTGTGCAGCGGCTTCTGCTTCAGTCTGAAAGATACCGTCAACGATATATCCGTAAAATTCAGGAAAAGCGGTACCTTTCTCTGAGCGAGTGTATATTTGTTCGCGATAACCGCCGCCATCAAGGAATTCATTTTCGTTTCCTGACAAACTAACCAGTTCGTTTTTGTAACGGGAAACATTCAGGCTTACCTGATAGCGCAATTCGCGTTCGAATGCAGTTCCTCTGTAACCGATATCCAAATCGAAGCCATTGTTCTTCATTTCGCCGACATTGACTGAGGGTGCTGTTGCACGACCGTACACCTGAGGAACAGCTCTCGGGTAAAGCATATCTGTGGTTCGGCGCTGCCAAACATCAAAACTGACGGTAAGCCCGCGGAAAGCCGCAATGTCAATACCCACATTGGTGGTGCGTGTTGCTTCCCATTTCACATTTTCATTGCCAATACGGTTTTGTCTGAATCCAAGACTTCCCTGACCGCCGTTAGCGCCATTAATTGCGTAAAACGTACCTTGCTCATTATCCGCAGTGAAATCGAAGGTGGTGTAGCTGTTGTAATTGTCCATTTGGTCGTTACCGGTTAATCCATATCCTCCGCGAAGTTTAAGATTATCTAACCAGGTGCGCGTTGACGCCATGAAACTTTCTCTCGAAACTACCCAACCTAAAGAAAATGCTGGAAATACGCCATATCTGTTTCCGGCTGCGAAACGGGATGAACCGTCGCGCCTCAGCACTCCTTCGAATAAATACTTACCGTCGTACACATAATTGAGCCTTCCAAATATGGAAAACAGACTCCATCCCCATATGTTACTGCCGTTGGCCTGGCCATCAATACCGGTGCTCAGTTCCATAAATATCGGATCCTTACTTCCATAGTTCTGCCGTTGGGCGGAGGTTCTACGATAACTTTGGTCGATGGCTTCAGTACCTACCATCACCGTAATATCGTTTAAGCCAATGGCTTTTCTATATTCAGCGGTATTGGTCCAACTCCATTGCCTGGTATAGTCATGGGTCATGTACACATAATCAAATCTGCCTCTTTCGGCATGTGATTTGTCCACCAGGTCTATGTCTTTTCTGTTATAGGTAAAGTAATTCATCCCCACAAGAGATTTTACGGTCAGACCCTGGAGTGGAGTTATCTGAACAAATGCATTTCCTGTCAGGTTTAACCGTTCATTATTGTCCCATTGGTTTAATGCAAGTACTGCCATTGGGTTTCTCCCGTTACCAAGCGCTCCCCCAACTCTCGTTCCGGCATAATTTCCGGCAATATCATACATCGGGATAAGCGGATTCATACGGAATGCCCAGCCAACAGCCGAATCCTCTGCATTATTGGTCAAATGTCCTTTCTGATTGGAATAGGAACCGCTGATGGATTGACCTATTTTTAACCATTTGTTGATATCTGAGGTAATATTCGACCGCAAATTCCAACGGTCGAAACCGGTATATCTCAGAATACCTTCCCTGTTCATGTAACCCACCGTGAATGCATAAGTAGTATTGTCACCGCCGCCGTTGATATTCATTGAGAAATCCTGGAATTTGGCTACCCTGCTTATTTCTTGCAGCCATTTTGTTCCTTCTCTACTGGCTTCGGTAATCAGATAGGTATCTGTACCGCCTTCTTCGGCAGTAATATAACTGTACAGGTTATGATCTACCTGTCCTTTTTTACCTCCGTGCGGGAAGATATAATCAGGTATAGTAGGTGGGCCATCGTCGTACTTTCCATAATGTGTATGCGAGTATCCCTTAGGTCCACCGGGACGGTGTTCAGCTTCCAGCCAAAGCATTTCGCCGTACTCCTGGCTGTTCAGCATATTGTAATAATTGGTGAAACGCTGATTCCCCGCTCTTAGATTAACGCTTACCTGCGCTTTCTGGTTCTTTTTCCCAGCTTTTGTTGTCACCAGAATGACTCCATTGGCAGCTCTGGTTCCATAAATAGCCTGAGCAGCTGCATCCTTCAAAATCGTAATGGTTTCAATGTCATTGGGGTTCACATTGCCTCCGGGTATACCGTCGACTACCCACAACGGGCTGGAATTGTTAATCGTACCCAATCCGCGAACGCGAATAGTCGGATCGGAACCAGGTGTGTTGGATTGTATCACGGTGACACCGGGTACGTTCCTGAGCACTTCACCTGCAGTGACCGCAGGTAACTTTTGAATTTCCTCTGCTTTGACGGTTGAAACAGAGCCTGTCAATTCGCCGGCTTTCCGTGTTCCATAGCCTACAACAACCACTTCCTCCAATTGTTGCGAGTCTTCGAGCAACGTGACGTTAATTGTTCGCTGGTCACCCACGACAAATTCCTGGGAAACAAAACCAACGAAAGAAAAGACGAGAACGGACTGAGGCGATACACCCTGAATCGAGTATCTGCCGTTATTGTCGGTAACCACACCGTTAAGGGTACCTTTCACAACAACGTTTGCTCCCGGCACAGAGGCGCCGTTCGCGTCTGTCACAGTACCTGTAACTGTTGCCTGTTGGGCAACTGCTGTCAGGTACAGGCTCAGCATCAAAGACATTATTCCTGCCTTTTTAAATGAACTGAGCCAATTGATTTGAAAAAAAAGTTTTAAACATTTCTTCATAAAATTTTTTTTTTAGGTTATACATATAATTATTTAAAACAGCCAAATATAGTAATAATAATTATTTGAGACTTAATAAAAGTTAAAAAAGTATTTTTTTGGTAAATCTCGAAGGATATATATGTCTGAATATCTACTATTAATAATATTCTCCTTTTAAGTATTGGGATTTTTGTTGGAATGGGTCTTGGATGAAGATCAGGGTCGGGATGTATCAGGTTTCGTATAAAAAACTGTTTTTTTGATGCAATGATGAAAATAAATATCTATTTTTGACCCAAATTTTGTTTATGAAAATTTTTAAATACACGTCAAAGCAAAAACATGATCCTGCCGGGAAAGGATTAAATGATGTGAACAATCATTTAGAGGATGCGAACCGGGAGTTGGTTCAATTGAACCGGAAATTGCAGGAGGCTAATCATATCAAAGAGAAGTATATAGGTTATTTTTTGCATTTGTATTCACAATATGTTAGCGAGCTGGAAGATTATCAGATCAACGTGGCCAATAAAATAGCTACTAACCGGATTAATGAACTACAGCGCGTTACCTCTTCCGTTTCCGAAAAATCGAGCAAACACAAGAAACAGCTTTATACTCATTTTGATAGCGCTTTTCTTGCTATTTTTCCCGATTTTGTTTCCTCCATCAATAAGTTTTTGACAGAGGATGCACGGTTCACGGTAGAAGATGGAGAATTGAATACAGAACTTCGTATATTTGCTTTGATACGTCTGGGAATAACGGATTCCGAAAAAATTGCATCTATCCTTTTTTGTTCGGTTCAGACTGTACGCAATTACCGCAGTAAAATCAAAAGGAACTGTGTCATTGAAAACCCTGAAGTGATTGAA
>Ga0209737_10001048_pt1 | contig 20754 bp, 18 predicted proteins | sample TergutCu122P3_FD_187284 | JGI IMG/M metagenome (GOLD analysis project Ga0209737, IMG submission 187284) | Cubitermes ugandensis P3 segment gut microbial communities from Kakamega Forest, Kenya - Cu122 P3 (SPAdes) (version 2) | ecosystem: Host-associated > Arthropoda: Insects > Digestive system...
CCCCATCGATTACTATCATCAGGCAAAGATCGCCTGGGAAAACGAGTCCTGCAGGATCAAACACAACATGGCTCAGGTATACTGATGGGGATTGCTGACCCCAAAACTCTGAACTCCGTCACAATTCCCGCACTGTTTATTCCTGCTTGTTTTATCCTATACAATGATTCTGCGCTGGTTTATGTCCCGGTTTATCTTGTGGTGCTAGCTATCGGGCAGGGAATAGGCAGTATCATAAAGTTTGCTATAGAGAAAAAAGCACAAAATAGCATGAGGGGGATTTTACTATTCACTTCTAGATGCAGATGTCTGCGGTCTATATAGGATAGTCCTGTGGCTCCGGCGTTTATGTAGTTCCTGTATCACCGCCCGCACCATTATCATCATATATAGTCTCCAGTAACACATTGCCGATATCGGATTCATCCCCATTCGTTTCGTGTGGTAAAAATGCCTTATAGTATATTAAGGCGCACTGGCTTTGGAAAATGCTGAGGGAAACAATGAAGACATTATTGAAAAATGCTCTAGTGTATGACGGCACGGGAGAGCCGCCTTATAAATCCGATATTCTTCTTGAGGGAGAACGTATTGCTGCGGTCGGAAAAAATCTTGATGATAAAGATGCTCAAGTGATTGATCTTGAAGGGCTGTCGCTTTCATCTGGTTTCATTGATGCCCACTCCCACAATGATTGGTTTGCGACAAAAGAGCAACCCATAAAATATTTCGAGCCTTTTGTGAGGCAGGGGGCAACTTCCTTTATAGCCGGTAATTGCGGTCTTTCGGCTACCGGTTTTGAGTCTGCGAGCCCGCATGTGGATAAAATGGGCGGAAGTTTGTTTCGCTTAGAGGAAAATGCCGATAAGTACGGCACCCTTTCCGAATTCTTTGACGCGATCGATCGAAACACTCCGATGAACATGGCAATGCTGATTGGTCATTCCAGTGCGAGAACGAGTGTGGCCGGTTACGAGGACAGGGATTTGGGTGAACAAGAGCATGAATGCATGCTTGCAATTTTGGAAGATGGGCTGAAAGAGGGAGCCTGCGGAATATCTCTTGGGCTCATGTATGAGCCGGGAATCTATTCGTCGATTGATGAGCTGAAGGATGTCGCGTGTCTTTGCGAGAAATATGACTTGCCGCTAACCGTGCACCCTCGTGCGGTCAGTGCGGTTTCAATGGCATACCCCAATCTTTTGGGCAGACCGCATCTTTTGCGTGCAGTAGATGAGATTGAGGAAATCGTCGAAGGGATGAAACTTAAGCTTCAGTACTCACATGCCGTTTTCGTGGGAAAGAGTTCGCTGAAATACAGTAGTGAGCTTATTGGGCAACTCGATCGGATGCGTTCAAATGGCGTGGATGTGATGTTTGATATTTTTGCCATCGATACCGGTATTTCGGTAATCTCGGTAATCATGCCTCCTTGGTATCAAGCTATGAGTCAGAGTGATAAACGTAAACCTCTCAACAAGTTGAAGTTTTCTATTCTAGTCAATATCACTAAGACGCTCTTAGGTTTCGGATTCGATAATATACTCATCGCCTACGCAGGAGAGGGTAACGAGCAGTTTGAAGGAAAGACGGTACATGAGATTGCTCGTGAGCTTGGAACATCGGACATCGATGCCTATTTGCATTTATGTGAGATAAGCGATTTCTCAGGGCGTGTTTTCATGAGACCGTATAACACGGATGAGATTACAAGCGAGCTGTCCAGACACGATCACGTGCTCTTCATGACGGATGGATGGGTCGAGGAAAGTGGACTGCAGTATCAAACGATTTACGATACTTTCCCGACGTTTTTACATCGATCCCTAAGCGGGAAGGGCGATACGTTGCCACGCACTATCCGAAAAATGACGGGCGCGACGGCTGACAGATTCTCACTAAAAGACAGAGGATATATAAAGTCTGGATATTTTGCGGATATAACTGTTTTCAACGAAGAGGAGCTTAGAAACGGTGCGTCTGTTGCAGGTAAACCATTCGGCATTGAGACGGTGTTCATCAACGGGCGCAAAGTGTTGGATAAGAAAAACCTTGACGAGGCTACATTTCTGACTGCCGGACAGGCTCTGCGGGCGCGACGGTAGACAACGCCTTTACTTTTCAGCCTTGCAATCCCAACATATGCCGCTAAAGGATACATGACATCCAGTGATATCAAATCCCACGGTATTTTTTGGTCTCGAGGCAATGTCGGAATAATCACCCTCTATGTCGATGACCCGCTTACAACTTCCGCAGATAAAATGAGAATGGTCATGGCAGTTGTGGTCATAATGAGTGGAGCCATAAATGCTGGCGATTTTAAGAATTTCACCTGACTCGGCCATATAATTCAGATTCCTATATACGGTGGCTCGGCCAATTGCAGGCTGTCGCTCCAAAAGATGGGCGACAACCTGCTCGGCAGTTGCGTGTATATCGAGTTCTGCAATAGCATCGAGAATCAACTGTCGTTGAACGGTATTTCTTCTACGCTTCACTTGGTTCGAAGTACCTTTCCAATAAACCCTGAAACGCCATACCATGCCGCGCTTCATCCTTACACATCTCATGAACAGTATCATGTATAGCATCAAGGTTTTGCAACTTTGCTTTTACGGCAAGATCTTTTTTGCCCTGTGTCGCACCATGCTCAGCCATGACGCGCATCTCAAGATTTTTCTTGGTGGACACATCGACGACTTCGCCTAGTAGCTCCGCGAACTTGGCGGCATGCTCAGCCTCCTCAAATGCGATTCTTTTGTAGGCCTCTGCGACTTCAGGGTAACCCTCTCGGTCTGCTTGGCGACTCATGGCAAGATACATTCCCACCTCAGTGCACTCACCCATAAAGTTTTGGCGCAGTCCCTCGACTATCTCAGGGTCCACATCTTTGGCGACACCGATTCTGTGCTCGTCCGCAAAGACAAGCCCCTCACCTGATTGCTCGATAAACTTATCTGTAGGCGCTTTGCATTGAGGGCAACTTACGGGCGCCCCATCACCCTCATGTACGTAGCCACAAATAGTGCAGATGAACTTTTTCATACTCGACTCTCCTTCAGTAGTCAGCTGTTAATGATACAATGTATCATATAACAAATCACTCTTTTTTTCAACAAGAATTTAAATATCGACTATTTCCCTCATCAAAAGAGGCTCTTCACGAGCTCCTTTTGACTGAATTCCTACTCTAGTATCATTCATCTACTAAAATACTCCACTCGGCAACCTGTCTCGTATTGATTCTGTTAGAAATACAACTTAATAAAACTTTTGGCTCAAAGCGATTGTTGTGTTACCATGTTCAGGTCACTTTTTGTCCCGTGTAAAGCAATAAGTGAACAGAATTGTTATAGGAGATAGTATGAAAACGTATTACGCAAAGCCTGGTGAGGTAGAGCGCGAGTGGTTGCTTGTGGACGCAACGGACCTCGTGCTTGGTCGCATGGCTACGCAAGTCGCGTCGATTCTTAAGGGCAAGAATAAGCCGACGTATACTCCGCATGTCGATACCGGCGATTTCGTCGTCGTAATCAATGCGGAAAAAATCCGAGTCACTGGTAAGAAGGCTGAACAGAAGACGTATTATCGTCACAGCCAGTATCCCGGAGGGCTCAAAGCAACATCATATAAAAGAATGATGGACAAACATCCTGAGCGTATTATCGAGAAGGCTGTCAAGGGAATGCTTCCCAAGAACACGCTCGGTCGCGCTATGGGGATGAAGCTTAAGGTGTATGCAGGGCCTGATCACCCGCACGTTGCACAAAATCCTCGTAAGATCGAATTGGAGGGTTGCTAATATGCCGGCAAAGAAAACCGAAGCGGTAGAGGTAGTCGAGGTTATCGAAGTAGTCGAGGAAGACGCGAAGGCTGAAGAGAAAAAGCCTGTAGCGAAAAAAGCGACTGCCAAGAAACCTGCGGCTGAGAAAAAGCCTGCTGCAAAGAAACCAGCTGCCAAGAAAGAGCCCGCTGAGAAGAAGCCTGCTGCAAAGAAGGCTCCTGCTAAAAAGGCTGTTACCAAGACAACGAGAGCGGCTGCCAAGTCAGCTCCGGTCAAGAAGGTGGTTGTCAAGAAGAATAGGGTGGATGTTCCCAAGTCGGATGTATCCTACGGGGCTACCGGTCGTCGTAAAGATGCGGTTGCTCGCGTTCGCTTGATTCCGGGTACCGGTTGCGTATTCTGCAACGAGCGTGATGGAGCCGAGTTCTTCGGTCGCCAGCAGCTTGTGGACTTTGCATTGGTTCCACTTAAGGCTGTCGGGCAGAACGGAACATTCGATGTAATCGCAACGCTTCACGGCGGTGGCGTGAGCGGTCAGGCAGGCGCATTGCGCTTGGGTATCGCTCGTGCACTTCTTGAGGTCAATCCTGATTATCGTGCTGAGCTCAAGCGTCTTGGGCTTCTCAAGCGTGACCCACGTGTGGTCGAACGTAAGAAATACGGCCTGAAGAAGGCACGTAAGAAACCACAGTTCTCGAAACGTTAATCTCCGAGGATTACTGCAATGGATAAGGCGGACTCTTCGGAGTCCGCTTTTGTATTGAAGGAGGCTCATGTGGCTGCACCAAAACTTTTTGGAACCGATGGTATTCGCGGAATTGCCAATATCGAATTAACACCTGAACTTGCCTTTCGTTTGGGCGAGGCAGTTGTAAAGTATCTCGCTGACGACGGAAATGCAAAATTCGTTGTCGGACGCGACACGCGTCGAAGCGGTGCGATGCTGCAATCAGCATTGATTGCGGGTATCACGAGCGCGGGCGGCGATGTGTTGCTTGCTGGCATGATTCCAACTCCTGCGGTTGCATTCCTGACGCGGCGCTGTCGGGCAGATGGCGGTATTGTTATCAGTGCAAGCCATAATCCTCCTGACTACAACGGGCTCAAAATATTCTCTCGTGATGGATTCAAGCTACCCGATGACCTCGAAAGCCTTATCGAGATATATCTCAATACGAGGACATCGTTTATCAGGTCAGAGGGTAAAGGAATTGGTCAGGTGACCGATATCGATGATGCGACGGCGCATTACGTTCATCATCTTACCGATGTGTTCGAGCCAGGATGTCTTGATGGCCTGAAGGTTGCGCTTGATTGTGCTCACGGAGCAGCAGCGATTAGTAGTCCAAAGGCGTTTACGATGCTCGGTGCCGAGGTCACAGCGATAAATACCGATTACAATGGCGATGATATCAATGTCGATTGTGGCTCCACCCATATGGAGTCATTGCAGGCGCTTGTTCGTGAGGGTGGCTTCGATCTAGGAATCGCACACGATGGAGATGCGGATCGCACGCTTGCTATTGACGAGAACGGTGAAATCATCGATGGAGATCAAATTATCGCGATTTGCGCAAAGTATATGAAAGATAACGGCACGCTGGATAACGATACCGTTGTTGGCACCGTTATGACCAATCTGGGATTTGAGAAAGCGATGGACAAGCTGGGCATCCAGACGGTTAAGACGAAAGTCGGAGATCGTTTTGTGCTTGAGCAGATGCAGGCGATGAATGCGAATCTTGGTGGTGAGCAATCAGGTCACATCATCTTGCTTGACTACAACACTACCGGCGATGGGTTACTTGTCGCACTCATGCTTGCCAATATTGTGGCGCAATCCAAGCAACCATTGTCAGAACTTACTACCGTAATGGAAAAATATCCGCAGATTATGATAAACGTGCCAGTCAAGAACAAGGAGCACCTTATTGCAAGTGCTCGTCTTGCGAATGCCATCGATGAGGCCGAAGAGCGCCTAGGAGATCGCGGTCGCGTGCTCGTTCGTGCATCAGGCACCGAGTCGCTCGTACGCGTCATGGCTGAGGCGGCTACTCTTGAGGAGGCGAAGACTGTGGTTGACGGACTCGTAGAGGTGGTTAAAGAGGAACTGAACTGACGAGTAGGCCTCGCAACCTACTAAATTTTGCATATCCTTAAGCTCAAAACTTGCTTTTGTCTATCTGAGCTTGTTACCATAGCAAATAGGAAATGAAGTAACAGGGATCATCAAGGATCATCAAGGTTAATCAATCAACCTCGATTTCAACAATTTCAAATTTCTCTAAACCTATAGGGGCAAACTGGTGTCCTTATAGATAGGGAGTAAATAATTGCTCTCTGCTGATTTAGCAGATTAGGCAGAAAACAATGGCCAGGGGAAGGAGAGCTGCACGTATGTCTGCATATATCCGAGCAATTGATATTTACGATGCGGATGCTGTCGAGCAGCTGCTCAAGCGCATACAGCGCAATCCCGCTCACCATGAGGAAGAGTTTTTCCATGCGTTTTGGAATGATGCCTATCGGCTTGCTTTTGGGGTACTCGGCAACACGCATGATGCTGAAGACGTTGCACAGGTTGCATTGATTCAGGCTCTCGCCAAGCTCGATACCCTCAAAGATCCTCGTGCGGCATTGAAGTGGATTCATCGTATCGTGGGAAATCTTGCCCTTAACTATCGTCGGGATGAAGGGCGTCGCATAACAAACGATATGTGTATCGACTTCGACATCAGTGAGATCGAATCGTATCTTGTGCTTGGCACAACATCGAATCCCGATACAGAATCAATGAGTGCTACGACATCCCATCACCTTCCTGATGAATTGGTTGAGCGTAAGGAAGTCAACCGTATTGTCTATGAGCTTATTGGGAACCTGCCATCCAAACAACGACAGGCTGTCATGCTGTATTACTATGCGGATTTTTCAGTAGGGGAAATAGCCGAAGATATGGATGTGTCCCCAAACACGGTCAAGGCACACCTGTTTCAAGCACGTGAGACACTTAATAATCGAATCAAGGAGATTGAGGAAGCGCAAGGAATCAGTCTCTATTCGGCTCATGCATTACCGCTTGTGCAGATTGTTAAGGAAATCGCCCAGCACGAGTTCGTGCCACCGGCATTTTCGCCACAGAGCCCCAATGGATTCAGTGAGCCGAAGCGGGAGACCAAAGCTCAGGGAGATGCTGATGCAGCCACATCACGTAATACAGTGCCCAAAACGATGCTTACTGTCGGTGCAACCGTAGTCATACTGCTTCTTGGCACTATTGGGTGGACAAGTCTTGATCGATCAATAGATGAAGAGCCGCCTGCAGTAAGTAGGCTTTCAGTTGCAGATACCACAAGCAGCAGCTCCAAAGATGAAAAGCAGTCCTCATCAGAGACGGGAGCATCACCTCAGAATGAGGATGCCCCCCTACCATCAACAACCACGCGGGTTGAAGGGAGCGGTAATCCTTCCCCTGCCGCTCCCATGCAACCGCCGTCTAGCTCCGAGGTGAGCAACGGTGTGCCTCCGATTGTCGAGCAGCCGGTACCGCAACCACCAGCAGCTCCACAACCACCGCCCGAACCACCACCGAACAATCCTCAGCGACCCAATGTGGGATCGCTGGTGCATTTTGGTACTCAAAACGGACAACCTGTCATATGGAGTGTCACGGAAAAGACCGCAACGACATTTACCATCACTGCGCTTGAGAACGTATCGTCTTTGGGCGATATTCTCACGTCTGCGCAGCTGGCCGTACTGATACCTATTCGTGAGGGCGTCAGACCGGTGGTTGAGATTGATGCTTCTCGGGTCAATTTGACTTTCAGAGATGATTACATTTTTGTTGAGGTGCCATAAAGACTGAAGAGATGGACCGATGATCAGGAAGGTTGAGGAAATGGATCGAGTGAAGATGATGAGTCACGAGAGATATCAGCGAATGGTATCGTTGCTACTGGCATGTGTGATGGTTCTAGGGATGATTCTGGGAACACTGGTTATGCCCAGTCAGGCAATCGCTTTGCCAGATGCGGACGATGCAATCTGGAATTATCCATCGCGATTTGCTGATTGGCAGCCAGGCGATCCGACTGTGATGAGCTTGAATGATCTTGAGATGAGTGAGCCACCCTCAATCATCCATTCCTTTTATGATAGCGATAAGTTTAACTCTGACAGCTCAGCCTGGGCATATACACCAGCAACCTCAAGGATGTGGAATGGGTTTTCTACTCCTGATCATGCAGTACTTGATGGTGATGCAGTTAGATTTTTGGGTTATGGTGTCGATCCGTTCATGGATATGGTGTTTTACAAGGGTGACGTAGGGAGATTTGAGTCGATTTCTTTTGTCCTCCAACCCATCGTTATGAATTTTCATACATTCTCTGAGTCAGGTCTTCTTTTTAATGGAAGCTTTAATGGACAGCACTATACTGGATATGCGCTTCTTCTGAAGAACGGTAATATGCAGGGCATGATAAATGATGGTGCGGCACAACTCTCACTTATCTATATTGACAATGAGAAGATGGATGGAAACAGTTACAATCCCGGTACTCTCGCCTCTACCCGTACTCTCATTGCTACATACAAAACCGGTATAGAGACGCTAACCACTCCAACCTTCGATATCACAATAGATAAATACCCAACAGGCAATGGGTTCATGCTTTATCTTGATGGACAACTTGTGCAGGATGTTCCTGATCCAAAAAGCGTTGATGATGGGTTTGGGTTCTTTACTGGATATTATCGCCATAATTGCACGATTCTTACTGTTATGGAGTTCAGTCAGATAGCAATAACGATGCCAGGAGATACTCCTCCAAAAGAAACTTATCCCACCGTGAAGTTTGTCGATCTTCACTCTAGGGAAGAAATTGTTGGGGGAGTGGTTCCTCCTGGAATGATTGAATATAACGGGTATGCATATACCGAGATTGCCAACCCGCAGACACAACCGATCAATCCGACATTTGCAAACGACCCTTTTAACTCCTATTTCGGTGATTTGTTCAGAGTTACTCCACCATCTTTTATCGATGAATACCGCTATGTGAGTGCATCACGAAATGCGCTCGATCCCATTAGGTATAGTTTTCATCCCGCAAGTAATGAGATCATACTTTTTTATGAATCTGAAATCGGAGTTCTCAAGTCATCTCTGGCAGGTACATCTGAGGACGCAGGTACCCCTGAGAATCCGATTCCGGTATCGATGGGTGCCGAGTTTGACTATTCCATTGATATTGTGAATCCCGGAGCATCAAGGGGCGATATAAATGGATTACTTTCTTTTGGAGAGACTGTCATTTCGCTTGCTACGGGAGCTGCTCACACGGTTGCTTTGACCTCTGCAGGAGATGTCTACGTATGGGGTCTTAATACTCAGGGTCAACTTGGGTTAGGCGACATCACTCAACGCAACGCCCCCGCCAAGCATCAAGGGCTGTCAGCAAGCGGAAGTTCCCGCATACTTGCACCCGGCGAGACTGTTGTCTCACTTGTTGCGGGAAGTATGCATACCCTTGCTTTGACCTCTGCAGGAGATGTCTACGTATGGGGTCTTAATACTCAGGGTCAACTTGGGTTAGGCGATACCATTCAGCGCGACACACCCGTCAAGCATCAAGGGCTGTCAGCAAGCGGAAGCTCCCGTGTACTTGCTCCTGGAGAGACCGTTGCCTCATTTGCTGCATCAGGATCGAACTCTTCCCTTACTTTAACCTCTGCAGGAGACGTCTACGTGTGGGGGCTGAATGCAAGCGGTAAGCTGGGGCTAGGCGACAGCGTCCAGCGCGACACGCCCGTCAAACATCAAGGGCTGTCAGCAAGCGGAAGTTCCCGCATACTTGCACCCGGCGAGACTATCACCTTATTCTCTGGAGAAAACACGTATACTCTTGCTTTGACCTCTGCAGGAGATGTCTACGCATGGGGAGCTGGTATGAGCGGACAGCTTGGAGTAGGCAGTCCTCACTCGAACTCTTCTCCATTTAGGCATGAGATGCTGTCAGCAAGCGGAAGCTCTCGCATACTTGCTCCCGGTGAGATCGTCACCTCGCTCGCCTCAGGGCTGGGCCACACTCTTGCCTTGACCTCTGCAGGGGACGTCTATGTGTGGGGGCTGAATGCAAACAATCAGCTTGGGCTAGGCGATGGATCCACACGCTTCTCTCCTGTTAAGCATGAGATGCTGTCAGCAAGCGGAAATTCCCGCATACTTGCCCCCGGTGAGATCGTCACCTCGCTCGTCTCATTGAGAGCGAATAGCTCTTTTGTCTTAACTTCCTTAAATGATGTCTACGTATGGGGATTCAATAGTAGCGGTCAACTTGGCTTAGGCGATGTTGTGCAGCGACCTGCTCCTGTAAACAATGAAAAACTACGCAGTTTTGAACCTTTTATCATCTCGGATTTGATACCCGAAGGACTCTCGCTTGTTATCGAAAATGAAACTCCGGTTTACGATATCGTTGATGAGAATGGCGTGGCGGTCAGTGTCGGAGATTTCCGTGTCACGAATGTTGTGGAAAGCGGGCGCGATCGCATCACACTTGAGTTCAAAACGCTGCCTCATGGTGTAACCCGATTCATCTTTAAGGTATCGGTTGATTCACCCAGTAATCCAACCTTTATCAATCAAGCATCATTTTACGATCCGACGACTGATGAGACACATGAAAGCAATGAAACCTATCATGCGACTGCCAATGTCGTCACCGAGAAATATCAGGCCTGGGGTAGTGGAGATGCAGTTGCAGATGATACTCTCAGGGGATTTGGAGCGGGATTCGATGATGCGGCAGGAGATCCCTATAGCCCCTATCCGTATCGACTTCGTCCGATCATGGACAGCAATGGTGATATGTGGAGACTGGTCGGGTATCAGCGTATCGGCGTGGATGGTTCACCGATTCTTGGACATCCGCCCATGGGTATGCAATGGGATGCTGATGAAGAGATCTGGATAGGAGATGGCTGGTGTTTCGATAGTGTAACCGGTGACGAGGATATCATCTTCTTCTTTGCAAAAGACATCAGACTTACTATCGATTATAAGGATGATTCCGACAGGGGCGGTGCAAATATCAAGAATCGGTTTAACGCTGCTGTTCCTGGTATGCAAAACTACTTTATGCCTGTCTCGCATATGGCAGCATTCGATACATGGAATTATGCGAATGCGTATTCACTTGATGGGGGAGCGACGGTTCTTACTGGCAATCCACCGATGCCGACTTATTCAGCAACGCAGATGGCTGGGGACCAACACATAATTATTTACTTCACGCAAGATCCGGTGGTCACCGTCCAGTATCGTGAGTACAACACCGATCCCGTGAAGAGATCGAACTCCCAGCTGCTCTTTGATGTGAATGGTGTGAATCGAGAGGCATTCGTTTTGGATGGAAGTGCGCCATATAGCTTCGATCCGATGGACCAATCCTCGATATCGGATACGGTCAATGGGGGAGCGACCTCGTTCTCTGGTCATGGGTATCCGCTGTATCGCGGGTATTCGGTTGATGGGGGAGTTACCGTCATACTGGGCGAGCCACCTGTTCTTACCGGCATCACCGATACCACTAATCTCATCCTGTACTTTTCGACCCAATATCCTGTCATTGAGAAGTTTCAGGCAAATGATCGTACCCATAATAGTGATGCGACAACCCTGAAAGCTGATGTGGTTACCGATGTGTGGGGTGGAGAACCTTTTACTGGCAATGCGCCCAGACCGACCTTCGTGGCCAATGGTTTTGAGTGGCACTACATCGGATGGGTGATGGATAAGCAGACCCCCGATTTTACCGGAGTCGATCCTGCGGACTACGGCTCATTGGTCGATGGTGTTACCCCACCGACGATTGATGAGGTCAACGCCCCGGGCATCACGGTTATCTATCTCTATCAGAAAGGTCAGCCCGTTAGTCTTGCGACGGTGACCGAGCGTTTCCGTGAGTATGGGAATACAGGCAATGTGCTTTCTCCTGACAGGAGCACCGATGTTGCCATCGGATCGCCCGTTGTGGGTAACCCCAAAGATCTGACTAGTGACAAGTGGCTGTTCTACGGCTATCAGATCGATGGTGGACCTATTATCATTGGCGAGGTGCCTCTAGGTGTCATCATCGCCTCATTGGACGGATCGGTAACCATCACATATTTGTATTCACGGACTATTCCGCCTGAGCCTCCCAAACCGCCACAGCCGAAACCTTGGACTATTAGATATTATCCCGGCACGACGGATAAGGTATTCGATTTACCGTTTGGCGGAAGTTTCTTTGCGGATACAAAGGTGACGGTGGATCATGCTCCCGTGCGTCTGGGACATCGGTTCCTTGGATATCATATTGAAACGGTCTCCGCTGCGGAATCCAGCAAGTTTAGGGCAGGTACCCGTCAACCATTCAGTACCTTCACTATGCCTGCAGCGCATCTGAAAGCAACGGCACTGTGGCAGAAGGTGTGGCCGGTCACGTTCCATCCTGAAGGTGGTACGTCGGTTCCTGGACAGACGGTTGATGGTGGTGGTACCGCCAAAGTGCCGACTCCGCCGACCCGTGAGGGATACGAGTTCCTTGGGTGGTATTTTGCTGACGGTACACCTTACGATTTCAATACGCCCGTGACCGGTCCAGTTGATCTCTATGCGCGCTGGCGCCCGATTGCGACATCGCCTGCGACGGGTGATGCGACAATCGTGCATACCGCATTGATCAGCTCGATTGTTGCAGTAGGGCTACTTGTGGTTGCAGTTGCTCTTAGGAAGAGAGACGCAAGAGCTAGAGCGATGTAGTTACTAACTCTCATATCTGAAGTTAGATGCTTCAGGATGTACAGAATTCAAAAGCTGGACTGGGATTACACCCGGTCCAGTTTTATTGCTAAGAGGATGAGCATTCGAACAGCTCATGCTAAAGTGAACCTATGTTGTTTATTGCAAAAGATATAGTAGTTACGCTATCCGGTGATGAAGGATTGTTTCGTGCTGTAGATAGCGTCTCACTTGAGTTGGCTCCCGGAGAAATCCTTGATATTACGGGTCCCAGTGGTGCGGGCAAATCGACCCTGCTCCATGCGCTCGGCATGCAAACGGCTATGAGCGAAGGGACCATGTTTCTTAAAGGTGCTTCCTCGGCGCAGTTCACTCCTCAGCAGTGGAGGCGCCATGTCGCGCTTGTCCAACAAAAGCCTGTTCTTATTACCGGTAGTGTCGAGGATAATCTACTTCTGCCCTGGTCGCTTAAGGCATATATGGATGAGGCTCCTCCCAATGAATCGGTTTTACGGGAGGCTCTTGAGTCAGCGCATCTCAGTGAGGTTGCGCTTGATCGATCCATCGATAAGCTCTCGGTGGGGCAGCAGGCACGTGTTGCATTTCTGCGCACGCTTCTTACCGCACCTGATGTATTGCTTCTCGATGAGGCTGATGCGGCACTTGATGATATTTCTGCTGAAGCAATAGGGGAGATGACAAGCGCATTCGTAAATGCCGGAAATGCGGCGATTCGCGTGCGACATCGTGCCGATGATGGACGTGCTACCAATCGCATGATAATGCGTCAGGGACGAGTAGTCGATGAATGATGCTGGCGTCATAACCGTTAGTCCGTTTCACCTTGCCTTGGCATTCGGCTTTATCATTGCGACTGCGATCGTGCTTTCAGCATTCAAGCTTAATGTGACAAGGCAGTATCTCTTTGCAGCGATTCGTGCGGCAGCGCAGATTTTACTGCTGGGATACGTCATGTCATGGATATTCGGACTCACCTCATTCATGCTGGTTCTGGGTGTTATCGCGTTCATGACCGGTGTGGCGGCATTTACGGTGGCTCGGCGTAATACCTCAGCACCCAAATCGATTGCACCGGTTGCATTCGTCATCATGTTTGCTGTTGCGCTCGTCATTGTGCTTATTGTCGCTAATGTGATTATTGGAGTCGTCCCTTGGTATGATCCGCGTTATCTCATCCCTCTTGCGGGGATGATACTCGGTAACGCGATGTCGGGTATGGCGATTGCACTTGAACGGATGTTCAACGATATGGATATGCGCACCGATGAGATTCGTTCATTGGTGGCGCTGGGAGCCACTCCGTGGGAATGTGCGAAGGCGAGCATCCAGAGCGCCCTGCGTGCCGGAATTATTCCCAATATCAATACGTTGGCAACTATCGGCATTGTCTTTATTCCTGGCATGATGAGTGGCCAGGTTCTTGCCGGTGTCAATCCGATGACGGCTGCCCCTTATCAGATTATCGTCTCGTTCATGATCAGTGCTGCAGATGTTGCGTGTGCGACCGCGGTCGTCATGTGGATGTATCGTCATCGTTTCGCGGAAAACGGGATGTATCTGGATTCATCAATGCGTTCTTAATGGCGTAATTGTAGATATGGGATGCAGATTGCCAACATATTGCAGGATATTTATGTGGTTTCATTTGTGCGATTTCATTTTTGGGCATCAAAGACCCGCCTCAACTATAATGAGTGTACATTCTTAATAGAAAATCTCAGCGTATGCTTTTGCAAAGCGTGATTTGGAGAGGATGGAATAATGGCCATAGGAAATATGAGAAATAGAATTGCTCTTGCGTTAGTATTGGTGCTTGCGCTAAGTGCGCTGCCTCTGACAGCAGGCGCGGCACGTGCAATGGAAACGCTTCAGTTGATTACAAAAGGAAGTAGCGGTATCGGCGGTAATGCATCATCTGCCAATCTTACGGTTATTTCGGCAGATGGCACCAAGATTGCGTTCGCCTCAAATGCAACCGATCTCATCACCGACACAACGACTAACGGTAATGGGGATGTGTTCCTTTATGATGTTGCGACTGCCACTACCACTCTTATAACGAAGGGATCCTCTGGAGATGGGGGAAACGGTTGGTCCTACAACCCCTCGATTACAGCAGATGGCACCAAGATTACATTCACCTCATATGCCACCGACCTCATCACCGACACAACGACTAACGGTAGGGGGGAGGTGTTCCTCTACGATGTTGCAACTGGTGTCACCACCTTGGTGACGAAGGGGTCGTCAGGAAATGGAAGCAAGGGAAATAATCCTTCGATCTCAGCAGATGGCACCAAGATTGCATTCACCTCAGGTGCAACCGACCTCATCACCGACACAACGACTAACGGTAATGGGAATGTGTTCCTCTACGATGTTGCGACTGGTGTCACCACCTTGGTGACGAAGGGATCTTCGGGAATCGGTGGAAATAGCGGCTCGAGCAGTGCTTGGATTTCGGGCGACAGTGCTAAAATCACTTTCAATTCAAGTGCAACCGATCTCATCACCGACACAACGACTAATGATAATAGCAATATCTTTCTCTACGATGTTGTTACGGGCGTAACCCGGCTCATAACGAAAGGTCTTTCAGGTGTCGGAGCCGATAGCGGTTCCACCGCAGGTCTCATTTCAAAGGATGGTACCAAAATCTCATTTACTTCATATGCAACAGATCTTATTTTGGGAACAACGACCAATGGACAGAGCAATGTTTATCTTTACGATGCTGTTGCTGACACTATAACCCTGGTGACGAAAGGTCTGCCTGGCGTCGGGGCAAATGGTGGTACGTGGACCTACCCGTCCATCTCGCCAAATGGCAATACGATTATGTTCTGGTCGACTGCCACCAACCTTATCGAGGGGATAACCTTAGTCTCCACCGCGAATGCGTTTGCCTATGATGTTGAAAACGATGAGATGATACTCTTGACTGCTGGTCCTTTGGGCACAGGAGGCAACGGTGCCACGTATGCCACCCCTTATTCCTCAGCAGATGGGAGAATGATTACCTTTTGGTCATTTGCCGACAATTTGCTTGAGACTCCCACAAATGGAAAGAGCAACATCTTTCTTTGGGTGCGAACAGTATATGTAGATGTGGTATTCAATCCAGCCAACGGTTCAGAGTCATTCACTGAAGAGGTACTTCAGGGCGAAGCTGTTGCAGAGCCTGCAGCTCCTGTACGTGAAGGATTCGTTTTCAAGGGCTGGTATACCGAGGGCGAGACTCTCTGGAATTTTAATAACCCAGTTAATGGGGATATGACGCTTTATGCGCATTGGATTTCTGCCGAGTCACCGCAACCTCCTCCCGTGCCACCGACACCCCCGGTCGAACCACCAGTAAAGCCTGCGGTTCCCAGTACGGGCGATGAGGGGCTTGATACGCTTACTTGGATCGCGGCTATTGCTGCGATAGCTTTGATAATGCTATTGCTCGCATTCCGCATCAAAAAGGCAATGTCTGCAAAGGGCGATGTTGTCGCAGGGGCTATCACACCAGAAGATGCTGTTGAGGTCGAAGAGGTCGAAATAATCGAGGCCGACACCATCGATACTGACTAGTATCAATAATAATTAGCAAAAGGGCGCGAAACGAATCTGCCTCGTGGCCTTTTTGATGTGTGAATACCGTTTTGTTGTAGTTGCGCACGGTATAATAAATCGTGAATGAAAGGTATGAATTCAATGCAAGAGCAAAACGAACTTATTGCCGGTCATGGCGTGGATATTGTAGAAATCGAACGGTTTTCAAAGGTGCTTGCAAGGCGTCCGCGTATAAGGGAGCGCCTATTCTCCGAGGCGGAGCGCGCGTATTGCGAAAGCAAGGGTCAGCCCAATGTGCATTATGCTCTTCGCTTTGCGGCCAAGGAGGCGGTTCTTAAGACACTGGGAACCGGTTTTGCGGGCATCCGGTTTCATGATGTCGAAGTTACCCACGATTCAAAAGGCAAGCCGATACCGGCGCTTACTGGTGAAGCGCAACGTCGCGCTGATCAGCTGGGAATAATCGAACTTCACCTTTCCCTCTCATACACCCACACAACTGCTATTGCGAGCGCTGTTGCGATCACTCAGGCAGCTCGTCCGGTATTCGATTCGAGCGAGACGCCTGAAGAGGGATTGGCACGTACGTTCAATGAATTGCGGTCGATGCTCGACTCGATCCAAGATCCCGTCGAGGGATCCGAGGAGCATCTTGACGCGGAATCACCGGAGCACGGTGTGTTATTAGATGCTGGTTCCTGTGATGAGTAGTATGTGCGAAAAGGTTCTAAATCCTCGAGATTATGCTCGACTTATACCTAATCCGGCAGCAGATGCCAATAAATTCTCACGTGGAAGGCTGTTGGTCGTCGCTGGTAGCGAGCAGTATCCGGGAGCCGCCATCTTATCCTCTCTTGCCGCAGCACGAAGTGGAGCTGGCTACGTTACACTCGCGACGCCCAAGCCGATAGTTTCTATCGCTCAGACGAATCTTTTGACAGTACCGGTTGTAGGACTTCCCGCAGATGACAGGGGTGGCCTCGCACTTCGCGCATCGGTAGATGTGCTTGAGCTGATGAAACGAGCTGATGCACTTGTGATTGGTCCTGGTCTGGGATCAAGCGCGCAAACTGCTGAGTTAGTACGCTATCTCGTGAAGCAAAGCCCTTTACCCATCGTTTTGGATGCTGACGGTCTCAATGCTTTTGAGGGGCACACAGAAGAGTTGCGTCACGCAATACCGCCACTCATCCTTACTCCTCATATGGGAGAGCTGGAGCGACTCGGCGCCATTGAAGAGCTCGCCTCAGATAGGCACATCGTTGTTGCGAAAGGTCCGACGACGAGAGTATCGAATGGGACCGAGATTATCAATGATGATACAGGCCCCTCTTCGCTTGCGACGGCAGGAACCGGTGATGTTCTTGCCGGGGTTATCGGCGCACTTTTGTGTCAAGGGCTTGAGCCGATGTCCGCGGCTGTTCTGGGAGTACATATTCACTCTACCGCTGCGATTTTAGCCACCGAAGTGCTAACTTCGTGCTGTATGATGGCAACAGATGTAATCGAATACATTCCGCAAGCCGTGAGACATATTAAGGAGAGCACCTAGATGCATGCCGCACCGCACTATCGACAATCTTGGGCAGAGATTGATCTGGGTGCACTTGCATTCAATATTCGACAATTGAAAAGTCGAACGAAGCCGAACACGCTCTTTATGGCGGTTGTCAAAGCGGATGGATACGGACATGGCGCGATTGCGGTTGCGCGCGCAGCGATTGTCGCAGGAGCTCATTGGTTGGGTGTGGCTACGGTGCTTGAGGCAATCGAGCTTCGATCGGCAGGCATAGAGCATCCCATCCTTCTTTTGAGTCAACCACCTCGCGCTGCGCTTGAGGATATTATCGACCTTAACGTTACTCCATTGATAAGCGATCCTGATTTCGTTTACGAGCTTGCCGGAGCAGCGCAGCTTGCAGGTAAAAAAGTGGGATATCACCTCAAGATAAATACCGGCATGAATCGGCTGGGCCTCCGTTTTGCCGAGGCTGTCCAGGTGGTACGTGAACTCGACGAGCTACCTCATGTGCATCTCGAGGGAGTCTGCACTCATTTTGCAACTGCAGAAATCGAGGGGGACTGGGACGCAAGCAACCAACTCCACCAGTTTGAAGAAGTAATCGCAGCGATACGTGCAGAGGGTATCGATCCCGGCATTGTTCATGCCGCAAATTCGGCAGCAACGATTCTGATCCCTGACTCGCATTTTGATATGGTCCGGTGCGGTATTGCGATGTATGGGCTGCATCCAGGCGAGGCTACGAAAGCAGTCATCACCCTAAAACCCGTGATGGGTGTATACGCTCAGGCAATGCTCGTCCATAATATCGCGATGGGCGAGGGAGTAAGTTATGGCCTGACATGGCGTGCGGAAATTCCATGTGCAATCGTGACGCTTCCTCTTGGGTATGCTGATGGCGTTCCCCGCATCACCTCAGGAGCTCTTGAGCTTTTACACAATGGACGTCGCTTTGAGCAAGTGGGCCGTATCTGCATGGATATGCTGATGGTTCGCGCAATGCAAAACGATCGGATTGAAGTCGGCTCAACTTTTGTTCTGATCGGTGAAGATAAAGGTGCATCCATTTCTATGGATGAAGTTGCCCAAAAGGCTGATACTATTAATTATGAAATCGCATGTGATTTGGGTCGCAGGCTCGAACGCATTTATGTGTAGCAGAAAGGTTTTCCTCCATGGATTTTCTCGATGTAATCAATGAGCGCAGAAGCGTTCGTCATTTTAAAGATACTCCTGTGAATCGTGATGATATCGAGATGATTCTCAATGCGGGAATCACGGCACCAAGTGCCGGAAATGTACAGCCCTGGCGATTCGTGGTTGTTGAGACCGAAGAGGCGCGTACCCGTTTAGCGAGCGCACTCGAGCAGCGCTGGGCAGCAGCAGCTCCCTGTATCATCGTTGTGTGCGTCGACCCTCGTCCGAGTCGGAGCCGCTACGGCGATCGCGGATCACAGCTCTACAGCATTCAGGATTCCGCAGCAGCCACACAAAACATGTTACTTGCGGCAGTTGCGCGTGGGTTAGCGAGTTGCTGGATCGGGGCGTTCGATGAGGATGCAATTCGCGCGAGCCTCGGTATCAAAAAACCTATTACACCGGTGGCGATTCTTCCTATCGGATATTCCGCGCAAGCCTCAGGAAAGCAAGCGCGTCGCCCTTTGAGCGAGGTCTCTGTTTGGACGTAACGCGATGATGAATAGACTTGATACTCTCGAGCAAGAAGCTCAATCATGTCAGGCGTGTCCATTGGGAGCGTCCCGTACGACGCTGGTGTGGGGAAGCGGTAATCCCAATGCGGAGATTATGTTTATCGGCGAGGCTCCGGGCAGAAAAGAGGATGAGGGCGGATTGCCCTTTATCGGTGCGGCAGGCAAAAATCTTGATGAATTTTTGCGTATAGCAGGGTTTGCGCGCGAGGACACCTATATAGCTAATGTCTTGAAATGTCGTCCTCCCAATAATCGCGATCCTCAACCGAGCGAGATCGAGACATGTCAACACTGGCTTATCGATCAGATTCATGAGATATCACCACGCATCATCGTGACACTGGGCGCGTTCGCAACGCGTTGGGTGCTTGGCAAAAATACCGCTATCAGCGAAGCGCAGGGCAAAGTGTTCAAGCATGATTCCTATCTCATTTTGCCGAGCTATCATCCGGCAGCGGTCATCTACGATCATTCGAAACTCGATGCATTCTATGGGGTGGCACGCACCATTGCAAAACTTTAGCTCATATTCAGCGCAAGATACGATTGATCTAGGCGTAAGGGTTGGCGCACGCTTGCGTGCGGGGGATGTGTTGTTGCTTGCAGGAGATCTCGGGGCAGGGAAAACTCAATTCTCACAAGGCGTGGGACGTGCGCTTGGTGTCCAAGAAAACGTAATCAGTCCTACTTTCAATATACTGCTGGTGCATGAAGGGAGCGATCTAACGCTCAATCATTGGGATTTGTATCGACTTGATGATGCGGAAGATTTGGTCGACCTCGACTATTACGCGCTTGTTGCAAGCGATGCGGTATCACTGGTCGAATGGGGCGATAAGTTTGACGATACCTATCTTGATGCGGATGTCGAGTTGACTTTCACGCGACTCAGTGATCAGGAGCGCAGGATTGAGGCTAAGTCTTTGTCCGAGAGGGGCGAAGAGCTTATCGGGAGTCTTGTATGAGTAGGTATTTACTGGCATTTGACACTTCCGGTGATGATGTCCTCGTTGCTATTGCGCGGTCATGCGGTGAGATGATTTTTGCGTGTACGATACCCGCACGACGACTTGCCAATACCGTGCTGCTTACTGCAATTGATAGAGCACTGCAAGTAGCCGACATTACGAAGCGTGATATTGAAGCAATAGTCATCGGGTGCGGCCCTGGCTCGTTTACTGGTGTACGCATCGGAGTCGCTACTGCCAAAGGGCTTGCGCAGGGTTTAGGGATTCCCCTTTTTGGAGTGAGCACGACTGATGCGATTCTGTGGGGAATGTGGCAAGAGGGCAAGCGAGGTAATAGAGATTTTGCGCTCGATGCTATGCGTCGAGAGATATATCCGGTTTCAGCTATTACCTCG
>Ga0209737_10001049_pt1 | contig 20752 bp, 21 predicted proteins | sample TergutCu122P3_FD_187284 | JGI IMG/M metagenome (GOLD analysis project Ga0209737, IMG submission 187284) | Cubitermes ugandensis P3 segment gut microbial communities from Kakamega Forest, Kenya - Cu122 P3 (SPAdes) (version 2) | ecosystem: Host-associated > Arthropoda: Insects > Digestive system...
TTTCTGTATTCATAACAATTATCCCTTCTATTCTACATATTTTAAACAATAAGGAGTATCTTTTGAAAGCATATTATTATTTTCCCAAATCAGACCAAACTTTACACCAAATCAAACATCTACCACATAGAACTCAAGTATGTATTCAGCTTTGTGTTTTAGGATTTTTAGTGCTAAATGTATGTATAAGTGTGTATTAGTAGTATGTTTGTTGAATAAAATAGTGTGAAGCTTTAAATTTTAACGAAAAGCGAGCAGCGGCTAAAGGCACGTTTCGTCGAGAGTTGAGTACATACGAACTCAAAACAACCCGCCAACTAATCAGTAAACAAATCCTTACTTGATGTAAACCGTTTGAATCCCACAAGTTATTTTGAGAATGATATTATCAACCATCTCACGCCTTTACCAACCACAGATTTCAAACACAGACACCACACACTCTTTCTTATGGCGAACACGTAAAAACTTGTCCATCAAAGTATACTCTCTCTTAAAAAAGATGAGAAAATTGATTTAGGAGATAATTTTTGCTGAAATGATAGTCACTAGCTGCGTCGGCTGACTTCTTTCACCAGAATTATCTGTAGTTACCGGAACATTTGCTATTGCATCAATCACGTCTTGACCACTAATTACTATCCCAAAGGCTGTATATTTGTCATCAAATTTAGTTCCATCAGGATAGACTATGCCACTGTTATCAACAGTATTTATGAAAAAACCACTGGTTGCCGAATTATCAAGTTGAGTTTTTGCCATGGCTATTGTATATTGATAGTTATGATTGTTTGAACCTATTTCATCATTTATAGTTGCCCAGCTTTTATCTATTAATTCATTATTAGTATTTATTGTACCACCTTGGATCATAAAGTCTTTAATTATACGATGAAATATCGCACCGTCATATTTCCCCAGAGCTATTAATTTTAGAAAATTTTGCGTGGTGATTGGCTTATCTTCATATAACTGAATTGTTATATCACCCATACTTGTTTGCAGTAGCACTTTTGTATTTTTAGTTGCAGGCGTTGGATTAGGAGTTGCTGTTGGAGACGTAGTGGCAGTTGGAGTTATCTGTGAGTTAGTTGAGCCAAACCCACCTATAAAATAAATACCAGCAATGATTAACGCTACAACTAAGATACCAACAACAATAATGTACACCATCTTTGAATTGCTCTTACCAGAGGTAGCCTTATGTTGTGCCTGTTTTTTACGCTTATATTTAGGAGCCATACCAGACTCAATAGCCTTTATTTATATAATCTTTTTTCTAAAACTCTGTAAATAACCAACTACTATAGCAGCCTCCAAAAACCTCTCAACCATCAAACTGTATGCGTGATAGCAATGTTGAAGGAAAATAATGGCAATGTACTTATTTAGAGCAAAAACGTACTTGAAAATGGGTTATTAGGTTTGAAGTGTAAAACCCAAGTTTCCAGAGGTCGTCCTTAATCATCCAATTCTTTACGTTTCTTTTAACATCTCGACAAGATTGCCTGGATCAAATGGGTCACGTTTCATTACTTATACTGTTTATAACGTGCGTTCCTGAATATACTGTAAATCAGTTTCTCAACAAGTTTACATCTTTCAAACATGAACGGGGAAAAAGTTATATGTAAACACGCTACTAAACATATTTATGCCAGACAAAGTACGTTGTGCCCATATTCTAGTAAAAACCTTAACAGAAGCCCAAACACTAAAAGCACGTATAGATCAAGGTGAAAGCTTCTCTGAAATAGCTAAACACGTTTCCCTTTGCCCTTCAGGTAAAAAAGGCGGTGACCTTGGCACTTTCGGAAGAGGTCAAATGGTAAAACCCTTCGAAAATGCCGCGTTCCAACTTGAAAAAGGCAAGGTTTCTGACCCTGTTAAAACAGAATTCGGGTACCATATAATCAAACGAACAGACTAAAATATACAACAGCAGAAAATAATTGGACTTTTTTTCTTTATTCCAGCACTAGCTGTCTTAAGGGGGACGAAAAAATTGAATGTTGCACTGTTACATAAAAATAAAAATGCAATAGGCAGCTCCGAAAACCCCATTTTAGAGAATCAAACAACATAGTTGCACGGTTTTTCAACATGCTATTTTTGGAAAAAATATAGGTTTTCGGTGGTCGCCTGTAAAATATCCAAACACAGCTATCTATCTAATATTGACTGTTATAGTTTAGAAAAATAATGTTTACTGGTTTCATGGTTAATTGACTATTGAACAGACTTTAAAAAATGTGGTCTGCAGTTTACTTGTTAGATAGTCAGATAGAAACTTTTCAAACTAACTGTTGAACAGACTACTTGCCCTAAGCGGCTAAACAACTATCTATCATCAATGGCGTTTATCTTAGTTTTACAAGTTTTCTATCAGCATTTAACCCAATGTGCTACGTTTTTATTTTATTTATTTAATGCTGCTCTGATTTAATGTGCGCTTAACTATAACTATTTATTGTGTTAATCGGAAGGTTTTTAGTATAGTTATTATATGAGTCTGTGCAAAGTGTAGAAGTGTAAATTGAGGTTAACGTTATGTCTGTATTTGCAGCACCCGGAGCTTATGACCGTGCAATTACTGTTTTCTCCCCTGATGGCAGACTTTTCCAAGTAGAATATGCAATGGAATTAGTGAATCGCGGAGCCACCATTTTAGGCATCCAAACCGCTGAAGGTGTTGTGCTCGGTTCTGAAGAAAACATTGAAGCCCTTGAAGAAGCGTGTTTCTCTTACAAAATATTTCGCGTAGATGACCATGTGGGCGCAGCAATTGTTGGTTTAAGTTCTGACGCAAGAATCCTGATCGATCAGGCAAGAGTATATTCTCAAAGTAACAAATTAACTTATGATGAATCCATAGATGTTGAAGTTGTAACTAAACGCATCTGTGATATACAACAAATGTACACACAGCATGCAGGCGTACGACCTTTTGGAGTATCTATAATCTTTGCCGGCGTAGATAAAACTGGTTCACGCGTTTTCGGAACGCACCCCAGCGGAACATACAGAGGCTACAAAGCAACCGCTTTAGGCGCAGGAAGAGAAACAGTCCTAAACATTCTCAAAGAAGAATACAAAGATAACATGAGCCTTGAGGACATAACAAAACTTGCTATAAACTGCTTAGTAAAAGCTTTAGAGGCAAGACAGCTCCCACCAAGAATCAAAATAGCGGTCATACCTACGGCAACTAGAACGCTTGAAATGCTCTCTGACGAAAAAATAGACACCTACATTAAAGAGTTGGGTTCAAGTAAGTGACATGTAATGAGTGAAAGATTCACTGTTGCACGTTTAACCAAAGAAGATGAACACTTCGAAATTTTGGTAAAACCCCAAAAAGCGTTAGACTATCATAACGGCAAAATTTCAGCAATAACTGAGGTTTTAGCCGCGGAAATAATTTTTTCTGATGCAAACAAGGGCACAAAAGTTTCTGAAGAAGTAATGAAAAAAGCCTTCAAAACAATTGACCCCTTAAAAATTGCAGACGATATCTTAAAAAAAGGCACTTTACAACTAACAACTGACCAAAGACGCAAAATGGTTGAAGATAAACGCAGACAAGTTATCGATTTCATCGCTCGACAAGCAGTTGACCCTAAAACAAACCTGCCTCATCCCCCTACACGTATCGAAAACGCTATGGAGCAAATCCGTTATCCTATTGACCCTTACAAGTCTGTGGAGGAGCAAGCAAAAGACATAGTTAAACTGCTTAGACCCATTTTAGCTTTAAAAATTGAGCAAGTAACCGTTGCAGTAAAAGTGCCCTCTCCATATGCTTCAAGAGCCTATGGAACAATTAAATCTTTTGGAGTTCTTAAACGTGAAGAATGGCGTGGTGATGGCTCTTGGTATGGAGAAATCGAAATGCCTGCTGGGGCTTATGCTTCAGTGCTAAATAAACTTGGTGATGTAACCAAGGGAAGTGGAGAAGCAAAAATAATATCTTAAAATGGAAAAACGAAAATTTAAATGAGGAATTTTATGCCAACATACTTTGAAAAAAAACAACTTGTTACGCCTGGAGAATTACTCGCTGAAGGTGACTATTTATCAGGCGAAAATACATACGTTGCAGAAAATAAAATATATGCACAAAGAATTGGACTCGTAGATGTCGATAACAAAAAAGTTAACATGGTTGCACTTAGAGCTTTTTATGTGCCTAAAGTAGGCGACATAGTTATTGGAACTGTTGCCGAAGTAGGTTTTAACGGTTGGACAATTGATATAAAGTCCCCTTATAATGCAATGCTTAGAGCATCAGACGTTTTAAGCAGACCTTTCAAACCTCAAAACGATGAATTATCTACAGTTCTAAGTGCAGGTGACTTGATCGTTGCAAAAATAATTTCATATGACCGTTCACATGATCCCCAGCTTACCGTTGGAGAACCTGGACTTGGTAAAATTACCCGTGGCCAAATGCTGCATGTTATACCTACAAAAATACCACGAGTTATCGGCAGAAAAGGCTCCATGATTTCCATGATTAAACAGGAAACAAACTGTCAAATTATCCTTGGACTCAACGGAGTAATCTTAGTCACCGGCAAAACTCCTGAAGATGAGGAACTTGCCATTAATGTGATTAAAAAAATCGAACAGGAATCACACACAAGTGGTCTAACTGATCGTATCACCCAATTGCTTAAAGAAAGTAAAGTAAATGTGGAGGAACCTAAGAATGAATGATAAACATGATAAATTAATTGATAAAAAAGGCATAAGGTTAGATGGCCGCAAAGCGGATGAACTTCGACCTCTGAAACTTCAGGTAGGCGTGCTCTCAAATGCTGACGGTTCAGCTTACATTGAACATGGTAAAAATAAAATCTTAGCTGCAGCCTTTGGCCCAAGAGAGATGCATCCAAAACACTTAGCACTCGCCGACAGAATGGTGCTAAGATGCCGCTATCACATGGCCCCTTTCTCAGTCCAAGAACGAAAATCACCTGCCCCATCCAGACGAGAAGTAGAACTCTCCAAAGTTATCCGTGAATCACTTGAACCAGCATTGTTTTTGGAACTCTATCCAAGAACAGGCGTAGACGTGTTTATTGAAGTATTGCAAGCTGATGGCGGAACAAGATGCGCAAGCATTACAGCCGCAGCATTAGCAATTGCCGACGCTGGTGTTCCTATGCGTGATCTTGTAGTCGCTTGTGCAGCCGGCAAGATTGATGACACAGTTGTCCTTGACCTACACGATGCCGAAGACAAACTTGGTGCCGCAGACGTACCCGTTGCCTATATGCCATCCTTAGATGCTATTACACTGCTCCAAATGGATGGTATCCTCACTCCAGACGAGTTCCAACAAGCCGTAAACATGGCTATGGGTGGATGCAAAAAAATCTATGAAATGCAAAAAGAAGCGTTAAAAACCAAGTATATGGTTGTTAAAGACGTAGAAGAAAAAGAAGAAGAGGTAGAAGAGTAATGTCATCCCTTATTACAAGAGTTAGACTGAAGCAAATTAGCCAACACATCGAAAAAGGTAAACGTTTAGATGAACGTGGTCTACATGACTATCGTCCAATTAAAATTGAACAAGGTATAATCGAGAAAGCAGAAGGCTCAGCACGTATTTACCTAGGCAAAACTGAGGTTCTAGTAGGTGTTAAAGTTGAAACAGGCGAACCCTTCCCAGATACACCAAACGAAGGTGTACAAACTGTAAATGCCGAACTCGTACCCTTAGCCTCGCCAAACTTTGAGCCAGGCCCACCAGACGAAAACAGCATTGAACTAGCAAGAATAGTCGACCGAGGGCTTCGCGAATCACATGCTATTGACACAGAAAAACTCTGTATTGAACCAGGCAAAAAAGTTTTTGTCGTTTTCGTAGACGTTTACATCCTCAATTACGACGGTAACTTAATTGATGCTTCAGCATTAGCCGCTTTAGCTGCATTAATGAACACTAAAATGCCTAACTATGAATTCAAAGACGGCGAACTAAAAATCAAACAAGGATACACAAAATTACCAATGAAGAGCCACCCCATCACTGTTACAGTCGCTAAAATCAACAACCAACTAGTTATTGACCCACAACTTGAAGAAGAGCAAGTAATGGATTCAAGAATTTCCATAGCAGTTAACGAACAAGGCAACATTTGTGCGGTTCAGAAAGGTGGTTCAAGCTATTTCACACCGCAACAGATTTTAGAAGCTTCACAACTTGCACAAGCAAAAGCAGAAGAGCTGCGCAAAAAACTTGACTGGTGAGAAAGTTGCCGAAAATGAAGAAAGTTGGCTCAACTCGTGGATTAGGCGCGCGTTATGGGTCTACAGTTAGAAAACGATATGTAAAAGTGATAACTGAGCTAAAAAAGCCACACAGATGCCCTCAATGCGGTTTCGTAAAAGTCCACCGTGTTAGTGTCGGTGTTTGGCGATGCAATAAATGCAACTATACTTATGCAGGTGGAGCATATACACCAATAACAAAGCTAGGTGTTATAGCTAAACGGTCTGCAAGAAGTGCAGTTGAAGAAACACCAAAAACAGCTGTTCCAACAGTTGGAACGGTAACATCTAAAGAAGTCGAATAAACGTCTTCTTTTCTTCTTCTTTTTCATTTTGCTAATTATCACTTATCCTTATTTATATGACACTTTATTTATCTCCAATGTGAGGTTCACAGTGATTAAAGCTAGCGCGTCTATCCGTATAAAATTCTACAATTCCAAACAGCTCACAACCGTAGTTACAGCTCTAAAACCTGAGGTTAATTCGTCTGTCACTAATCGTGCGAACGTGACTTTGCAAGTACAAGACTGTTTTCTCCTTCTAACAGTTGACGCTGAAGACACAGTCGCTTTACGAGCTACAGTTAATGCTTATCTGCGTTGGATTGCCTCAACTGTAAATGTTGTTAAAATAATCGAATATGTGCAATAACCTTATTCTGCTAATTGACAGACGTTAGCACTACAGCTGAAACATAGTTACGTTTCCCATGACAGCATAACTGTTTTCGTGGTTCTTCCAGCATCGACTCGTCGATGGTGAAGTCTCTCATGAAAGTATTTTGTTTTTCGTTGTTCTTCCAACATTGACCGCTGTTGATGGTGTGTTCTTTTATGAAAAACGTGTGGTCCGGACGTTTTTCGTTGTGCTTCAATGAAAGCTCACTTTATGAGGTTTGTGTGTTTGTTTGATTGTTTTCCATTTTCAAGTGTTAAACGTGATTTTTTTAAACTCCGTGCTTGGTTATTATTGAAAATTCTGATAAATTGTTGTTTGAAGGGTGGTTGGATGTTTATAGATTTCATTAAACGAATGTTCTAGCAAGGGAAGGTTTAAATAAATACTACCTCATTTCGTATATGCTTCAAGTTAAAAACGGAAGATAATTTAGAATGTCGTCACAGGAATTTCGTCACATAGTACGCATTATGGGCACTGACTCCCCAGGCACCCTTAAAACTTCTTATGCAGTGAAACAAGTTAGGGGTATTAACATGAGCCTGTCCAATGCTGTTCTTAAAAAAGCAGGCGTTAACCCAGATCTGCGCGTAGGTTTTATCACAGATTCAGACATCTCAAAAATAGAGGATGTAATCCGCGATCCAGCAAAATATGGAATACCTGGCTGGCTCTATAATAGGCAAAAAGATTCAGAAACAGGTAAAGATGTCCATCTTTTGAGTGCTGATTTAATTTTTAAAGTAAAAACTGATGTTGATCAGGCTAAAGAAATCCGTTGTTGGCGTGGATACCGTCATGCTTACAGCTTAAAGGTACGTGGCCAAAGAACCAAATGTACTGGACGTGCAGGCAAAGCTTTGGGTGTTAAGAAAAAGACTTTACAGCAAAAGTCCGGTGGATCTGACGGAGGTAAATAATTATGGGCGATCCAAAGAAACAGCGTAAGAAATTTGAAACGCCACGTTTCCGTTGGCGTAAAGATATTCTCCAAGAAGAGCTAAAGCTTGTAGGTCAATACGGCTTAAGGAATAAACACGAGCTTTGGCGTCATAAAACATTTCTCTCTAAAGTAAGAGGCATTGCACGTTCATTAATTAGTAAAACTTCTGAAGAACGCGCAAAAATGGAAGGCGAATTATTGGCCCGCTTAAAGAAGTTAGGTATTTTACAGGAAACAGCCGTTCTAGCAGATGTTTTAGACTTAACTATTGAGGACATATTGGAACGAAGATTGCAAACAATCGTCTTCCGAAAGAGTTTAACTCGGACGATCTTCCAGTCACGACAATTAATCACTCACGGTCATATATCCATTAATAATCGTAGAATAACAATCCCTGGTCACATTGTGTCAAAAGCAGAAGAAGCACAAATCGCCTACTCCGTAACAAGTGCAATGTCTAATCAAGCACATCCATTGCGTACAAGTTTGACGGTTGTTGCAAAGTCCCGTGAAACTCGACAACCTACACGAGGTAGAAGAGGCGGACGTGGAGGCGGCAGATTTTGAGTAACAGTAAACGTAATGAGAAATGGGGCATTGTCCACATCTTTAGCTCTTACAATAACACTTTAATCCACATCACTGATGTCAGTGGCGCAGAAACTATTGCACGTACAACTGGTGGTATGTTTGTCAAAGCTGACCGTATGGAATCATCACCATATGCCGCTATGCGTGCGGCGACAGGTGCTGCCGAAATTGCAAGAGATAAAGGTATTACAGCAATTCATATCAAAGTACGTGCACCTGGTGGTAGTGGTCCAAGGACTCCTGGTCCTGGTGCACAAGCAGCAATCAGAGCCTTTGCAAGATTTGGTTTCCGCATTGAACGCATTGAAGAAGTAACCCCGATTCCTCACGATGGCACACGAAGACCTGGTGGCAGAAGAGGTAGAAGAGTCTAAACCCTTCTTCTTTATTTGCTTAATAGAAAAATTGAAATAATGCCCTGAAACAATTATTGAAACGTGCCAATATTTGCATCTATTGTTGGAGTGTCTTAGCAAGTGAAAATCGAAATCCTTGAAAAAAATGAGAATGTCCTTCGCGTAATTGTTAGAGATGTAGAGGTTCCCCTAATGAACGCTCTCCGTCGAGTAGCACTTGCTCATGTCCCCTGTATGGCGATTGATGAAGTTGTAATGATTGATAACTTGTCTGTTTTACAGGATGAAATTATTGCTCACCGCCTTGGTCTTACTTCACTAAAAACAGATCTTGACAATTACAATATTTCTGAAGAATGTTCATGTCAAAACGAATTTGGTTGCCCTCAATGCCGTGTTACATTAACTCTAGATGCTGAGGCAACAGATGGTACACGAACCGTTTACAGTGGTGAACTTGTTTCTGAAAACCCTGAAATTGTTCCTGTATCTGATAAAGTTCCAATTGTTAAACTTGCAAAAGGTCAAAAACTAAAACTTGAAGCCTACGCAAGGCTAGGCACAGGAAAAACACATGCAAAATGGCAACCTGTTTGTGTGTCCTCATACAAATATTATCCAAAAATCATAGTACCTGCATCATCATGTGATGACTGCAAAAAATGCGTTGACATCTGTCCCAAAAAAATCTTAGAACTTAAGAACAGTAAGGTCAGTGTCCGCGATTTATACTCTTGTAACTTATGCATGGACTGTGTTGATGCATGTCCCAAAAAACCCTCACCACTTAAAGTTGAATGGGAAAAAAATACTTTCATCCTTAATTTAGAATCAACAGGTGCTCTTCCACCTGAACGAGTGCTTCAAGAAGCAACAAAAATTTTAGGGCAACAACTTAAGGAATTTGAAGAACAATTAAAGGTAGAACAACAATGAAACAAACAGAATCAACCAACCCCGAATTGATCCAGCTTATTAAACAATTAAAGAAAGAGGGCAGAGAAAAAGGTGCGCCAATTTGGCTGGATGTAGCTGAGCAATTATCTCAGTCACGTTCTCGGCGCGCCGCAGTGAACCTAAGTAGCATTAACAGGAATACAAAACGTGCAGATATAATTGTTGTTCCAGGAAAAATTCTTGGAACTGGGTCCTTAACGCATCCTGTAACAGTGGCAGCTTTTAGCATTTCAGAAACAGCAAAAGCAAAACTTGCTGCTATACAAGCAAAATATGTAACAATTCCTGAACTTGTTGCAGATAACCCCAAAGGGTCAAACATAAAAATTATCCGGTGAATATCATGTCAACAAAATCCCAAGTAACTTATGTAAATGCTGACGGATTAATCGTTGGCAGAATGTCTAGCAACATTGCAAAACTGTTGCTAAATGGTGAGCACGTAACTATTCTTAATGCTGAAAAAGCAATTTATTCAGGAAAGAAGAAAAGCAAAATTGCAGAGGCGCATTTATTCCTAGAAGTAGGTGCTCCCGAACGTGGGCCATTCCACTATCGCAGACCCGATAGAATGCTCAAAAAAACTGTTCGCGGTATGTTACCCTATCGTCAACCAAAAGGTAAAACCGCATTTAAACGCTTAAAAGTATTCATGGGCGTTCCTTTAGAATTTAAAGATCAACAAACAATTCAATTCGAAACAGCTCAAGCTTCAAACCTTAAAGGCCCCTCATTTACTTTAGGTGAATTAGCAAAAGAAATCGGATGGAATCAAGGTGAATAATCATGCCAGCAAAGAAAGTATTAGTTGTTAGCGGAAAACGAAAAACAGCTACTGCTCGTGCAGTAGTAAAGCAAGGTGTAGGTAGAGTACGTATAAACTTGACACCAGTTGAAATTTACGAACCTGCCATTGCGCGTGAAAAAATTATGGAACCTCTCCTACAAGCAGGTGGCGATGTTTGGAGACAAGTAGATCTTGATGTTAAAACCAGTGGTGGCGGTTTCATGGGTCAAGCAGAAGCAGCCCGTATGGCAGTTGCAAACGCTTTGCTTAAATGGACAAAAAGCACTCATCTGCGTACAGTATTTAGCGAATACGATCGGACAATGATTGTTGGTGACTCAAGAGCTAAAGAAACCAAAAAGTTCGGTGGCGCAGGCGCACGCGCAAAGGAACAGAAGAGTTACAGGTAAGGTGAAAAAAAGAAAGTGATAATTCCCGTAAAATGCTTCACCTGCGGCAAACTGGTTGGAGATAAATGGGAAGAGTTCGCAAAGCGCATCAAGGCAGGCGAAAATGCAAGTGATGTGCTTGACAGCCTTGATATCAAACGTTATTGTTGTAGGCGTATGTTGCTTTCGAATGTAGAAATAATAGATGAAGTGTTGCGTTTCTACGAAGAAGCTGAGAAACGTAAAGAAACACTAAACTTCTACTAATTTCTCCAAAAATAACTTTTTTTTGTCTTTAATTTTATAATCGCCTGTTCAGAATTTTATTACCTATTTTATAACTGTTTAACGTTTCATGAAGACCGCGCCATCGGCACTGCCATGATAGAAGAACTAGAAATCAGAAATGTTTTCATGGGATACTTTAAAGATCTGTGAATGTTGGCAACTTGGAGTTGATTTAATGACTTATGCTGATTTGGTGGTTGTTATTTGAGGGTTAATCACTCTAAAAATATTGGGTTTGTGTTAAAAATGTTTGTAAAATCAGGTTGTTAATTGTTTATTCTTTTGGTGTGATAATTAGTAGTAAAATGCCAACGATTAAGACAACGGCTCCTAAAACTCCAAATAGTGTGTTGAATGTTCCAAGAGCTTCAGTTGTTGCTGTATAGTAAAGCAGTATAGCACTTACAATGATTAAGATTATCCCACATATTTTTTCAGTCAAGATTATCCAAATGTTGTTTTCACTCATTTTTCAGTTCCAACCATGTTATAACGCTATTTATTACATTAAACATGTGGGGTTATTTTAAATTATTGTATTATCGATGGGTTGAATGTTGCTTTTTCAGTTTAATTGGTTTTATTGGTGTTTTTTTAAGCAGTTTACTGTTAAAAAAGGCTGTCTTTATGTGAAAGATATAACCCTCAAGTACAATACTTAAACATGAAAATTTACTGTTTTTACCTCTTTAAAATTGTGAGTGGATTTACGTTTGTTTATTGCTTGTTTTTTACTTGTTTGCGGCAAAAAGTTCATGTTTTTGTTTTCTGCGTTTTTAAAAAAATGTACAGTTCAGTTTTGGGTTTCAGTTAACTTAAAGAACAAGCAATAAATATACTACGGAAAATATAGGCAACTTGAATTGAAAGTGGGAAGCATAATGTCTCAAACAACCTTTGAAGAAATGAGTGTATCGGACTTTTTCTATCGAAACCGAGACATTGCAGGCTTAACCAACCCGTCACGAAGTATCTTTGTAGCTATTCGTGAAGTGGTAGAAAATTCTCTTGACGCGGCAGAAAGCCAAAAAATTCCCCCCGATGTTTATGTGCGTTTATCTTTTGAATCTGAGGCAACTAAGGAAACGCAAATCTATAAACTACGTGTCCAAGACAATGGTTGTGGTATCCAACCTAGATTTATTCCATCTGCCTTTGGTCAAGTTCTCTATGGTTCAAAATATAAACTTAAGCAGGCAAGAGGCACCTTTGGGTTAGGCGGAAAAATGGCTGTTCTCTATGGTCAAATTACCACGCATAAACCCGTTTTAGTAACCTCAAGTACTGGTCAAGAAAAAATTTACAGTTTTAAATTAATGATTGATATCCAACGTAATAAGCCTGTAATTTTAGATCGCAAAGTTATCACTAATAAAGATGGTTGGCGTGGGACAATTATTGAATTTACTCTTGAAGGCGACTATTTGCGGGCAATGCCTAAAATTATTGAATACTTTAAGCAAACGGCCATGGTTAATCCATATGCAAACATTACTTTTGTTGATCCCAAAGGTAGACTCTACAAGTTTACTCGTGTTACAACTGTTATGCCTGACCCACCAACAGAAACTCTTCCACATCCATATGGTGTAGACGTAGAGTTACTGCAACGTCTCATACAAGTAACCACCTGCACTAACATGTCCACTTTTCTTAGGCAACACTTTCATCGTGTGGGTGAAATCACGGCTCAAAAATTTCTAGAATTTGCTGAAATTCCAATTAACAAAAGTCCCAAAAAACTTTCTCATGAAGAAATAGTCAAATTAATGCAGAATCTAAAAAAATATAAGGATTTTCTGCCCCCTGACGCAAACTGTTTATCACCTTTAGGTGAAGAACTGCTTAAAGCTGGGGTTACAAAAGAATTAAACCCTGAATACTTAGTGGTTCATCAACGTCGCCCATCAACGTATGCTGGTCACCCATTTATTGTAGAAATGGCCATAGCATACGGTGGGAATGTTCCTAAGACGGGTGGTTTTGTAATTTACCGTTTCGCAAACAAAATACCCCTCCTATATGATGAGGCTAGCGATGTAGCTTACAAGGTTATCTCTACTATGAATTGGCGACGCTACAAAGTAACTCCTGACATGCCTATTGCCCTTGTCATACATGTTTGTAGCACAAAAGTGCCCTACAAGACTGTAGGTAAAGAATTTATTTCTGACCGCATTGAGGTGCGTAAAGAGGAAGCAAATGCGATTCGTGAAGTTTCAAGACAACTCTCCCACTTCTTAACTCGCCAAGAACACGTACATATGGAAAAGAAACGTCTTGGAATCTTTAGTAAATATTTGCCTAGAATTGCAGAATTCTCAACCACCCTATCTGGGCAAACTAGACAACCTGATATAGATAAATTATTAAAGAGCGTGCAAAAATATGGCACAGAAGAAAGCTAAGGCTACTGAAAGGAAACAGGAAGTACTCAAAGAGCTTAAAAACTTTGGTACTTCAATATATAATCAACTCGATCAAGGGGTTTTTCCTGCAGTCAACATGCCTAGCCGTAGCACTGAAAACATTACATACGATGAACGTTTACGCCAATATGTTTTAGGCGAAAAAAGTGTTGACCGAAGTACCCGAAACATTCGCCACATAAAACCCTTCACGCAACTTGCCTGGGTTGCACTATTTAGCAATGAACTTACTAGCCAACGTAAAACCTCCACTTTAAGAGATGTTTACTACTCAGCCCAAGCGTATGAAATGACTTTTTCTGATCAACAAGAATCAAACAACATAATCACCGATCTTGAAACCCTCACGGGGTTTGCCAGAGAAGACTTTAATATTTTCCCAGAAGAACGTAGCGCTATATTTGGTGACATAGACGTAGCCTATACTGTTCCCGGATACGAAGGAAAATCAGTTAACCTGACCAGTCATCCCGATGGTGTACTTATCGGACCTGCTGTAACCTCTTCTGAATTTCTAAAAACTAGTGCTGATAAAATTATAGCCATTGAGAAAGGTGCGTTGTTCACTAGATTTATCGAAGAAAATGTTCATAACAAACATAAATCACTTTTAATCTCTTGTGGTGGACAAGCTCCAAGACAAACTCGTAGTTTCATACGACGTCTACATGATGAACTTAACCTACCCGTTTTCATATTAACTGATGGTGACCCTTGGGGAATGCACATCGCTCAAGTTATTATTTCAGGTTCAGCTAACGCTGCACACTTACGCGATTTAAACACTCCAGACGCGGTTTGGAGTGGCGTTTGGGCAAGCGACATTATCGAATATAAACTCCCAACTGACCCTCTAGATGAAGTGGACATTAAGCGGCTCTATGAATTACAAAAAGACCCCCGATACCAAAATGATCCTATATGGCAACGTGAAATCAAAACATTCCTCAAAATCCGGCGAAAAACTGAACTTGAAGCTTTCAGTCGTTATGGGTTAACCTATATTGTAGACAAATATTTGCCTACTAAACTTGAAGCTGGACCTGATGTGGCAGCTAGCGCAGGTAAAAAGAAACCCTAGTTTTTTATCAGTTATACGGTTAAATTTTTTTGGCGTGTGTCTGTATGTATGTTTGTATCATCATCTTTTAAAAAGTGCAGTGGCTTACCTGAAGAAATATTTCATGCATTTATCATCATATAGATGCTGTATATGCCCTCTCGCAAAAGCTTTTACTAAATGGCAATGTCAAACATGAAATATTCTTATCTATTAAGTGAAGTATTTTTATTAGTCAAGTTATTTTAACCCTTAGGGTTCATTTGTTTATGGAGGAAAAATGCTGTGCCAATTCGTCAACCAATCGTTTGTGTTCTAGGTCATGTTGATTCAGGTAAAACTTCACTTCTTGATGTGCTTCGTAAAACAAACGTTCACGTTAGAGAGGCAGGCGGCATTACTCAACATATAGGTGCCAGCTTTTTCCCAGTTGAAACTCTAAAACAACTTATCGGTCCATACATGACCACTTTTAAAACTGGTATTGAAATTCCCGGTTTGCTTATCGTAGACACGCCTGGGCATGAAGCCTTTACTAATCTTAGGCGCAGAGGTGGAAGTGTTGCTGACATTGCAATTCTAGTTGTTAACTCTTTGCGTGGGTTTGAGGCTCAAACTTTTGAATGTCTTGAAATTCTTAAAGCTCGTAAAACGCCCTTCATCGTGGCGGTTAATCAGATTGATCGTGTTCCTGGGTGGAAACCAACACCGGGTGCACCGTTTTTACAGTCTTATGCTAAACAGCATAGTTTGGTTCAACAAGAAACTGATAATCGTCTATACCATGTTATGGGCGATTTTAGCCGGTTAGGTTTCAAAACTGACCGGTTTGACCACATTCGCGACTTTACTCAGAACGTGGCTTTGGTGCCTACAAGTGCTAAAACAGCTGAAGGGCTATCTGAGTTGATTATGGTGCTTGTGGGTTTAACACAGCAGTTCTTAAAGCAACGTCTTCAAACAACTGATGGACCTGCGAAGGGTTCTGTTTTAGAGGTTAAAGAGGAACCTGGTTTAGGTATGACTTTAAATGCTATTGTTTACGATGGAACTTTGCGCAAGGATGACCTAGTAGTAGTTGGCGGTAAACATGGTCCAATTACTGCTCGTGTTCGTACTCTATTAGTGCCTAAACCCTTAGATGAAATGCGTGACCCACGAGATAAATTCGCTAGTGTAGACTGTGTTTATGCAAGTGCAGGTGTAAAGATTGTTGCCTCTGATCTCGAGAACGCTTTGGCGGGTGCTCCATTGCTTGCAGTGCCTCAGGATGAAGATGTGACCAAGTATTGTAATCTTATCACTGAAGAAGTTGGTAGAGTTAGAATTACCAAAGAAATTGATGGAGTCATTGCTAAAGCCGATACTTTAGGCTCGCTTGAGGCGATGGCTGAAATTCTTAAAGCTAATAATGTGCAGGTTCGAAGTGCAGATGTGGGTGATATAAGCAAACGCGATGTTGTAGAGGCCTCTGTGGTTAAGCAACGTGACCCACTAGTTGGTGCTATTTTAGCTTTTGGCGTGAAAGCTCTACCTGATGCTGAAGAAGAAGCTGAAGCTACAGGAGTTAAAATTTTCCGTGAACCCATTATCTATACTCTTATTGATAATTATCTTAAATGGGTTAAAGAGAAGCGTGAACGTAAAAGTGAAGAAGAATTTGATGCCCTTATCAAACCGGGTAAATTAATGGTTCTGCCTAACTGTATTTTTCGCAGAGCCAAACCCTTAGTTGTAGGTGTAGAAATTCAAGGCGGTAGAATAAAACCTCGTGTGTCACTTTTACGTGTAGAAGATGGTTCTGATCTTGGTGAAGTTCAACAAGTTCAAGATGAAGGCAAAGCCGTAAGTGAAGCCAAAGCGGGTGAGCAAGTAGCAATTTCAATGGATAAACCCATCGCTGGTAGACACATCTTTGAACGTGATGTGCTATTTGTGAAAGTTCCTGAAGAGCACGTTAAAAAACTATTTGCTAACCATATGAACGATTTAACTGATGCAGAAATTGATGTACTCAAAGAATACGTTAAATTAATGCGTAAAAAAACAATGTTCTGGGGCGGAATACTACCCCTATAACATATCTCACTTTTTTATATCTGCCTTTTGTGTTTGGCTTTAAACGTTGTTAAATGGCAAAAAGGCGTTTAAAATAGGTAAAAACATTATTTGATGTAATAAATTTTATTCCTACGTGAATTGTCTGTTACAGTATTTTTCAGCCATTTTAGGCTTTTACTGTTTTTCGTCGATATTTTAATCCCGATACATATTTGTAGGTACAAATTTTTCGAGAATACAGGATAATTTTTCATCTAAATAACAAATATTTCTCATGTTGTTGATTATGAACCCATGTTTCTGTATTCATGTATTTTTTACATAGAATACAGTTGTATTACAACCTTTAATCTGTTAACTTAGGATATGTTGTGTGTTGCCTTGTATTATTAGACTTAACTCTGAAGGTGATAGTTCGAAGTTAATGTTTTTTGTCGATGGTAGTTTAACCGCCACCGACTGGTGGTAAAATTGCTAAAACATCTCCATCTTGCATTGCTGCCTCAGTTCCACTTATGGTAGTCGTATTGGTGCCGTTGATGAGTAATTGTAGAAAACTCTTAACTTGTTCATCTGAGTTAAATACGTAATCTGTGAATGCTTTGCCGTATTTATCAGACAATGTTTCTAAGACTGCGGTTATGGTGATTTTTTTGTTTTCTGAAAAGATGAGTTTTTCTTCTTTTTTACCAGTTATTTCTCGTAGTGTGGTGAAGTAACGTATTGAAATTTGCACGTAATCCCCTTATGATATAAGGGCGGTTGTGGTTTTAACTGTTATGTCTATAGAGAATTTCAATTTACCATTTTATTCCGATTTTCTGTACTATGAATACTTTGACTAAGTCATTAATTATAAAGGCGAAGAATGCTGAAAGCCCAAGTATTACTAATGTTTCAGTAAGGGGTATTGCTATAAGGTTTGGTATTCCAATAGTGGCTAGTACGGTTCCTGCGATTAAGCTTGCAATTATGGTAAGTAAGAGAATTTTGCTTGGCATAGACTTGTAGAAGGGTCTTCTTTCGCGCACGTTAAAATTAAGGAATAATGCTGAGTAAAATAGTATCTCAAAAGTGTATGTGTATATTGCCGGATTACTAACTGTCACGTTAAACACGTTAAGTGTAAGATATAGTAGTGCGATGGATTCAACAATTACTAGTGTTCCTAAAATGGCTGCGGCTTTAACTGCTCCGTTTATTTTCCATGTGGATGGTTTATCTGAACCTTGTAGTTTGTCTGTGGATAACGCTATTTTTACGGGGTCTGTTAAGAAAAAATATAAGATAACGCCAAAGGCTGAAATTGCATAATTTCCTGTTAACAGAAAGGTTAGAACTGTAAAGACCGACACTTGGAGGGTTCTTATTATTTTGCTTAAGATCCACGCTGTTATTCGTTCATAAATACTTCTACCGTTCTTAACTAAGTCTACTATACTTGTTAATCCATCATGGACCAAAACTACGCTGGCTGCACTTTTTGCCACATCTGTGGCATTGTTTACGGCAATACCTACCTCGGCTTGTCTTAATGCGGGTGCGTCATTTACGCCATCACCGGTCATCCCGACAATATGTTTGCTATCCTGTAGGCTTTTAACAATGATGTATTTGTCTTCAGGATACACCTCTGCAAAAACATCGTTTTTCTGCACTTCCTCTCCTGCAAGAGATGCATTTTTTTTAAAGTCTGCTCTTAAAATGGAAGTTAAGGCAATGCGTTCCCCTAAACCCACATTTTTAGCGGTTTCCTTGGCAATTGGTAAGGCATCCCCTGTGAGCATTTTTACCGCAATTCCTAACTCATTTAATTCCTCTATAAGCTGCTTTGAATCTGGATGAGGCATATCATAAAGGATAGCTAATCCCACAAGTTTGGCTTTTTCTTCCCTGTCTTTTATAGCTACAGCAAGAGTTCTGTATCCCTTCAGGGCATACTCATGTGTATGCTCCTCAAGTTGCCTCTCTTCAGCATCTGTTAACCCACAGATTTCACCAATAACTCTAACCGCGCCCTTCATAACTCTGAAGGATTTCCCCTCTTTCTGTATTACTGCTTCAGTGTATCGTGTTTTAGAGTCAAATGGAACAAAACTCGTCTGCCTAAATGCGTCAATCATCAACCCTTCCTGTTTACCTCTCTCAATAAATGCAAGATCTATAGGATCATGATTTGCCTCCTGAGAGGCCAATGCTCCATAAAAAATAACCTCCGTTTCACTAAACCCCTTATAGGCCAAAGTTTTAACTATTGACAACTGATTCATAGTTATTGTACCCGTTTTATCCACGCAGAGCACATCCATAGTTGCAGCATCTTCCACAGCACTCAAACGCGTTACCAACACTCCTTTCTTAGACAAATCCATCGCCCCAAGAGCCATGCTAACCGTAAACATAGCTGGTAACGCCACAGGAATTGCTGATAACAAAATAACCAAAAGAATTGGCAAAGTATCTATTATCCCAAAACCCCTAAACATAGAGCAAACGAGCGCCACAATAGCTAAAACAGAAACAATAACAAGCAGCCAACGAACAACACTGGATATGACTTTTTCAATATGCAATTTAGGTTTAGCCAACTGAACAAGCTGAGCGGTTCTACCAAAATACGTATTGACACCTATCGCCACTACTACCCCACTTGCTTCTCCTCGCTTCACAACTGAGCCAGAATACAAAAGGTCCCCTAAATTCTTCTCCACCCCAAATGACTCACCCGTCAAAGCTGACTGGTCAACCTCAAGATAACCCTCTACTATTTTTATATCCGCAGGAACAAAATCTCCTGTTCTAATTCTTACCACATCATCTGGCACAATTTCGCGCGCAGGTAAAACCTTCCAGATGCCTTCTCTTAAAACACGGGCCTTAACACAAAGCTTCTTCTTCAAAGCATCCACCGCCTTTGACGCCCTAAGCTCCTCTTCAAAACCTAACACCGCATTTAAAATAAGCAGACCCAAAATAATGTAAACATCAGTGTAGCGTTGCAGAAAAAGTGAAAGAACAATAATTATCTCCAACAACCAAGCGGTGAGTCCCCAAAACTTTTTAGCAAACTGCCGCCAAGGCTTAACTTTCTTTTCTATAACTTCATTGAAACCAAACTGCCTTCGCTTGTTCTCTACTTCAGACAAATTAAGCCCAGTTTCTAAAATTTTAGAACCCGCTCCTTTCAGTATTGAATTTTCCGAAACTGCGCTTTTTTCTGCCAAAATAATCATTCAACTATGTGAGATCTCTAATTTACATATTTATCCTCAATTAACCCAAAAATACATCCTGTACGCTCAAAATGTTTAACCTCTGAGTTTCATGCGAACATGTAGTTATCAAATTAACAAAACATCTTTTGAGCGAAATCTGAATGTTGTGTGCTAAAACACTTCGTAGATTTTTTAACGACGCGGGCATCTAAGAGTATAGCGTTACTGCCTGTTAAAAATAAACGTATGTATTTAGCTCATGTGGTTTGTTTTAACTTTTTGTTCTGTTTTTGTTCAATAAATCTGAATAAAGATGCACAATTATGTGTATATACGTAATATAAAGCTGCGATTTCCCTGAGAGCTAAATACACACAAATAATCAATATGTAAAAATGTAAACTAAAGTAAAATTACAGCATGTTTTAAGCAAATGTAAAGTTAACATTATATTTCTTTTAATTTTGTAGTTAAGTATTTATTTCTAAAATTTCTTTCTCCCTTTTATTGGTGTTTATTATGGAAAACAAAAAAGAAAGCATGCAAAAAAGCATAGAGAAAGCTTCTCATGGGTTGGAAAAAGCTGCTGAATCTATGTGCGATACATTAATCGCAGTTATGGATAAACTTGCAGGAAAAAAATCTGATATAAAACTCAGTTTTGAAGACCTGACAATAGAAACAGGTCCCATGAAGGCAAAAATTAATGGTTC
>Ga0209737_10001050_pt1 | contig 20751 bp, 6 predicted proteins | sample TergutCu122P3_FD_187284 | JGI IMG/M metagenome (GOLD analysis project Ga0209737, IMG submission 187284) | Cubitermes ugandensis P3 segment gut microbial communities from Kakamega Forest, Kenya - Cu122 P3 (SPAdes) (version 2) | ecosystem: Host-associated > Arthropoda: Insects > Digestive system >...
TTCCAACGCTTCGTGAATGAACGCTGCAGTTTAGAGGCTACTTTTGATTCAGCATTGTGGGTCGTGCCCTGTGCACGTGATTTATCCTCAACGTGCAGGATTAATCCACGGTCCTGTAACCAATACGGTAATATTTTGCCTCCATTCTTGTTCTGGGGGTGGGGAGGTCACCCTATCAATCACCACCGGCCTGGAGGAACGGACCTCCCACGAAGCTACGTCTCTAGTCCCAGTACCTCCTCCCTGTGCTGTTTGCGGTGCCCAGCTGTCCCATTCAGCAGAATAATCCATGACTACTGCAGAACTCGAAGGAAACCCCCCAGGCATTTGAGTCACGATCAAATGGAAGCCGTAGAAAATGCAAAATGGCGAATTTCAGATTAGTACTCTTTGTTACATATTAGTATTATCAAATCAAGGTCAATGACATAGGCAGAGCATGTGGCACGTATAGGAGAGAAGTATGTAAACACTTCAGTAGGAAGATTATAGACAAACAGCCACTTGGAGGATAAAAGGCGTTGATGAATTTATGGTATTAAAATTCATCTCAGGTAAACTAATGGAAGGTTGTGTAGGCTAGCTTCATTTATAACAGAATAGGGGCAAATGGTTGGATTTCCTGTATACAGTTTTGAAATTTCGAGTCCCATAAAATGATATATTCAAGTAGTTGTTTCATGTAAAAACACCGCCCCTCTGCTTCAATTTGCTGACGCTAGCGCCAGTCTGAACTTTAAACTCTGAAGAAACAACACTACTGATAACTCTCTCTGCATTTCAAAATACATATTATTCCTATATGCACCACTTTAAACATCGTTGTTCTTTTACTTGAAAACTGTAGCACGACGTCTGAATCATCTAGTTTATGGAATATTTTCACAATCCCATGCTAAAAATTAAGACAAATTTTGCTCAAACTCTCGGTTGCCCAGAGGTTAATATACGAGCTTTAAATAAAGGACTTGTTTGAGTATGTGTTCACCTTATTTTTAGCCTGAGATCAGGGGCCATTCTTGACCCCGGAACTTATTTTTTTTCCATTTTTCATATAGGGTGATGAAACAGTATCATAAAATAAAATAAAAAAATTAACTCATACACCGCCACGGACAGAATTCTGTATGTACTTTTAGAGCGAGGTACTTAAAAGTTGTGTCCTGCACAAGATCATTAATAGACAAATATTTTTACCAAGCTTATATATAGAATTTGAAAGCATCTGGATAACCCGAGGAAAGCTAACCTTACAGTCAGATGCTGTACGTTGGGCTGTATAATATCGTGGTCATACAAAGTTATGACCATGAAATTTTAATTTATTATGGCTTAAATTTTAAGATCATGGCTGTTGGGATGTGATGCCATTTTGATTATTGGATAGGAAGGTGCCGGGTAAGCCCCCCAGTACTGATCTACGCCATTACATGGCGTCTCATCCTAAAATACGCTAATCCAAACAGGAAATGTTAATTTATTACAAGTTACATGACTACGTACCTCATGCCTAAAGGCAGATAAAGGTTAACTTTTGCTTAATTAATCACTCGTCGCAGTATGAATCACAACACTTACTCTGTTGTCTGATCACACAGATGTCATGCGTGCAAGGGTAAAGATCAAAGGAAGATGCTACAAATTCGTGCCACTTATGTGTGTTAAATCTGACCAAAATATTTTTAGATTCAATAGGAACTTAAATTTAAGGTTTTTAAAATTTTATTCCAGTATTTTTAACAATTAAAAATAAGAATATTTCTTCACGCGAAATAATTGCTTGGCTCTTAGCTATTTTCTTCTGAAAACTTTTTGTTTTGATGTCGAATGAATTAAATCAACACAACACACATTTTCACTTTCAAATATTAAAAACAACTGCTGATGACAAATTTTGAACTTAAGACCTACAGTTGTGGGCCGGGATAGCGTGGACAGTATAGCAACTTGCTATGGGCTGGACGGTCCGGAGATAAAACACCGGTGGGTGCGAGATTTTCCGCACCCATCCAAACCAACCCTGGGGCCCACCCAACCTACTATACAATGGGTGCCGTATTTTACCGGGGGTACAGCGGCCGGGTCACCACGGTATGTTGCGTCCTCAGGTTGCTGATAGAGGAATGGCTTCCAATATGGAGGGTAGGTGCGAATATATTGAATAAGCAGTCATGGACAGAGGACAACGCGTATTCCTCCAGCTTGGGGGTCGGACGAGGTTTTAACAACTTCTCACCGTAAAAACTGGCCTTTTTACGAAACGGATACATGTAACTCGGACCTGGACTGAACATTTGGTACGACCTAAGCACTGTAAAAGAAACATGAGGTTTGGTACACGGAATGTAAGGAGATTGTATATGTAATATCATTGCATAATATCATTGTTTTGAATGTGCATGCACCAAGTCAGGAGAAACTTGATAATTCCTAATACAGGGTTTGTGAGGAATTATAGCAGGGTTTCTATCCTTTTTCTAAGTGTCGTATGAAAATTCTGTTAGGAGATTTTAATACAAAATTGGGGAGAGAGGATATTTTCAAATGGGGAAATTAGGAATTACATTTTATCAGGATAATAAAGACAATGGTGTTAGAACAGTAATCTTTACCACAACAAAAATCTATTTAAGAGCACGATGTTCCCGCGCCGAAACATTCATCAACACACATGGACCTCTCTTGATGAGAAGACACACAACCAAATTGATCACATGTTGATAGATAGGAGATGCCATTCGAGTAGACTCAATGTGCGATCTTCCAAGGGAGCTGAGTGTGATCCTGACCACTATCTGGTGGTTTCAGAAGTTAGAGAAATATTGGCAATAAGTAAATAAGCATTACAAAATTTTGATTAGATTTTTTAATCTGAGGAATCTAAATGAACTGGAGGTTAGGAAACAGTATCAGATTAAGATTTCGAGAAGAAATGCAGTTTTAGTGAACTTAAACGATAGCGTGGACATACATAGGGCTTGGAAAAACATAAAACAGAATATCAGAAGCTCAGCTGAAGAGTCTATGTATGTATGAACTGAAAAAGTATAAACCATGTTTTGATGAAGAATGTTCACGATTTTCAAATCCAAGGAAGCAGATTAAAATGCAGTGGTTACAGGATCCGAACCAAAATAACGTAGGTACCCTAAACAACGTAAGACGTGAAGCTTGCAGGCTTCTCAGGCACAAAAAGAAGTAATATCTAAAAACTAAAATTGATGAACTTGAAACTAACAGTATGATAAAAAATATCAAATGCTTGTATAGAGGCACTAATAATTTCAATAAGGGTTCCACCGTAGAACTAATAAAGTGAAAGATGAGAAGAGTGATTTGTTTACTGACTCCCACAGTATCGTGGCTAGGTGGAGGAACCATTTCTCTCAGCTATTGAATGTACATAGGGTTAAGGATGTTAGGCGGACAAAACTACGTATAGCTGAGCCACTAGTGCCTTGGAGATTGAGATGGCTATAGAAAGCTAAAAAGACACAAATCACTGGTTACTGATCAAATCCCAGCAGAAGTAATTAAAGCAGGTGCAAGAGCAATTCGCTATGAGACCCATACACTTATTAATTCTAATTCTTATAAGGAGGAATTGCCTGATTAGTGGAAGGAGTCGATCATTGTACCTACTTTTAAGAAGGGTAACAGAACAGACTGTAGTAAATGTAGAGTCATACCACTTTTGCCAACTACGTACAAAATTTTACTCAACATACTGCTGTCAAGGTTAATTCTATATGCAAAAAAATTACTGCCATTATCTGTGTGGATTTCGACTCAACAGGATGACAGCTACTCATATATTCTGCATTCCTCAAGAACTTGAGAAGAAATTAAAATACAATGAAGCAGTACATCAGCTGTTTGTCGACTACAAGAAAGTTTATAATTCAGTTGTGAGAGAGGTCTTCTGTAATATTCTCATTGAGTTTAGTATCCCCATGCAACTGGCAAGGTTAATAAAATTGTGTCTGAATCCTATAGCAGAGTCCGGGAAGGCAAACATTTGTCTAACATGCTTCCTATTAAGAATGGTTTGAAGCAAGTAGATGCTTTATTGCCACTGCTTTTCAACTTTGTTTTACAGTATGCCATTAGAAGTGTTCAGGTAAACCAGGATGGCTTGAAATCTTTTATCTTCCAGTTAGCAATCCAAGAATATAAAAATTAAGACATACAGAACCATCAGTTTGCTTGTTGTTTTGCATTGGCGTGAAACATGATCACTCACACTAAGGCTGAGTGTGTCTGAGAATAGCGTCTTGAGGAGAATATTTGGGCCTAAGAGGGAAGAGGTAAAAAGGGAGTGGAAAAAACTACATAATGAGAATTTTAATGATCTGTACTCCTCACCAAACTGTATTCCGGTGATCAAATCGAGAACGAAATGAGCAGAGCATGTAGCACCTATGGGGGAGAGGAGGGGTGCATATAGGATATTGGTGGGGAAACCTGAGAGAAAGGGACCACTTGAAAGGCCCAGGTGTAGATGGGAGGAAATTATAATAGATCTTCAGGAAGTGGAATGGGGGGCATTGACTACATTGATCTGGTTCAGGTTAGGGACAGGTGGAGGGCACTTGTAAACAAGGTAATGAAACTTTCGGTTTCCATAAAGTGCGGGGAATTTCTTGACTAGCTGAGAACCGGTTAGCTTCTCCAGAAGGACTCTGCACTATGCAGTAAGTAAATCAGTACGTAAGTAAAGTGGCCGGTGCGTGGTGTTGACCACATACCCTAACTAGCTCCAAGGTTAAAGAAAGCGTAGAGCTATACTTCTACACCCTCTGGCCCTTCGTTACCTGTTCGTTACCTGTTCCATAGCAAATTTTACTTTACGTTACCTTTAAGCGACCTACTGTTAGAAACTACATTTGCATAACCAGTGATTATTATTTCTCTCCACTCTGCTATATCAGCGTGAGAGTCTATATAAATGTGGCCACTCCATATGACAAACGCCGTCCGCTTTTGCGACAATCGACCATTCTATTAGCGTGGGATACCAGACGAGTTCTCCGAGTGGCAGTAGAAATAATATATGAGAAACAATTTTTAAACGAAATTAAATTTATTACAGGAAGATACTTTATAACAAGCGGCAATGGATAACTGGAAAAACTTTGGTAGTGGCTTCAAGTGGATGTTCCTTCTTTCACGAGCTTGTTGGGATGTTTGCTTCTAGGAATCGTGATATGTAACTTTTAAGAGAGAAAAGAAATTTGTACAGAACTTTAAGGGATATTCTTAAAATCGATCACTTGTAAGGCAGGAAAGGAGATGAATATAGAAAAATCTCGAAAAAAGTGTTGTAAAGAAGGGAAGTTTATAGAAAACGGGTCACTGTATTGATTGAATGCGACTTTTCGGATTGGTGTTTTTAAACTTCGTTCTCTGCTACAAGACTTCCAGTCGGTATTTAAGCCTACATTGAGATGGTTGAAAAGCGCCCTATGTTCCTAATGGAACTACAACAACGACAACTACTACTACTACTACTATTTAGGTCTACGTAGTCTGTGTAGCATCATATCAATAATGCCAGACGTGTTGACCTAACTGAATATATTCTTCTGTAATACGTGATGGGAATAACAAACTTAGACACAATGACGTTTCTTAGATTAGGGATTTGAACCTAAAATTTCATCCAAATACGAGATTTTCTACACCACGAACTTTTATCTCATTAATTTGAAGACTAGCTGCATAAAGCCTTCTTTTATCTCTGTGGTGTCATAATTTCAGCTAACCAGCACTTCTCTAATTCAAAGCTCACTTGCACCCTTTGATGACTAAAGAAGAGCTGTCTTGCTATTACCTTCACCAACAGGAGCGATCTTGCTTCCAGGCTCCGTTTGGGATTCATGTCTGTTTTAGTGTCTTAAATAAGTGTGATATTTCTGAACAAACGTCCACAATAGATGGCAGTGCATACTTGGAGTTTCTAGATACGCTCATATAAATCCTGCTTACACATAAACCTTGTTCCTACCTCACGGAGAAAATAGTTCATGAACATTTTGAAGACACGCCAGTTAATGAGCTTTAGGGTATTTATAATGAGAGTTATACAAAAAATGCACATACACTGTGAGGCAAAATATAGAACTTCGTAATGTTAGTGTTTGTGGTAAATGTACTTATTTATGTGGCTTGAAAGGGCTGAGCCTTGTCATAGGTATTATCTTTCTCATCACACTATAACAAAATCAGGCCTAAAGTATGTAATTCACCCTAGGACGTGAGGGACGGAATAGCGTAGTCGTTATAGTTATCCGCCAAGGGGCTGGATGGTCCGGGAATCGAATCCGCGCCCGTTCAGTCCGGCTCTGGGGCCCACCAGGCCTCCTGTACAACAAGTACAGGTGGTGAAGCGGTCGGGGCGTGGCGTTCAACACCGACCCCTTTCTAACACCGCGGTTCACGGGAGAGCAGGGCTATACCTCCACTCCACCTCTGGGCCTTCATAGACTTTTATAGGGTGAATTTTACATTTATTCTGGAACATTGTAGTGGTATCATTTGAACACTGACTTTCAAACAGGCACTTGAGGCGGTAGGATGCTGGAATATAAACGTGTCGTTATGGTCCGATTCGTTGAAACATTTTCGTTCGTGTGACGCTTTAAAGAGAGGCGGCGTGAACTGGGAATTTCTCTTCTCTTTCTTCATTTTCCCTTCCCTTTTTTTCTTGCATTCTGTCTACCTTTCTTCCTCTTTCTGTCTCTCTGTCTGGACAAAATAACGGAAACAGATGCGAAAGGTGCACACTTCTTTATTAATACGGAGTTGGGCCACCATTTGCCTATAATACAGCTTGTAACCTTCTTGGAATAGAGTTCTGAGTAGTCTCTGGTGGAATACTGTACCACTATTTATGAAGAACATTTAGTTGTTTGAGAGATTATGGAGGTTGGCTTCTGTTTCTCCCCCTCCTCTGTAAAATTGACCTACCATTTGTGTTTCGATGATATTTAAGTCTGGCGACTTTGTCGACCAGGGAGGTTCTTGAAGTGCATCTTCATGCTCCTCAAACAAATATTGAACACTTCTGGCGTGTCAATGAGCGAATTGTCATCTTGATAAATTCCACCATCACTAGGAAAAAACATTTGGACCATAGGATGCACCTAGTTACCTAAAATGTCCACGTAGTCACTGGCAGTTAAATCGACCATTCAGAGTGATTATAGGACCAACAGAATACTAAGATATTGCTGCCCAGATCATCACAAATCCGCTTCCATGTTTCACAGTTGGAAACACGCATTCAGGATTATAGGTTTCCTTGGGCGTTCTCCAAATATAAACCCGGCCTCATGTTGTGAACAACATGAAGGACGACTCGTCTGGCCATACTGCGTATTTCCAGTCATCAGGCGCCCAGGTTTTATGATTATCACACAACCTTTTTCGTCTTTTAGCGTTGTTTTCAGTAATCGGAGGTTTCGCAATTGCTGTTCTACCGTGGATGTTGGATTTGTGAAGCTCTCGTCAGACTGGTTTTGTGGAAACAGGGTCTTCAACATGAATATTGATCGAGTTCTGCTGTTACCTTTGTTGCAGATACAATCCTCTTTAATACTCTTCCCTTTCACTTAGTTTTGGTTTTCGGCCACTGTTCCCCTTAACTTATTATGTTTTCCCATGATTGGTGTATGCCGTCAGAACCTTGGAAACTGCTGTTCTTGGTACACCTAGCACCAACAATCTGTCCTTTTTGAAAATCTAACAAGTCTCCCACCGGTCCCAGTGGCCGCACGGTCTGCTGTAGGTCTGCCTCTCGCCTCCAGAAATTTTGGGTTCGAATCCCACCGGGGCCATGAGTTATGAGTTATGAGTGTTATGAGTGTTGAGTGTTTTCAGGTAAAAGTCTCTGCGACGAGCTAATCACTCGTCCAGAGGAGTCCCACCGACTGTGTGCGTCGTTGTGTGTGATCTAGAAACCTCGTGAATGAGGAGGCCTTGGTCCACTGGGGACTGTCACGCCAAAAAAGTCTCCAATTTATTAGTAATGTCATACGAAATGTTACTAAATACAATCTGTAATGCATTGATGCTGGCACTACACAGCTCAAACAAACAAACGAATAACGAAAGATACTTTCAACTAATGTTCTTTCAGTGCTGTATGGAATCAATATTCGTTATACTCGTACGCAGCCTCCAACAAGCGATTAAATTCTGAACGGTTCGCAAGGTTGAGTCTCTGGGCTTCTCTCACATCTTGTTTTCCGGTAAGAACACATTTCGGAAAATGGATCTGCTCCCATACTCAGATGAATAACATACAAAACCACAGTATGAAATAGTAACATACAACTGAGTTTCCTCCGCGATGAATATGATATTTGTTATGTGATTGTGAGTTTTCAGCACATTTATTTTTACATTCTCTGGGACATGACTCTGCGTTGATTGGTAATTAACTCCAGGCTTTGCAGATTAGCTCGCTACCTTGATCTTCATAACAGTTCAAGAAGCTTCTTGCTTCTTTTGGACTACCCGGAAAATGGAAACAGCAGGCTGCTCCGAAACGTCGCTAAATAACCTCTAATAAAAAAGACCTCGTACACTTGGCTCTTGTAACCTTGCAAACTGGAGTTAACGATTACAGTGGCTGTTTGGTCTGAGGCTTATACTGTCCCGAAAACCTCTTCTTCCTGATATACTTCCTTTTTATGCTTTGTTTTCATATGTCTGTAACAAGCTTTAAGAAAGGCCGAATCTCCAGATTCGCGTAAGTTATGCCACAAACTGCATATAATTTAACAATTAGGGTAATCCCGGGTATTGCTGAACTCGGGGTTAATCCATAGAACTGAATGAGAATTTTTATATTTCTTTAACATTTTATGCTGTCTACTAATTTTTATTTACATAACCAACAATAAGGAAGGTAAAAATAAAGAACGACGGAAGAAATAAAGACAGAATATGTGGAAGAAAGGATGAAATGGAGAACATATACAAGAATGCAAGTAAACATAAGAAGAAAAAAATATTAATATAATAAATACGTAAATAGATCCTATTCCTAGGGTCTGGAAAGTATTTTGATTTTCCCCAGACAATTTAGATGTGTACTCTAGAATATGCAGTGTGCGTCGGGCCGTACTGCCGTTTTTGCCACTGTCTTGACGGCTCGGATGGTAGAGCACGTCTCTTCACTTACACGTTGCGGACCGTGTGTCTGACAGCGACTGATCACACGACTTCAAAAACGTTATGTTGCAGTGGGTGAACATAGTAACGCAGTAACGTCACTTTTTATCATTATCTCTCGTCGATATTGACTGTGTGTGATGATGGATCACAATGCTGATGGCTTACGGTTTTACATGTTAACACTAGACTTCACCATTCGGTCGTTTTTATTTTTAATTCAACCACTAGTTACGTTCTTCTCAGGACACAAATTTGCATTACAAATCGCGTTATACGACAAAACACATGTAAGAGCTGCCATTTGATGGTAGACCAATCGATATTTCAGCAGTCGGCAATGATTATTACCCAGGAATTTAGCTCAGCGTCAAATTTCTTTTATTAGAGATGTAGGCTATTTATATTTTCTTGGTTTTTGCTACAAGTTCTTTTGCACAATATTTCCTTTTCCTTCGGCCTTCAAACAATCTTTTATTTTTCTTCCCAAAGTATAATGTAGACATTACATGGAATTATTATTTCTCCCTATTTGACTCTCAGAAGTCCTTACACTTTGAAGAATCTGCACTGCGTCCACAATGGGTTTTACCGCGCTAGAGCTTCGGGTAGGCTATTGGAATGGGCTACAGAAGTCATGAAAGAAAAATTTTATTAGTGTTTTGCCTTCACACGTTCAACGCATGGGCCTGTAGACAATATGGACCTTATGTACATTCATTAGCAATTAATTGAAACCTATAGTTATAACTCTGCATTTTCTTCTTTCCGTACGGTGTGGGCAGAAGCATTTGAATGTAAGTGGGTCTCACATTGTCTTTATATAAATTTGAACCAAGATAACGTCACATTTGATTTGTAATGGTTCCGCAACACAATGTTACAAATGATAGACAGCCAGATGAACATCATTCGGAACAGGAACTGGGCCCACGAAGCAGAACAGTGTTCGGGTTGTCACGGTGCTCTGAAGATGCAAGACAAATTGCGTCCCGGGCGGTTTGCAGACGTCTTAAGGTATCAGACACCGTTCGATAAAATCATAAGAGGCAGACGTGGGCTTTAATGACTGACGTTCCAGGGGTCTCCATTTCGTATAGTTTATCTACAGCTTAGACAGAACAAATGAGGCGGACACACACAGATCTCTATCAACGATTTTTATGAGTATTCCTGTAAATTATTTATAGTTACCCAACAGAAAGTTATACATATCCTAAACATGGGATCGATTCTCAGCGATTACAGGCTTATCATTATCCGAAATTTAAACATAAAAAGCGGAAAGCCACTTACATGACTTTCGTATTTCTACACGTAAACCAAATTTCGAGTAACCGAACATTTTCTCTCTCAGAACACATACTTTGTTCCTCTGAAAGGCGTCGTCCTTTATTTACTTTTCATTTAACGACGCTTCCCTTGTATCATATTGCATAGCGTGAGATTGTAGATCTGATTCGTAAAAGATGGGCTGGAAAAGATTCTGAGTCCAGTCGATATACCATCCAACATTTTCCCCGGAAAAACTTGGAACCTCAGTGAAAATAATCCGTTATTACCGGCATTTCAGGTTCAAGTCCTGATATGTACCGACGATTCAGGTTCGAATCCTGAACGGGCTCTATATAGATAGATTTGTTGGTTGGAACTGATTAAAAAGGAAAACCGTAAGATGTATGAAGGCTGTTATGGCATTGAGACACTTGCGCCTGGGCAAAACATTCATCAGCTATCTAGTTGGTAGAAGTTTTGCAACTGAGTGTTTCTGTATGAAACACGAGACGTTTTATTGTTGAGGACATGATTCATTCTGTAGCAGCACACATATGTTCGTTTGCGAGATTTTGGGTCTAGTGATTTAAATCAGAGCTGCCAATGAGATTCGGTTTGATAAAGGGGTAATTCGGCCAATGGGGTTTTTCTAAATTCGAATTGCAGCCAATAGAATTACTTGATACATAAGGGGTAGTTAGTTGAGTGAAGGAGAAGACGTTATGCGAGCGGGAACACTTTTCTTTGAAAGTTGGAGTTGCGAACACGCAAAATTGAGTGCTCAGTAAAAACGCACGTAGTTTGGCAATATTTAATTGTGATTGGTATTATAAAACTAGATTAGCGAGCAATTCAGTGTTTACTCCAAGTGCCATGGTGACTCAGATTAACTTTTGCGTTTTCGATTGATTGTTAGAATATATTAAACAAAATTGTATTTAAGTTTTATAAAAGACATTTCAATTAACAAATAAAATTAAATAAAATAAACAGTATCGCGTGGGTGTCAGTGTGTTGGCAGTCGTAGTCAATTGTGGACCTTTCAGAGAACCTCCCACGTAAATTACCCTGAAGAAAGACCTAGAGCCTTGCTGAGCAGACGGGAAGTTACAAGCCCAACCCAACACAGGAAAGGTGCGGTAGCACGGTGTTGCAGACCAGATTCTGACAAGACACTGCAACACTAACCTGCATGTGTGTACTGATTCATGACACCTCATGATATTGTTGCTGGCCCATGAAATTTCAGTCAAATGCCATTTAACTAATAATTTTGGTGAACCCTGCTGAAGCGACCAGTGGTTCTGCTGCTGCCTCTTCCCATGGCGTGTTACGAAAACAACCGACATGAGAGTATTAATGCAGGAATGTCGTTCCTCGCTATTATTATTGTGATTGCTTAAGTCCTACATACGGCCGGCTTCAAATTCTATAAATTTTCGCTCTTTATGTATTTAGAAAGTTTTTATATTTAAACATCGACAATTCCCGTTATACGTATAACCTTAAGTAAAAAAAATTCGAATGTCAGGTAAATGAAATATTCTTGGTTGCAAAGTGAATCATGCTGTAAACGATTGGGTCAATGTAGTGATAGCCTGTATCAGTGTAGAAACGCGTGTTGAACAAGTAACAAGATTCTGTGTTGCTGCGGGACAGTGCTGGACGTTGATAATTTTATTGTCGAAACTTTCCTTGAACTTGTAAAGTTTCTTCAGCCACATTATCTGAGCATTTTTAACACATTCTTGAGTTATGCATTTAGTTGTAAGATTAATCGATAAAATACTAAAAAAAGACCAAAGTTTCTGAGACGTAACAGCGTGAAATTTGGTAGAGCAAAATTCACGGCATCACATCCGAGAGACAAGTAATCATAATCACTCTGAGAACTTAAAAACTCACGTGTATTTTGTATTCTCCTCGTCAACTAGATCAGTTATTACTATAACTCTTTCAGTAATATTTTTATTGAATTGTTTTGACAAACAGTTACATTGGTTGGCATAAATATCCTTCCTGAAAAAATTTCGATAAATTTTTATTTTAAATAATTTTACAAACTCGATTGTGTGAATTACATGTTTATGTCACCCTCCATTTGAATGATACCAGATGATACTTTAGTTGAATGACCAAAAACCGAAACTAGGGCCTGGGCCAAAGAATTTATGCTTTTCATTTATTTTTACTTATTTAAGACACTTAAATACCCAGAATAATATTGTCTCAAAATATATCTGAAACAGAAAAATTTTCCTTCCAGTTGTTTAGCGTCCTTTTAATTTGCAGTGTGATAATCACACTGGTGCAATTAAAGGGACGCTAAACACACCGATATTTTTTTAGCGCGACAAAACAAAGGCTCAGCTACTTGATCTATCGCGGCTTAAGCAGTGGAATCTTCTTGAGAAAGGTGTTACACTATCACTGTATAGGAAGAGGCAGTCAGAAATACCAACGTATTACTCAGTGGATCTAGTGTACTGAAATAACATCCAAAAATTAATGGAAGAATTCCAACTTGAAAACACCCCTGGTCAATGGAGGCTTTCCACTTATTCATCTAAGGTCATTATGAAGCACGGTTACTCCACAAGGGCAATAAGTTCCCTCCTATCCCACTGACTCAAGCAGTTCACATGATAGAAAAGTACGAGAACTTTCAGGTTTTGCTGCGTAAATCGCTATGAAGAACACGAGTGGAATATATGAACGGACCTAAACTTTACAACAATGCCGACTGTGCTGCAATGTGGATTCACTAAATTCTGCTGCTTGTAATGTGAAAGGGACAGTCAAGCCAGGCACTGCCACTACAGAATAAAACGAATGGTCACTCCGTTCAGAAACAGCGCCTGGTCTGAAGAATGTGGCACATCCTGCTTTAAGGGATAAGTAAAAAATCTATTTGCGTCCATTGACTATCAAACTCAGTTTGATAAAAATATCTGTAAAAACGATGGATAAAAAAAGCAAAGGGCCTGCTTACTTAAGGCAAATATTTCCCAAAACAGATGAGGCCAATATGAAAGAAGGAAATTTCCTTAGTCCACAAATTACACCTATTCGAAGAACAAGACTTTAGTACAATATTAGATTCTACACAGAGAATAGCCTAGATGACATTTGAATACGTCTGCAGAAACTTTCTAGGCAATAAAAAATCGGAAAATTACAGTGAAATTGTACAGGAGCTAATTTCATCATACAGTGCTGCGGGGTGAAACATGTCTTTGAAACTTCATTTTCTGCATTCCTATTTGGATTTGTTTCTTGAAGCATTGGAACCGTCTCTGATGAGCGTGGCGAAAGTTTCCATCAGGACATTTCCCAAATTGAAAAGAGGTACAGTGGGAAATGGAGTCGCAATATGTCGGCTGACTACTGCTGGAGTCTTATAAGAGACAAATCAACTGGCGAAAATAAGAGGCAAAAGAGGACGAAATGAGTGTTTGATGAAATTTTACTAATAAGGATATCGTATATAGAAACAATGTTCTTTATTTGATACTCTATATTGTAATTAGAAACCAATACATTGCTTTTGTACTACCAACGTAGTTTTATAATTTAATCCCCTCTCCCCTAACATTGGTGGATGATAGGGCAGTTTGTTTGTCGTATTCAGATTCAGCAATGTCAAAACTACAAGAATCACCCTCAGTTTAACAGGGTGAGATTTTTTTTTGCCGACCAATATTATTTGTTTTTTCATTAATAATTATTCACAGACAAAGCAGTAAAATTATTGATTATCAATTCCGACAACATTTACAGCACTCTTACTATTTGTTTGAATTTTCTAATATTTTTGGCCTTGCAGTCAGTTGCAGACATTTCATTCATTTTAATGTTTTTATATTTAGTTTACCAGATATCCGGGCAGTACGCGGAAATTTACTTTCATGCATTCTAATCAGCCTTTGAAGACTTCTTTTGGTGACATCAAAAGCAATTCCCCTCACATCTCCAAGTGTTCATTTTCCGTCCCTCTAGCGGAAACACAGTGAGGTTATAGCTGTAAATATTGAAAGCTAATATTTGTTAGGATAGAGAATACTAAATATTAATCATTAAAGAAATAATAATGTAAAGGTTCGTGATATGCTAGCTACTGTTACAGCTGAAGTAAACTACCAATGTTACAGTCTATTTTTTGAGACGCATATTTACGATTATCTTCCCATACAAATATTTTAAGTTATCATACTTCTACTGGAGATGAAAATGAGTTATTAAATTAAGAATATGAAATTTTAAACAACACATAAATATTACACAATTTTCTAGACTGCCAAAATAAGCATAAAAATTAGTATTAATAAGTTATAAAAATGATACGGAGTAGATGGAAGATGAAAAATATATAGAAATACCAGTATTGGAAATCCTAGAGTCTTGGCGGCCAGTCTTTGGAATAAGAGAAATTCTCCCGTCAGCTCAGTCAGAAATGTTAGAATCGGAAAATATGTTTACCGCATGAACACATCCTTGAATTGGCCATGCTTTTGCAACACACAGCTTGTGAGTTTAGTCCGTAGGATGTTTTCTGTCTGCTGGAATTATGAACACACGTTAAACCTGGTATTCATGAAAGCAATTTATGTACTTCATACTGAGACAACTTAGACAACTGAGACTGCAATGGCAATGCAGTATCAAATGTGGTAGATGGTTGCGGCAGTGGTGCAGAACCTACGGAATGAACGGGACAAAGCTGTTATTGCAAAACTTTGTTTACGAAGATTTTTAAATCGTAGTCAGAAAGTACGATTTAAGAAATCGGTGTGATTACAACAAATTCCTGGGGCCCAGTTTACTAATATAAAGGAACGAGAGCTTATTTAAATTGGCATTTAATTCTGATGTAGTTTTCCGTAGTGGACTGATGCCCTCAGAAAATTTTCCCTTGATTAATGGATATTTTAAGATTAATGTTCAACTATTCACGTCTCATTACAGCGTTTCTTTTCTAGAGATGAGCAGGAAATCCTTTGATGCCAACCCACATTCCTATCAAATGAACACCGGAGGATACTCGTAATTTCTTGGTGTTCAATGAGCCGACTCGCGAAGCCGAACAGTCACATCCATATAGCGACGATTTACTTTTGCATTTGTAAGGGAAGAGAACTCCATAAATAAGTAGTGAGGGGAATACTTGGATCGGATGGCTATAGATTTTATTATTTATTTGTGTTATTGTATGGTGTTGTTTGTTAAAAATAAAATAAGAATACAATAGACAATATAGTTAGGCCAGTTTATTCCGCTGTGGTAGTAACAGCAGGAAATTTCCGCATCATAAGTCTACCTACAGATGAATATGTCATTGTGATTCTAGGAATCAGATGCGGATTAAAAATGATGTCGCCATAGAACTGTCTCTACACACACACACAAATGAATTTTTACAGCAAGCTTTGCTATTATATATCAATGAAAAGGGGGCGTTTAGGTACCCGCAATGCCAAGAGAATATAGTTTTAACACAGGAAGTTCAATTTGCGCATTACGTAACACTGTGGCGCTTTCGTGTTCGCAGAACCATTGTTTGCAGTGGAAGAGCAACACAATGTATTTGGCAAGATTTTCGGAAAAATTTTACTGAACTCATCATGCTTGTTTTAATTTTCTCTACAATTTTCATCTGAAATATTTTACCTTCTAAGAAGAGTTCAGCGAGATATTGTCCCAAACATACATAGGTTTTCGTCTAAAGTACTCATTATTAATGTCGGATTTTAGATTTTAATTAAACTTGAATTTTCTCGTCCGATTTTCGAGAAATACTCAAATATAAAATTTCATGAAAACTGGTTCAGTCTGAGCCGAGTTCCATACGGACAAGCGAGCATAAAACATAACGAAGTTAGTACTCGCTTTTCAATTTTGCAAACGCGCCTAACAAAAATGGATAAGCTTACTGGGGAAGTAAACTGCAGAAAGCAAAGTGAATTGCTGTTGACTGGACCCGAAGGACGGGCAAATGATAATGTTGAACGTAACAAAATGGCAGGGAACATTTTACTGGCTGAGCAGTTATGAGCTTCTCAAGAACAACTTACATTACTAACTACTGAGTAGCGAGAAAGTAAGCTGTGAATGCTTGTAGTGAATTCGTCTGGCCGAAGTAGGGTAGAGTGACGGGTTTTCTTCTACATAGTGATATGCCTTGGGATCCCATTACGGACGGGAAATTACTTGACCTACTGAGCTTCTGTCAGATTAAGGAGGACGTTGCTCCTTGAAGTTACTTAATGTCGAATGCGGACATAAATGTAAGATTACAGCTCGGAAGAACACAATGTAGCGGGACAACTAGACCGGACCTACTTTAAGTTCTGTTGTAATGTTCGCCTCGAGGATACAAAATGTTCATATTGGAAGAAGAGTTGCGCCTACACATTTTAGATGTTAAGTACGCCTTGTACACTGGGGACAATTCAGCCGTATTGGGAATTTAGATCGTGTGTGTAGGTCCGCTGATTCGTAAGTCATTCTCTGCCTGTAATGTGCATTAGAAATTCTGAGAATGATTGTATCGTGACAGAAGTTGTACAGCCACCATCGTGGCTGTACAACATAAGTTTAAAAAAGTCGCGAATGTTAAACGCCTTATAGTCCGCACCCACTGGACAGCGACTGCGATGAAGCAGCTGCTAGAAAGGTCCAAGAGAATGTCCAACTTCTGCAGAAAACTTACTAAGGAGTCACTGTGACAATGTCAGGGCTAGAAATGTTGACAAAAACCTCCAGTGAGTGCAGCTAACCTACTGGAAAAGGGTCACTGCAGAAAAGACGTTATTACATATTCCAGACGAATTTCCGCCTTGTAAAACAAGCCAACTTGAACGTTACTACAACAAAGTCGAGTTACAGATGTCCGGGAGAACCTCCATCTGACAAAGCACACTTGCAGGAACATCACTCCGAATAGTCGCTGATAGGCATATACTCGTATAGCGGGCACTCCACGTGGTGAAGGACATACTTCCGTTTCACAACCTACGATTTAATTTCAAGATAAACTGGGCTTGCATTTGAGGGGATATTGCAGTTAATTACGTTCTGCTTTTTAGGGCTATGGAGGGTACGCGGTGGCGCAGTTGGTTGAGGCACTGCTTTACAAGTCGGAAAGTCGGGGGTTCGATTCCCGATGGTGTCATTGGAATTTTCATTGACATAATCCTTCCGGCCGCACTATGGCCCTGAAGTTGACTCAGCCTCTAACAGAAATGAGTACCAGGAATATTTCCTGGGGGTGAAGGCGGCCGGTGCGGACGGCTGACAACCTTACCACCTTCATGTGCCGATTGTCCTGAAATCTGGGAGCCTCAACATCTTGGAACCCTCAGGGCCTGTCCAGGCCTGTAATGGGATTGCTTTACCTTCACCTTTTAGGGTTAGGAGTCGACTCCGTAACGAACAAATTGAAGTACGATAACACTTAATATTCATAGAGCTCCAACAAAACGCACTTACAGTTGACAGGTATTTAAATTGTATCAACTTGAAATACAAACGCTCTACTTCTTTCGGCTCGAGTGAGCTATCTTGAGGAAGGTTCGTGTACAAATTAATTCTGTTTGTCGGTATGTGCAACATACAATTTTAAAACGTTGTTCAAGATAAAGAGTAATTTACAAAACTGTATTAAAATTTGTAAAAGTTAACATCTGAAATTATGTCTTCTATTACTTTTCGTGTGCTGCGCTTCTGCATGCTAATATCTACTTGAAAGGATCTTCGATCCTTATATGGGTCACGTCTTTGTAACCACCAACAATCAAGACCAAATTATATAAATATAATTATATAAACTGGTGTTAATTCATGGTTTTTGCATATATTTTTGAACCAAATAGCTGCACTGTGTTTCAATAACTTCTCGTTAGTGTTCTTGAATTTATAAACCAGTTGTGCCTGTTGGGCATTTGTAAATTTTATATTATACATTTTCCGTGGAACAGTATTAAATCACTAAGAATCAAGACCAATTTTTTGACAAGTTGGTCTTGATTCTTGGTGAATATAATACAGTTCCACGGAAAATTTATTGTATAATATTCCCTGTACTCAAATTTTGATGTGTTACGTGCAGAAAACACTCTGTACTGTAAACGAATAGGCACACTATTTTTTTAAAAAATTAATCTTTTCTTAAATTAATGTTTTCTTGAACATTGATTTAAACTGTGTGTTTTACATGTCGACAACTATAATTACTGTGTACACGAATCTTCCTGGAGATAATTCATTCATACCGAAATATATAGGAGAGTTTATATTTTAAGTTACTACAGTTTAGATGTCTATCAACTTTAAGTGCAATTTGTTGTAGTTCTATGAGTAATATCGTCTTTGTTGCACGGATATGAATAACACTAATTTGAGACAACACCTTTTAAATGTTATTATCCTGCGGTGTCTGTTCCGAATTTCCATAAAATACCCGACGTCGTGACATTTTCATGGTTTTATATACCAGCACATAATAGACTGAAAAGTTAAGACGTATTTTACCTTCTCATGACGGTAGGCGTTAAAATTACGGTCTTTTGGGATCGGACACTGTGTAATTTAGTATTTATGAATATTTCGAAGGAATATCCTGTCTCCATCAGAGTATAAGTGACACTTCTAATGCATGGTTTAGGCCTACATCGCGTCAAATGGCACAAATATGTTGCATATGAGCGAACAGAATGTGAAAGGATGCGGTACTGGTCTATTTGAAGTATCAACGAAATATGTCTGAAGAAACTGAGCACAGGAGCGGAAAACTTAAGGGAAGCTACCCAGTCCGAGTGTAAAGATTTGCTCTCGGAACCTCCAGTATGAATAACAAGAAAGTGTAGGAAGCAATAAAAATGAAAATAATAAAAAAAGGAAGATCAAAAGGACAGAAAAGAGATGCATTCATGCATATGCGGTTTGTATTGAACAGAAAAAATGCGTAACGTATGAATTCGGTACACTATTTGAGTACGAACCTCCAACGGAAGTGTCCATTCCTCTGGAGAGATGAGACATGCGGATTGACACATGAACTTCACCATTACGCGTCAGTTACCTGCAGAGATCAAAGATCGCATAGAAACAAGAAAGCCAATGTGATGTATCCTTCTCTTACTCACTAGGAAGGAGAGGAGGTTAACGAGTCAATAAAGTGACCTCTGTAACTCCAGTACGAGACGCACAATCGAAGGTATTTCAGACATGCGGTTCTTTGTTCGATAGCCACTGCGCAGTAGGACCAAGTATTTCGGTGTCAGCTCCTTTCGAAGGAGGAACAAATGGGTGGAAAGTTTTTTTCTTTATTGTCCTATGTTTATTTATTAACGCTTTTGATGAGCGCACTGTAGCGTACAGTTACAGGATGATTAGTGATTACTTAATTGAAAAGTATATAGAAGAAAGTGCTCGTAGACAAACTTATGTTTTGGAATGTATGTGAACAAATAAGGGAGAACAATGAAAAATATGAGCAAAGCATGTTTTAAGGCCAGTATAAAAACGCGTGACCGAAAAAACGTAACACTGTACAAGAACATTCGGTTGGTCTATAACCCTTACCGATTTCTAGGCTCTATAACGACAATATTTCAACTGCAAAAGTTACTAAAATTTTAACATCATTGTAAAAATTTGTGTTTATTCTACCAAAAGAATCACAGTTCAAGGGTTGAAAGATGTATCGCATTCCTTCGGTTTAATCTGCGTACAATTTTTAGGGCGCTGTCGTAGATGACTTATATAAGAGTACCTGATTATTGCATTTTTATAGCAAGGCGTGAAAGTCTCATAGATTATGGGGCTTGCTTATTTTGATGATAAATTAGTCATATGAATACCGACATAGTAAACATTACTCGATTAAAATCTTTGGGAACATGACACTGTGTCCATGTAGTTACCGACGTTGCGTAGGTGCGTGTTTCTATATTAGGGCCTATGTCTCTGCTTGGACTGCATCCACTCTGACGATGACGGCAGGAATTTCCTCAAACACGTCGGTAACCGTGCAAAAATCGGCACGGCGTTACGTAACTTGTTAGTCTACATCAGCGCCACTGTGAGAACATCAAATCTCTCAAGAAAATATTTTTCTTTATTAACGTAATTGTGGTCCGAAATATTTCGAGCTTGTAATGAAGCTACTGAAGCGCGTGTGTGTACTGTGTGTGTGTGTGTGTGTGTGTATATATATATATATACAGGGGTGCAAAAGTAGGTATACAGTTATAGGAGTTATAGAGAGTAAAATTGTATACCTACTTTTGCACCCCT
>Ga0209737_10001051_pt1 | contig 20750 bp, 24 predicted proteins | sample TergutCu122P3_FD_187284 | JGI IMG/M metagenome (GOLD analysis project Ga0209737, IMG submission 187284) | Cubitermes ugandensis P3 segment gut microbial communities from Kakamega Forest, Kenya - Cu122 P3 (SPAdes) (version 2) | ecosystem: Host-associated > Arthropoda: Insects > Digestive system...
CTTACCTATGAATTTAAAATGAATTCAAATACTTCTGCAACAAACACGCACAACCTCAGTAAGTATACAACCATCAACCAACTTATTGTATAAATGAGAGACCAATGATTTATTTAATATGGTACAGTCAGACATTCAACAACTCATTGCTGTTACGGAAGAGGACGGATAATCAAAATGAACATAAAATTCAACCACTGGACAATAACATAAGCCACATCAATCCAGTTTGCATCTTTACAACCTGCACCCCTTACATGAACTTTAAATATTACCTTCCCACCTATACCTCAAAATTTGCAGTGGTCTCTTTCCATCAGTATTTTGGACCAGAATTCGATGTTATTTCATTTTCCCCTCTGCAAACTACATGCCCCTCAACTTTACATGAAGGCTGAAAACATAAAATACTCAAATTTTAGTTGTCACAGTAAGTGCTGTTAATGGTGATACACAACAACAGTTTTAGGAGAACAGACGGCAGTGCCGACAACATTTTGCCAAACACATGTACAGCCAGATCAGCAGATGACCAATGATGACAAAATGCAGATGCTGAAATGCATATAATAGGTGAATAGTTATAAAAAGGAGAACGACTGCCATTCCAATAAACCTATCTGACAAAATGACAATTTTGTTTCGGAAAGGATTCAGGTTTTCTGAAATATGAAATAGTGCCATTTAGTGAGTTGTTCCTGACATTTCAAATGCACAATGTTCCTTCAAAACACAGGGACACAGTGTCATATTCCATACGACCTGCATCCTCAGCAATAATGCTATGATACCGTCATAATGCTTAACTTAACAAATCAAATGAATGTGACCTATTTATATACAATAAAATCCCAAATAATACAGCACAGACCATATAGCTAAAGGAATTAAGGCTGCGTTGCTGTTTTTGTGATACACAATTAAAAACTGTGTGCAGGGTTTCTCCTGTCCACTGGGTGTATCAAGAAAAAGACCTCTTGATTTATAAGCACTAATTTCTGGTTGTATCCAATACACACAAATAAAATTTAATCATTAAAACAGAAACAATTGTAAGAAAATTACACTATGCATGTATAGCACTGTATCTTTAAAGACATGACACTTGTGTATACCCATACTTGCATGTGCGCACACACTCACATTCTTCGTCACAATTCAAGACACTTTATTTATTCCCAATACTAGCCACATGGCCAGTATAAGACAGGAGGGATAATATTCATATGCTAATCCAACTCCTATTTTATCATTTTTCTCCGTCCAAAATTATTTATTATTTCATTACACCAATGGATGTGGGCCAGAACTGTGCAGTCGGTATGGTGACTCGCTATGGGCTGGACGGGCCAGGAATCGAATCCCAGTGGGGGCGAGATTTTCCGCACTCATCCAGATTGGTCCTGGAGTCCACCCAGCCTCCTATACAATGGGTATCGGGTCATTCCCAGGGTAAAGCAGTTGGGGCATGTTGTTGACCACCCACTCCCATATAGCGTCGAGGATAAAGAAAGAGTAAAGCTATACCTCTACTCCACCTCTGGGCCTTCATAGCCCATTATAGGGTGAACATTACTTTTACTAATGGATTTCCAATCATTATAGTATTTTGAACATCTGATATTCATGAAAATAGCATGCAATATATCACTTCCATGATTCAGTGAACCACTATGACTGATCCTTTCTTCAGCATCAGCACCATTCATTATGAGCTATATAATATTTTAACCACTTTGTATAAATGATGCACTTACACAAACAACAACAACAACAAATCAATAAAACACATAAAAATAAATGCTTATTTATGCCATCACAATAAAAGAGTCTCCTGTACTGTTAAGTTACCATCCGATAACAATGGAATATAATAAACACGTCAACTAAGGTGTAACCATGTAAACCAGGGTGTGATGTCACAAACCAGTAACAATGGCAACTGGTAACTGTAGCAAATGTGGTTTGACATTACAACCTGGGAACCACAGCAACAAAGTATGAAAAACATCCATGTGAGACACACATCATGGGTGTGACTCATATGGCATTATGGCATATTACATAATTTGGATGTAAAAAATAAAAAATAAATGCTACAAAAAAGTGAAATAAAAATAAGCAAGGTGAAAAGATGTGGCAGGTACATGGAGCAGTAAGGTGTCTGGGGATGACAAGTTTCAAACAAACAGAATGAGTTGACACAGACAGTAAAGGAGTAGACTTTGAAACAGGCACAAAAAATGCAGTGAACTTAGAGAAAGAGCCAGAAATATGGGGCAGAAACAGTGAGAGGCACAGAAAAACTGAGTAGGCTTAGAAAGAGGTATGTAACTTACAGAAAGGCACAGAGAAATGGAACAGACTTAGATAGACTCACAGAAAAATGAAGCAGACTGTGTCATGAGAAACACAAGTGCAAACACAAATGAATGCATGGAATGAATGAATGAATGAATAAATGAACAACATTATGCCCCACCTGTACAGTTGTCTGATTTGTGAAATCCACAGCACATGCATCATTGCTGTCTGAGGCATTCACTTTTGGAATGGCAGTATTGTTCACCATGGCTACAATAGCTACAGACAGGTTCACTCTCATAGCATAAACATTGGCAAATCCCAGAAAGCCCATAAAAGCCATCACATAACGCGCCTTCACACATCTTGAAGTGTCTTGTACTGAAACACACAGGAGACAGTTCTTGTATCTCAGAGGATTTAAAGCAAGCACCATTGGCTATGGACATTTTGAAATTCAGGAGGGGAATATCACTAGTGTCATGGGAAAGGCCATTAACTGACACATTAGTAAAATTGTGTTTAGCAGCCCAATGAACTCTGCTCTTAATAATGTAATAATTTTTGTAACTGATGAAATGAATGATGCAAATTTTTGTACCATACAGCAATGTTTGGGTTTGTTTATCATTGAATTATTTCCCATCAATCATAAAATTCACCTTTTCACAACTTTCTAGACCGCAGTTGGTAGCTCTTCGCAACAGACCAAAGATATGTATAAATGGCCGATGGTCCATCACTGCCCCTTACCAGTGGACCATCTTCTGAAGGAGAGATGTGTAAAATGCAGTACAGGGGTTCGAAGTGCATAATTTAATGCTGTCAATAACTCATGTTAGACAGCACAGGTATGAATAAATATGCCGCATTGGTGGAATGGTACTGACAAGGCAAAACTGATGGACATGGAGAACAACGTGTCCAGTGCTACTCTGTCTACCAGGAATACCAAACAGACTGGCCTGGTAGGGAACCTGGGCCTTTAGCTCAGGCCAGTCCAGGTTGGACAAGTTTTCCTTCAAGTACTTCAACTTTCCTGTCAGAATCGTCATAAACGGAGACCAGCATTTAAAATTACAATGTTTATTCAATACAAACAAAAGCCAAAACATTAAATTCTGACAAACAGGTAATAGTGTAAATATTTTATTTTGCATGTAATTTTGATATGAACTTTGCTGGTAACATGGCATGCAATGAAGGTACAATTCAGCTGTTATCATGTATGCTCCAACATACTTCTCTAACTTACAAAATCCTTCCTATTAACTGCTGTACCCATTTAATGACACTGTCACTAACCCAGACTATACAATGTTAAATGGTTGAAATGATTAATGAATTAGAAAGAATGCTAAAAGAAATGGTCATGGCCTAATGTAGAGTGCTACAAGGCCTTGTTTTATGACAGTTCATTTTACAACTTTTGGCTTTAATGCCCCTTGCCACTACACCAATTCTTAATTTATGTCCTCTCATTTTCATTTCTTTGGCTGGTTTATTTCCATACATTTAAGCCTTCTTTATTCGGGAATATAATTTTTATTTACACCCACTTTTCAGGAACACAACTAGGGAATAAAACAGGGATTTGGAGTACTATGCCGGCATTAGCCTGCCCAGGCAAAAAAACGATGAAAATGATTTCAAAATATTGTTTCTTCTTTCAATTTATGTGTATTATTCCTTCAAACAGCTACTAAGTTGTTAGGACAAATAGTTATTAAGTTGTTTGGAGCTAACTACTTAATAAAGGGAAGTGATAGGTATTTCTTTTGGTCTAGCGGTGCTGTAAAAAAAATTGCTGGGCACTAAGGGCGCCATGAACCGAGAAAGTTTGGGAATCACTGTGTTAGGAATTAAACATTTTCAATAACTGAGACAAATATCAGGTTTCAAAGGGTTAACACCCACGTATGGAGGTGACCATAATGCATACAGTGTTTTGGTAGCAACACCAGAAGGAAAGGGGCACTTGGAATTTGTAGGCATACATGACAGGATAATACTAAAATGGATCTTAAAAAGTAGGATTGGGAGGGTGTGGACTCAGTTATTTTACTAAGGATGTGTACAAATGGTAGAATCTGGTGCACAGACTTCCAGGTTCCATAAAATGCAGGAAATTTCTTGACTAGCTCAGGTATGATTTGCTTCTCAAGAAAAACTCAGCTACATGTAGTTAGTTAGGTAGTCAGTAAGTCAGTCAGTTGAAGGATTAATACCTGTAACCACAAAAATACTGTGGCAGTTGTGGGATCATTACTGGATTATGGATGGCAGACCAAGCTGATGCAGTTCAATTAAACATTATCCTTGTCCATGAGTTACAGAATTAAACCAGTCATATGAAATACGGAGATGGGTCTGACACATTTTTAATTCCAATGCCATTTTTAAATACTGGTGACTCTAAAGATAAACTACTTTTGCATAACATTTTTAGTAAAAAATGTGCCCCTGACAAATGTCTGGCACAATCCCAGTACTGTGCAAAGTCAATGCCAAGTATTATGTAGTTATGTACATAATGGCATGAGACCAAGGCCACACGTGTATATTTGTGCCACATGACAGAAATCTTTGCAAACAAAAATGCAAAGTTCAGTTACTTATCCCCACTTCCTTAGTAAACACTCTATTTATTCCCACAGTATAATTTTCCATTCTCTTATTGTGCTGTGTTCATACACTTACAATGAGCAACGAAACAGTTTAGATAAGCAAAACATGCAATCATTGATGACATAAACACTCCTAAGAACTTTGCTCTTCTGGAATGTTACACAGCACAGATTGGTAGGTGGTTACTGACGTTTTGGAACACCCTGTCAGTCCCATTTTCAAGGGTCAAGCAGTCCTGTCTATTCAAGACCTAATGCCAGGCAAGTTGCCTCAAGCTGCAATGCTGATGAGATGTGTCCAGGAGATGTCCGTTTTGGATCTTGGTTCAGAGACTGACTACCTTGAACCACGCTTTACATGGTTTTTATAATGCATCCAAACAGATACTTTAGTTGTACCTCAATAAGGCAGCCTGAGAAATACCCTTTCAGTCCCAATGCATCTAGAGACGGCCCTTTATGCCCCATAATCTGATGCCAAGTAATGGAAGCCCTGTTCCTTTACTAAAGTTCCATATGACCCCCAGACTTAAGACCCTTAATATCCTCTGAGTCCAAGAAAAAAGGAGCCCAAATATGCTTGTCTGAGTGAAGCCAGAGCTTCACACTCTCACAAAACGTGGGGTGAGGTTTGTTCCTCTGCTTCAGACCTCTTACGTAAGGGACTCTTAGTCAGCCCTATTAAGTAAAGATGTCTTCTCAGGGTGTTTTGTCCAGTAAGGAGGCAAGTAACAACCCTGGATTGTGTCCTGTTAAAGGACAGAATTCTGGTCTTTGCAGTTGGACTACGGCCTGAAATAATTTTTTGAGCCTGTCTCTGAGTACTGATAAGACCCAGCCACATTACCATATGCTGGTTGTCTATCCAGCATTTTATCTAATTTCTTACATTCTCAGGCCCAAAATACTTTGGAACAGTACCATCTCTGGTGAGCTTGCTGGCAATTTTATTTCCTGGTACCCCAGAAGGTCCAGGAATCCTAATGGCCCCACAGTGTGCTGGGTGAAAATGTCATTCAACGCCTTTTGGCACTGCTGTACCAATAGGGACGTGGTTTTGGCAGACTGAAGGGCTTTCAGAGCCGCCTGACTGTCAGAGCAAATAGTAACATATTTCTCTGGCCTAGCATTCATTTGACTTTCATAAACACAGGCCAAGATGGCATATACCACAGTCTGAAAAACTGTAGCATGCTTTCCTATAGAAATACTGAGCCTTCTTCCCAACGATTGACCACAGACTCCAGCCTTGGTTCCCTCCGTCATCCTGGACCCATCTGTAAACCAAACGAACCCTCTAACTACAGGAGGAGTCCCAGGTCCTATGGTCCACTCTTATATAGTCAACACAGTAACCCTATAATGGGGTTCAAGATTAAAAGCTGGCCACATAACATTGACCCCCATATTAAATTTAGGATCTGACCTCTTAAGCTGCATCAATATTCTAATATATTTGGGTGAAGGTAGGACCAACATCCCAGACTCCAGAGATGATGTACAGCTTACCTCACTTCACCGTGCATCACCAGCTCCAGTGGAGGGAAGCCAGTGCCTCCATAGCACCAGTAGGAGTAGTGTGCTTTGCTCCCGTTGTCCCAAAGCATGCAAGTCTTTGTATTTTGCTTCGTCTTTTCTTGACACTAGCCATCTGACAGCCAGGCGACCAAAGTGAGAATGCAAAAGTGATGGATGGCCAATGATAAGAGATGTAGAGTCAATGGACCACCTTGGGTCTCAGGCCCCATGTTGCACCACAGGCCCTCCTACAGGCCCACATCAGATTGTGAGCCTTCTTCACCTTGACATCCACATGCTCCCTCCAAATCAGCCGAGAATCCAGGGCTACCCAGAGATACTTGACCGGTATACAGCGAAGTAGAGTAAACCCAAAAAAATGTGGTTCCAAGAAACCAGAGAGTTTCCTTCTCCTTGTAAATACAACGAGGTCAGTTTTGTTGAGCTTAACTGACAAACTGACCTCGTTGCACCATATCTCTACAGTATGAAGGGCCCAATGCTTGAGCCCTGACACCGTGTTTGGGCATTTCTCCACCACTAGATGACAAATGTCATCTGCGTAGCCTGTACATACATTCCACTCCCACTGAGTCTTGCTATCAGATCATCAACAATACGGCACCACAGAAGTGGTGACAACACACCCCTGGATACTGCAATCCTCCCGGAAAATCCATTAAGAGCTGCCGCAGTCAGGCAGCCTTCGAGGGTAGCGTCAATGCACCGTACAATGGTGTGATCAACCACATGTCTGACAAAAGCAGCATATACGGAGTCATAAGAGATGTTATTACGTGCCCCCTCTATATCTAAGAAAACACCCAGAGTCTCCTGCTGGTCAAGCACCTTCTCAACCCAAACCATGAGCTGTTTAAGGGCCGTTTCCAAGGATTTCCCAGCCTGGTAAGCATGCTGATTGGGATGCAATGGCACTAAAGCCAGACCTATCTACCAGCTTCTCCATGGTCTTAAGTAAGAATGATGTGAGACTGATAGGTCTAAAATCCCTAGGTCCACTACAGGAATTCCTATCGGGGTTAGGTATAAACACTACCTTGACCTGAAGCCATATGGTTGGAACATAGCCAGTATCCAGGCAGGCGCAAACAATCCTGACCAGGTAAGGGACAACAAGCTTCCATCCCTCTTGCAACAGGGCCGGGAATATGCCACCCATTCCACACGCCTATAAGTGACAACACTCGCAGCTAACTGCCAGTCAAAACATTTGGTGCGGCAGACAGAAGCAGCGACCGCCATCTCCTCAGTAACCTCCAAGTTAGGACCATGAGTAGCAAGCAAGAGGTCTAAGGCTTCCCCCTTGGATTACGTATGCCTCCCTGAGGGAGCCACCAAAGATCCCAGCTTGATCTTAGGGTCCCTAGAAACAGCCCTGCGACATTCTGCGAAAACACAGTGCCTTCATCTTCAACGGTCCATCCTTGGGCTCCTTGAGACCCCTTCAAGGGAAAGGCAACGCATTCCTCTGAAACGTTGCGAACAGCTGTACCATAATCACATCCCAGAACATCTGAATCCTCAATAGCATATTTTGTTTCAGACTACCTAGTTTGTGGATTTTGCTCAACTGTTAGTGTTCAAATAATACCAGCAAGACAGGCAATGTATGTATAACATAACATTATGGTGCATTGGCATAACTGTTCTTGCCACAGAAACAAAATAATGTGTTCCCTTTGTACTGTAGCCAATCTACATATAGCTGTCAACATTATAAAAGTTTTCGGTTTTGCCATGAAAATGCAAAAATGTGTTACCTTTGCACTGTTGTCAGCTACAAAATATTGTGCACTGCTACCAACAATATAAATTGACACAGGTTCAATAAACCACATATCAATATGACTTTAGTTTATGAGAAAATACAGGCGAACATACAATGCAAAGAACATTTGTGATGTGAGCTTCTCATGGTCAGCAGAATAAAGATTACAGTCTTCTATGCTATGCTGTCATATATTTTGGTATGCAGCCACCAAAGTTTCGCTGCAAGCTACTGCATACATCTTCAGGGAGGTGACACAGATGGCAGGTTCCTCAAAAACACTGGTACCTAGCCGCTAAACTAAAGGGGACAATATCCCAGAAGACCATAATCTGGAGAAAATACACTAGATTATCTAATTAGTAACTGGAAGATTCAATACAAATGCCTTTTGCTTGGTTGCAATGTACAGAACATGCTTTCACTATTATTTCTTGAGTTCTTTGGGAATATGAATTGTCAAAAATTCAGGTATCTCAAAAATATATCCAAAAAACTTATGTACATTTTAAACATTTGTTGTGACTTCTGTTCTCATACTATTTCCAATATGCCCAGCTCCACTGGCAATGTAACAAGTGATGACATTTCAAATTAATCTTGCATTATCACCATACCATGCTCAACAGTTTAATGCAAGGCACAAATTGTAATGGATATGATCTTATGAAAAAGCAAATTACAATTAAAATCCAGAACAAAACAGTGCCATGGCAGGGTATGTTTCAGACTGTTCTGTAGTGCAGATAACAGACAACTTGCAGCCAGCAGTGATGCACTGCAAACATACAGCTGTGTTGTAAGGGCAGCCAATATGCTCCATGACCTTCACGTATCTAATTTCATGACATCGACTAACTATGTTGCTGGCTGTATGTACACAAGTCACTATTAGTAACTCAATGATCATGCACCAGGCATTAGGGCTGTTGGCCTCTTGTTGCTCCAAACATGAAACAGTCGGTTCCATGCTAATAATCAGTGTCAGTGACTACGTTTTCCACTTGTTTCGTAGGTCAGTACTTGTTTTTGTGTGAGCTTCATTCAAATGAACTGTGCACACCATTGGCTTTGTTACAGATATCCATGCAGTCACATTCAGTTCTTGTTGTTATATCATTACACTATCAACTAATCAGACATTTGCCACAACATAAAGACTGATAATAGTTCCTTTGAAAGGGTGAAAGAGTTCAAATATTTGGGAACAACCTTAACAAATCAAAATTCTATCCAGGAAGAAAATAAGAGCAGACTGAAGTCAGGGAATGCTTGCTTGTATCATTCAGTTCAGTTTGCTAACCAAAAATTTAAAGATTAAGATATACAGAACTATAATTTTGCCTGTTGTTTTGTATGGGTATGAAACCTGATTGCTCATATTGAGGTAGGAACGTAGGCTGAGGGTGTTTGAGAAAACTACACAATGAGGAGCTTAATGATCTGTGCCCCTCACCCAATATTGTTCGAGTAATAAAATCAAGAAGAATGTGATGTGGGGGGGGGGCATGTAACGCATATGGGGGAGAGGAGAGGTGTATACAGGGTTTTGGTGGGGGAAAATGAAGGAAAGAGACAACCTGGGAGACCCAGGCATAGATGCAAGGATAATATTAAGATTGATCTTCAGGAAGTGGGATGTGAGGGTTTGAACTCTGGATTGATCTGGCTCAGGATAGGGACAGATGGTGGGCACTTGTTAATGCAGTAATAAACCTTCAGGTTCCATAAAATGGAGGGAATTTCTTGACTAGCTGACACCCGGTTAGCTTCTCAAGGACTGTGCTCCATGGAGTAAGTAATTAAGTAAGTAATCATACATTTGCAGTACCTCGTGTTTACCTTTCAGTCTGACATAACTGCTGCTTGTATTACATTGTAGTCAAGAATCCATACACATAAAATGGAGCACAAATAAAGACAGTAAGTTTTATAATTTTACAAAATTCTCTAACAATGAATTTTGGGGTTGGGAAATTCAGAATGTTTTAGGGGACCTCAGTAACTTTCCTCAAATTGAATGGACCTTCTTAAATGGATATACACTTTCAAGACAGAAAGTATGTATAACATAACATCGAGGCACGTTCATGTAATCAATATTGCTGTGGAAAACAATGAGTATTAAATATTCTGAGTGTGTGTGTGTATTCTTGCCTTAGTTATCCTTCAAGAAAGTGCATTTGCCATATATATTGTCATATCTCATAAACATCACAATTTTCAACAAAAAATTGTAGAAAATAAAATGCGAGTTTTGATTTTCTCTACAACTTTGTCTGGCACATTTCTCATTCTAAGAAGAATTAGGCCAGATATTATTATAAAGGTACACAGGTCTTCATGTAAAGTACTTGTTATTCTTGCGAAATATTAATGAAACTAGAGTTTTCTTGAAAGATTTTCAAAATATCCATATCAAATTACATAAAAATCCGTCCAAGTTGCTCCACGCGGACAGAGACAGACCGACAGACAGACATGATGAAACTAGTAGTGGCTTTTCGAAATTTTGTGAACGTGCCTGAAAAGACAAAAATCAAATTCTTGTGATAACATTCACTTGTAATGCAAGCTACAGTGTAAGTAACTCTATGTTACACTCTTCTGCCCAATCCACTGGTAAACCACGCCACTTTAGTTAGTTCTACAGTTCATAACTAAAAATAGACAGGAATTTTATGGCAAGGCATCCCCATTGTGTTTCTCTATTAATTAAATAATATAATAAAGCAGAGACTAATATAAGTTTTTTTTTTGTTTGTTGTGTTAGACTAAACTTTATTATAGTGTTTAATTAATACAGAAACACACAATGGGGATGCAAGCCTTTAAATTTAACAACGATGCCAGTCGAGCATTCATCCACCAATACGAAAAACTAAAAGGTTTTGTTAGACTATACTTTATCATATCATTTAATTAAAAGACAGGAAATTGACATGCAAATATGCTATGAAAATAAACAAATTAATAATACTTATAATACTAAACTTCTCAGACTAATCACTGATATTTCTCTGTCTTGGAAATTCCATATGGGTGAATTAACTTCTAAATTAAACAAAGCATGTTGTGTGATAAGGTCAGTTAAACTATTCACGTCTTTAGGAGTATTAAGGATTATCTATTTTTCTGATGTTCACTCTGTTATATCATTTGGCATAATTTGGTGGGGGGGAATCTTTCATTGCAAAATTATATTCAAAATTCAAAAAAGAATAATTAGAGTTATTATGGGTTCTAGTAGTACAGATTCCTGTTCTGGGTTGTTTACAAATTTGGAAGTATTCCTCTCCAATCTCAGCATATATTTTCTCTATTATTGTTTGTTGTTAAGAATAGAGAATTGTTTAGATCTAACTCCGATGTACATGACATTAATACAAGATATAATTCTGACTTACATTTACCCATAGCAAATTTACTGGTATTTCAAAAGGCACTTTTTTATTTTGGAATTACAGTCTTGCCCATAACTTGGAATTAGAGTTTTTAACAAACTTCCATCAACTTCTTTTAATATCTTCATGGACATATTTCGTTATTATTTTAACAAAGCGTTTCCCGTAAAAGCCACATATGTAAATGAGTCTACTGTAAACAAGTGGACAACCAAAGGCATAACTGTTTCGAGAAACAAACTGAGATTACTATATAATACAAAAAGATCCACAAACCTTCCTATGGAATCCTTAAAGTATACTCAGAATTATCAATTGATTTACAGCAAATTAATAAAAGAGGCAAAAAGGAGAGAGGCAGATAGACTTATTTTGTCTGCTAAAAATAAAAACAAAGCTTTATGGAAAATAATGAATAAGGAAATTGGTAATTCCCATCATGTATCTAATATTACAATAAACGCTGGGGCCAAAATAATTACAAATCCTCAAACAATTACAGAGAGATTTAATATCTATTTTACTGAGGTAACTTAGTATCTTTTATCTCAAGTTAACTACCATTGCCCTTAGCAATATTTGCAATTTCAAATGAAAAATTGTTCTGAAACAATGTTTGTAGCCCCTGTTACAGAAACAGAGGTGGAACAAGTAATGAAAGGCTTAAAGAACAATTCATCTCCAGGTTTTGATGAAATCCCCGACATCTTTGGTGAAACAATGCTTATGTCACTTCATAAAGCCATTGGTTCACATTTATAATGTTTCCCTCCAAACCGGCATTTTCCCAGACATGATGAAAAAGGCAAAAATAAAACCTCTATTTAAGAAAGGAGTTAGACAGAACATAAAAAATTATAGACTGACATCCATATTATCAGTATTTTCTAAACCTTTAGAAAAATTAATGCACAATAGATTACTGTTATTCTTAAAAATGCATAATATATTAACTTGTAAACAACACAGGTTCATGGAGTCAAAATCCAGAGAGACTGCTAGTCACTTGTTTATACAGAGTGTCCAGGAAGCCTTGGGCAGACATCTACATGCAGTAGGCATCTTCCTCAACCTTTCCAAAGCACATGGTGTAATTAATCACAATAGGTTACTTGATAAATTAGATTCATATGGAATTAGAGGTTTTGTGAAAAAGTGGTTTCAATCTTACTTGACAAACAGAACACAATTTGTTGAAATATCTCAAACGGATAGAAGTAAATACACCCAACAGAGATTTCAATCTTCATCGAGGGCAATTTTATATGGTGTACCACAGGGCTCAATTTTGGGACCCCTTTTGATTTCAATATCAATGACCTATCATTAAATATTCAAGGAGCAAATGATATGAATGTATTGGTCATCGATAGAAATGAAGAAGCCCTGCAAACTAAATTATCCTTAGTCATGAAACAATTGGAAAATTGGTTTCTTAAAAATGATCTTTTTATAAATACCACTAAAACAGCTGCTATGTCATTCCATCTTTGCCACTAAAAGCCTCCCTTCAAACCACGCATTCTGTTATGAAATAATGAAGTTAAATATATGCCCGAAGTAAAATTTTTAGGAATGCGCATTACAGAAAATCTAAGCTGGCATGCTCATATCTGCTGTCTGTGTCACAGTTTGAATAAAATCTTTTTTATTATTAAACCTGTAAAAAGTACTCTAAGTAGCCATTTGCATTGGAACATTTACTTCACCTACTTTCATTCGCGAGTTAGGTATGGCATTATAATTTGGGGGGGGGGGGACTAAAGAAAGCACAAAGGCATTGCGTATTCAAAAAAGGTGATCAGTTTAATCACAGGAACAAATAAATACGAATCTTGTAGACAGAAATTCAAGGAAAATAGAATTCTTTCAGTGACTTCAATTTACGTTTTATAAGTTTTATGCTATATATAAAAATTATAATGGTGACCTAAAGCATAATTACGAGATCCATGAATATAACACAAGAAGTAAATATGACCTTCATACACAATGTCACAATACATCTTTTCTCCAAAACAGTGTGCTACATACGGGTGTTAGATTGTACATATGCTGGCCCTTGAAGATCAAAATCTTGATAATTTCAATCAATTTAGGAAAGAAGTGAAATCAGTGTTGTTGAATAATTCATTTTATACACTTGAAGAGTTCTTACAGGCTAAACTAGTGTAGATACACTATTGGTAGTTATATATATTTATATATAAATTATTCTGCATTGTACATAATCTTTTCTAATATTGTTTTTGAGTAGCATTGTACGGTGTATACATTTTTAATGACTGAGCACTGTATGTTGGACTATGTTATATTTTGACTATCCGAAGTCACACGTATGGCTGGCTAGATTGAAATAAATAAAATAAAATAATGTATAAAAGATTTAACATATGATGTGAAACAGTTTAAATTAGCCTTAAAAAGGTTTATTCTTGTTAACTCCTTTTATTGTTTGGAGGAAGATTTTTACTGTAGATAAATTAAGGATGATGCTTCTTTATTATTCTGAACTAATACAAAACTTAAATACAGTATTTTCTTAATTAATAGTATATTACAAATTATTATACTGTATTATAACACAGATTATAATTTTACTTTTAATTTCAATTTGCATTTTTTATGGATAACGGAGTAGTTACTGATGATGTAATTGATACTACAATAAGTCACAACATGGGTAGTAAACTTCTAGATAATGTAACATTTAACAATAGCCACACAGCAAGGAATAACAGTGCAAATAAGGTACCTTTCTCAAATAAATGTCTGTGTGCTATATCATATATTAATGATAAGCAACTTGAGACTCTAATGGGTAATGATACAATAAATGTGGAACACACATTAGTCAAAGATTCCAGTCAGGTTCCATGAAATACGAGTAAATCTCTAAAAATTTTTCATCGGAATATTAAAGGTTTAGGAAATAAATCTGATGAACTATACTGTCATTTACATCATGATCTCCCACACATTCTATGCTTATCGGAACAACATCTGAGTGAATCCGAACTACGATTGATTCATTTAACTAATTACTAATTAGGGTCCAACTATTGTAGAAAAACTTTTCTCAGAGGAGGTGTTAGTATATTTGTCTATAGAAACGGAAAATATAACACCATAAATATTGATGAGTACAATACAGTTAAGGGCACTGAAGCTTGTGCAATTCAGTTGGACTCAACATTTAATAAATTATGCATTTTGACTATTTATAGATCTCCAAGGGGTAATTTTACAAATTTCCTTAATCAGTTAGACTTGATCTTGCAGAAACTTTATAATAACAAATATAATATCATCACATGCGGTGATGTAAATGTAAATGGTCTAATAGATAATGATAGAAGGAGCCAACTTGATGCTGTATCTTGCTGGTATAGTCGATTTTCCTACTAGATTTGACCTGAATTCCCATGCTGCCACTGACAATGTTTTCATTGATACATCCACCAATGGAAATTACAGTTTATACCCTCTTATAAACGGTCTCTCATATCATGATGCCCAGTTATTAATATTAAATAAGGGACAGAAAAAGGAAAAGGAATGTCATACTTACATCAAAAGAAAAATCAATATGTATACCATAGTAGATTTCCAATTGAAATTAAGTCATGAAACAATGGAACCGGTTTTTGATGGGAGTGACATTAATAAGATTTTCAACTCTTTTCTAAATATTTTCTTAAGAATCTGCTATTCTAGTTTTCCCTTAATTCAGGCAAAGAATAAAATAAACCAAAGTTCATGGATTACAGCAGGAATAATAATTTCCTGCAAATATAAAAGAGAATTATACGAGGAATTACAGAATAATAATAATGTTACTCTTGCACCTTATTATAGAGATTACTCTAAAATATTGTCTATGGTTATAAGAAAGGTAAATATAATTGAACATGACAAATTAATCCTAAACTCCCATAATAAAGTTAAAACTACATGGGGTATTACAAATAAAGAATCTGGAAGAAATAAAAAAAGAAGTGAAATACAAGCTCTAAACGTTGAAGGTAGAAAAATTACTGATTAATAAACCATTGTTGAAACTTTTAATGGGTATTTTGTTGCTATCTCAGACAATGTTAAAGGACAAGGTAAAAATAACCTTATAAATGATGCTAATAATAGTATTGATAATCATAATCATTTCATGGAACAAGCTTTTAATAAACCTTACCCAAGTATGGAATGTAAATGTACAACAATGAAAGAAATTGAACATATTATAAAATCCTTCAAAACAAAAAACTCATATGGGTATGACGAGATATCCACAAAGATCCTGAAAATAAGCTGCCCTTTCATAAGTTCTCCACTAAATTTCATATGTAATAAAATAATGTTTTGGGATGTATTCCCAGACAGATTAAAATATACAGTAATAAAACCACAACACAAGAATGGTTATAGGTGTAAGGTGTCTAACTATAGACCTGTATCACTCTTAACATCATTCTCAAAAATATCTGAAAAGGTAAAGCAGACAAGGATTTTAAAACACCTCACCAAATATAATATATTACGCACTGAACAATACGGTTTCAGGATAGGATTGAAGACAGATAATGCAATTTGTAAATTAACAACTGAGATTTTAAATGCTATGAACAATAAACTACTAGTAGGAGGGATTTTCTGTGATTTGGAGAAAGTATTTGATTGTATTGATCAAGATAATACTTTTGTATTGTGACAAGTTTCTATATCCCATAGGTCGATTGACCTTGTATGGATTAACAGAACGCATAATAAATGAATGAATGAAAAAGATAAGCTATTATCTCAATTGAAATTTTATGGAATTATTAGCAAGTATCTTGCACTTTATCATTATTATCTGGATAACAGACATTTTAGAACAGCAATCTATGACAGTGATAACAGTAATAAAGTTTCAAGCTGGGCTAAAGTAAGACATGGAGTCCCACATGGCTCTGTTTTGGGACCTCTACTTCTTCTTCTTCTAGACACAAATGACTTAACCAAGATTATAAATAGAACTTCAGCACCTATAATCTTTGCTGATGATACTAGTATCTTATTTGCTCATTCTAATCTAAAGGATTTCAACAAAAATATTCACATAATCTTTGCAACTTTAAATAAATGGTTCAGAGCAAACCAATTATCTCTAAATTTTAATAAGACAAATTATGTACACTTTACAACTAAGAAAAATATGTCAGTTAAATTCAAAATAGGCCTTAACAATAATTTAATCACCAATAGCTCCTACACAAAATTCCTGGGGGTGACAATGGATAATACCTTGTCTTGGAATAATCATATTGATTTACTCATGAAAAAATTAAGTGTGGCTTTATATATAATTAGAAATGGCACAACATACATGTCTGCCTTGTCATCAAAAATGATTTATCGTGCTTTCTTTCACTCAGCTATGAGTTATGGAATTATATTTTGGGGGAACTTGTTGCATAGTTCACAATTTTTAACATGCAAAAAAAGGCAATTAGAATTAAGGAAGGATGTAGGAATAGAGTTTCATGTAGAAATTTATTTAAGAAATTACAAATTTTGCCTTTGACATCACAATATAATTTATCTTTATTAATGTTTGCAGTTAAAAAAAAACTTTTCTCAACTAACACTGAAAATCACAATATAGAAACTAGACAAAGAAATAATTTATACCTGCCTCAAGTAAAGTTAACCATTTATCAAAAAGGAGCATATTATTCGGGGATAGAAATCTTTAATCATTTACCCTTAGAGATTAAGAATGTCACTGGTAACCAAAAAAAGTTTAAAATTGCTCTGAAAATTTTTTTATACACTTATTCATTTTATACAATGGAAAGAGTACCTTAGTCAATCATGAATTATGTACTGTATCACAAAATTTCTTATTATATTGGTACTAGTTTTGAGGTTCTATCTATGTATATCATATAAGTATTCAATGATTGTCTATTGTGAGCTTATCACATTTCCTTGTATAAACTTTATGTGTCTTATTTATGTGTTATATTCATAAATTATTATTATACGTATTTTATTGTCATGACTCATTCTGTACTGCGCCTGTTGTTACCTAATGACAAGTTCTGTATCCACTTTGGTGGAGCTCTGGAATACTGAATAAATTAATATGAATAATTGCAGGTCTTATGTATGTATATATATTTATTCTCTTTCAGTTTTACATATCGTTTTTTGTTTTGTTAAGCTATTTGCTATGACGATTGCTATAACAAAAGTAACTGTCAAAGCTAAAAGCTTAACATTTGCATGTATTATGTATACATTTGATATTTTAGGTGACTATTTTTATATCTGTGGAGCTATGGAATGTGGAAAAATGAATAAACTGAATAAATTAACAAACATTAGTTGTATTCTTGATTATGCAACGTCGAAAAACGAAATTTGACAGATCAATGGACTCTTACAATCATGGATCAATTAATGCTACGTAAATATGTCCAATATTCCTACCTGCTCTTGGTTCAGGTACGTCTGGTAAAATCAACAAATCCTCGTCATTATTCATTCTCCTTTCTCTGCTTCTCACCGTTTCCAAAGACATTATCGCTCCAGCTGTCACTTGCCAGAACGCCTCACAGCAGCTGACTGTCGCACTGGCACAGATGACGCTCCTAGCTTATTGCGAAACAGTCCACCGTCCAGATAAAGGTTGTCCTTCAAATATTTCCAGTACGAATCACTGTTTCATGTTATTTCATAGCAACGTCCCTACACTAACTATGTGACTCACGCGCTATTAAATCACCTATTCCGTGCTGTGAACTACTCATTTTTAACATGGGTCGTCCGATTGTACCCATGGATAGAATCTGACACTATTGACTGAGAAAAAACACGTGATGTCTCCAAAGAATATACGAACGGGCTGCTGTTGAACATCACAGAATGAAATAAAATGCAAAGAGTGTATTGTAAGTAAGGGTAGTATGGGGAAAGATACTGTGTAATGTGGCTGTTCACGTGCGTAAAATACTCAATGAAAGACATAATTGTGAAGTAGTAAATTACAAATGTATACTGCATGGTCTTGGATAAACTTTACATCTTCAGTGTCATACATTCCCTAACGAAAAAAGGAACACCACGAACACGAAAATTATAGTTCTGTTTATTCATAACCTCAGCAATAGCAATGCAGTTGACATCCAGTTCAGCTCCTTTACCTCCGGGGAAAAGGCGTCTTGTACCCTGTTGGTAGGATGCTGGTAGACCTCAGAGCCATTATGGGTGGGGGAGTGAATAAATTCCCATCCCTGCCAGAAATTGAACCCCAGGCAACCAGATGTTACGTTCTTTCAAAATATTTTGAAGTGTAATAAATATGAATTAACCGTTAATAGGACACAAAATGGTCTATGAAGTCATTCATTTCGGCTGAATCCTTGAATAGTAGGTAAAAGTAAATAAAATGTTTCATTTACCAAACATGCCAGGTGAAGAAACCAAAAATCTCAACACAATTGTGTAATTACTCAAGCCATAGTACATATGGCTTGAGTAATTACACAATTGTGTTGATCAGGTGCCCATATTTATGTAGCACTGAATGGTGGACTGATTATAAATTAGAGATTGGAAGGAAATATTTTAAATTTATGATAAGGTTCTATACCAGGGATTGCAAACAGAAATTGAGGAAAGCCACAAGAAAATCTGTATATTGAACAGGAGTGCTGATCACCCAGCCACACATGCTGTACCATGGATTATGTTGCCAGGTTAGTTTCATGTCTTTTGTGCAACAGAATGACCTGAAATGAAGGATAGGTTGGAGATAAGGGAAAGTGTACAGTAAAAGATGACATACAATAATTGTAATAACTTCTAGAAGAGGCAAGGGAGAAAGAGAAATGACAAAATAATGGTGTAAAATACTAGGAGTGATGTTGAAAGTAGGGAATATTCTAGAAATGTAGATTACAGAAATATCAATGGTATGGAATTCAAAAGATGTAGGAGAAATGTTACGTGTAAGGGACAGTGTATAATTTAAAAAAAACAGCAGTTACAATAACGATATGAACTTATTTATTGGTGCATTTAAAGAAGTCGTGCATACAATGTGAGCCACGATCGCATCGCATCCACGCTCTCTTCTGGCCGAGCCAGAGACCTGTGACCGAACGAAGAACAGTGCGTAGGGCCATGATGTTCATCAAGTACGTGTCTCAGAATGGCGTTCACAACCCTCTGGCTCGCTCTTACGCTCACCACTGTCACCAAGGGCAGTATTTGGAATATTATTAATTAATAAATACATTCACTGACAATAAAATAAATTACAAAATAAATGTTTAATAACATTTTTTAAGTTGTATTCTTCAGAATATACTTTTCTTTTGTTTTCCTGTTACCATATGTTGGTTGAGGCGCTGCAAAATAGGCTTGTTTTATTTTCATGTCCATCTGTAGCAATTTTTGTTTTTGTCGTAAGTATTGTTTGTCATGTATGATTTAGAAATCGCCTTCTGGATGCAGATCAAATCGTGGCGGGAAGGCGTTGCCATCAAATTGCGGCCTAGGCGCCGGTTTGTGAGGCTGCAAACAAGACATGACAGCATCAGTATTGCAAAGTTGAAATTACATGCTGACACAGTTAGCTTGGTGCACAAATGTGGCACCCACAGTGGACTTGTGCAATGAGTGGATGGTGTGGGCTAGTTTTCATTTGTGGTAATAGTGTGGCTTGATAATCGCACCTACCCAAAGTTCCTTGTCCTGCCTTACCTGCTGATAGCCAGCAAGCCAGCCAGTTAACCATGCTTCTTGCATTATTCACCTACCACGTTTCAACATACCGATGTTAACCGCTTATGCAATAACTGCACCTAAATGAATGATTGTCTCATAAGCAAGTTTGGAGTATTACTTGCCTTAGCGGAGACTGACACAGCTGTTAGCAGGACACTATTAAGTACAGTCCATAACTACTTATGATGCAGCCCTAGTTGGCTGTCCTGAAGCAAATGGTAACTGTGTTTACAGTATGTCATTTAGTAACATGATGATAAATGTATTCTGACTTGTGTAAGTAACTTGAGTAACTCGACAGGAAGAAACATTTAAGTATGACTTTTTGGGGGG
>Ga0209737_10001052_pt1 | contig 20728 bp, 20 predicted proteins | sample TergutCu122P3_FD_187284 | JGI IMG/M metagenome (GOLD analysis project Ga0209737, IMG submission 187284) | Cubitermes ugandensis P3 segment gut microbial communities from Kakamega Forest, Kenya - Cu122 P3 (SPAdes) (version 2) | ecosystem: Host-associated > Arthropoda: Insects > Digestive system...
GGTTTTGTGCAGTTTGTGGCAGATTTATGTTTCCTGAAAGGAAAATGCCGTACCATACTTTATCGGGGCAGGCGTTAGTAATTTTGCCGCCGTCAACAATCAACTTCCCGCCGGGCTGGATGGTGATAATATTATTAGCACCTAAATTAAGGGTACCTGTAACTAACAATGTAGCACCCTGGTCTACAATTATTTTTCCATTGCTGGGCTGCTCAAAAACACCACTAATAGTGAGTACGACTCCGGAAGAAACAACCACATCTCTATATAATTTTAAATTAAAATTCCACTCCTCATTGGTGGTAATTGTTAAAGGGATTTGAGAATAGCAGTCTTCCTTCACGTATTTTCTCGTAGATTTTAAGGCTAAAGTTCTATGCATTTGTCCGGCTTGCATAGGGGAAATATATAATTGAGACATTGAACCTCCCACTACATTATTAGTAATTTTTTCTGCATTTGGTATTGTTGGATCATCAGGATTCGCCCAAATTGCGATATGAGGATAAGTACCCGGACAAGTACCAAATATATCGGATAGATATTCGTCATCATTACAAGGAGCACTGTTTACAGAACAATTAATAGAACAATGATTATTACATATCACAGCCGAAGCACCACCACCGCAATAGGTATGCTTTAAATCAAGATTATGAGCAAATTCATGAGCTAAAAGCATTCCATAAATCCAATCATTCGATTCATGACAATGCAACATAACTACATAATGATTCCGTGATAAATTTGTTGGTGAAGGCATATTGGCATAACCCGTCGCTCCTCCTTCTAATTTAGTTACAATAGCTGTTGCTCCAGTTCCACTTCCTCCTGAAATTGTTATTTGAGGTGGTGCAAAATCATTATAAAAGCCCCCATTAGTAATATTTATTCCCACTAAACTGCCATTTTGGATTACTGCCGTACCAGTTGCACCTGAAGGAGTAAAAGTAATAGTCGGCAATGAAATATAACCTGACCCACCATTTGTAATTTGAATATTGTTTTGTGTTACTCTTCCCCCGTAGTAACCTGCTGTAAAAAAAACATTTAACTTGGTTGCTCGTGAAGGAAAATTGATTTGTACATAATTATAAAAAGGAGTAACATCATTCCCTCCTTTATGATTTAGAGTTGTATTGTTGTAAAAAAATATTCTTTCATTATTATCGCCAAGGGTAAAACGTATTCGTGTATCGTTATTTGGCAAGGGTATGACACCACTTACCGGGTCTGAAGGTACCCATTGACCGGAGTAAATGAGGTTGACTAAATTTAGTACATATAATAGTTTCTCTTTTCCTTCCTGAGTATTTGTGTAATTGTTGTTTCCCCCGTTATTGTCAAGAAAAACATGAAATGAAACTTCAATATAGGTTATAGGAGGATTTTTTAAGGGGTCTGAATTACAGTAGGGTATCCACGTTCTTAAATTATTATAAAAATCAAAAGCACCACCCCGCTGTGGAATTAGATTATCCAAATCTTCTTCAAAATCTTTTATAACATCCTCTATCAACAAATCCTCAGTTGTTGGTATGTATTGAGCGTAAGTATTTACACAAAAAAACAATAGCAGTAAACCTACAAAAAGTAATATTAATTTCTTCATAACTGCAAATTTTTTAATGTTTAATAAATTTTTGTGTGGCTATACTTTTTTTACTTTTATTATCTGCAACCATAATAAGATAAAATCCTTTACCAAGGTTTGAAATATTGATGGTATTTGAAGTAAATATTCCACTGTTCATTATTTGACCCCGTATGTTAATTATTTTATATTCAAAGTTTTCAATATCTCGATATGTTTCAATATAAAGAGCATTATCTGCAAAGGTTGGATATATTTTTAATAGTTCCCTTTTATTTTCGATAATATTATTTCCGTATTCACGTATATAGCAATTATTATTCAAGATATCCGGATTTTGATAAATTAATTCTCCATCAATATGCACACAAAGTAAATATGTCCAATCCATTGCATCAACTACATCAAAATGACCTGCAAAAAACAAACCATGTGTGCTGCCAATACCTTCTATCCAAGAGTCGTTTGGCGTATCAGGATAATCATTAACAAAATTTATTCTTTTTCTATAATGATTATCAATAAGTATCGAATCTATGCTTTCAACAACCTGATATACTTCTCGTAATCCACACCAAAAAGAATAAAAGTTAACGACATCACCAACGTTTACAGAAAAATCGTATAACAAATATTCTCTTGCACCATAATAATAGTCTTCTGTATAACAATACACTTTTTCAGCAATAGTATCTTCGCGTATTGCAGCAAAATAGTATGCTTTATTGAAATCAGCAATAGAATCATGCGCTTGCATATACACTTTTTTGTATTTAAAATTATCAATAATGGTATCCCCTTGAAAATGGAACTTCATCCACGAAACAGAAAAATACGCATTAGTGTCGGGAAAGAAATGGTTTAATTGTGCAAAACTGTTAAAATAAAGCAGTAAACTAAATAATGTAAAAATTAACTTCTTCATAAATTTATTTTAGGTTGTAAAAATAGCATAAAACATTAACTGGAGCGGAAGAACCATATATTTCCGGATTAGGCTCTACAAAAGGAGGTGGCTCACTACCATCTAACCGTCTTGGCGGCTGTGCCGGAAAAATGTAATAGTTTCCGTTTAACTTTTCCGATACCACAGAATTAATATCTATGCCTGTTACTGTTGAGTTGTACGGTAAAACGAACGAAAGTACTTTTACCGGTAATTGTGGGTTTCCTATTTCATTGGTAAATGAACATCCCTCAATAGTTATCTCGTCAAAACCTCTATTCTTTTTTAACGTTACATCATTAGGAGTTACAATAAATGTGTCGTTTATTTGTGCGTTCAAAAATGTTGTTAAGCCTAATAAGGCTACGATTAAAGTAATTGTTTTTCTCATACTTTCTTAGTTTTTAATTACTTTAAATGTTTGATTATTAATTACTAGGAAATAAATTCCTGATTTTAAATGGGAAATGTCTATTACAAGTTCCCCTTCTGCATTCTGCATTCTGCTTTCTGCCTTCTGCCTTCTGCCCGTTATATCCAAAATTTCGACATCTGATATCCAATTATCTCCCATTCGTAATTCGTAATTTGTAATTCGTAATTCCCCATTTGCAGGATTAGGGAAAATATTAACAGTATTTTTCTGATAGCTATTTATCCCAATAAAAGGTTGGAGAAAACACTGATGAGCTTGATAAAACATATAGTGCGTACTGAATAATAATATTTCATTTTCGTAATAGCACTTTAAACTATATTGTGAACGATCCTGCTCAGGTATTGTTAATGCTGAAAATATTCCTTTATTACTGCCTAATCCTTCAATCCAAAACTCTCCATTTAGCCCTTGTGCTTGATCAGACAACAATAAGGTTTTTCTTTTCTCTCCGTTATTTAATGTTGTATAAGTAATATCTGCAACAAATATTGAAGTACTTCCCGGAACAATATCACCAATTTGTAACGAAAAACTATAATATAATAATTCCTCTGTATCTTCTAAGTATCTAATCCAAATATTATTATACTGATCTTCTCTCATAAAAGCTATCAATGACCATTTTGGAGGCTCGCTCAATCTACCTGGGAAGCTATAAACTTTGTAATATATTTTTTCATCTATACATGTATCTCCACTAAAGGTATAATGGTAATAACATTTTTCTGCAAGAAAACCAAAGCTATGCTCTGGACCGTTATAGCTGACTGTCCATACTTTCCCTTCTTGTATCAAGGGATGGTAATCGTCGTTAGAGTTATTGCTTTGTGCAAAAGTGTTTGTTGCAATGCACATTGCTATAATAAATAATAATTTTTTCATGGCTTTCTTACTTATCGGTTAATAATAATTTTTTTCACTACTTCGCCCCTTGAGGTAGAAAACTTTATAAAATAGATTCCTGAGGTAATATCAGAAACATCTAATTGGGTAGAAGTAACATCGTATTCTCTAACTGTTTGTCCTTGAATATTTAATATCGAAATACTATAAAAATCTAAATTATCGGTATTCTCAATGAAAATCACATTATTTGCAGGATTAGGAAAAATATTGATTTGTTTATCAAAGGCATTTATTCCAAGATTATCCAAATAACACTTTCCAAACCAAGGGTTATCGTTAAAAATTAATTCTTCATTTTCGTGTAAACATAACAAGCGAGTAAACCCTCCTATTAGTTCCCCTGTAATTGGTTCTAATACTCCTAAGCTACTACCAATCCCTTCAATCCAAAATTCTTTATGATTAGGGGAACCGTAACACAGACTAGACAAATGCAACACTTTGCGCTCCGCTCCATTATTCATTGTTTTATAAGTAATATTCTCAACAATAATTGGTGGAAATTCCTGAAATCCAATTTCTGCAGGCACAGTATCGCCAATTTGTAAAGAAAAATCATAGAGTAATGTTTCCACTGTAGTTGCATTTTTTTTCTCCCATACTCGTTTATTTTCATCTTCTCTAATAAAACCTTTCAATACCCAATCTTGAGGAAATTTCGGATACTCTTTTCTTGATACATATATTTTTTTGTAGGAAACACCATTAATAATGGTGTCTCCATAAAGAGTTGTTTTTGCTGTAGTAAACTGATAATTCCATATAGGTCCCTCTACAAACACATCACTCCACACCTTCCCTTCTTGCACTAATGGGTGGTAGGGTTGTACATTTGTCGGTTTTATGAAAACAGTCGTAAATTTGTTAGCGTTGGCAGAACGAGAACTTTGCATATTGTTATAGTAAATCGTCAAAGTACTATTAATATTCACCCATTCATTGTTTATCCACTTTTGGGCATAGCCAACAGTTGCATTGCTGTTTTTATCATAGAAGTAGGTATGTTTCTCATTATCTTCCCATTGTCCTTCCCAATGTTGGTATTGCTGTGCAAAACCACTGAAATAAAACAGAAAACTTAATAAGAAAAGAATATTTTTTTTCACCTGTTTAGGTATTTATTAATGTAGCAAATATATTTCTAAATGATTAGTGATTAATGGTTAATGATTAACTACACTCTTCTACGTTTTGGCGGTCTGCAGCCGTTGTGTGGCAATGGGGTTACATCGGTAATCTCTTCTACCAAGATGCCGGCGGCATGAATGGTACGGATGGCCGACTCGCGTCCGCTGCCCGGACCTTTAACATATACTTTCACTTTACGCAAGCCCAAGTCGTACGCCACTTTTGCACAATCTTGCGCCGCCATTTGAGCCGCATAAGGCGTATTTTTCTTAGAGCCTCTAAAACCCATTTTACCTGCCGACGACCACGATATTACTTGCCCATCGCTGTTGGTTAGGGTTACTATCACGTTATTGAACGATGCAGAGATGAACGCTTTGCCCATTGCATCAATTCTAACTACTTTTTTCTTTACGGTTTTTGTATTCTTTGCCATAATATTATTTTTCCTTCTACTTTACTAAAATGATTAACTGTTACTTGGTTGCTTTTTTCTTGTTGGCAACGGTTTTTTTACGCCCTTTACGGGTACGCGCATTGTTTTTAGTACTTTGTCCACGTAGTGGTAATCCGATACGGTGACGGATGCCGCGGTAGCAGCCAATATCCATTAAACGCTTAATGTTCATCTGAACCTCAGAGCGCAACGCACCTTCAACTTTCAGTTCATTGATGATTCCACGAAGGGCAGCCAATTCATCGTCATTCCATTCATTTACTTTTTTGCTGTAGTCTATGCCGGCTTTGTCGAGAATTTGTTTTGACATACTTCTGCCGATTCCGTAGATATAGGTTAAACCTACTTCACCTCTTTTGTTTTTTGGTAAATCAATACCTGCAATTCTTGCCATAAATTCTTATTGTTTTTTTACTTGTTTAATAATTATCCTTGACGCTGTTTGTATTTAGGGTTCTTTTTATTGATTACAAATACAACCCCTTTTCGCTTTACAACGATGCAATCTTCAGTTCTTTTTTTTACAGATGCTCTTACTTTCATTGTTTTATTTTTTTTATGATTTATGTCTAAATGTTATTCTTCCTTTGGTTAAGTCGTAGGGCGACATTTCTACTTGCACTTTATCTCCCGGTAGTATTTTAATGTAGTTTAGACGCATTTTTCCGGCTATATGTGCCGTAATGATGTGTCCGTTTTCCAGTTGCACGCGAAACATCGCGTTGCCTAACGCTTCTATAACGATGCCGTCGAGTTCAATGGATGATTGTTTCATATCTTTTATTGTTTTTATTTAGTTTTTGTTCATTTGTTCAAGTTTTCTCACTCCGCTTCGCTTCGTTCGAAATGACAATTCTTTACTAAAAAAGAATGTTGGGTCATTCCAAGCACAGCGAGGGGTCTCATTCTTTCCGCTCTCACTTTCTCATATTCGCCTCTATCTCCTCATACGACGAGAGTATCTCCGTTCCCTTCTCCGTTAGTGCGAGTTGGTGCTCAAAGTGGGCCGATGGCTTTCTGTCTAATGTTCTTACTGTCCATCCGTCGGGGTCGGTTTTTACTTTGTAGGTGCCTTTGTTAATCATTGGCTCTATACAAATTACCATTCCTTGTTTGAGCAACACGCCTTGTTTGGGTTTTCCGAAGTTGTTCACTTCGGGGTATTCGTGCAGGTTTCTTCCGCACCCGTGCCCGCACAAGTCGCGCACTACCCCATAGCCGAACGATTCTACATAACGCTGTATTGCGTTTCCAATATCTCCTGTAGTATTTCCCACTTTCGCCTGTTCAATTCCCAAGTACAACGATTTTTTTGTACGCTCTACCAACATTTGCTTTTCAATGGAGATATTTCCCACCGAAAATGTGTAGGCAAAGTCGCCGTGAAACCCGTTTTTATAAACCCCACAATCTACCGATACAATGTCTCCATCTTGCAAGATTTGGTTTCCCGGAACGCCGTGCACTACTACTTCATTTACCGAAACGCACAATGCTGAGGGAAATCCGCGGTAGCCTTTAAAGGAAGGCTCTGCGTTGTGTGCTCTTATAAATTCCTCTGCAATTCTGTCCAACATGATAAGAGGCACGCCGGGCGCTATGCGTTTCGCCACTTCGGCCAAGGTTTTTCCAACTATCAAAGAACTCTCTTTTATCAACTGAATCTCTTCAGTATTATATATTTTGTATTTATCTTTCTTAAACTTCATCCCTTCCCATATTTAAACTACCCCGTCCGGCTTCGCCGTCCACACCCCTTCAAAAAATTGAAGGGGAACTGTGCTTATTAGTACATGCTACTATTTCGCCCCTTTATCCTTCCCGATTTTGTTAACCCGTCATAATGCCTCATCAATAGGTGGCTTTCAATTTGTTGCAGCATATCCAATACCACGCCTACCATAATCAGCAATGAAGTGCCGCCAAAGAACTGTGCAAACTGCTGGTTCATCCCCACCAATCTTACAATGGCCGGCATAATGGCTACAAAACCTAAGAAAACGGAGCCGGGGAGCACAATTCTTGACATAATTTCGTCAATCATGTTAGCCGTTTGTTTTCCGGGTTTTGTTCCGGGTATGAAACCTCCGTTTTTCTTTAAATCCTCTGCAATTTGCTGTGGATTAATAGTAATTGCAGTATAGAAGTAGGTAAAAGCAATAATCAGTACAAAGAAGATGAGGTTATAGCCAAATCCGTTATAGTCAATAAAGCTCATCATTATTTTGCTGGGTTGCTCAGTAAATTTCACAAATGTAAGAGGTAAAAACATAATCGCCTGTGCAAAGATGATGGGCATTACGCCGGCAGCATTAACCTTTAGAGGTAAGAAGTTGCGAACGCCGCCATATTGTTTATTTCCTACAATTCTTTTTGCATATTGCACCGGAATACGGCGTGTGCCTTGCACCAAAAGTACGCACATGGCAATAACCAACATTAATATTACAATTTCCGCGATAAACACTATGGGGCCACCGCTTTCTGTTAGGCGAGCCATAAACTCGGCTTGAAGCGCAAAGGGAAAACGAGCAATAATACCTACCATGATGATGATAGAGATACCGTTTCCTAATCCGTTGTCTGTGATACGTTCACCCAGCCACATGATAAACAGTGTTCCCGATATAAGAAGCAGGAACGCAGTGAGTGAGAAGGCAGAGAAGCCGAGTATGGTTGTTTCTATTAATGTGGGTGAAACCGCGTAAGAAAATTGCGAAGTGATGTTGGCTATGTAAGCAGGCGCTTGCACACAAACCACCGCAATAGTTAAATAACGCGTAATCTGGTTAATCTTTTTCCTTCCACTTTCACCTTCTTTTTGAAGACGTTGGAAGTATGGAACAGCCAAGGTCATCAACTGAATTACGATAGAGGCAGAGATATATGGCATTACACCCAGCGCAAAAATAGAGGCGTTAGAGAATGCACCTCCTGAAAAAAGGTCTAACAAACCCAACAATCCTTCTTGGGCATCTTGGGTAAATCTGGCCAAACTGCCGGGGTTTATACCCGGAAGCACAATGTGCGCACCCAAACGATAAATGAATACAATAAGCAGTGTATATCCTATTCGTTTCCGCAAATCTTCAATGCGATATATATTTTTTAGGGTCGTAATAAATCTTTTCATATCAGTATCTTTCTATTATTAACAATTAATTCTCTTCCGCAGGTGTTTCCTCATTTGCTACTAAGGGTTCTTCAGTAGATAAGGGCTCTGCTGTGGGTTCTACTACGGGGGTTTCTTCAACTGCTATTGGTGCATCAGTAGAAGTAGCTTCAACTTCCTTCTCCTTTTCTGCTTTCTGCTTTCTGCTTTCTGCTTTCTGCCCTTCTTCCGCAACCTCACCTTTCATCAAATCAATACATTTTCCACCGGCATTTAAGATAGCTTCTTTTGCGGATGCCGAGAATGCGTGTGCGGTAACTGTAACCTTAGAGGTAATTTCGCCGTTACCCAAAATTTTAATTTTGTCTTTCAACGAAATGAGTCCGTTTGCTTTCATCAACTCCAACGTAATTTCGGTTTGTTGGGTTTTATCTACTAATTTTTGCAATGTGCTTAAATTGATAGGACTAAATTCGATGCGGTTAATATTTTTGAAGCCTCTTTTAGGCAACAATCTGTATAGGGGCATTTGACCGCCTTCGAAACCAATTTTGCGGCTATAACCGGCACGAGATTGGGCTCCTTTATGTCCTTTTGTAGAAGTTCCGCCCTTTCCTGAGCCTTGTCCTCTACCAATTCTCTTCGATGACTTCGTTGCGTTTGCCGCGGGTTTTAATTCGTGTAGTTTCATTGTGTTTATCTTTGTTATTGTTAATGATTAATTTTTTAGTAATTTTTTAATAATTTCACCCCGTTCCGAACTTATCTTAACGAAATAAATTCCCAAATTGAGATATGAGAGGTCAATTTTTGTGAAGGAGTGAATGAGGGAGGGAGTGAGGGAGTGTATTTTTCTTCCGTATATATCGAAAATTTCAATCTTGTTCACTTGTCCACTTGTCCACTCTATTGTTAACTCCCCGGTGGTGGGGTTGGGATGAAGGGTTATGTTATCGTGCAAACTACTACGTTCGGCTTGGGAGGTCATTCCGAGCGAAGCGAGGAATCTCGCTCCTGCTTCTGTCTCATCATCGCCTTCTGCATTCTGCTTTCTGTCTTCTGCTTTTTCTTCGTACAACTCTTCTTCAAAACAAATTTCATAGAAAAAGCATAATATTCCCTGTGCCATTGTTGAGGATAGCCCGTGAGAAGCATTGGCAAAGTAAACCATTTGCGCAATCTCTTCTTCATTCAATTGTGCCATATTTCTTCTGTCTTCTCTAATTCTGTTTTTGAAAGTAAATAATGAAACATAGTTTTGATGTTCTATCATTTCATTTTCATTCAAATTAAACATTTTGGGAATGAAAGCTAAAGTTTGAAAACCCTCTTCAAATTTTTCAAGTTGATAATAGGTTTCTGCAAGCGAATACTTGGCAGCAATGGTATTAATTTCCTCATACCACTCTCTAATTTTGTGCAAATCTATAATGCTGTCCGTTTTTAGGGCGAGTAGCGCTTCTCTGCTCAATTCTGCCATATATTCCGAAACAGTTGCCATACCGCCGGCAAATTCCAACGCTTCTTTTAGTAGTTCTTCATTTTCAATTATTCCGGCAAAATAATTGCTTAATACTTGGTCGTAGCCTTTCTCATAAAAAAGATGGGTCATCTCTTTGTATTTTCTGTTTGCAAAGCGATACTTTTCCAAGTATGAAGTTTCCGATTTGCCAATATCTTTCCAATCCGGCTCTTTTATAATATACCCCTCACACAAAGTATTTACGCATTTATTTATGGGAGCATTCGCTAAAACAATGTTGTTTGTTCTGTTCACTGGCTCTAAATTTGGAACTGCGAAGTCGTAATAATAAATAATGGGCAGTTGGCCTCCCAAGCGAAAATTGTAGGTGGCAAGTGGTAAATTAAAAATATTGTTTGCCCCGTTTTTATTTGTGCCTTGAAAGTAGCGTATTGGCGCGTCTGAATAAACATATATATCATTAACATTACCGGAAAACTCATTGCAAGAAAATTGCAAACCAGTGGAAGCGTGTGCTCTTTGAGTACTTGGAGTGTGTGGATAAGGCAATGAGCTATTTGTTACTGCTATTCCATAATAAGTATTGTTAATATTATTTCGGTAGAATCTATTTTCTTCTATTCCGGGTTTGAAAGATAAAATGCCGGTAGCATAATTATTGACAGTTGAATAGATGGTATTTCCCTCTACTTTGTAGTCAGTGATACAATCATCTAAATATATCCCATAGGGATACATACTTTGCGTGGGATTTAGATTCATATTTAGACGAGAAATTTGGAAACTATTTTTTCCTTTAAGATAAATACCGGTAATATTTCTTTCAAATTCACTTCGGTCTATTTTTATAGCGTATTGTTTTTCTGAATTTGATGATTTAATAGCCCGCTTAAAACCTTTAAAAATGGAAGGCTTTGGCGTTTTACATCTGCAATCCAAAGTGTGCATCATTGTACAAAATTCATCTACAATATAGCCGGCATTTAAGGTAAATATTGCTTGGTTGCGGTCAGGTAAATTTACAAAATTAGTCATATTGTTTTCAAAAGTGCAGCCTTGTATTTTAACCCCTGTAACTTGCCACATGCTAATTTGATTTCCGAGATTAATACCGCTTGTGGCGAACAAATTATTGTCATCAACAATAAACGTACAATTTCTGAAATAGCTGACATTTTGAGGAACTGGGTTAGTACCGTCGGTCGGGTAGGTCATAAATTCTACCGACCTGCGGTTGTTTCTAAATGTAGCATTATCGGCTTTTATAATTCCGCCCATACTATCCCAGTTAATGTTTCCGTTGGCATATATTTCGTAGGTGGCAATGCCATTATTCATATTCTCTAATACTGCCCCATTTTTTAATTCTATTGTACCTTGGTTTTGTGCAGTTTGTGGAAGATTTATGTTTCCTGAAAGGAAAATGCCGTACCATACTTTGTCGGGGCAGGCACTTGTAATTTTCCCACCGTCAACGATGAGTTTCCCGCCGGGTTGGATGGTGATTTTTGCATTAGCACCTAACGAAATTGTACAGTTGTTTACTATCAGAGTTGCATTATTTGTTATTACAATGTCTCTATTAATAGTATTATTCGAATTCCATGTAATAATACTATTAATAGTTAATGGCAAAGTACTTATATATGTTACTTTATTAAATCCCGTAACTGCGAGAGTTGGTTTCATCAATGATGTGATGGGCGTATTAAAAACAATTGCTGCTACTCCGTTTACAACAGTTGCCGATCCTAAAATAATTACATCATTGTTGCTATCAATATAAGAAACTGTAGCTAAAGCACCCTCTGTATCACACGTTACAATAAGAGAGTTCATGCCTTGAGAAATACAGGAATGAGAAATATGCATTTCTTGAGGTGTTTTTGTTCTAATCATTAAAGTGGGGTCTCCAAAAACTAACCATGAATTAAAGTCAGCTACAAATCTTTCATCAGTACCCGAAAAATTATGACCATGTCGAATAAGCATTTTTTGGGTAGCATTGAGGGTTGCTCCAGCAAATGTTCTTTTAATGCCAGCTGATTGCCCGTATGGTGTAGCCAAGTCAAGGCATAGATAGTTAAATTCATCTTGCGCTGTCATGGTTGGTATTGCACTAATTTCAATAGTCGCATTAAAAGTTGCAACAGCTCCTGTAGGAACATTGTTGTGTGTTGCACGCATCCATGCTTCCGCAAGACAGTAGGGGGGAGGAAAATTATCTTTTGTGAATTTTCCGGTCAAACATGCAACAGAGAAAATATATGGGAGTTTGCCTACATTTGTTAATCCGTTTATATCAGTAGTGCCGTAGATAACATCATCATAGTTACCTGGTGAATTCGGATTGAACGGACCTGAAAGTACCCACGCTCTTTTACCACCATGATTACAATAGTTAGCTACCCCAACGCCGTCATTAAAACGTTGTGATATTTGAGAAACTGTTGTGTTAGGCACTCCACAATTATTGTTGTATTCCTGACAAACAGGATCATATCCATAATTTAAAAGCCTATTTCTAATATTATTCATATGTACATAATCAGCCTCACCACCATCATGCCCATAATTTTGTGCAGGTGTATAACCTTTGGCAGCCAATCCAATGGCCTTACTTAACCACATATCGATTATTGTGATATCGCGCTCATATTCAATAGTGCGTTGCACTTGCGTTTGAACGTGCGCGCTCGTTTCTGCAGACATCCTTCCAATTAAAATCTCTAAATAGGGGTCGCTTCCAGTAAGTTGAGCATAATAATGATCCGTATAACAGGGTTTCCATATGATAGCACCTGAATATGGGTTTTTGTCATGAATATATTGATACTCATATGTTGGTATTCGCTCAATATCACCCACTAAAAGCACATATGCCAAATTGTGATTAGAATTGTTGTAGTAATCTGAAATATAATCTTTTATCGCTACAACTGTAGTCCCTATTGTTGCTGTAGAAACAATAGTAGTTTTACGTCCTATTGTACGTTTCCAGTCTAGATAGGGTTTCATGTCATTCATAAAATCAGAATGGCAAATAATCAGCAACTCTCCATCCTCGCCTGTGGGATAGCCTTTGCTATTGGATAAATAGTTAATAAAAAGATTATTATATATTTCATTGAATTGCGGATATATAGTATTATGTCTTTTTTGATATATGAATTCATTAATACCTTTATCTCTTGTGTTAGTTACTGTAATAGTTATTTCCGAATAGGCTCTAAGAACTTTAGTAACAGGATTGTATTGAACGGGAAATACATCTACCGATTGTCCTCTAACATCTCTCATTATGAAAGGCTCTCTTAAACTTGCCAATGTTTGGGGATAGAACTCATCTTTTTGATATACCTCACCTTTTACAAAAGGAACTGTTTTCGGGTCAATATTACGAGATAAATTTCCTTTAGAGGGGGCAATTTCTATATTTTCGAAGTCAATATATTCTCCATAAGAAATTTCCAATTCCGAACTTCCAATATCAGGAATGATGAAAGAGGATGTCAGGAAAAAGATTTCAGGAAATCCTTTCTGCAACATCAAAGGCGCATTTCCCGAAGTGGCAATAAATGCTTTGCCATATTCTGTTTCTAGTCTAAGTAGCTCAATTTCGTTAAGTTCAAAACGGATAGTAGTCTGATTTTCATCATGAAACGTTAATATCGCTTCATTTTTCAATATGCCGGTTTTGCCCACATTTATAGTTTGATTTTGAGCAACAGTATCTAACATAAATGTTAGCAATGCAAGAAATATGAAGATAGTTTTTCTCATAGTAGATAAATTTTTAAGGCAACACTAACCGAATAGCAATACCAGCAATATCAGGTTTCGCACTTCCAAAGCCACAAAATGCAGACGAAACAGTGCATTCGGACTCTATTCTGAATATGCTACCGCCACATATAACGTGCACTGTACCCCAATGTACTGCCTCACACCAATCGCTGCACACTTCCCATACTAAACCACTCATATCATAAACACCCAATTCATTCGCCTTTTTTAAGCCAACAGAAGGCCAATACGGCAATTGTTGTACATCGAAATTACCTCTATACCAAGCCACTTCATCTATATCATTGCTGCCGCTGTATCGGTACTTTTTGCTTTTATTTCCACCGCGTGCCGCATATTCCCACTCGGCATAGGTGGGTAGGCGGTAATTTTTCCCTGTTATTTCATTTAATTTTTGAATAACCTCTTGTATCTCATTCCATTCGCCAAATGCTCTCCTAAAAGGCATATTCCCATACGGAGGAATGGTTGTATCTCCATGCATAATTACACCATATTGATTTACAGTTAGCAGGAACTTGGCAATTTTGAAACTGCTGACTGTTACCTTCTGATGTATCGGAATGTCGCATTCATCATAATCACTTTCATTACTACAATCTATGCAACCCATAATAAATGTTCCGCCATCCACAAACACCAATTCAGGTTCTATGGGATGGAGTACCTCTACAGTACAGGTTGCCATATGTTTCCCCTCTTTTGTAGTAATAGTAATAATTGCTGTACCTTGTTTTATTGCAGTTACTTTGCCGTTATCTACAGTAGCCACATTATTATTACTGCTTGTCCAAATTACTGCTTTATTGGTGGCATCTATGGGATGCACCGTTGCAGTTATGGTAGCGGTTTTATTCATATAAAGAATTAATTGTGTAGAAGAAACTGATACACTTTTTACGTGTTTTTCTTTTTCACATGAAACAAAAACAACTGCAACCATAAGCATGAGTGCGGCTAATTTTAATAGTGTTGATTTCATATATTATTAGGCTTTATGTGTATTAGTAATTAATTTTATTCAGTATTAAATTTCTCATAACTATTTATATTTTAAGTAGTAATTAATTCAATCTGTAGCATTTTCATCAATATTGTTTACTACATTTACTAAGTGTTTTACCTTTTCCACAATTCCTAAAATTTGTGGGGTTGGATTGTGTTCAACCGTTTGGTGCATTTTCCGAAGGCCTAACGCTTGCATAGAGCGCTTTTGTCTTTCGGGTCTGTCGATAGTACTTTTTACTTGTGTGATTTTAATCTTTTTCATCTTGTCTTTTCTATTTTGGTATTAATTTTTTACTATAAAACAAAAAAAATAGCAGCTTTTTCGGAGTGAAATGGCAACTATTTAATCTCATTTTGCACTATATAACTCACCTACTTCAATTCAACCGTTATCATATACGCTCCGTGAAATCAAGTAGTTATAAGTTGTTTTTGAGTAATTTTCAGCAATCTTCTTGTTCACTTCTAAAGGGTGGCAAAGATAATTTTTTTTTTATACGAAAAGTTTGCGAAAAGAAAAAAGTTACTGCCCCTCTACATTTCCTTTCAATTGCAGGCGTATTCTGTCGGTTTGGGCATTCGATTGAACCGTAACCTGCTTCGCAATTACGCCAGGAGTTTTGGCTGTATAGATAACTTTAATAGTAGCTGTTTTTCCGGGCATTACCGGCTCTTTCTGCCATTCTACCTCAGTGCAGTCGCACGAAACAATTACATCGAAAAGCACTAAGGGACGGTTTCCTACATTAGTATAGGTAAATATTCCGGTTTTAACGTTTCCTACCTCCAAAGTGCCATAGTCGTGTGAGCTTTTGTCAAACTCTATTTCTGCGCCTGTGGTTACTTTCGGAACGAAAGGTTTTTCGGCATCAATTTTTGCTTTGCTCTGCGCATATAAAGCAGAAGGCAGAAGGCAGAAAAGCAGAAGGCAGAAAGCAGAAACGTGTAACGAATATTGTGTAAAATTTTTCATAACACTTTTATTATTAATCATTAATCATTATTCACTAATCATTAGCGGCGAGGTTTTATTTTTAGGCATAATCTCTTTTGGAGGTTCTGAAACATTTCCTTTTATTGAGAGGGTTACTCTTTCTTCTTGGGTATTTGTCATAACAAAAACATGTCTATTAATAGGACCCACACTATTCGTGTTGTAGGATACTTTAATAGAAGCAGATTTTCCGGGCGGGATGGGGTCTTTGGGCCACTCCGGAACGGTGCAGCCACACGAAGAAGAAACATTGGTAAGCAGCAAATCGGCTTTCCCCACATTCTTAAATTCAAAAGTGCAAATCCCGTTATCTCCTTTGTAAATATTTCCATAATCGTGAACCAAAGAGTTAAATCTAATAATTGGAACTTTTGGAAGGGTGTCTATTTCGACAAGTTCTTTCTTTTTCTTTTTAATTTTTTTTGCAGATTGCGTTTCTTCTTGTGCAAAAATCAATGTGGATAGAATCGCTAAGAGTGATAAAAATAACAATTTTTTCATGAGTAATATTTATTGGTTCGTAAGACAATTTCTATTATAATAAGTTTAACGAATGAAATAAAAAAGGGCCATTTCATATCCTGCAAGTCCGAATCCGCAAATAGAGCCGCAGCACTTAGAGGCGATGAGCGAGTTTTTTCTAAAGTTTTCGCGTCCATATATATTAGTTATGTGTACTTCCACAATTTTGGCAGGAATTGCAGCAATAGTATCCGCTAAAATTATTGAGGTATGAGTAAAAGCGCCCGGATTAACTATCATACCATCACAATGTTTGTGTTTGAGCATAAAATCTGCCATTTCATCCATTTTATTCGATTGAAAATAGATAAATTCAACTTCGGGGTAGCGTTTTTTTAAAACTTCTAAGTACGTGTAGAAGTCGGTATGTCCGTAAACATCAATTTCCCTTGTTCCTAATTCTGCTAAATTAATGCCGTTTACTATCACAATTTTTTTCATCTTATTTTTTCCCTAATAATTTAAACATATTTGCTTTATAAGCTTCTACGCCGGGCTGGTCAAACGGATTAATACCCAGCATATAACCACCTAAAGCGCAGCTAAATTCAAAAAAGTAAATCAACTCTCCCAATGTTTCTTCCGAAATTTCAGGAATAGATATGCGTATATTGGGGACATTGCCTGAAAGATGCGCCATTCGGGTTCCTTCTTCTGCAATAAGATTAATATTGTGCATCGATTTTTGATGCAAATAGTTTAATCCGTCCAAATCGGCAGCATCAAAAGGGATAGGCAAGTGAGAAGCAACTTTTTCAACCGACAATACGGTTTCAAACATATTGCGTTCTCCTTCTTGAATATATTGCCCCAGCGAATGTAAATCGGTGGAGAAAATAGCACCTGCTGGAAAAATACCTTTTCCTTCCTTTCCGTCGCTTTCGCCAAAAAGCTGCTTAAACCACTCAATGAAGAAAAATAGTTGCGGCTCATACGCTACAACTAATTCTAATTTTTTTCCTTCTTTATACAAAAGAAACCTTTGCAGCGCATATTGCATGGCAATATTTTTTTCGAGCGTATTGTTTTGCATGATATAGTTTCTCATATTTTTTGCTCCGGTTAATAGTTTTTCGATATTAAAACCGGCGCAGGCAATAGGCAATAGTCCTACGGGAGTAAGTACCGAATAGCGCCCTCCTACATCATCGGGGATAACAAATGTTTTATAGTTTTCTTCAAGAGATAATTTTTTGAGTGCGCCTCTTTTCTCATCCGTAATAGCAACTATACGTTTTTGGGCTTCTTGTTTGCCATATTTTTTTTCACAATGTTCTTTAATAATTCTAAAAGCGATAGCCGGTTCAGTAGTAGTTCCCGATTTAGAAATCACAATTACAGCATATTCTTTAATAGTAAGCACATCTAATAGCGCTTTATGATAATCTTCCCCCAAACTGTTTCCGGCAAACAAAACCAAAGGCGTTTTTTCTTTGGGCAACAAGGCTTTGAAGGGGTGTTGTAGCGCTTCAATCACGGCGCGTGCGCCCAAGTACGAGCCTCCGATACCTATTACTACTATAACCTCCGCGCTTTTCATAAGTTCTTCAGCTGTATGATTTATTTCAGCAATTAGTTCGGGAGTAATCTCTTCAGGGAGGTTAAGCCACCCCAAAAAGTCGTTTCCTTTTCCTGATTTTGATAGAAGATCATGATACGCCACCAATGGCGAGTCAGATGCTGTATAGTGTGAGTATAATTTTGTTTTTATCATTACTTTTTTGTTTTCTAGTTTTTAATAATTTTTTTATTAACGATTCCAATGTTAGAATAAATCCGCACGAAATAGATGCCTTTACTGTATTTGTTTAGTATTATTTTATTTTGCTGTTGTTGAATATCATTGATGGAAGATAGCAAACGCCCTGTTATATCGTAAACTTCTATTTTACTAATAGTTACTTGAGAATAGTTACGTACCCAAATAATATCTTTTGTCGGATTTGGGAAGGCTTCAATTAACTGCGTGGGTATTCTATCAAAACCTTCGGTAAGTTGTAGTTCTGCGTAATAATCAAGAAGCACAAAATTCATTCTTGCAATTTGGCGACAATATTCAAAATTTAAATATTCTACCAAGTCATTTTCCTTATGATAATAGGGAGAAAAATGATACTCAATAGGAAAATTAGCTTTAAAATTGTGTATATAGTATGCGTAGCTGTCGCTTGCCGATGAATTTATGATATTAGATATTACGGGTGTTACGGTTGTATATTGGTTGAAAGCCTCCACTGCTTTTTCTGTAACATCGGAGGAGTTATCGTAGGTTCTTAATGTTACATACCATTTTTCATTTTCGGGTTGATGCCCAACCATATCATTATTAAGCATTACGATTATGTTTTCGTTTGCATAATATCTTTTGGCGGCATCATATCTTGCGCCCAGCAATCCTATTTCTTCGGCATCGTAAGCCATAAAATCGATATTGTGGCGCGGTTTTAGTTTATATTTGTGCATCACACGCGCCATTTCAATCATTACTGCGCAGCCGGTAGCGTTATCGTCAGCGCCGGGTACAATTTCATCAAGAACAACAGCAGGCCAATTTCCCGGATAAGAGACTGCGTCTAAATGTGCACCGATAATCACGGTAGAGTCGGTATTACCTGACCCTTCCAATGTTCCCACTACGTTATACATGTGTTGCGCATAACTTCCAGCCCAGCCGTTATATGTTACAAAGAAAGAATCTATCTGTGCATTTTCAACGCCATAGTTTTTCAATCTATCCACTAAATATTGTGCAACTTTTCTGTTATGTCCGATGGTTTGACCACAGAATCTTGATTCAAAATCTTGCAAGTCTTGAACCGTTCTTTTCAGGCTGTCTTTGTTGATAAAGTTCAATATATCTCGCAAAACAGGCTCCTCAAGTTGTGCTGAAACCGTTGAAATTGTTAAAAACAAAACGGATAAAAAAGCAATTATCTTATTCATTTGCAGTGGCTAAGTACTTAATGGGCAATGTTTTTATTTTTTGTTGCCCATTTTGCAAACGTAAACAATTTTTTTAATAAAGCTCTTGATTATTTTTACAAAAAAAAGATTATTTTTGCCGCCATGTTTATGGCGACCATAGCTCAGGTGGTTAGAGTGCCGGATTGTGGTTCCGAAGGTCGTGGGTTCGAGTCCCATTGGTCGCCCAAGCCCTCTAAATATGTTTATAACCAATAGTTTGCATTGGCAAGTTGTTGGTTGTTGTGTTTAAACTGCAACAGTATTGCAACAAAGTAACTTTTTTTAGAAATCTCAGAAATCTAAAAAAAAATGTCAGTACAATCACCCCGCTTAGCAGTCTCAACTGCTTATTCTGCCGTAAATTACCTGCCTGCAACGTTAAAAACCAATAAATCCGGATGGATTATTGAGTATTATGTGGAAAACCCGCAAACGCAAATCTTAGCCCGAAAGATGATAAGATTGCAAAGGCTACTAAAGCGTTATCCATCTAAAATGGATGCCAAAAAGCACATCAATAATATTATTGTTGCGCTGAACATGAAACTGTCCACCGGCTGGAACCCTTACTTTATGGGCGAAGATGCCCGACTTTATACCCCTCTAACAGAAGTCGTAGAAAAGTATAAGGAAGAGATAAAGCGCAATACCCGCCCGGATACTTATCGCTCTTATGCTTCATTCGTTAGTATTTTCATCGAGTGGATTTCAAAAGTCTCTCCAAACATTTATTCTTCTATGATTACCCATGCCCTTGTTGCGAGATTCATGGATTACGTTTATAATGAACGTAAAGGACGCAAAGCGGGAAGTATGTCTAATAAAACATACAACAACTATATTAAAAATGGTAGTGCCTTTTTCTCGTGGATGATTGATAAATGCTATTGCAAAGAAAATCATTTCACAAAAATTAAAACCAAAAAGAAAGAAGATAAAACTCGTATTTTAATTCCTGAAGAATCTCGTGAGAAAATTACAAAGCACTTATTATCAAAAAGTCCTAATTATTTACTAATGCTTAAACTTATTTAGAACTCTCTAATTCGTCCAAAAGAGATTCGCGGTTTACGAGTGTCGAATATTTCCGTTTCCATAGGGCAAATAACTATACCTAAAGAGGTGGCGAAGAATGGGAAAGAACGCATTGTGCCTATGACACAGGATTTAATAGATGATTTTGCCAAACTAAACTTACAAAGTTATACTCCAAATTGTTATGTGTTTGGCGAGAATTTAACCCCTAACTTTTCCACATTTTACGTAATAGCATAGGAAAAATCGCATAAGCACTTGTTTGTGTTATTTTTTTTATAATTTTGCAATTACGTATATACGTATCAATAAAAAAATAAAATTATGATTAAC
>Ga0209737_10001053_pt1 | contig 20709 bp, 14 predicted proteins | sample TergutCu122P3_FD_187284 | JGI IMG/M metagenome (GOLD analysis project Ga0209737, IMG submission 187284) | Cubitermes ugandensis P3 segment gut microbial communities from Kakamega Forest, Kenya - Cu122 P3 (SPAdes) (version 2) | ecosystem: Host-associated > Arthropoda: Insects > Digestive system...
ACAGATGAAGTCGCAATGGCCACTTCTCAGGCAGATGCAGAAACAGATGAAGTCGCAATGGCCACTTCTCAGGCAGATGCAGAAACAGATGAAGTCGCAATGGCCACGCCACTCACAGCATCTTCGTGGGATGGGAATTCTTCGCTGTTCCTCGTATATGACCTCAGCGACGGCGAACCCGGCAGCGGTTTGCTGCTGGGTGAAATTAAAGATTTTCAGATTACCGGTTTCGACAGGAACAAAATATTTGTCGATGGAAAATCACTCAGCGAAGGGGCTCCCAAATGGCCTAGCGGCATCGTCGACGGCAGGAATGGTTGGGTGGCAGAGTCTGACTACAGCGTACCAGGACAAGTTTTGCACTTGTACCATCATAAAACCGGAAAATATGGCGGCAGGGCAAGAATTACTTCTACCAGCTATAGGATGGAAGGTTCAAGCGGGGTCGATTTTCTGTATGCCAAACTTGAACGCATAGGGCCATCTATTGAGGCTGGACCCTATTATGCCATTTCCGGTTTTATCGACATGAACCCGCGCAATGTCAAAACCAAAGTTAAGATCAAAAAGAGTAATAGACATAACTGTCTCAAAGCCGATAACTACTTCGAGGAGAATGAGAACCAGGGCTGCCTTCCAGATAGACGTGTTACCCTGACAGCAGACTTCGACAACGATGGCGTCGAGGAGCAATTCATTTGGGATACGGCTAAGGCCAATCGGACGGAAGAAAACTATTTGCTCAAGACCCTAATCCATGTCATGCGCGGTAAAACACGCCTGACCAGCACCGTGTTTTGGTCTGATTATGATTTTCTCGCCTCCATGTACCCCAATCGCCCCATTCATGATCCAATCCTTTTAGATATCAACGGCGACGGGGTGTATGAGTTAATTCTGCAGGCAAGCAAATGCCGTGCTGCCTATGTCGAGATCTATCATTGGGTGGATGGGGCATTTGTTAAGACAGGCGCGCTCTACGACGGCGGTGATTAAGGGACAGCGATTTTTCGCCCCCTAAGGCGAATCGCGTTGCTCTCCATTCCATGATTGACGATTTGTGCCAGGTTTACTATTGATTTCTGCAGGCCACGGCTTTGCAAAAAAGTCGATTGAGACAGCGGTTCAGAATCGCCGTCATTAACACACGATGATGTGATGGGAATTTTATGACTGAGCACGAACACAATGATGACCAATTTGAGCATGACTCTGACCATGATGGTGCCGATGACACCGAAATGGGTTCTGACAATGCGCAGGAGCCAAAACCGCATCCGGTGCTTCGCATTTTCGACAATATTCGCACTGTTGTAAGTGCTGTCATTGGCATTATCTTTTTATGTTTCGTTGGATACTGGATTTATGGATGGCTCAATCACTTCGACATTCTCGACGACGAAATGAAAACGGGCGTGTGCCAGCTGACAACAGAAATCATCGACGAGATTGAAGATCTTCCCCGGGAGCTTGTTTCGAAGTGCGTCTCCGTCGATCTGGGCAAGCCGGAAAATAAACACAACTTCTTGGCAACAGTCACACTGGAGAATGGCCAGACAGTCAAGGTGCGCGTGAAAGTTTCGACCAGAACGATTGGGCGAAGAACAGAGAAAACGACTGAGGTCGGCATTGAAGATGACGATTTCATTGAAGCGCTTGTCGCAGCCATGGAGGCGCTTGAGGCAAAGCAGGCAGGCAGTGCCGGAGAGGCTGAGGATGATGCCAGACCCGAAGCAGAAGACAGCAAGGGCAAGAAAAACGACCGAAGTGGCAGGAAAAAGTAAGCTTCTTGCGATAACTTCGAAAAACGGTCAGAGGAAAAACACAGAAAGACCAGGCAAAAAGCTCAATTGCAGCGAGGAAATATGAAAACGTTGATAGTAACAAGTCTGACTGTTTTCGCTGTGGCCGGGGTGTTGATGGCATGCACGCCCCGGCCGGCTGTCGTCCATCCGACAGAAAACGCACAGCCAGCAGAAGGTGTGCTATCGGCAGAAACAGCCGCCGCTGCCACGCCCGCTGCTTCCTCGTGGGACGGGAATTCTTCGCTGTTCATCGTAGGGATCGGCGATGACGGTGAGCATGGCGGTGGGTTGTTATTGGGTGAAATTAAGCACTTTCGCGTCACTGGTTTTGACAGAAACCAGATACTTGTTGACGGAAAGCCCCCTGGTGAAGATGGGCCTGACCAGCCCGGAGATGAGTGGGGCAGGTGGGCCGCGGAATCAGCGTACGCCGTGCCGGGACAAGTCCTGCATTTGTACCATCATAAAACCGGGAAACACTCAGGAAGTGCGACAATCCATTCCGTTCGCTATGGATTCGGAGAGCTAAGCGGAAGCCACTACCTGAACATCGCGGTTGAACCCATGGGCTCGGTAGAGCCTGGTCAATATTATGCCATTTCCGGCCTCATCCACATGAACCCGCGCGATGTTAAAACCGACGTTGAGATCCAAGCGGCTGAGGGTCAGGACTGCGAATACCCACACCGGCGAGTCGTTCTGACAGTGGATTTCGACAACGATGGCGCTGAAGAGCAAATCGTTTGGGACATCACAGAAGTCAGGAGGGCCAATGATAATGAAGCAGCAGCCATGGACAACGACGGATATGAAAATGGCGACACAGGCGTAGAGGGTGGACTGATCCATATCATGCGTGGCGAAACACGCCTCACCAGCACCGAATTTTGGTATGATTATGATCACGCAAACTGCGCGGAATACGCCTACACGTATCCTTATGACCCAATCCTCCTGGATATCAGCGGCGATGGCATTTACGAATTGATTCTGAGCGGCGGCGAAAGCCACAACTCGTATCTCAACATCAAACACTGGGTGAATGGAGCGTTTGTTGAGACTGGGGCGGGGTATTATTTTGGCGATTAATGCGCTGCGATGTCTTCTCCCCCTCAGCGAGTCAGATGCCTATGGTTCCCCCCTATGAAAGCAAGCCATGTGTTCTCAGACTGCTCAGCTGGATGGGGCTCCGACGCGCTGCCATTCTTCGATATGCCGCTTAATCGCCGCAAAACTCTGCTCGCTCATATCATGCTCCATTTTGCAGGCGTCATGCACGGCAGTGGCTCTGTCCACCCCCAAAGCCATCAGCCAGCCAGAAATCAGCGTATGGCGCTCATACATCTTCTGCGCAATCTCTCGCCCGCTCTCGGTCAGCGTGATGTGACCGCTGCCATCCACCACGATATACCCTTCTGAGCGCAGCTTTTTCATGGCGACCGAGACGCTGGGTTTTGTATAGTCGAGCGCATTGGCGATATTGATGGCGCGTATCGGGTTCCCGCTCTGGCTCAGCACCAGGATTGTCTCCAGATAGTTTTCCGCCGACTCGTGCGTTTTCAAATCTTTGCCCTCCTTAGAGCATTTTTAGTTTTTTACGTGGGGGAACCCGTTCCCCCCCTGCGTGCCTCCCCTTTCAGGGGAGGTGGTGGCGGGCCCCTCCGGCGCTTTGCGCCACCTCCCTCGGAGAGGGAGGCTTCGACGAAGGGGTTCGCGTATCGCCTGTGGGTAGGTAGCAGCAACTGTAGGGGCGAATAATTATTCGCCCCTACTCAAAGCTGAAATCGCTCTAAATTTAATTTCAACTAACTTTTTCCTATCACAAACTGTCCATTCATTCAAATCAAAGGCCAGGTCACATATTTTGATTGCCAATGAAGTTAGCTTGCGCTAACTGCCATTCTGGCCAGTTCATGCTGGTCGTTTATTTATCCCAACGGTTAGATACAACTAACTTTGATAATCATGGATGAGAAGGATGATGACTTTGAGAGACCTGCCCGTGGGCAAAAGCGGACGCGTTGTGACAGTGGGCGGTGAAAAGGTACTCAGGCGGCGGCTTTTGGATATGGGGCTCACGCCGCGCACCACCGTGACGGTGAAAAAAATCGCGCCGCTGGGCGATCCCATTGCGCTGCTGCTTCGAGGGTATGTTCTGACCCTGCGGCTGGAAGATGCCAGACACATCACGGTGGAGGAGGTTGCAACATGATTTTTGCACTCGTTGGGAATCAGAATTGCGGCAAGACCACCCTGTTTAATCAGCTTACAGGCTCCCATCAGCGCGTGGGAAATTTTCCCGGTGTCACCGTCGAACAAAAGATCGGCAATGCCATCGGCAAAAAGGATGTGTCAATCGTCGATCTGCCCGGTATTTATTCTTTATCCCCCTATACAAGCGAAGAAATTGTGACCAGGGATTTCCTGCTCAGGCAAAAGCCGGACGGGATCATCAACATCGTGGATGCCTCCAACATCGAACGCAATCTGTATCTGACCCTTCAGCTCATAGAACTGCAAATCCCGATGGTGCTGGCACTGAACATGATGGATGAGGTACAGGCCAACAACGGCAGCATCGAGATTGAGCGCATGCAGAAAGATATCGGCATCCCAGTCGTGCCGATATCAGCAACGAAAAAACAGGGCCTTTCTGAATTGCTCGAACAGGCTATGGAAACAGCGAAAACTCAGAGAAAGCCAGATCGCATTGATTTCTGTTCCGGTGCGGTTCATCGTGCCATTCATGGCATCGCCCACCTCATTGAAGATCATACGCAAAAACAGGGCATTCCAAGGCGATTTGCAGCGACAAAGCTGATCGAGGGTGACGAGCCCATGCTTGCCAGCCTGTCACTTTCAAACAACGAAATCGATACGATCGAACACGCCGTCCATGAAATGGAAACGGAATTGGGGACCGACAGGGAAGCGGCCATGGCCGATATGCGGTATCAGTTCATTGAGACAATCTGCAAAGACTGTGTGGTGAAAGCCAGGGAAAGCCGCGAATACCGGCGCAGCGTTGCACTGGATTCCGTGCTGACACACAAGATTTTTGGGATCCCCGTCTTTTTGGGGATCATGTTCGCGATCTTCTGGCTTACCTTCGAGTGGATCGGCGCCTGGTTAAGTGATCTGCTGGTGGAGGGCATTGAGGCCCTTGGCAAACTCGCAGACAGCGGTTTCATGGCCTACGGGCTGAATCCTGCCGTCCATTCTCTTATCACGGATGGTATTTTTGCGGGTGTTGGGGCAGTATTCAGTTTTGTGCCTTTTATTATCACGCTCTTTTTCTTCCTCTCTCTGCTGGAAGACAGCGGCTACACGGCGAGGGTGGCGTATGTCATGGACAAACCCCTGCGAAAAATAGGTCTTTCCGGGCGCAGTTTTGTCCCCCTGCTGATGGGATTTGGCTGCTCCGTTCCGGCCATGATGGCCACACGAACGCTGGCCAGTGTGCGCGACAGAAAACTGACCATTTTCCTCACGCCGTTCATGAGCTGCAGCGCAAAACTCCCGGTTTATGCCCTGTTTACCGCTGCCTTTTTTGAAAACCATCAGGCCCTTGTCATGTTCAGTCTATACCTAATGGGCGTTGTGCTCGGGATCCTCTCAGGACTCATCATGAAAAAAACGGCTTTCAGAGGCATACCGGTGGCGTTTGTGATGGAGCTTCCCAATTATCGCTTTCCATCTGCAAAAACTGTCCTGCTGCTCATCTGGCATAAAGTAAAAGGCTTTGTTCGCAGAGTATTCACCCTTATTTTTCTGGCAACGGTGGTCATCTGGTTTTTGCAATCCTTCGATATGCAGTTCAACCTTGTTGACGACAGCGCTGAGAGTATACTGGCGGTGGTTGGGCGCTCTGTCAGCGCAATATTCATTCCCATCGGCCTCGGCGACTGGCGCGTAGCCACGGCCCTTATCACGGGATTCCTCGCAAAGGAAACCGTCATCAGTACCCTGGCCGTGCTGGCAGGTACAGGCCTTACCGACTTGGGCGACACACTGCAAACCTTCTTCACCCCCTTGACTGCGTTCAGTTTTTTGGTATTCACGCTGCTCTATACGCCCTGTGTGGCGGCCGTGGCTACGATGAGGCGCGAACTTGGAAGCCTAAAGGGCACAGTCCTTATCGTCCTGTATCAGACGGGTTTTGCCTGGCTGGTCGCCTTCTGCATCTACCAAATCGGCAGTTTGATACTTTAGTGTTTTATTTTATGTGAGGGAACAAGTTCCCCCACACCCCCTGCAATGCCTTTGGCATTGCTTGTGAGTGAAGTGGCGAAGTGCATCGTTACTGCCACATACCTCGCCAGACAAAAAATCCAGCTCACTCATAGACGACAGATTTACCGCCAAGCCACTGCTGTATCCAAAATCTTAAAACCATTTGACTTGCGTCAAAAACTAAAGGAATCGTGTATCCATGCTAAACCAACACTTGTGTTGTATCTGCGCCACAACTTCCCTTCTGCTGGCTTCTGCCACCGCCAAAGCCGAAACACTTGAACCTGAGCCGAATCCTGTCCAGCCAATCGAACACATATTCTCTCCTGACGCCATCGACAACATGCCCGAGCATGAGGGCGGGATTTGGGCAGGCAACTTCATCCTCAGCCCTGGTGCAACATTCTTTATTGGCTACAACTCCCTGGGTGCCGAGGACGATGTCAACAGCAAAGGGGATGGGTTCATCGACATCGGCATCCAACTTAACACAAAGCTGCGCGACGAAGATACGCACACATGGAACAATGAACTGCATCTTCATTGGGAACAATTCTTTGGTCTGGGTGATGAATCGCCTTCAGGCAAGCCGATGGTGCTGCTGATCTCTGAGGCCGACCTTTTCAAAGAGAACTTTCTGCGCGTTTCGCCCGGGCTCTCTTACAGCTACCTTGGCGGGCATGAGCATGACGAGTTCCAGATGGATCACGATCATCACGCCATGCGTCTGGGGTCAGCACTCACCCTGCAGCCCAAACAGAGAGAAAACTTCTCTCAGCGCTTCGCCTATTTTTTTAACGGAAAAATCTACGAAGAATTCAGCGGCCTGAGTTTTTTCGACCATCGCTTCGATACTGTCACGCAATGGATTTTCTTCCCGGAACTGAGCACGGCACTTACCCTCGATTTTCGGTACATCCACTATCTTGAATCGGAACGCCCGGCGTCGGAAGACAGCATTTCGACACAACAGGACAACCACAACGCCATGCCGTTTCGCGCGACATTCAGCCTCGGGGGAACAGTCTTCGAGCGCTTCAGCTATGAAATCGGCGCCGGCTATTCGTACGCCTACTACGGCAAAAACGCCAAATCACATCTGTTCATCGCGCATGCCAGCTTTGAATGTGCCCTCACCGAAGAGACCAGAATCTTCATTGAATATCGCAAAGATCACGATAGCTCGCTATATGGCGACTTCTACCATTTCCATCGCACCAACTTCGGCTTCGATGCCCTCTGGTTCGAACGCCTGCAGACGAGCGCCAGCTTTGGTGCAGGATACCTGACATTTCAATCCGGCAGCACGGCGATTCGCAAAGATCTTTTTCTCGCTGTGCAGGCCGGCATCAACTACAGCTTTATGCCTGGTTTGCAACTTGGTGTCCAATACGCGCTGTACCACAACACCAGCGATGTCTCGATTGCCGAATACACGAAACACGTTGTCAGCCTTAATTTCAGCTATGCATATTAGAGCGTTTTTATTTTTTGTGGGGAGCATTGCTCCCCACACCCCTGCAATGCCTTTGGCATTGCTTGTGGATTGAGTGGCAAAGCACTTCGTTTGATGCCATATATCTTGCCATGGAATCAATTGCTCGTGAAGCAAGGCATGTCGCCAAAAACAATAAAGCTTCGCCTTTCACCCACAAGCGATACGAAGTATCGCAGGGGGTGTGGGGGAACAAGTTCCCCCACAAGAAAGAAAAACGTGCGCAGGCGTATCTGGCTATTGGCCAGATAGCCTGCGCCGCGCTCGTATTTGCCAGCGGCAAATAGAGCGCGACACCAGAGGGTTAAGAAAGGCCTCTTAATCGTCTTACGAGCGACACAAACTCCGCCTTGAGTTCGTCATTCTGGAATGCCGGCACCGTCAGGAGCTGTGCCACAACCGAATCGAGCGTCGCCGTGCCCACATAATCAGACTTGTTGGCGATCATCGCGACCTGGGCTATCGCGCTTGCAAAAACCATGTCGGGTGACATTTTGTCACGCCAGATGCGATTGTCAGTGGGGTAGACCAGCTCTCTGCTCTTGTCGCCATCGGGGTCTTTGTAGCGAATCTTGAGTGTAAACCACTCATTGCTGTCGACGACCTGCATGGGTTTTTGATACCTCGACTCTGTGCTGAAGGCATAGTCAGAATTGCTGTCGATGATTTCATAGAGCACTGTGACCTGGTGGCCGGCGCCGATCTCGCCGCCGTCCTTCTTGTCATCGGCAAAGTCTTCGGCATTGAGTTTGCGGCTTTCGTAGCCAATAAGCCGATAGCCCTTTACTTTACCGGGGTTAAAGTCAACCTGGAATTTGACATCCTTTGCCGCGACAAAAAGCGTCGAGCTCAATTCGGTTTGCAAAACTCTGCGCGCCTCAATGATGGTGTCGATATAGCTGTAGTTGCCGTTGCCGTTTTTGGCGAGTGCCGTCATTTTGCTGTCTTTAAGGTTGCCCTGGCCAAAACCGAAGACAGAAAGGAAGACACCCGTTTTGCGTTTGTCTGCAATGAAGCGCTTAAGCTCGCTTTCGCTGCTGATGCCAACATTCAGATCGCCATCCGTGCCCATAATGATTCGGTTGTTTCCACCCTTAATGAAATGCCTTTGCGCCACTTCATACGCCATTTGTATGCCTCTCTCGCCGTTGGTAGAGCCACCTGCACGAAGAGAATTGATGGCAGCTTTAATGGCATCGCGATCCTTATAAGTAGCGCCATCCAGGACAAGTTTTTCGTACGACGCATAGGTCACGATGGAAATGCGATCCTCCGGGCGCATCTGATCGACGAGAATGAGAAGCGCTTTTTGGAGCAGCGGCAGCCTGTCCTCAGACGACATTGAACCCGACACATCGACCAGAAAAACGAAATTCGATGCAGGCCTGTCCTCTGACGCGATGTGGCGCGTCGCCAGCCCCAGACGCAGAAGCTTGGTCTGCGGATTCCACGGGCACGGCGTCATCTCGGCCGTGATCGAAAACGGCTCGCCCTTTTTGGGCTGAGGATAGTCGTAGCGGAAATAGTTGACCATCTCCTCTGTGCGCAGCAGGCCAAAAGACGTGTTTCCGTTGTACACCTGACGCCGGAAAATGCTGTACGACGCCGTATCGACATCCGCACCAAACGTCGAAAGCGGTTTCTCCATTACACTCGTGAAGCGATTCTGCTCAAAGTCGGCATACTCCTCGGTGTTGGGATAGGCATAGGCGTCGCCAGGGGTGGGACGTCTCGAAGGCCCCGCAGTGGTACTCGTCCTGGCTGCTGAGCCAGAGGGAGGAGGAGGCGCAGCATTGCGAGGACCGCCCCCTCTGCCAGGTGATGGTGCCGCCTCATCGAAAACGACCCCGCTGCCGCTGAGTATCGATGCCTGGCCTGCGCCATGACTGGGACTCGATCTACCCGCAGCTGGCATGCGTGGCACAGAGCTTGTCGGAGCAGGCTCCCGTTCTACAATAACGGCATCACTTTCGAACTGCACAATTCCCGAAGGCCGCAATTCGACGTGCCCGGTGTTCTGCACTTCTACAGTGTTGACTGTCCCCGCCTGCCCGGTCGGCGCCAACAGCGTGGGGGCCTGATTGTCAGGCACACCCCGATCATCGACAACATGAACAGCACTGCCTTCCGGCGTCAGCACGGTGGGGGTGCCGCTTTTGGATTCATACTCGCGGGGGCTGCAGGCCAAGAGCAAAAGCGTCGCGATTAGAACAGCAAACCATAATGTCGTTCTCATGTCGTCACCTCCCTACGTTGTCAAAGAAACCCACGCGGGCAATCGCCCGGATTTGGAAAGGTAACACACAAACTTCGGCTGCGTCGAATAATTTTGAATGAACTTTATTGTTAAAACAAAACGCGCCCTATCCGGCCGTCAGGGCCGGATACGGGCTGCGACGTGCGCTATCCAGGCCTGAAGGCCAGATACGCGCACGTACTGTATGGGCGAGCAAGGTGCAGACGCGCTGGTCTGCACCTGCATTTGCCTCATCATCGACAACTGGCTGCTGGCACATATTGTGCAAGAATATCTGGCCTGGAGCAATGCACCCAATTCCCGGCAACACAGCTTTCACCCTGTTGGGAATGCCGCTTCATTGTTCTGTTTGCCGTATTCATTGTCCAATCGTTCAGAGGTTGCCATGTGTCGTCTTCGATATTGTATTTTGCTGGCATTGTATATCTGCCTTGGGTTATTCACATTCGGATGTGAAACGGATGCTAACAGCAACAACACAAACACAGAAAAGCCAGATCCCGAAAAGCCAGATCCCGGCGATCCCAGCCAAATGCAAAATCTTGGCTCGCTCGCCCCTTCCCTGCAGCATCTCACCGGCGATGCACTTTATGGTATCCTTGGCACCACCGTCAGCGACAATGGCATAACCTTTGCCGTGTACTCCAAACACGCAACGCGCATTGAGGTGCTCATTTTTCATCCCGACAATCCCGATACGGATTTGCCTGAGCAGCGCTTTCCCATGATAAAGCAGCCTGGCTCTGACATCTGGACAGTTTTCATCGGCGGCGCGGGATTTGGCACACACTACGGCTATGTTGCCTGGGGGCCAAACTGGCCCTATCATGAAAATTTCACACCTGGTTCGGGCATTGGCTTCATGTCCGACTGCGATGCGCAGGGCAATCGCTTTAATCCCAACAAATTGCTCATTGACCCCTATGCCAGGCGCATCCACCGCGACTTCGACTGGAACGCCGGCAATCCTGCCTCAGGCTCGGAGCGCACTGTCTCCACATGGAAAGCTGCTTCCAAGTCTGTCGTCATTAACAGCAAATACGCCTGGAGCGAACATGAGACGCAGTGGCGCACAGCCAGACAAAGCCAGTCGCACCAGGGGCACAATGTCAATGATCTCATCATTTACGAAGTGCATCCTTACGGGTTTACTGCGCAAGCTCCTGATGTCTCAGCCCCCGGCTCCTACCGTGCGATTGGAGAAAAAGCGGCGTATCTTAAAGATCTCGGTGTCACAGCGATTCAACTTATGCCGGTCATGGAACATGATGGTAGTTACTATTGGGGGTACAATACGGTCAATTATTTCGCCCCCGCTCAGCGCTACAGTGCCGGCAAAGGAGCCCAGGCCAACGCCATCGCCGATGAATTCAAAGAGATGGTCGACAAACTGCATCAGGCGGGCATCGAAGTCATCCTCGACATCGTCTTTAACCATTCTGGCGAAGGCGGGCTCTGGGGAGCGTGGGACTCACGCGATAAATCAACGGCAACACTCTACTCCTTCCGGGGCCTAGACAATCAGTCTTATTACATGTTGCGCGATGACCGATGCGATTATCTGGATCAAACGGGGGTTGGCAACACGATGCGTACCACCGCCATGCCTTTTAAGCGGCTGATTATCGACAACCTGCGCTACTGGGTTGAGGAGATGCACGTTGATGGTTTCCGATTCGACCTGGCTCCGATTTTGGGAACTACAGGTGTGGGGGATTGGAACAATTGGATCTCTGATTCGGCCAACTGGCTCTCTAACGTTAAGAATACCGTCATACAGGACATCATTAACGATGAGGTGCTCCAGAAATACAATACGCGGCTCATTGCTGAACCATGGGCTCTTACGTATTACGTGATTGGTGGTTTCCCAAATAATACGAAGGGCAAGGCAGATTTTGCCTGGAGTGAGCAGAATGGACCTTATCGGGATGCTATGCGATCCTTTGTCAATGAGGATAATTACACGCTCGCCAACGGGAGCATGCTGCCGCCTGACTGGAACCGTACGATCGATATGGGAAATGTCCTGACGGGTTCAAGTGCGATTTTCTCCAATCACGACAGGCGCCCTTATCACTCGATCAATAATATTACCACACACGACGGTTTCACCCTCTACGACCTGGTGACCTACAGCGAAAAGCGCAACGGATGCGGCCCTCTAAACCCGCTTTGCTGCTTCGATCCCGGCAACGCCTTTTGTGGAATGGATCACGGCAATAGTCATAATCGATCTCGGGCCTGGTGCGGGGAGTCAGGCTATAACCTCAGCACCGGCGTGTGCCACGATCCGAGGGCCGAAGCTGTCAAGCGCCAGATGATTCGCAACTTTTTCACGATCCTGATGGTCAGCCACGGTACACCGATGATTCTTGGCGGTGATGAGTATATGCGCACTCAGTATGGCAACAACAACGCCTTCGCCAATGACGCCAACAACGAGTACAACTGGTTCCGCTGGGGAGAGTGGCGCTCGAATGATGCCAACGTTCGGATGCACGATTTTGTGCGAAAGCTCATCAGGATTCGCAAGGAGTTTTCTGAGTTCCTGGCGCCAAAGGGGTATGGAAGCGTTGATTGGCGATCACCATCGGGGTACGCGATGCAGGGCTATGACTGGCAAGGCAAAATGCTGACCATGTATTATCCCGCGACAGCTACGACGCCGTATTCCCTGGCGGTGATGATCAATATGGAGGCAAGCTTGGAGCCGGTTTTCCATTTCCCGGAGACGGGCGAGTGGGAGGTATTGCTCGATACACAATTTTACTTTGATCACACGGATTTCCTGACAACCAAAACGGATAAAAGGCAATCCTATAATGTGACGCTTGATGGGTCACGCATGGTCACGGGTCATTACCAGCTTAAGCCGCGTTCAATCGTCATTGCCAGGAAAAAACGCTGAAATCTGCGACATGATTTCTGACGCAAATGCGGGATACGCGCCAAAGCGCGTATCCCCCGTTAATGGCATGCATGCCACACGCATCGCTAAAAATGCAACCCAAGCTGAAATTGAGGCATGATATGATGGGTAGCACCCCATACCATCTTAGCTTTCTGATGATCCCAATATTTGGATGCACCGATGTAATAGGTGAAATCCAGGCCGATAAAAAAACCAAAACCAACTCTGAATTGTCTGAAATAGTACGTAAAACCGGCGGTAAACTCAGGGCCTAAAGTAAAGTAACCATACTGACCTACCGCAAATGATGCCTGACCCCAAAGCTTCATCTGGCCATAGTCAAGAAAAAACCTTGGACCAATTGAGAATCCTGCTGCAAATGGGAATGGATCCCCTTCACCAAAGACGGCATCTGCCCGCAAATCTTCACGTTGAGGGGATGCAATGCCAATCTGAAGATTGGCATAAATGCCCCACCAGTCTAACCGAACCCCAAGCGTATAGCCCATGAGAAAGCCATCGCCCCACCTTCCTTCCGTCCATCCACCCTTAAAACCCAAATACCCCATCCTGGCCCCAATATCGAGATACCAGGAATCGCACTGCCCAGGCGCCGCTGCAGCGAAAGCACAGGGCGGATCGGCCTCCTGTGCATGGGCATGAATGGGCACAAAAAGTGCCAGACACAATGCCAATCCCATGACCAGGTGGATAAAAAATGCATGAAAAGTATATCGCTTATTCATCATTCAGCTCCTTTTGCCAAGTTCATGGCATTGTTTTGAAATTGATTTTTATTTTTATTCTATTCTGAACACAGCACTCTTTCAGCATCCGCAAATGTTTTACTTGCGGATGCTTGCGCAAAATACAAACTTTGCTCCAGAGGCACTGTTCTGACCATAGCCAGCATAAAAGTGAACTTCAATACCAATACCTTAAAAAGTGCAAAATCTGCTGGATGGTCTGGAATAAAACCAAAGATGTCGGCTACGAACGCTTCTTCGCCTCAATCACTTCATCGTAGTGTTATTACAGACTGAAGATACTGCACCACTGCGGTTTGTTCTCACGCCTCCCTAAAACCCCCACCCAAGTTTAACCTGTGGCATGAAGTGGTGGGTAGCGCCCCACACCATCATGGCTTTCTGATGATCCCAATATTTGGATACGCCGATGTAATAGGTGAAATCCAAACCGAGAAGAAGATTTGACAAGATTCCGAGATTATCGCCTAACAAGCTCTTGAATCTTACTGACAAGCCCACGGAAAATTCTGGCCCGAGGGTAAGGTATCCATAGTGAGCCATCGCAAATGAAGCCTGGCCGTAAAGATTTAAGCCGACATAGTCAAGAAAAAACCTTGGGCCAATTGAGCCCCCCATTGTCACAGGCTTATCCCAATCTGAATCCAAATCCGTTCGTAGATCCTTACGTTGAAGATCTACCGAGCCAAACCGGAGATTGGCGTAAATGCCCCACCAGTCCACCCGAATCCCCAGCGTATAGCTTACGAGATAGCCTCTGCTCCATTCTCCTTCGGTCCACCCTCCATTAGCCCACAAATAGCCCGCATTGACCACATTGTCGAACTTCCAGGTTCTGCCTTGCTCCGCTGCCGCTGCCGCAGAATCGTCATCTTGCGCACTGGCATTATCGACCCCAGTATCAAGGGGCAGGGAATTGTCCTGCTCATCTGCTGTGGTATAGGACCAATCGGCGTCTGACCAGCCGGCGTCTGAGTCTGACCAGTCTGCGTCTGACCAATCGACGTCTGACCAATCGGCGTCTGGCCAATCGACATCTGGCCAATCGGCGTCTGACCAATCGGCGTCTGGCCAATCGGCGTCTTGCGCATGAAGATTAGCCGGTACAAAAAACGCCAGACACAATGCCAATCCGATGGCCAGGCGGATAAAGAATAAATGGGAAGAATACCGCTTACGCATCATTCAGCTCCTTTTGCCAGGCACATCACGCTGCTTTGAAATATTGATTTTTATTTTGACTTCGCTGTGAACACAGCACGTCTGCCACAAGGGATTAATCCAGCCTCACCCAGATGGATCCCTTTACAGAAGTTTATGCATTTATCATGCCAGGCAACAGATTGCGACATGCCGCCCACATGCCGACACGCTGGCAGCATGCTGCACAACTGCGGCTTGTCTTCTCACTGCCAGCCCATGCTCACCTAAAAATATATCCCAAGCTTTGGATTAACCATGATGTGAGAGGTTGCCCCCCACACCATCTTAGCTTTTTGATGACTCCAATATTTGGATGCACCAACATAATAAGTGAGCTCCAGGCCAAGATAAAAGCCAAAGATCCTGGCAAGCTGCCTGAAATAGTAAGTGAAACCCACAGAAAGCTCAGAACCAATGGTGTCGTATCCGTAATTACCCAGCGCAAATGATACCTGGCCCCAAAGTTTCAGCTGACCATAATCCCAGAAAAACCTTGGACCAATCGAAAATCCAAGTGCCAATGGACCCAGCATATTCTCGCTGCTCAAATCTTCACGCAGTTCTAAACGTTCAAGCGATGCATCGCCTAAGCGAAAACCGAGATAAAGGCCCCACCAGTCCACACGCACCCCGAGCGTGTAAGCCGCAAAAAGGCCATAGCCCCACTTTCCTTCCGTCCACCCGCCCTTGTAGCCCAAATACCCCATCCCTGTCCCATAATCGAGGTACCAACTATCCTCCGCTTCCGCGACAGCCTGCTCTTCCGCATGGACAGCAGACGGCACGAGAAGTGCCAGACACAACGCCAATCCGATGGCCAGATGAATAAATAATGCATGAGAAGTATATCGCTTATTCATTATTCAGCTCCTTTTGCCAGGCACATCACGCTGTTTTTGGGAATTGATTTTTATTTTGACTTCACTACTGACACAGGTCTTTTGCTGCATACACAAATGATTTATTTGCGTATGCTTGCGCAAAATACAAGCTTTGCTCCAGCGGCATTGTTTCGACCATAGCCAGCATAAAAGTGAACTTCAATACCTACACCTTAAAAAAATGGCATGCCATCAGCAGGGCGTAGCACGCTACGCCCGTACAGGGTATCAAGATCAAAGCAGATCACAGGGCAAAGATTGAAACCCAGAAGGGCAGACGCGGAGGGAGGCTACAGCTTGATGCATTGCTTCCTGGAATCTGCACCATTTCGACGCCGCGACCCTGCCGTCAGTGATAAGGCGAGTGCGATAGCGGCGCAGGGGGCTCGGCCCCCTCCTCATCAAACCTTACATTTGTGCAGAATCGCTCAGGAATGCCTGAATCTTTTTAAGATGTTCAAGGGCGTCTTTTCGGCCAAGTTCGTACATCTCAAGGATGCGCTCGGGGTTGCGTTCGAGGCGCTTAATGTTGACCTTGCGGCTTGGGCGCAGCACATAGATCTGCCCGGAGGCTTCGAGTTCGGCGATGTGATCGAGGGTGGCATTGTAGCGGTGGTGGCGCTGCGCGATGGCTTCGACGAAGGCGGGATAGCGACGATAGAGCAGGCGAGGAAGTGGCGAGCGGCTGGGTTTCTTGCGATAGCCATCGATTTGGGTCAGGACAACGAGGCATTTTGGAAAGCCCATCTGACGCAGGGCTTTGACTGGAATGCTGTCGGTCACACCGCCATCGAGGAGCTTTCGGCCGTCGATTTCGACGATTTGCGACACAACCGGCAAGGAGGCACTGGCACGCAGGATATCCATGCCATCGCCCCGCACGCTTTGGGTGCGCCGGTGGTACGCTTCGCCTGCCTCGATATCGCTGCACGTGATAAAGAACTCGCTTGCCGAGGCTTCGAAGGCGTCGTTATCGAATGGCACCAGGCGCTCGGGGAGATCTTTGTAGCAAAAGGTGCTGCCAACAAGGTTGCCGGTCAGAAGCAGACTTTTGAAACTAAAAAAGCGCGGATTGCGGCAGAAGGCAAGGTAGTATCGAATGCTGCGCCCAAACTGATTCGCCAGAAAAGATATGCCATGAATGGCACCCGCCGACACGCCGATGACCCCATCGAAGGCAACCTGGCGCTCGCCCAGTACGTCAAGCACGCCGGCCGTATAAATACCGCGGGTGGCGCCGCCTTCCAGTACAAGTCCAGTCTTTTCTCTTTTCGATGCGCTCATGATGCCTCTTTTTTCTTTTTTACACGAGGGAGCCAGCGCCCCCGCACCCCCTGCCGGGCAGATATTATCTGCCCCTACGACGCATTGCCTGTGGGTAAAGGGCGAAGTACATCATTTTTTGCCAAAATTGTCGTTTTTTGTGACGGTTTTCCAGCTGCGAAGTCAGGAAAACCTTAAACTCCGCGCCCGTCGTGAGATTTCCCCTTTGCCTCAGAACAGCTAAACATGCACAGATTGATTTTCCCCTGCTCGCAATGCAGGGTATGCTGCCACAAAGCAATACATTTTGCCACTTCACCCACAGGCGATACGAAGTATCGCAGGGGGTGTGGGGGAGCAATGCTCCCCCACAAAAAAACTAATAAACCATAAGATCGGCGAGGTTGTGCGTCAGGCCGGTCAGCTGAAAGTCCTGGAGCCAGGCTTTGAGCTTATGCAGTGCCTGGTTGGGCGGCGCCTTGACGATGAATCGCGCGATGAGGCCATCGTAGACACCCGAGATGCGTTCGCCCTGGGTGTAACCTGTTTCGAGGCGGTAGCAGGGATCGTGTGCATGGGGATGATCCGGCCAGGGGCAGCCTCCAAAACCAATGCGTTCGAGGCAGCCTGGGGAGCGGGCAAAGAGGCGGAATTCGACGACATCGACCTCTGCCGAGGCGGAGGCACAGGTGGGCAGCACCTGACCACAGGCCACCGAGAGCGAAGCCTGAACGAGGTCTATGCCGCGGGCCATTTCGGTCACGCCGTGCTCGACCTGCAGCCTGGGATTGACTTCGAGAAGAAAGAAGTTGTTGTCTTGAACGAGGCATTCGAGGGTAGCAAGGCCCTCGTAGGCCATTTGCGCGAAATGGGCAGCTATTCTTTTGGCGAGGGCGTCGATTTGGGGCGAGGTGTCGAGCGCAACATGCCGCTCAAGCCACTTCTGAGCGTGTACCTGGGGGGTGCAATCGCGTGCACCAAGAATAACAGCCTGCCCCCTGCCGTCGCCAAGGATTTGAAATTCGATATGGCGAGCATGGAGGATGGCGGGTTCGACAAAATAATCGTGCGCGAGTCTGGATTTGAGGTGCTGACGAAGCGCGTCTGTATTGTGGCACAGATGAACCGCCTTGCCGCCACCGCCGGTGCGTTTCTTGAGCATGAGGGGAAAGGGCAGCGCTGAAACCAGGTCCCAGAAATGGTGGTCATCGCATGATAACGCCTGAAGCGGCAGCCCGAGGACGGGGCACAGATGCCGGAGCGTCGCCAATTTATCGCCAAACAGGGCAAGATGTGGCGTTTTGGGACCGACAAAGTGGCGTCCCATAAGGCGGCATCGCTGGGCAAAGATGGGGTCTTCGGACAAAAAACCCCAACCGGGCAAAATCGCTTCGCACCGGGTCTGAACCATAGCCGCAAGGATATTGTCCTGGTGAGTATAGGCCGTGCGGCTCATGCCGGTGGTAACCACAACATCTGCAAGTGCTGCTGGCGCTGTAAGGCGATCGTCTGAGGCGGCGATGAGCACGGCCTCGGCCCCCAAAGCATGGCAGGCCGAGATGAGACGCACGGCGCAATCACCGCGATTGGCAACGAGAATGCGTCGATACATGAAGCGAGATTAGAGCATTGCCTTAACGGCATCTTCAAGACGCGCCAGTTTGCTTTGTGCGGCCTGACGCATGACGGCATAATCGGCCTCTGTAGCAGGGCAAACCACCCCGACATAAGCTTTAAGCTTGGGCTCCGTGCCGGATGGGCGTAACGAAATCCAGGAATTATCGCTCAGATAAAAAGTGAGCATATCCTGTTTTGGGAGGTGGATGACGGGCACAATGGTGCCATCACTCAGCGTTGTGGCTGAGGTTTGGAGATCGCGAACAGCTGAGACATCAATACCAGCGATGGCATGCGGAGGATTTTGCCGCAACCCGTCGAGAACTTCGCGCATGGTGTCCTGGCCGCTGAGCCCTTCGTAAAAACGCTCGGCTGCTCCCTCAATGTGTATCCCAAAGCGGAGGTAAATTTCGTCGAGGAGGTCGCAAACGCGCTTGCCTTTGGCTTTGCAGTCTGCCGCCAGCTCGGCCAAAAGCAGAATCGACAGAATGCCATCCTTGTCCCGTGCCTGGCCAAAGGTAAAGCCAAACGCCTCTTCGTAGGCAAACAGGAAGTGCTGACCGCGAAGGACGCGCTCATCCGCCACGTTGCCCATCCACTTGAATCCGGTCAGGGTCTCCTGGAAATCGACGCCAAAACCTTCGCAGATGGCGCGCGTCAGTGGGCTTGAAACAACCGAGCAGATGGCGAAGCTGTCATCGTTCAGCTTCGCTTCGTCAAGGTTTTCGAGGATATAATAGAGCATGAGGGCACCGATTTGGTTGCCCGAGAGGATCGTATATTCGCCGTCGATGGGAATGGCGCAGCCAAGCCTGTCAGCGTCGCCATCGTTGGCAAGGACGATTTCTGCCCCAACGGTTCTGGCCAGCTTCAGGGCACGAGGCCAGGTATCGAGATTTTCGGGGTTCGGGGCATTGAGCCCGGCAAACTCCGGATCGGGATGTTTTTCTTCTTCGACAACGCATATTTTCTTAAAACCCGCCTGTTCGAAGGCCTGCTGCGCACACGCCCAGCCCGTGCCGCCCAGCGGCGTATAAACGACATCGACGTCGTGATGCCCCGTCAGAACGGCCTCCTTTACGACCCAGGCCACATAATCGTCGATCGCTTCCTGCCCAAGGCATTCAATGATGCCCGACGCCAGACCTTCGTCAAGTCCAAGCTGGCTGTGGCCGATGTCTTCGAGCGCATCCATGCGCGTGGCAACCTGGCTGTCGACCGGCGAAATGATCTGAGCACCGTTAGACCAGAACACCTTATAGCCGTTATATTTCTTGGGGTTATGGCTGCTGGTGATCATGACGCCGGCAAAGGCGCCCTTCACCCGGACGGCATGAGGCACGAGCGGCGTCGGTGTGATGCGGTCGTAAAGGTAAACCTTAATGCCCGCACTTGCCAGGACACCCGCCGTAATCTGAGCATATTCCTCGCTGTGATGGCGGCAGTCATAGCCTACGACGACACCGCGCCTGACAGCATCCTGACCATATTCCTCAAGCAGACACAACGCCAGTGCACGCGTTGCCTTTGCAATCATGTACGCGTTCATCATCGTGCGCCCTGCCCCCATGATGCCACGCAGCCCGGCTGTCCCAAAATGCAATGTATCCCCAAACCGATTGACGATAGTTTCCATGTCGTTGGCGTCAATGAGCGCCTGAACCTCGGCGCGCGTCTGCGCATCGAAGGGAGCGGATGCCCATGCCTTTGCCGTTGTCAATGCCTGTTTTTCGAGTTCCTGCATGATGTCTCCCTGTTCGATATGGTCAATGGGGTAAAAAGCGGCATGAGACGCCTCCGCGGCGATCCCCGTTGCGTCGGCAGCCATGTTTAAACGCTATCTGTAAAACCGATATCCGCCGTAAAATCTAGCGAAAACTGCGTGAACACACGCTCAGGGCATGTTCGGCCATTTCACGCACACCGGCATCCGGCTCCAGCTTAAGCAACATCTCAAGATCCGGCACAAACGCGCCCCACTTGGTGTAAGCAACCGCACGTGACGCACAGTAGCGTACTGCCGTGAGGCTATGATCCAAAGCTTTCGAGAGAACCCGAATGATGTCGGGATCAGGTTTCCGCGCCAGCAATCCCAGCGCAATGAGAAGATACGGTTCGAAAAACCTCTGCTCACAGGCCGAAATGAGATCTGCAATGGCATAGCAGGCAATGGCGGCTTCGAAGGCAGAAACCACCTGCCTGGGGAGCCAGCCGAGCTTAGATTGTACCGTCAGATAACAGACACCATTGTGGAGGTCGTGCACGAGGCTGATT
>Ga0209737_10001054_pt1 | contig 20666 bp, 20 predicted proteins | sample TergutCu122P3_FD_187284 | JGI IMG/M metagenome (GOLD analysis project Ga0209737, IMG submission 187284) | Cubitermes ugandensis P3 segment gut microbial communities from Kakamega Forest, Kenya - Cu122 P3 (SPAdes) (version 2) | ecosystem: Host-associated > Arthropoda: Insects > Digestive system...
GTGCATTTTGGAATTTTGCCGCTAAGGTAGTTATTATTAACGACATTAGCAACTAAAATATGCTACTTTTTTACCTCCTTTTGCCCCCTTGGAAGGTAATAAAAAAGGGATTTAAGGGGTGCGAAATATTAGAATATATAAATTATTGTTTGTTGAAAAATTTCGTTGTTATTACTGATAATTATTTTTTAGGCACGTTGTTGGACAAGCTAGATACTAAAATTTTTCTAATAGATAGAAGGAATAACCAACTTTATTTAACCAAGAAAAATCCCATTGGTTATGATTACAGCGATTTGGTCGGCTTTTCCGGAAAAACGGTTATCTCTTATATTTATCCGGGAAAATTTGGTGATAACACAAAAAGCGGTCTTCCGTCCGAGGTAATACAGTTTCTCGAAAATGATCAATATGTACTGTGTCTTTATGAATTACTATAATATGATAGATAATAAGATCAAACTGCTTCTTTGTTTGTATGGAGACACCAGTTAAGACTTTTAAGTTATTGTTTCTGTGTGTATTTCTTTCCTCTTGTCAATCGCAAGATGAATTAAAAAAGACTATCATTGAATGGCATGGGAAAGTAATTATCATTCCTTATGAGATGATTAATTATAAAGTTTTGGGGAAAGATGTTGTGGGATCACATTTATGGGAAAGTTCTTTTAAAATATTTACTTATATTGATTCTGTTGGATGTACAAGTTGCCAACTTGGTTTAAATAATTGGAAGCAAATGATAGACTCATGCAAAATCTATCGTCTTGATATTGCTTTTCTGTTTGTAGTTCATTCTACTGATTATGATCTTTTTACTTACGAATTACTATTAAGCAGATTTGATTATCCTGTAATATATGATTATCAGAACAATTTCGATAAGTTGAATCATTTTCCAAAAGAGCCTTATCGTACATTTTTATTGGATAAAAACAATACAGTTTTGCTGATAGGCTCACCTATAAAAAACAAAAAAATTTGGGAATTATACAAAGAAGTAATTACACAACACCAAAGAAATGAGAAATCTTTATAAATCATATTCATCATTTTGGATCATGCTGTGCCTCCTTATGGGTATTTAGACGATGCTGACTCCTTTTCGGAATACTGACCCCCTCAAGGATAATCCTTTGAGTCAAAGAACGAAAATGGATGTCGAAATTACTTTTTTTCTTAAACTTTCGCTGACTCGTGAAAAACTATACTGCATCAACCACTTTTCGCAAAAACGCAATTTTTTTTAACCGAGAAATTCCTGCATGTTGAAATTTTTCCAGTCGTTATTATCGTCTTTTTTATTGCCTCCATTGTCCCATCTGTCTCTGCCATCCCATCCTTCTCCCTCATTCCTCCCTTCACCGCCCCGACTGCCAAGATGCCGCTCAATCACCTCCCTGATCCGTGCCGCTTTCCCTTCATCACCGCAAACGAGCTTTTCAAACATGTCAGTCCCCTCTACCCTGTAAAGAAGCCCCCCCTTTTCGTCCACAGGAGTTTTGATGGCCTCCGCTGCCTCCGTCATCTCCTCTATGCTCAACCCTGCCGCCAACTCTGCATCCCGTCCCAGCGTTTGCCACAAATCCTCCGCTTCTTCTTCCAAGTCCGTCACCTCTGCTTCTTCCTCTTCGTCCGGCAGGATGTCCAACTCTTCTGGATTAGGCTCCTCGCCAAAAACTTCATTCAATCGCTCAGATGGGATAACTGCACCTTTCTTTTCATTTCCACTGGCAAAAATATGTTGATTTTCTTCCTGCGAATCAGCTTTTAAATCAGAGGAATGGGTTGTCTGAAGTAGTCCGGCATTGGGACGGATAAAACGACTTTTTACCACCACCTGCGAGACGTCTGTCTCTTTTTTTCGGGGGGGAGCATCGCTCTTTTTCGTTTCCGTCGGCTTGGGGGGAAAGGCTATCCGGTACAGCAGGTACAGGGCAACGAGCATAATCATAAGGGCAGCCGTTTTCATACTGTACCGTTATTCTAAAAGGCTCTTTTCGCTCTTTTTTTGCAACTCTGTGTTATACAGCTCGGTAATCTCGTTCCGGTGCATCTCAAAGTGCGCCGTGAGAATGGTGTCTATATAACCGCCGACCGTAACATTTTTGTCTGAAAGAATCTTTACAATCTCTAAAACTGTTGTATGGATACGCTGGCTGATATAGACACACTGACGTCCCTTAAACTCGTTCTTCTGCAAATATCGGGTGCTGTAACTTTCGTTCTGCTTACGCTCAGGAGGCTCTTTTCTCTCTTTTGGCTTTTCCGGTGCAGCTTCGGTAAGTTCCGGCGCTTTCTCCACCTGCTGCAAGGGAGTTGGCTTTTCCTTCTCTATAGACACTCCCTGCTCCCTGATAGACTGTAGCAAAAAACCCTCGTCCATATCGGTCACTTCCCTGTTACTTCTGTTCGATGCCATGGCTTCTCAACTGTACGATTTGACATATCTCATCCGACAGCTCGTCTATACAACTGTCTTTCAATAATACCTTGTCCGGCGGAAAGAGTGTGGAGCGAAACACAGACCTGCGTTCGCCCGACATCTCCTTGCGAAAACGCTTGCTGTCGGGAAGTGAGGTTTTCATTATCGGCAGACCCAGTTCGGCAATGGCGCCTTCATACGCTTCGTACAGGGGTGTCTTTTCACGGCCGTCCACCATGTTCCAAAAGAGGTGCAAACCTTTGAGACTGCCTTTGTTCATGTTGATAATGTGGTCGTTCAGCATGGTGGCATATTGCAGCGTACTCTCCAGAACCAAGCGGTCGGCGCTGATGGGGGTAAAGATATAGTCCATCGCAGCCAGTGTCTTGATAATACCCTCGCCGTTGAGTGTTCCGGGAAGGTCAAAAAAGATGATGTCGAATGCCCTGTCGCTCTTTTCCATCAAAGCATGGGCATCGTGGATGGCTTCCGCTGCCATACTCTCACGAACAGGATAGGCTTTTATATCTGATTTAGTGAACTGATCGTATGCCATCCGCTTGAGATAGTCGTTCCCCATCACTGCAATGCTGTCGCGTTTGCGTTCCTTCACAATGCTGTGCTGCGGAAAGTCACAGTCAATGATGGCTACGTGATAGCCCTTTACATAATGCAGGTAACTTGCCGTTAATACCGTTACTGCCGTTTTTCCCATCCCGCCCTTCTGGGTCGAGAAAGAGACAAATAGTGTTTCTCTGTTCATTGATTTAAGTGTTTAATGAAGTGAATAATTGTTTAAATATTTATTTATAAGTATGTTTCACTGTTTCATCACCGATTTGCCGCCATATATGTACATGGCCATACGACAGTACGTCCATACGACCATACTGATGTGAATCAGTAAGACCATACTGATGGACGTCTGTGTCTCTGCGACCCTTTGCAGCAGTGCTTCATTAAATACAAATTTCCTTACCTGTTTGCCTGTTTGCGTATTCATGTCATTGTTGGTTAATGGTGATGATGCGTTACTGATTTATCTCTCAAAATCACCGCAAAGGAACAGGTTAAAACCGGTGATTATTCAACTCTTATGAGAGGTGGTCATCGCTGGCTGCGATATGATACAGGTTGACACACTGTGCATTGTAAACCAAGCAAAAATACCCCCCACCTTTGCAGCGTTTTTCAAAAAGCATCTCATCATTATGCAATCCATATCCCGACACTCCGGCAAGTCTCACAGTTGCGCTACGCACTCCGGTTATGCTATTCCACAATACCGCTCAGGCGGGATTTCATGTGCGTCAGCACATGGCAAGTTGTGTTTTGCGCTGCTCACTTTGTTCTCCGCAGCCCAAAACAACTTGCCCCCGCTGCTTCACGTTGGGGGAGGGATGCACTCCAAAGTCGGGCATCCAATCACAAAATAGCACCATGAAAACCAAAACAGCATGACATCGGAAAAGAGCCATCAAAGACAGGGTGGGCGCAAACCCAAGGCAGACCCCGTCACATACCGCTACTCGGTCAGCTTCAATGAGACGCAGCATAACGATTTTTTATCCCGCTTTGAACGTTCCGGCATGAAGGTAAAGGCACACTTCATTACCTCCTGCATTTTTGACCGCGAACTGAAAGTTGTTAAGATAGATAAGGCGGCGATGGATTACTACATGCGCCTTACCACGCTTCATGGACAGTTTCGTGCCATAGGAACAAATTACAATCAGGTAACAAAAGCTATCAAAGCAACCTTTACAGAGAAGAAAGCCCTTGCGTTCCTCTATAAATTGGAAAAGGCAACACTTGATTTGGTTGCCATACACAGGCAGGTTTTGGAGTTGACAGATGAATTTGAAAAGCGATGGTTGCAAAAATAAGCTCCGGAAACACTCCCTACAGCGCCTTTGCGTACAATCAATATAAGGTGGAAAGCCATCAGGCAGAGGTTATTTTTGCCCATAGAATGATTGAGCCGCAGAATGGGGTGTGGGATGTTTTTACCTGTCTGCGGTCATTTGAACCCTATCTGCTGGCAAACCAAAAAACAGAAAAGCCCATACTGCATCTCTCCCTGAATCCCGATCCAAACGACACCCTTTCGGATGAACAGTTGTCGGACATTGCACAGGACTACATGCAAAAGATGGGTTATGGCAACCAGCCGTTCATAGTTTACAGCCATCACGACATTGAACGGAAGCACCTACATATCGTCTCGTTGCGGATAGACGAAAACGGCAAAAAGATAGACGACACGTTTGAACACCGCCGCTCAATGGATGCCTGCCGCGACTTGGAACAAAAATACGGTCTTATCCCCGCCGACCAAAAAAAGCGGCAAAATGGCTTGCCTTTGAAACACGTCCGTTACGAAAACGGCGACATCAAGCACCAAATATCAAACGTAATCCGTACAATAGCAAGAGATTATCACTTTTTGAGCTTAAAAGAGTACAAAGCATTGCTTACCTTTTATAATATATGCTTAGAGGAGATACGGGGGGAAGTAAAAGGAAAGCCATATCGGGGATTGATATACTCCGCCCTGAACAGCAAAGGCGAAAAGGTGGGCGCTCCGTTCAAATCGTCCTCCTTTGGAAAATCTGTAGGCATCGAAGCCCTTGAAAAGCGTATCGAAAAGTCGGCAGAAATCATCAAAAGCAAGAAGTTGAAAGAGCGCAGCAAGCAGGTTATTTCTGCCGCCATACATGACTGCAATAACCGTGCAGACTTTGAAAAGGCATTGGCAAAGCAAAATATGTCTGTCGTGTTCCGCACCAACAGCGAAAACCGCATCTACGGCGTTACTTTCATTGACCATGAACAAAAATGTGTCTTTAATGGCTCACGTATAGGCAAAGAGTTTTCAGCAAACATATTCAATGACCTTTTCGCCAACCGTCCCCACAGTCCCCACTGTCCCATCACACCTGAATCAAACAAATCTATCGCCTTTAGCAAAGAAGCAGTTCAGTCATCTGATGAAAATTCCAACTTCGGCGGAATTTTTGACCTCTTTTTCCCAACAGGCTCACCCACCGGTGACGACATCGAAGAACAAATCCTCACACGCCGCATGAAGAAAAAAAGGAAACAGCAACGGAACACGAATCAATAATTCTCTATTTTCTATTCTCAACTCTCAATTAACTATGAATCAGGAAGACGATTTAAGGGGCCTTGCCAAAACGATAGAGTTCCTGCGGGCAATAAGCATCCTGTTCTGTGTCATTAACGTATATTGGTTTTGTTACCAAAATATGGTAGAATGGGGTATCAACATTGGCGTAGTTGACAGAATTTTAATTAATTTCCAGCGCACCACCGGACTGTTTTCATCCATCCTGTGGACAAAACTGTTTGCCGTCATCTTCCTTGCCCTGTCCTGTCTGGGTACAAGAGGTGTAAAAGAGGAGAAAATCAAATGGACATATATCCTCGTGTGCCTCTTTTTCGGTTTCATCCTCTTTTTTCTTAACTGGTGGCTTTTAGACCTTTCCATCATCATTATTCCCATAGTCGCCACCGTCCTCTACACCTTTACCCTCACCCTGGGCTATATCCTTCTTCTGCTTGCCGGCATCTGGATAAGTCGCCTGCTCAAGAACAACCTCATGGACGATGTTTTTAACCTTGAAAACGAATCATTCATGCAGGAGACCCGCCTCATGGAAAATCCCTACTCCGTAAACCTGCTCACCCGCTTTTTTTATAAAAAGCGATGGAACAGGGGGTGGATAAATGTCGTAAATCCGTTTCGAGCAACCACTGTGCTTGGTACACCGGGTTCGGGAAAGTCATACGCAGTAATCAATAACTTTATCAAGCAGCAGATAATCAAAGGATTTTCAATGTATGTGTATGATTATAAGTTTGACGACCTGTCAATCATCGCCTATAATACCATGCTTAACAACTTGGGTAACTACAAGGTAAAGCCCAAGTTCTATGTGATAAACTTCGACAACCCGCGCAAGTCGCACCGATGTAATCCCATTACGCCGGAATTTATGACAGACATTTCGGATGCGTATGAAAGCGCTTATACCATCATGTTAAATCTTAACAAAACATGGATACAGAAGCAGGGCGACTTCTTTGTCGAATCACCGATTATCCTCTTAACGGCCATTATCTGGTATCTCAAAATCTATCAGAACGGCAAATATTGCACCTTTCCACATGCCATTGAGTTCCTGAACAGGAAGTATGAAGATATTTTTCCGATTCTTACCTCTTATCCTCAGTTGGAAAACTATTTATCGCCATTCATGGATGCCTGGGAAGGGGGAGCGCAGGAGCAGTTGCAGGGGCAGATTGCATCGGCAAAAATACCGCTGTCAAGAATGATTAGTCCGCAACTCTATTGGGTGATGACGGGGGACGATTTTACGCTCGACATCAATAACCCTGAAGCTCCAAAGATTCTTTGTGTTGGGAATAATCCCGACAGGCAAAATATCTATTCGGCGGCTCTTGGGTTGTACAACAGTCGTATTGTGAAGTTGATAAACAAAAAAGGACAGCTCAAGTCATCGGTGATTATTGATGAGTTGCCGACCATCTATTTTAGAGGATTGGATAATCTGATTGCAACGGCACGGTCTAATAAGGTGGCTGTGTGTTTGGGGTTTCAGGACTTTTCGCAGTTAAAGCGCGATTATGGAGACAAGGAGGCGGCTGTAGTGATGAATACCGTAGGGAATATCTTTAGCGGACAGGTGGTGGGGGAGTCTGCTAAAACGTTATCGGAACGCTTTGGAAAAGTGCTGCAAAAACGACAGTCGTTGACGATAAATCGGAGCGATAAGTCAACGTCTATTTCTACGCAGTTAGACAGTTTGATTCCGGCAAGTAAAATATCCAATCTCACACAGGGGATGTTTGTGGGGGCGGTGTCCGATAACTTTGATGAACGGATTGAACAGAAGATATTTCATGCGGAAATTGTGGTGGATAATGCTACTGTTACCCGTGAGACAAAAGCCTACTTGCCGTTGCCTGTTATTGCCGATTTTATAGACGAAAACGGTAACGATACCATGCAGGCAGATATTGAGCTGAATTACAATCAAATCAAAATAGAAGTAAGACAGATTGTTGCCGATGAACTCAAACGAATAACAGAAGATGACGGCTTGAAGCATTTAATAAAGAAATAAAGATAAGCAATTTAACACAATAACAAAAAAACGAAGTGATTGAGCAGCTTTTTAGATTTGCAAGCAAAGAAACGATTTTGATTTTCGGATTCGCACAAATTCGTTAATATCAATTATTTATGTTAGACAATTTCAGAAATAAAGTCTTTAACGAAGATGTATTGAAAGTGCTTAAATATCTACCTGACAATTCATTGGATATGGTTTACGGCGACCCTGATTATAATGTCGGCATCAATTATGCAGGAAAAAAATATACACAGAAATGGGACGACTATATTGATTGGTACATTGAGCTTACAAAAGAAAGTATGCGGGTTTTGAAAGTTAGCGGTAATCTTTTTATGATGAACTATCCAAAACAAAATGCTCATTTAAGAGTTAAATATTTAGAAGAAAACGCCTGTAATGTAAATGATTATGTTTGGATATATAACACAAATGTAGGGCATTCTTCACAAAAACTCACAACTGCACACCGTTCAATTCTTCATGCCACAAAAAGCAGGAATAACGCTTTTTACAAGGAAAATGTTGCTGTTCCGTATCAGAATCCAACGGATAAACGGATAAAGGGCAGAATTGCTGCCGGACACACAGGACGTATGCCATACAGTTGGTTCTATTTCGATTTAGTAAAAAATGTGAGTAAAGATAAAACTTTTCATTCGTGCCAAATTCCTTTACCATTGGTTGAAATGTTAATTAAATCTTGTACAAAGAAAAACGATGATTGTTTCATTCTTTTTGGCGGAAGTGGCAGTGAATTGGTTCTATGTAAAAACTTGGAAAGGAATTATATTAGTTGCGAACTGCACCCCGAATACTACCGAATGATTATAGACAGATTAAGCAACGGCGGTCAAATCAAAGATGAGTATCGAATACAAAGTGTTGTGGGAGAAAGGAGTGGTTATAATACTATGCCTTCTTTATTTGCTTTTGCAGAATAATGGATAGCGGAAACCCCAGAGTTAAAACATTTGGTAAACAATCGGCAAAAACGCTTTCGGAACGCTTTGGAAATGTGTTGCAAAAGCTGAAATCATTGACTATTAACAGACAGGACAAGTCGACATCTATCTCAGCACAGTTGGACAGTTTAATTCCGGCATCGATGATTAGCAATCTGACGCAAGAGATGTTTGTGTTGGCGGTGTCCGATAATTTTGATAAACGTATTGAACAGAAGATATCTCATGCGGAGGTTGTGGAATATAATAAAAAGGTATCAACTGAAGCTAAAGACTACGAGAAATTGCCTATGATTGCAGATTTTATAGACGAAGATGGCAACGATACCATGCAAGCTGATATTGAAATAAATTATAGCCAAATAAAAAATGAAGTGAAACAGATTGTGGTAAATGAGCTGAAACGTATTGGTGAAGGTGAGAATTTGAAATATTTGATAAAGAAATGAATACAAATATTTCAAAAAATGAGTCCACTACAATAAGTCATTTTTTTCAAAATTCATTTCCAAACAAATTGTCTTGAAACAGGGACAAAATTTCTTAGCAGTCTGTACTAAAAATATAGTTTCGACGGGTTTTATCAAAAAATAGAGAAATAAAGATAAAAACGACTGTTTTCCCATATTTAGGGAATAAAAACGAGGTAAAATCCAGTAATTCTTGATTTTTTGGACATAGCTATCGCTGTTGCGTACTATAAATTTGGCAATCCTGATAAAGTTAACCCACAGGCAACGTAGATTTGCCCACATCCTGTGTTTGATGATTCCACGGTAGCGGCTTTTAGCGTTTGGATAGTGATAACCTAACTGAAAAACTGTAGCCTCAACATTGTTACGGAAATTGAGCTCTGCCTGTGTTCTGGCTGCAATCTGTTTACGCAACAGACATGTATCAATATCTTTTTGAGTAAAATACCTGTTTTTGTTTTGGTCATTGAGGATGGCCCATTTTGGCTGGGAATCAACCTTGCGGGATTCTACCATGCGAGAAGGAATGATTGTATTGGTCTGCAGGTCGGTTACCACTAAGTCGCCCTTTTCATCAGTCGAAAGGTCATAGCGGGAAGACCTGCCTTGAATGGCACTAATCACAAAATCAATTCTATTTTCTTTGCAATAATCCTGATTTTCAACGCTATGATGCGCCATCGGCATTGGTAGTTTCTATCTTCTGTGTAATTACACCCTGTGTGGCTTCAATAGCCGACTGTAAAAATCGCAATCTGCAGCAGTAGCTGTATCAACGATTACATTAGTTACTAAATTCAACGTCTCGCCTGTATCACATGTCTCTGTTACATTGATGGAATAACCCTTTACTTGCTGGTCATCCTTTTGGCGATAGTGACAATCAGTATCATGCGGTGACTGAATGCTGGTGGCACTGATTTCCTGTTTGGGTCGTGCACTCACTTTATCATCTGATACCTGATACTGCTCATGGAACACTCTGCGTAGGGTTTGAAGAACTTCTAAAGAATCGTCATCAAGTTGATTGATAATTTTATAGATAACAGAACCTAACCTTGTTAATTGATTCTCAAGTTCTGTCCGGCTGCTGCGATACGATACCTTGTCGCCGGATTCACCTGCGATGCGCCTCAGCAACTCCTTATCAGATTCAGATAATATCCCGTCAATCAGGGATTTGGCACATTCATATGCCTTGCGAACCGTTTCATGTACCAATTCATAACGGTTGTACCAGGCAATGTTACTGCCAAGCAATTTGCTGTCCATCCGAATCTTGTTACCATAAATCTGAAATTCAATGGCCTGAGATTTAGTTGCCTGTGCAAACATTTTCTCTATCAGGTTGCCATGCCCCTCTTTTTCCCAACTTACAATGCGTCTGCGAAGCAAATAGTACGTGGAAGATGCAGGTACAGGGTCGTCTATATTCATAAATCCTAATGCACTGCGAACAAGTAGATTGTACTTGCAATGCTCGAATAATTGGGAGTCACTCCAGCCGTGAGCTTCTTTTAATACCATCATGCCAATCAGAACGCGAATAGAGGCATTTGGAGCGCCAAAATCTTCGCAGAACAATGGACGGAAAAGATCTTCATCAATTCGTTGAGTAGCCTGTTCACGAAACTGGTTGTGCCATTTATATTTATCTTCATAGTCCCTCAAAGCTGTGCCTCTTAATATGGTGTGAGCACTAGAGAACAAGTTCAATTGATAGGATTTATTGCTGTTACGAAACATAATATTACATGTTTGAAATCGGGCGCAAGTTACAAAATACCTGTGATATAACAAAATAATATTTCAATCATATTCGCTCTGAACTTTTCGGAGTGGACTCATATAATATTTCTGATTTCGGGCGAACTGAGTAAAATAGGCACATTATCACTATAATGAGTTCTAAACTATTGAACAAAGTATGAATAATGAAGTAGAGAAAACCAGGATTGTCAAAATGTTGTGATTATATAGCCGCAAATACAATTCGTCCAATAGCCATATCAAGGAAAAAATTTCTCTTCTGTGATAACCATTAGACGGCAACACATACGGACATCATCTGTTCGCTGCTTGCATCGTGTAAAGGGATTTGAGTAAATCCGAGAGACTAGCTCTATGATGTCATTGAAAAACTTCCGTTTTACCATCAGCCGAGAAGTACAAAAAACCTCAAAAGAGCTACTTCCTGCATTTTGGAAAGTATCAAGCTCTACTAAATTTCAGTAAAACTTCAGCGAAACTTCAATAGATCCATGTATATTGGAGTGAACGATGAGGAGGGAGTTGGTAGGGAGTTTACGAATTCCCGGCTGGGTACAACACTTTTTTTCAACTTTTAGATATTTGAATACCATTGTTTACCATAGTTTTTTGAGACACGAAATTCCAACATGAAGAAAAAGTATTGCTGAGTTTAAAAAAAATGTTGTAAATTTGGCGATGAAAAATTAGTTTTAACTTAAAATTATTCAACATGAAAAAAAGAGATTTAATTAATGAAGAAGCACTGGCAGAATGGGAGGCTATGGCTGATGACGAGGTAAAGAGTATTTTTGGTGGTACAGAACCTGATGATCCGGATGAAGAAGAAAATGATGACGTCAGGTGGTCAAAGCGCTTTTAAATATCAATAGCGTTCTTTACTTGAACGGGCTGTTCAAAATTCTTTTTGTACAGCCCGTTTAGGTTTTTTCTTACTCACTTTAAGAATTATGAAAAAAATTCTTTTAAATTGGCTTCCTCCTGCCCAATTAAATAGTCCATCACCATCTTTTTCTGTACTAAAAGGTTATTTAGAGCAAGGTGGGTATATGGTTGATATTCGTTATTGGAATATTGATTTGGATGCATATTTAAAAGATTTTTTTGTATATGGCGGTGAAACGTATGAACATCAACGAGGTAATTCAAGTATTCAACAATTATTGCCTTTACTTGCATATTTGGCAATTCAAAACAAAGATGAATCACTAATCGGTAAAATTAGAAATTATGTTTTATCTTTAAAACCTCAATTGAACGATAAGACAAATAATTTTTTTAACAATTATCTGAAAAAATTCTATGACAACTTGAATTTTATTATTGATAAGACGCTCAGCAATATTATATTAACGAATTACTTGTACTTAGGTTTTTCATCACAATATTATCAGTGGATAGCTGCAAATATTATAATTGAACGTATAAAGTTGATTTCTCCAAATTCTGTTGTAGTGATTGGAGGATGCGGTTCGAAGCAAGAAGCTTATGCGCTTGCAAATAATTTTAAGCATTTCAATTTTATCAGTTGGGGAGAAGGTGAGTTTTTGTTGCTTGAATTGACTCGTTATTTAGATACAACTTATCATTCTGAGGTTAATCTTACAGATATCCCTAATATTGTTTTCCGAAATGGAGACCAACTTGTAGTATCTCAAATTAGTAATGTTTTTGTTGACATAAATCAAAGCACGTACGATTACAGTGACTATTTTAGTCAAATCAAGCATTCTTCGATTGCACAAAAAATAAAAGTAAAATTGCCTTTCGAAAAAAGCAGAGGATGTCATTGGAGAAAATGTCATTTTTGTTCTTTAAATACAGGCTATAAATTTAGATCTAAATCTTCTGAAAAGGCTATTGATGAGATTAAAGATTCTATCACGAAATATAATACGAATGAATATTTTTTTGTTGATAATGATGTTGTTGCTAACGATATCCCTGGTTTTGAGGATTTTTTGGATATGTTGATAGAATTTCGCACGACATTGCATAACGATTTTAAAATTTCAATGGCAGAAATTATTACGGATGGAATTAATTCGACAATAATAAAAAAAATGTCATTAGCTGGATTTGAAAAAATTCAAATTGGCTATGAATCTCCTAGTTCAAGATTACTTGAAAAAATTGATAAAAAGAACTCATTTGCAAGTAATTTGCTTACCATCAAATGGTCTCAGATATTTGGCATAAAGATTAGTGGTGCGAATGTAATAAGAAATTTGTTAGAGGAAACGGATAAGGACATAGAAGAAAGCATTAAGAATTTATATTATCTGCGATTCCAGTTGAGAAAAGGTGTTTTCTCCCACTCAATGTCTTTTCTTGCCATATCACAGACATCTCCTTATTTCAAAAAACTATCTAAAGAAGAGTTAGCAAAATTTGAAGATGGCATATTCAGTTATTTACCATATAACTACCTTCAGGATGAAGATAAGTATTCTGCTCTTATGGACTATGTCAACCCTCATCATAATGGGTTATGGCATATTTTTGAAAAAGTAGAAGCGTACTATCTGAATAATACATTTTCATATAGATTGATTTCTAATGAAGGCTTGATTTTTTATCGCGAATTTTTTAATAATCATCCTATTAAGGAACTAGAATTCGAGAAAAAATTAAGTCCTCATTGGTATATCCTAGAAAAGTGCAATCACCATGTTTCCAGCATTGATGTTCTTGCAAATGATGTGATATTAAATCAATTATTGTATGACAAATCGCTAGAAAACGTGATATCTACACTTTATGAAGAAGGTTTAATTTATAGTAACGCAGACAAAAGTCGGCTTATTGCTGTAATAAACACAAACGCTTTTGAATAATTCATGTTTTATCTAATATTTTAATAATGAATGAATTAAGTTTAAATCTAAATCAAAAAAAAGATTATTATATTGACATATCTGAAACTGATTTTATTGATCAGCAAAATAGAGATTACTTCATTTTGATTCGCAAGGAAACTGGATCTTGGTGTGTTATTGATAAAATCCATCAAGAATTGTTAAATACGTTATATTGCACTTGTACATTCGATGAGTTCAACAATTCTTTTCCGAACAAGATTGAGGTATTGAAAACTTTATTCCAATCAGATGTGTTAAGAATAAATGGAAACTATCTAATGAAGAGTGATTGGATGACCAAACTACGTAAATGCGTCGACTATCCAGCCGCATTAATAGTCAAGTATACAAGGGATTGCAATTTGCATTGTTCTTATTGTTATGCTGCCACAAATGAAAAGCGTTCTTTGTCGATGGACAATAGTATGGTGATTCAATTATTAAAAAAAATGATTGATACTTATGGAGACAGGAAATTTGCTTTGACTCTACATGGAGGAGAACCAACAATACGCTACTATGATATAGTTGAGTTGGTAACAGAGATTAAAAAGATTTCTTCAAAAATAGAAGTAACGCTTCAAACAAACGCTACCCTAATTACAAATGAAGTTGCTGAATTTTTTGCGAAAGAAAATATTAGAGTCGGTATTAGTTTAGATGGATATGATGATTATACTAATTCATGTAGACTCTATAGAAATGGTGCATCTTCACTTGAAAAATCATTAAAAGGCTTGGAAAATTTAGTAAATGCCAGGGCAACTGTTGGCTTACTGTGCGTTATCACTTCAATCAATCAGGATTATTTGTTAGATTATATTAGTTTTTATCAACACAAAGGGATTAAATATTTCGTTTTTAACACATTTTGTCCTGCTGGGCGAGGAGAGAACAAAAAATATGAAGTTGATAATAATAATTTCGTTGATACTTATATAAAATTGATTTTATATATAAATAACTATAATGCTTCTCAAAACGACAGAAAGCATTTTATTGCCGAAAGAGGTATATCCAGTTTGATAAAGAAAATAACTACACGAGAAGATAAATACATGTGTACACAATCTCCATGTGGTGCTGGTAGAGGCACATTAGGCTTTGACATGAATGGTGCAATTTACCCTTGTGATAGCTTCATCAGTCATGAGGAATTTGAAATTGGTAATATATTTGAATGTAATGATTTGAGGAAAATTATTGTTGAACATAATGCTACTCAAAGCTTATTAAATCACAATATAATTACTATAAAAGAATGTAGTCTTTGCCCTTGGAAAATGCTGTGTACTACGCACTGTGCTTCAAATGCTTTTTTTTTCAATAAAGATTTTAACCACCCTGGCAATATGTGTAAATCTATGAAATTGATTATTCCGCAAATTATTGATTTACTCAAAAATAATTTAATTAATCCCAGTAACTTCATCTTTGATTAACTTTTTTTTAATATTGTTGTAGGAAGATTCTAAATTTCAGAAAATTAAGTAGTATGATTCAATTAATTGATTTAACAAAAAAATTCCGTACAGAAGAGGTAGAAACTATTGCATTAAACGGTATCTCAATAGATATCAAACTGAGCGAGTTTGTCGCTATCATGGGTCCCTCTGGCTGCGGAAAGTCAACCCTGCTCAACATTCTTGGCCTCTTGGATAATCCTACATCGGGTAGTTACATGCTCAATGGCAAAGAAGTGGGCTATTTAAAAGAAACAGACCGCACCCACACGCGCAGGGGGAATATCGGTTTTGTATTCCAAAGTTTTAGCCTAATTGAGGAGTTAACCGTTTTTGAAAATGTAGAGTTGCCGCTCATCTATCTTAAAATAACAGCTACTGAACGGAAGAGGATGGTAAATTCAACTTTAGAAAAGATGAATATTAGCCATCGTGCCGGACACTTTCCCAATCAATTGTCCGGTGGTCAACAACAGCGTGTAGCAATAACCCGCGCCGTAGTAGCCAACCCCAAACTGATATTAGCTGATGAACCTACCGGCAACCTTGACTCAAAGAATGGTCTGGATGTAATGAACATGCTCACTTACCTAAACAAAGAGGGCACCACTATCGTAATGGTTACTCACTCGCAACACGACGCTTCGTTTGCCCACCGCATTGTGAACCTCTTTGATGGTGAGATTGTAGCTGAGGTGGAAAGCAGGATGTAGAACAACAATACCAATAATCCTATGAACCCCATCCAATTAAATTTCATAAATATCTTACGTCGTTTCAAACTAGCAGCCATCTTGAATATTCTAGGCCTTTCTGTCGCTTTTACAGCGTTTATGGTCATTATGATTCAATTAGATTATGACTGGAGTTTTGATAAATTCCATAAGGAGAGCGAAAAGATTTTTCGCTTAGAATTTACGCAGCAAAATGAAACTTGGGCAACTGTTAGTCGTCCCCTTGCTGAACGATTCTTTGAATCGTCCCCTCATATTGTTTCTGGTGCAATTAGTGACCCACCGAGTGTCGGGGAACGTTTCTTTTATGTGGATAATAATGGGAGTCGGGATTATTATAAAGAGAAATCGATAAGAGTATCGCCCGAATTTGCCGATGTGTTTACTTTTGATTTTGTAGAAGGTACCAAAGACGCTCTTAATACACCTCGAAATATAATTATTCCACTGAGTCTTTCACGTAAATTATTTGGAAACAAATTGGCTGTTGGTCAACAGCTTGTTTTTGATTTAGAAAAGAGCGAGACAGTGGGAGCGGTTTATCGCGATTTTCCTGCAAATTCCGTTATAGATAATTATATATATATTCCTAATCCTAGACAGAGAGAAGCTGACAGACGAGAGTGGCGTGATTTCGGATTTATTGCATATATTCGTGTTAATGATGCGTTAAACGCATATTCATTGGTTGATAACTTCAAACGAGATTTTGACATCAAAGCGGTTTTAGGTGAGAGTTTTGACTGGAATGAAGTAGGTATTAACATGCGTCTCACAGCTTTACCCGATATACATTTTTTAACGGATGTGCAATATGACGAAGCGCCTAAGGCGAGTAAACAGATGTTGTTGATTTTATTGTTAATTGCTGTAGTGATAGTCGTAATTGCCGCCATTAATTTCACTAATTTTAGTACAGCGCTCTCACCTATGCGTATAAACAGTATAAATACACAAAAAGTATTGGGTGCAATGCAGTATACTTTACGCTTATCGCTTGTTTTTGAAGCGATTTTTATTAGCTTTTTAGCTTACTTTATTTCCTTTGGTTTCTTCGTTCTGTTTAAACAAATGCCATTAGCAACATTAGTAGATGGAGATTTGTCGCTGACAGCACACCCGTTAATTGCTGGTTGTACAGCTATGGTGGCGCTTCTTACTGGTTTTCTTGCCGGCTTCTATCCAGCACGCTACATTACTACGTTTGCCCCTGCATTGGTTTTAAATGGAAACTTTGGACTGTCACAAAAAGGGAAAAGAATGCGTGACGCATTGATATGCGTTCAATTTACAGTCTCTTTTGCATTAATAATTGGGGCATCTTTTATGTATCTGCAAAACCATTTCATGCAAAATTCACCCTTAGGTTACAACAAAGACACGTTAATTACCGTTGATATCGAAAGAATAGAGGGAAATCGTGATGCTTTTACTGAACAAATTAAGATGTATTCCGGAATTGAGGATGTTACTTACGCCGAATACCTTTTTAACGGATTTATTAAATGGGGAAGAAAATACAAAGGGGAAGATATAATGTATCAAGTTATTCCTGTTCACTATACCTTTCTAAACGTAATGGGTATTGAGGTGACCCAAGGCCGTGGTTTTAGGCAAGATGATATGAATCTACAACGTGGTGCCTATGTGTTTAACGAAAAAGCGAGAAACCAATACAATCTAGAACTAAATACAACGATTGACAATCATGGCGAGATTGTGGGTTTTATGTCTGATGTTAAGATTGCGCCTTTTAGTATGGCTGTTGAGCCAATGGCTTTTTATGTGTTCGGCAGGGGCTCGCAACCTACGATTGCCTGTATCCAATTAAAAAAAGGCACAAATGTTGGTGCAGCCATATCGTATATTCGCACTACACTTTCCGAATTTGAGGCAGGTTATCCATTCGATGTACGTTTATTTGATCAAATCCTTCAACGAGTTTACAAAAAGGAACGCTCTCTAAGCACATTATTCTCACTCTTTAGCTTGATAGCCATATTCATATCTATAGTGGGCGTTTTCGGTTTGGTGATGTTCGACAGCGAATGTCGACGCAAGGAAATTGGAATCAGAAAAATATACGGCTCCTCCGTTATAGACATCCTCATTATGTTCAACAAAGCATATTTTAGGATATTGCTAATTTGTTATGTGGTAGCCTCTCCTTTGGCATGGTATGCCGTCTATCGTTGGTTACAGAATTTTGCTTACAAAACGCCTATGTATTGGTGGGTTTACCTACTTGCTTTTATGGTTATAGGCATTATTACGACAAGCACGGTCACATTTCAGAATTGGCGTGTGGCGAATGATAATCCTATTAAATGATTATCCGTATTTATACCTATTAATTACTTAAATAGTCGTCTAACCAATATCACATCATGATTCATTACAAAAACTATAAGACATTAGCGCCTGAGCAAACCATTAGAAATATTAGAAATATCCTTAATGACATAGGTATAATTGCCTTAGAAAAACATCGAGTTAAGCACTCTTTGCATTCATGTAGGATTAATATTGGAAATACCGAATTACAGAAATTGAACATTGGTACAAACGGTAAAGGTAATTCCTTTGAATTCTCAATGGCTAGTGGATATGCTGAAATGATCGAACGTTTACAAAATCGAATGCTATTTGATTTTCGTAAAACCTACTTTGCATCCAAATGGTTTACAAAGACATTGCCAAAAGACAGTCTTTTTCTTAAAAAATTAAAAGAGAAGGAGTTAGCTGTCGATTTTTTGTACGATATAAATGAGGAGTATTGGACAGGTGACAGAGTGATTGAAAAGTTTGGTGAAGAATTGATTAAATTGTTTAATTTTATCGACAAAAAAGAGTTAGAGACTTTTTTTGGTATTCTACAAATGAAGGATTTTTTAATGGTGCCATGTTTTTCTGTATGCAATGACAACGAAATAATGGTACCAATAGAACTTGTTATGAGCTCCGTAGGAACAACTGGTATGGCTGCTGGTAATTCATACGATGAAGCAATTCTGCAAGGTTTTTGTGAAATCTTTGAAAGATGGGCTGTATCTGACATTTTATGCAATCGACTGACTCCTCCATCTATTCCCCTTGATGAATTCGTTGGCACTTTTAGTTATCAAATGATAAAAGAGTTAACAGCTAAAGGTCTTGAAATTACTGTTAAAGATTGTTCATTAGGCAAGGGCATTCCAGTTATTGGTACAATAATAATTGATCGGAAAAATATGCAATACAATTTTCAGTTGGGCTCAGATTTTGTGCCTCATATTGCTCTGGAACGTTGCTTAACCGAGGTTTATCAGACATCATCTAGCGGTTTTCAATCTTTACCATTTCAGTTTTTGTATGGAGATGACGATGACGATATAAAAGCGAATTATGATAGTATTCTCATAAACGGAACTGGTCTATGGCCTATTAGTATTTTTTATTCCAAACCTTCTTATGAATTTGAAGGCTTTAACTCTCAGTTTGGATTATCTAATAGCTCCGATTTAAAGTATTGTATAGATCTCATGAAAACTCTTGGACTTAATGTTTATATACGAAATAACTCTATATTAGGCTTTCCAACATTTTATGTTTTTATCCCAGGCTTAATAAACAAATCTATGAAACTAGGGAATCATAAAGAAAAAATTTTGGAACATGAAGTGATCCAAGGCCAATTTCTTTGCATGAAACTTGGAAAACTAACAAGAGATGAAACAATGGTTCTATCAAAATCCATTGAGGATCTTCTATTATTAAACAAAAAGTTTTCTATCTCAAATTCTTGCTTATATAATACCTCTGAAGACTTAAATACGTTAAATGTTAACTTATTATTAAGTATGCTCTTTTTTCGACTTGAAAAATATGAGAAAGCAAAAAAATTTATTGACTTATTTATTGAGAGTAACTCTTTTGAAAAAACTGAAAATAAAACCTACTATAGAGCTATTTCCGAGTATATTTCATTGAGATACATAAGAAAAATGGAATCTGATGATATAAATAACATAATGTGCCATTTGTTTGGAAAACAATGTTCCGAAGAAATAAAAGAAGATTTATCTGATCCTGACAAAATATTTCAATATTACAATTTCCCAACATGTTTTAATTGTGAAAGTTGTAAAGTTCAAGCATCATGTCAATACTTTGAGATATTAACGATTGAGAAAAGATTAAATAATGTTTGCTATTCATCGCATGTATCACAAACAGATTTTCGTAATTTATTTGGGTGTTCTGCAATATAAAGGGTAGTTGGTCGGGGGCTTACGGATTAATGCTAATATATGCCAAGGTGCGGACAACCTAACACGCTACTCACAAATACCTTATTTTTAAGATTTCATCCATATACTGTAAGCCACCCACCAACTATCCCTTATTCTACATGATCCGATATATATAGGCCCGTTGGGTTCACTATAATTTGTTGGAATTTTACTCAAATTTATTGAACGTGAGTGGAGTTCGTAAGCCCCCGATCAACTACCCCCCATTTTCTACATGACCCGATATACGGTAAGCCCCCGACCAACTACCCCTCTTTTCTACATAATCCGATATACGTAGGCCCGTAGGGATTACTATAATTTATTGGAATTTATTGGAATTTCACTCAAATTTATTGAGAGTCATTTTTCTGCCAGTGTGCCGGAAGCAGTTCTTTAAGATTTTTTGTTTTTCCCGGCTGACAGTAATACGGGAGTTTTACAATGACATCATTGAGCCACTCTCTTGGATTTACTCCAACCCCTTTACACGAAGCGAGCAGCGAACAGATGATGGCTGTATG
>Ga0209737_10001055_pt1 | contig 20655 bp, 9 predicted proteins | sample TergutCu122P3_FD_187284 | JGI IMG/M metagenome (GOLD analysis project Ga0209737, IMG submission 187284) | Cubitermes ugandensis P3 segment gut microbial communities from Kakamega Forest, Kenya - Cu122 P3 (SPAdes) (version 2) | ecosystem: Host-associated > Arthropoda: Insects > Digestive system >...
GTTGCCGCCCCTACAGGCCGATACGCCGCTACCCCCTCTGCGGGGCTCGCCCCGCAACGCCCCTCCAAAACAACGACCTCTCCCAACCCCTGCGATTGACACCACGCACTGAGGTAAGAAAACCACGCTTCAGGCATGAACCGATGCAATAACGACACATACTCAGGCCACACCGGCGAGCTCAGCCTTGCACCAAGCCGGCGAAGCGTACCGCACGATTCGCAGAAGGCATCGACATTTCCCGCGCAGGGAGAGACAGATGCACAATCGCAGTGCCACCATGTCAGAGGACAGAGCTGAGACAGCGCATTAAGGACACAAACATAAACCGTTCTTGGCCAGGCATCGATCCAGCCCTTCGCTTCGTCGATACGGCACAACACGCTTTCACCGTTGGGCAAAGGCTGATTCAACAGCTCCGCCAGCTCACAGCAAAAGGCCTCTGCCCGATCACTTTCCTCCGACATCGCTAACGTCCCACCAAACGGCTCGTACGACTCTGCCGGCACTTTCCGACCACCAAATCCGCTTTGTCACCATCATCATAAACAATGCGCACTTTCTCCCCTTTCACCTCGACAAATGTCCCGGGGTAGTTTTTTCCGTCACCGGGCCATCGGCATTCCACCTTGTCGCCTGCCCCCCAGTTAAGCTTGTTGACGCGCTCTGAATCGACCGTCGCCCTGTCCCCATCATCGAAGCTGATGTGTAACACATTGCCATCGACATTTGTCACCGTCCCGGGATACCAGTAGGCATCCTCATGAAGAGCCAGCACCCTGTCGCCCTTCTCATAGGCAAAAGACAGCGATGGCAGCAACACACAAGCCAACACAAGGACAGCACCCAGGAATCTCTTCATCTCTCTCCTCCACGCATCAGACGCCGCGCCATCACCATGACGCGGCTCGAACACCCGTTATGCACACCATGCCAAGCCAGGAATGGAAACCACACGGCCATCTGCAGGCATACTACAACCCCGAAGCCACAAAGACAATGATACGCAAAAAAAATGCCACCCCTTACCCTCCAGGCAAAGAAGTGCTAAACTCCCTCCCTTTGGGTGCTGTATCGCATCTCCAAATGTGCCAGCGCTTACTTCGATGAACGTACACCACACCCAAAGATTCACACTTGTGTTCACTTTATCGCAACGAGGTTTACGAATGAAAACGTTCAAAATGCTTATTGGTTCACTCGCTCTTGGCGCCTGCGCTGTAGCCAGCTTCGCCTGCTCCGGCGAAGACTCCTTCCTTAAGCCCACCAAACTCTACACCCAGACGAAGAATCTCAAAGAGGCGATTGGCACCGAGAAAGACTGCGTGAAGCTCGCCAAAATCATCGACGATTACGTCGAAGCCAATAGAGATGCACTCGTCGAAGCCGGCAAAGATCTGGCCTCCCTTTCGGGCGATATTAGCCTCATCTCGGGTATCGCCTATAACGGTACAGCCTTGCTTACAATCTATACAATTGAGCAAACCGTCGAAAATTGCAACGCCGGCGAGGGAAGCGACCTTGATGAGGCGAGACAACAAGCCAGGAATGCACTGGGAAGCCTGACTTCACTTGACGGGTGGAGTAATGCACTTGAGACTGCTGCCGAGTATGAAAAAAACCAAGGTAACAACGGTTAATACCCGGATTTTCGCAGTTCTCAGTCAACAGAACAAGGACGTATACCAAAGCCTTTATTCAAAAATGGAAACCACATAGTTAATTATTAACATTTGTGGTTTCCATGGTTTCGTCCTGCCTGTATATTATGAACGCCTGTGGCGCCTGTCCCTGGTTGACAATCCGCACAAAACCTGGCGATTTCCCTGAAACCGCCAGGTTTTGGTCATTCAAGTGAGAGCGGGTTCTGCGGGACCCCTTAAAGATGCTTCCACTTATTCATGTGTGAGTGGCATCAACTGGCAGATATGTGGTCGATGCCAGCGAGGGCATACTCAATGGCCACATCAAGGCGTTTATCCAATGCCGCTGCTGCTGCTTCAGACTCGATGTTCTCAGCTTGCAGCATACTCATCGTCAATAACAGTCCGTGCAGACAAAGCGCTATTGCCAGGCGTCCTTTTTCGGAAATGGGGGGTACCTTGCCTTCTTCAATCGACTTGTCGATGATAGTCAGGATGCGCCGCTCCATATCCTTGACGGTTTCAAGAATTCGAGCGCCATTGATCGTCTCACGCATGCGTTCCCATGCCCAAAGTCGAACAAACTCATCTGATTCATGTAAAGCGCTGATTAAAGTCAGGTACAGAGCCTTAAGTGACGAGAAGCGCGACGTCTGAGGGAGAATCTGCTCGATTTTGGCCCAGGCTCTGTTGCTTACGTCACTCAGAACCGCCAGATAGAGCCCTTCCTTTTTGTGGCTGAATTCATAAATCATGCGCTTATTCAACGCAGCTGTGGCGGCAATCGCATCCACACGGGCACCATAAAAACCGTGCTTTGAGAAGTGCTCACGAGCTGCGCTCAGCGTCCGGTTGTCGATCTCTTCTTTCGTCAAAGTTGGCTTCCTACTCATCATTTTCCTCCGTATTCATCCGATTTAGGTAATGTCACCAACACCATTTTTATTAACCAACACATCATTCATTGCCAGCAATTTCATTCGTACTCACCATTGCAGAAAGCGCCGTTATTGAGAACAAGACCACACACGCCACCATGGCCCAGGATAAGCCTGATCACTCACACCTCCGACGCTCACATGCAATTCCCCCGCCATCAGCGTGCCAAACAATACGGTTACGCACGCTTTCCGAATGAAGCAAACGCCTAAGTATGGACGTTTAATCCTGAAAATTCAGAAATGCACCAACTTTGTTTCTGAAAATTCAAAAATATATCATTTTGCTCGAAAGACGCTACTGGGCACTGTGGTTTTTCCATCTTTACTGTCCTCGCTCAAAGCCTGTGCGGAACGTTCGCAAAGCGCTTTCTTCCCCCCCTTGCCCACTCAAGCAAACTGCCTGGCAGAAATCAAGTCCGCCGACTCGATCACGTGAAATTTGCAGCCAAAAACAAAAAAGGGGCGCGTATTGACAGCGTCAATAGCGCCCCGGCGGCGCGTATGGGTGGAACCCATAGCGCCGCCCGCAAAGGCTGAAAAAGCTGAAAAAAGTGAGATGGTGCGTCAGGTCTGCATCGAAGAGAGGAAATCTGCGTTATTATCTGTCTGGGACAGCTTATCGAGCAGGAACTGCATGGCGTCGACGGCATTGAGGTTTTGGATGATTTGACGCAGGATCCAAACGCGATTGAGCGTGAGCGGATCAAGCAGGAGTTCTTCCTTTCTGGTGCCGGATTTGACGATATCCAGGCATGGGAAGGTGCGTCGCTCCATGAGTTTTCGGTCAAGATGCAGCTCGCAGTTGCCTGTGCCCTTGAATTCTTCGAAAATGACCTCGTCCATCCTCGAACCCGTGTCGACGAGTGCAGTGGAGATGATAGTGAGTGAACCGCCATCTTCGATATTTCTGGCAGCGCCAAAGAAGCGCTTGGGTTTGTGGAGTGCATTGGAGTCGACACCGCCGGAGAGGATTTTTCCGCTTGCCGGGACAACGGTGTTATAGGCGCGAGCCAGACGCGTGATGGAGTCGAGGAGAATAACGACATCGTGTTTGTATTCGACGAGCCGCTTTGCCTTTTCGATGACCATCTCGGCAACCTGAACGTGGCGTGTGGCTTGTTCATCGAAAGTCGATGAGATGACTTCGCCCTGTACGGAACGCATCATGTCGGTGACTTCTTCGGGGCGTTCGTCGATGAGGAGGACGATGAGGGTAACCTCGGGGTGGTTCTCGCTGATGGCGTTGGCGATGTTTTGCAGGAGGTGGGTTTTGCCGGTTCTGGGCGGCGCGACGATAAGCGCACGCTGTCCCTTGCCAATGGGAGTAAGGATGTCGAGGACGCGGGTAGAGTAATTTTCTGGGTCGTGTTCGAGCCGAAGCCGCTCTTGCGGATAGAGAGGCGTAAGATTGTCGAACATGATTTTATTTTTGGATGCCTCGGGATCCTCAAAGTTAACCTGTTCGATTTGCAGGAGCGCAAAATACTTCTCGCCCTCGCGGGGGGGGCGGATACGTCCATAAACGGTGTCGCCCGTCCGGAGGTTAAAGCGCCGGATTTGAGCTGGGGAAACGTAGATGTCGTCTGGACTTGGAAGATAATTGTAGTCGATGGAACGCAGGAATCCAAAGCCATCGGAGAGTGTCTCAAGGACGCCTTCGCCCCAGATTTCTCCGCTTTTTTTGGTTTGTGCCTGGAGGAGCTCGTAGACGAGTTCCTGACGGCTGAGATTCGCGGCGTTGTCGATATTCATCTCGATGGCTTTCGAGAGAAGTTCCGAGACGTGCATGCGTTTGATTTCTTTGACGTGCATGGTTGACCTGGGAATGAGATTGGTGGGTAGGCTCAGAGAGACTAAACAGAAAAAATAGTGTGTGTCAATATAAAATACTAAAAAGTGACAATGAATCTTGCCTTTTCGTCATCTCCTTCCTGCCGGACAAGATTCTCAATGCAGAAGGCCTGCAGAAAAGCCTGGATAGTAACTTTGTTGAGCCTTGTGCGTCTGGCGAGTGTACGAATGTCAGCAGCACCTCTGGTTTTAAGCCATCGGATGATATCTTCTGCGGTGGCGACGGGGTCGCCCGGGATTGTGTCAAAGATGGATTCCGGAAGGGTCGTGAGGATGAATGAGAGGTCTGGCATATCAAACTGCGGCCGATGCTGATTGAACTTTGGTGCCCGGCTTACGGGAATCCGTTCAGCATCGTCGGGAGGGTCGGTGCCTGACTCCTGGAACGTCGCCATGTTGGCATCACATAACCCAAGCTGCTCGGCATCAAGACCGGCAAGATTCATGAGCGGTGCAATGCAGGCTTCAAGGGAATCATCGCATTGCCAGGCGGCTGGATCGCCCAGACGGCGAAGCAGCGTATTGAAGGAAAAGGAGATGTGAAAGTTGAGATCGCCGAAATCGCCCCTGGCCTGATAGAACTCGGAAAAGTCGACATTCTGGGCGGGCATTTCGTAATTGATGCGGTAGCGCGTTTTTTCGTCGACGACCTGATCGGATCGTGCATCACGAAGCTGCGAAAGAATTTCATCTCGGGTTATGCCGCGCAGGAGCAGGAGGTTGAAGGGGTCCTCGTCGAGGGCGTCTGCGATGGCTAAAAGCAGAGCGCAGGCATGTTCGCAGGGCTGAGCGACGGCGTGGCAATCACATTGGTAGGTGAAGTCTTTGAGTCTTTGCGGAAACAGCGAGACGCTGCCCTGTTTGAATATTTCGACAACGCCTTCGGGCAACTCGCCATTGAGCAGGGAAGTCGTGAAGATGGCGCGATCCGAGAGCATGGTGATGACGGCACGCCATTGCCCAAAGGTGAACTGCCGAAGCTGGATGCTGACGGATTGATCGACAACTTTTGCGTCAACTTGTCCCTTGGAAAAGCTGAGATCAAAGACGAGTTTGGCTTGTGCCAGGGGCAGACATTTTTCCAGTTTGGTGGCGACGGTGGGACCAAGCCTGGTGATACATTCAACCCACTGTCTGGCGCGCCATGATTGCAGCAGAAGCGATTCGACAATGCGAGAAGCGCTCTGAGCAGGCGCGATACGCCCTGACAAGGCAGATGCCGGGAGTTTGGCCTGGAGGGGGGATTTTTTAGGGTTTCGCAGGGTATTTTGGCGATCTACCTGGATCCTGGCTTTACTTTCCGCCAGCTTGAGCTTTGCACGCCGCGTTTTGGGGACAGCAGCGCTGGGAGGTACCTTTGGAAAGCAAGGCCTGGCTGAAGGCACCGCAGCAGAAGGTTTGGCTGATGCGGAGGATTGAACACAGACCGAATCATGCTGGGCACAGAGGCGTGGCGTTTGAGCGTTCGGTTCTGCCATTGAGCTGGTCTCGTGAACGCGTGACTTTTTTTTGTGATTTGTCCGTGCTTTGGATGCTTGACGGTCCAGACTTGCAGGTTCTGTTGCTGGCAGCACCTCGCCGGCACGCTGCTGGGGAGGACGGTTGGACTTTTTCTTTGCCTGCTTGGGCTTGACGCTGCTGGGGGGTGGAGGGGCATCGGATGATTTTTTGGAGCGTGGACGTGTATTAAGCGCAGAGACATCCACAACGCGCCGCAATCGCGACAGGCAGCCCAGCTCAGGGCTATCGGGGAGTTCCGGGATGTGTAAAGGAGGGATTTTGTCATTCGGCATCGTCAATCATTGCATCCGAGCTAAGAGTGAAGAGTTCACGCAGCGCACCCGTATCAAGTTGCGTCACCCAAGTTCCGGTCGCATCAACGATGGCATCCGAAAGACCTTTCTTTTCTTCAAGCATGGCATCGATTTTTTCTTCGAGGGAACCAAGGGAGAGGAATTTGTGAACCTGGACATTTTTATTTTGTCCGATGCGATAGGCACGATCTGTGGCTTGTTCTTCGACAGCGGGGTTCCACCAGCGATCGAAGTGAAAGACGTGGGTCGCGGCCGTAAGGTTAAGCCCTGTGCCGCCTGCCTTGAGAGAAAGAATAAAGACGGGGGGACCATCTTCGGATTGAAATTCGGAAACGAGGGCATCGCGTTGGGGCGCTGACAGGCTTCCATGCAAAAACGGAACGCTGTCGATGCCCATGGCATCTTGCAGGAGGGTAACCAGAACGTCGCCCATTTCTTTGAATTGCGTAAAGATGAGGGCTTTTTCGCCATTCTCAATGAGCACTTCCAGCATCTCGACGAGGCGCATGACCTTGCCGGAACGCTGCATGGTAATGGGGGTATCTTTTTGGAAGAGTGCAGGGTGATCGACGATTTGTTTGAGCCGGGTGAGCAGAGCCAGAACTTGCCCATGCCTGGCAATTCCGGTTGCCTCTTCTATTTTGCGCATCGTTTCGTCGACAGTAGCCTGGTAGAGGGTAGCCTGTTCGCGCGTGAGTGTACAGTAGACTTTGTACTCCATTTTTTCCGGCAAATCCTGGATGATGCTTGGATCGGACTTGACGCGCCGGAGAATGAAGGGCGAAATGAGGTTTCGAAGCCGTTCGGTAGCTGTCTCATCGTTGTAGCGTTCGATGGGCAGAGCATAAAGCCGCTGGAAGCGGGTAGCCGTTCCCAATAAACCGGGGTTAAGAAAATCCAGAATAGACCAGAGTTCGCTGAGCCGGTTTTCAATAGGGGTTCCCGTCAGAGCAATGCGGAAACTCGCATTGAGCGCACGCACGCTGATGGAGCGTTTGCTCGAAGCATTCTTGATCGCCTGGGCTTCGTCCAGGACGACGACTGCCCATTGGTGCGCATAGAGAAAACTGACATCGCGCGTGATGAGCCCATAGGTGGTGATCACAACGGTTCCCGGCTCTGTGAGCTGCTGACGGACGGCTTCGATGGACTGGGCGCGGGACTGGGCATGATGAATGATGACACGCAGGGAGGGCGCAAAACGCTTGAGCTCCTGCCTCCAGTTCCCCACAACGCTCATTGGACAAACAAGCAGAAAACCTCGCATGTCGTTGGGGTCACGCTGCATGTGGTTGAGGAAGTGCCCAATGACCTGAATTGTCTTGCCAAGACCCATATCGTCAGCGAGGCAGCATCCAAGGCCAAGCCGTTCCTGATAGGAAAGCCAGGCAAGGCCACGCTCCTGGTAGGGGCGAAGTGTTCCGACAAAGGTGTCCGGCGTCTTGAGGGTGATATCACTGATATCCTCTTGCGTGAGGCGTTCAAGGATATCAGCGATCTTGCCTTCGACGACGACTTCGATGTTGGAATTTGGAAGATTGGGATCGGCCACGCCCGTCAGCGCACGGTTCATGGCATCAAAATGGGAGAGCGTGCCACAGGTTTCATTGCGATCAATGAGCGTCTCAATGTCACGCAATTGGCCCGGATCGATCAGGATCCAGGATCCGCGCCATTGAACAAGAGGCTGCTTGAGGGCAACAATCTGTTTGAATTCCTCGGCACTGACGACATCCTCACCTAAGGCTGCTTCCCATCGAAAAGCCGCAAGCTCACTGAGTCCAAAATGCGCTTTGTCCTGGAAATCGTCGGCCTGAAGATCGCAGATTCTTAGGCGAGCCCGCAATCTGCGCGAACCTTGATCGTTAAGCTGCTCGGGGAGCCGAACGTCAAAGCCGGCTGAGATGAGGAGCGGACTGACCTCCGAGATGAACGTCCAGGCCTGCTTGACATCGAGAAAAACGCCCTCGGGTTTGGAGTGGTCGAGACTGCGCTGGATGGGTTCGAAGAATTGTGCGGCGAGACCGAGATCTGTCAGGAGTTTCTCCTGGGGGTTCTCGAAAGAATGCTGTTCGATGCGCAGACGTTCGGTGCCAATGGAAAAGACGAGAGAGGCAGGGATCGCGAGGGTGGGGTCTTCGACGGCAACGAGGACGTAGCGCAGAAACCAGGCGCTGTATTCATCATTTGAAGCGGGGGCTTCGAGCCAGAATCCCGTGCGGGCATCAACATCCTGCGTCATGCTCCCTTCGTGAATCGGGGTCGTCCAGGCGCGAAGGGACTCAACGAGATCGGGATCCTCAAGATGGTAGGGAATTTTGGATTGCTCCTTTGGTGAAATAAGCCCATCGAACCAGCGGCTTTCCCAACGGGGCAGATTTTGCAGCTCAGTTCGGGTCGTATAAACGAATTCTTTCATGGGCATGGCACGCCTCAGGAAATCTTCCGTGGCAATTTCGCCTGGAGGCACCGGGAATTCATCACCCATGTCGTGCTCATGGACAGAGGCATCATCCTGCAATTCGGAGGCCGCTTCTTCGTCTTCCTGGTTTGACACTGACTCGGCGGGCGCCTGGAGGCTAACCTTATGACGGGCCAGAAGCGCACCCAAATCGACGTCGTAAGCAGATTTCAGAAGGGCTTCAAGCGGCATGGAGGGCCTTGGACGCGGCAAAGCCGCCAGCATGGCCTGGGTGTTGACGATCTCACCGGCGCGTGCCATACGGGCCATGGCTTTTCGCATGAAAGCATCGACCGAGGCGTCGAGGAAAGCACGAAGCAGGGCCTCCGGGTGCCACATCATCGTGGGTTTTCTGCGCTTTGGTCCGCCTCGGTAATTGCTTTTTTCCTTATCCCACCGATTATGAGGGATGCTGTAGAGGGCATGGGCGCAGGCCGGCATGAGGTTGGCAAGTTGGCGCATGCGCCCGATATCAATCGAGCTTTCGATGGCAATCTGCCAGACGGCGTAAAGGTCATGACCGTTCGTTTTCAGGGAAGGGATGAAGCACTGTCGGGCAATGAGTTCGAGGGCGAACTTGGAAGCCATGCTCCAGGCGACAACCGATGGGCATGGTGTGCGCCTTTGCCGGTGACGGCCTTCCCGAGAGGCAAAATCGAAAGAGGCTGTGCCAAGAAGTTCGACGGCATCGCCGGCAGAAATACTGCAGCCAGCGACATTCTCGATACGATAGCGTCCGTCTTTGGCAGGCAAAATGAGACGTGCCTGTGTGGGACGAATGGGCAGTGTCGCGCTCGCCGACAAGCCTACGCGTTTTAACGCACTAAGCCAGTCAAAGCTTTCGACATTCTCCGGTCCCCAGAGGAATATAAAACCATCGGAAGGCGCATTTCTGCGCGTCACGAAAGTGGCGTGAATGGGTTGGATGTCACGCACAGAGACTCTTGCTTTACTCACACTCTACCCGCCAGTCCAGAGAAATGCATCGACGTTGCAGCAGCAATCTCTCCACCAAGTAAAGACCAAAAACGAACAGCTCAGAACCACAAAGCACCCCCCACGATCAGGAAGTCCAAGCCATCCGCTCACAAGAAAACGAACCTTTCGGAACATACCGCAACGGGTAATGCCGATGATGCGCCTGTAATATGCCAAACAGACATCGACTGTCTTAAATCCATTCCCCGGAATGACGCGTCGATGCGACGTCAGCCATTTAGGCCAAAACAGGCCGTGGCGTCAAGCGAAAGCCACGGCACAAATCGAAATAACCACAAAAAGTCGTATTTTATCGACTCTGGACAAAAGCTTCGGCAGCTGCCAGACGCCTGCAGGTCTCTGCCTTTCCGACGAACCAGACGACCTCGTAGATGCCCGGCGACTGGGCTTTGCCGACGATGGCGACACGGGCAGGCTGAGCAACTTTGCCCATTTTGAGCTGATGAGCCTCTGCGACGCGCTGAAAGGCAGCCTCAATCGTGCCCTCATCCCAACTTTGAATGGCCTCAATTTCAGTCCTGAGCGCGCCAAGAATCGCCGGCGTCTGAGCACTAAAATGTTTGGCAACGCTGTCCTCGTCATAGGTCTCCGGGGCACGGAACACAAACAGGCTGTCGGTGACGATCTCATTGAGGTCATGCGCACGCTTGCGCATCAATTCGAGGAGTTTAAATGTCCAGTCGCTGGGGTCGAGGCTGACGCCATGGCGAGCATAGATGGGAAGGACATGTTCGGCCAGGGTGTGAAGGGAAACGAGACGCAGCTGCTGTTCGTTGACCCAAATAAGCTTCTCCTCATCGAATTGGCCGTTGGCCTGGTTGATGCCGGTGACATCGAAGGCTTCAATGAGCTGAGCCATCGTAAAAATCTCGTCATCCCCGTGGGACCAGCCCAGGCGCGCGATATAATTGTTAAGTCCTTCTGGCAGCAAACCCAAAGCTTCACGGTAGTACTCAACCGAAGGGCTCCCCTTTCGCTTTGAAAGTCCCAGAATGCGCGGCGCATGGCCAAAGCGCGGCGGATTTGCACCAAGCGCACGATAGATGCCAAGCTGATCATGCGTGTTGTCAATGTGGTCACTGCCGCGAATGACGTGCGTGATGGCCATGTCTACGTCGTCGACCACGACGGCAAACTGATAGGTTGGCATGCCATCTGAACGAAGCATGATAAAATCGTCCAAATCATCAAAACGCTTGGTAATCGTCCCCTGAACCATGTCCTCAAAAGTCGACTCACCCTCAAGCGGCATCTTAAGTCTGACAACGTAAGGCCCGGCATCCGAATCGAATGCCTTATCACGGCACGTACGATCATAGCACGTGCGGTTGGCCGTATCCATCATCGCCTCTTTCTTGGCTTCAAGTTCCTCTCGCGAGCAAGTGCAGCGATATGCCTTGCCCTCAGCGATAAGACGCTCGGCAACTTCATGGTAGCGCGCAAGCCGCGTCGACTGGCGCACGACCTCACCATCCCAGTTCAGCCCCAACCAGCGAAGGCTGTCATAGATGACTTCGACCGCTTCCTCCGTATGCCTCTCCCTGTCCGTGTCCTCAATGCGCAGGATGAATTCTCCGCCATGGTGCCGGGCAAAAAGCCAGTTAAACAATGCTGTCCGGGCATTGCCCAAATGCATGAAACCCGTTGGTGAAGGCGCAAAACGTACGCGTACTGCCATGAATATCTCCCTTTGAAAATATTATGCATCAACATAGTGTTGGATGAAGGATCATTTCAATTCCCCCCTGGAGGGGTGGCGCGCAGCGCCGGGGTGGTTTTAGCAGCAACTGCAATTTTATTAAAGGGGGCAATGCCCCCTGCGCCGCTATCGCACTCGCCTTATCACTGACGGCAGGGTCGCGGCGTCGAAATGGTGCAGATTCTAGGAAGCAAGGAGGCGTGGAAGGGAGCGTACTTCGTACGTGACCGACCACAACGACGCCGCTGACGACGAAGATGCACATTTGGGCGACTGCGAGGCGAGTGCGATACGCGGCTACCCCCACAGCGGGGCCTCAATCGCCGGCCCCGCAACGCCCCGCTTTGGGATACATGATTCCGTACGGGCGTAGCGTGCTACGCCCTTCGTAGCGGGCGACCGTCCCGGTCGCCCCTACAGGTAACCTGCTGCCGGGTTTGCAAACCGCCCCCCTGCAGATTGTTTTTTGTCAATGGGGCAGCTTCTGCCGTTCGCCAGCCATGGTTATTCATAGACACTCGCCCACGACACCACCTGCACCATGGGGCTAATCGCATCAAGATTCAATGCCATGGTCTTGACATCCGTCTGCGAGGGCCGCATCAAATTGCTGCCATCCGAAGTACCGCCTGAAGAAATATTCGTAACCTCGGAGTTTGTCTGAGCAACCAGCTGGGGTGCTGTCGCCTGGCCCCCCATGCTGGATGCGATATCGCCCTTTATGCAATACGCCTGCTGCGTAATTTCAACGCCATAGACCATCGTGCCCGGCGAAAGATCATAAAACGATTTGTTGCTGCCAAACGCTGCATTGACTGTATTTTTGTTTTGAACCACTGAAGGATCGAGCTTGTTCAGACTTTCCTTAGTCACATCCAAACGCCAAATGGAGGCATAGCCACTCGTGCAGGAAGAATTCGCCGAAGCCGCATTAAAGGTCGGGAAATACGACTCGAAGTTGTAGGTCACAGCTGCCCCCATCATCTTTTGTCGCCCAGCCAGTTTCCTTGTCCCCTTTGAAGCCGGATCTGTCGTATAGAGTTCAAACTTCGCACCGTCAGACGTGATCTCCTGGTCTGTTTCATCACTATTAAAGAGGAGCAGTTTTGGCGCATAGAGCGCCGGCGCTGTGGGGGATACATTGAGCTTATACCCATCTGCCGGGTGATAGTAATCCACAAATGCAGCCACATACTGAACATCCGAATCGCCAATGCTCGTCGTACTGCTCGAACCAGTGCCAAATGTGATCTGAATATCTGGATTGGCGTTGTTGTTAAGCGGACTTATCGCCGGTTTATAAGTGATTTTATCGTAGGTAAACTTGGAAAGCTTACTGATTGAAGAGGGATCAAAGATGGGATCCTGCGGTTCCCACTTTTTTGGATCCCTGTCCGAGAGATCAAGACGATGCAGCGCCCCTTTTTCATCACCAAAATACACGAGCCGGGCTATCGAATTAAACCCAGAAGGGAAAACGCTTGGCGTCCCCGTGATGGCCGTATCATAAGGAATAACCCTGACAATCAGATCTTCCTTCTTCTCGGGTGCAAGACGGAGGATATACAGCGCACGCCCCGTAAGATTGCCCGTAACGCTTTTAGAAGCATTCACCACGGGCTCGCCGCCCGCCAAAATCACCACGGGCTCGATCTTATCCACACCTGAAGAATTCCTGATGACGACATTCGTGATCACTGGTTCCGGGTAACTCATGCCCATTCGCGAAAGAGGATAGTCTTCGGATGCATCCGAAACCAGAATATCGGTAAACACATCCGGCAGAGAAGCAGAGGCTTTTGGTTGCCACATATGATCAACCTCCCAGAGAACCTTTGGTTCTCTGGGGTCGGTAACATCAAGGGCATAGTATCCACGCCCACCCTCTCGGAAACCGCCGACCAAAACCGTGTGCCAGGCATTGTCCGTCGGAAACTTTACATCTGCTGTGACGGGTGATGCATTGACATGGGTTTGCGTGCCAAACTCGATCAATTTATGGACATTGGGTAAAACCGCCTTGGGTATGAAAGCCCATCGCTCATCCCCCTCTTCTATCGTGGCGGGGCCAGTATACGACAGGTGAGGCTGATAATCCTTGTCGGCCTCATGTTGCCCCAGTACGAAACCGTGCAGCATGGCATCGTTGGCTGCCACATACAGCATCGTATCGCGGAAAGCATACGCCTGGACAAAGTCACGATACTCCTTGCTTCGATAGGCACGCCTTGGTGGCTCAACGACAAGCGGTGTGGCATATTCGATCGTGCCAAGGGGCAAAGAAGCCATGAATGGACGTATATCGCACGATTTTACGATGCCAAGCTCGCAATAGCCATGATGACAAACCCGATCATCCGAACACTCCGCATGCGAACGGCACATGCCACCCAAGGGCCGGCACTTGCCGCCCAGACAGGTTGACCCGAGCAGGCACTGTTCTGTAGCCGCGCCTGAACTTGAGCAACTCCTTAAATCCGAAACCGCCGACAAACTCAAACACTTTCCAGCATCGCAATAGCGGGGGATCTTATCGTCCAGACCACAATCGAAATCGACGGCACACTCATACGGGCTGAGCATGTAGTTCTGCACAACAGTCGTATATTTGCCAATATCTTCCCCCATGGCCGACTGACATGCTTCTACCCCAAGACGCGGGTTGCTTTCGAAAAAACTATACTCCTGTCGATCGCCATTGACATCAACATAGTCCATCCGGCCAGCATCCACATCCGAAATCGGCAGCAGCTTCGCCCCAATGGCAAAACTGTCCTCCGAGTAGTCCCCGACATAGATGGCCCGATTCGACAAGCATGTCCCGCTCAGGGCACATCCGGAAAGCCGCTCTTTCAGGCGAGCTGTGATGTCCAGATACTGAGAAGCGTCATTCTCGAACTGTCCTTTTTCTGAGTTGCACACGAACGCTTCGCGCTGCAAATCCGTATGCCGGATATGGCCAAGGGTTATCTGATAGCCAGAGTATACATTGTACCAGCCACTGTTAACGGCCTTGTGATCATCATCATAGTTGGCGATGGCACCGATGGCCGAGGTTGTGGCCATTTTGGACTTCGAAACGCGTCCAGAAAGCATGTCAGACAACACCGTCACGAGTGCCTGACGAAGTGCCGTGCTGTCTTCGGCATTAAAGAAACAAAGGCTTCTTTTCGCAGTGGTTTCTTTGTTGACAAAGGTATCGTAATCGAACTGGGAATCGGGGTCGATGATTTCACCAACTGTACCATCTGTCCGGCAGGTTCCCCCCTTCCATGCCATCATATTCATGATGCGGCCAACACCGGTTCTGCCGCTTAGGCCACTAAAGGCATAGCCAACAACATAAACCTTCACGCCAGTCTTGTAGAGATGATAGGCATCATGCCATACGTTATAGGCATGCCCATGCATGGTTGAAACACCTCCAGTATAACCCTCACCGCAACAGGGTTCACCATCCGTTACAAAGATGACTGCCTTGGGCCGGCAGGCAAAGCTGTTGTCCTCCATCAGATCCCTGTTATTCCTGACATGCTGGCGAATGAGGCCAGGATCGGGCGCTATCCCTTTGTAGGGGTCACCAAACATATAGTACATGTCGGCCAAAACAGGGCCTATCGGCGTATTTGAAGTCGGATAATAGGAACGCACGCCATCAATGATCGCCAAATTGCTTCGGTAAATGTCGTCCTGCTCATCGCTCACGATGGGATACATCAAAGGCGCCGGAGACTCCGGGTGAGCACTCCACATGCCTACTGCGTAACTCCAGTCATAATAATACTCATTATTACAGATCCAATATCCCAAAACGGGATCATAGGTATAGAAATCGCAGGTCCAGTAGCCGTAGGAATACATCTTATATGGATCGTTGATTGTCACACCATAGGTTTCACCGGCAAGAGAGTCAGATGGCTTGTAGATCGCCTGACCATAGACAAGTTTCGACATGTCACCATATGCCATGCCCGCAAACCCAAACTTGACAGAGTATTGATAGGCCTGCAAAACGCCGTCATCATGGTAGGCATTGGGATAGGTCCTGGGGTTCTTAAGATCGTAATACGCAGGATCGAGATTGTGCCCCCTGAAACATGAGCCATAGCCATCAATGACCTTATCACACTCAGGCGCGGATCGCATACAGTACAGCTTTGGAATAAACTCACACGATGTCGAAGTGCATTGACGAATTCGCCGCGAAAAACGAGCATCACACCGGCTTATCAGAGGATTACCTACCACGCGTTTGGGATTGCCCGCGATCTCGGATTGCGCCTTGGTCAGTCGCGTATCCTGATTCCCTGGAATCAGGATGTCCATGCTGCCAGACGTGTCAAACACCACCATGATGAGCGGCGCAAGCCCCTTGTCGACCTCTGCATCCTGTGCCTGAGCATGGCCATAAATGCCGCAAACACTAAGAAATGTCATCACAGACAGCCACTTGCGATTATTTTTTACGTTCATAATTTTATATTAGCCTGAGCTTGAAAAATAGACGACAGCCAAGTGCGAAACTCAGCAACGCGCATGTGCCCTGTCAGAGACACCCACGCCACTGCCCAATCCTTGCAGTTTTTTACTCAAATGTCGACTCAAACGGCTGAAAAACCTGAAATAGTCAACAACTGACCCAACCCGCAACCACAAGGACATTATTCCAAAATCAGAAAAATTTATACAAAAAAACCGCCCCCCAACCCTCTCCCAAACACCACGCGACCAGCCCACGCTTTGGGTCATACGGCATCGCCTTTCGCAGCTCTCTGCCGTCCGCCATGGCTATTCATAGACACTCGCCCACGACACCACGCGTACCGAAGGGTTGATCGCATCAAGGTTCAATGCCATGGTCTTGACATCCGTCTGTGAGGGCCGCAACAGATTGCTGCCATCCGATGCACCGCCAGAAGAAATGTTCGCAACCTCAGAGTTCGTCTGGGCAACCAGCTGAGGCGCAGTCATGCTTCCCATGCTGGATGCGATATCGCCCCGTATACAATACGCCTGCTGCGTAATCGCAACGCCATAGACCATCGTGCCAGGCGAGAGATCGTAAAATGACTTGCTGCCAAACGCCGTGTCTGCCGTATTCTCGTTTTGAACCCCCGAAGAAACCGTTTTCAGACGCTCTTTTGCCAGATCCTTAGTCACATTTAAACGCCAAATGGAGGCATAGCCACTCGTACAGGCAGAATTTGCCGAAGCCGCATTAAAGGTTGGGAAGTACGACTCAAAATTGTAGGTCACTGCTGCGCCCATCATCTTTTGTCGTCTGATGAGTTCACCTTTTGAAACCGGATCCGTCGTATAGAGTTCGAATGCCGCATCGCCAAAAGTGATATCCTTTTTGGGGTCTGCCACATCACTGTTAAAGAGGATCAGTTTTGGCTCATAGAGTGGTTCATTGGGCGCAACATTGAGCTGATACCCCTTATCATGGTGGTAGTAGTCTACAAACGAAGCCACGTACTGAACATCTGAATCGCCAATGCTCGTCGTGCTGCTCGAACCGGTGCCAAAGGTGATCTGAATATCTGGATTGGCGTTGCCGTTGAGCGGGCTTACGGCTGGCTTGTAGGTGATTTTGTCGTAGGTAAACTTATTGAGTATCTCCACCGAAGAGGGATCAAAGATAGGTGTTATCTTCGAGCCAACCCTATGCGGTACCCACTTGTTTGGATCTCTGTTCGAGAGATCAAGGCGGTGCAGTGCCCCATTTTCATCGCCAAAATACACGAGCCTTGCAATCGAATTAAACCCAGAGGGGTAGACACTTGGTGTTCCCGTAATGGCCGTATCATAGTGGATGACCCTGACAATCAGCTCATCCTTGGTCTTGGGCGCAAGGCGAAGGATATAAAGCGCCCGTCCCGTGAGATCGTCCTCCGAGCTTTTAAAAGACTCGCCTCCTGCCAAAATCACCACAGGCTCAATCTTATCCTTGATGACGATATTCGTAATCACCGGCTCCGGGTAACTCCAGCCCATTCGCGCAAGGTTTTCTCCAGATTTATCTTCGGCATCAACCGAAACCCGAATATCCGTGAAGACATCTGACAGAGAAGCCGTGGCTTCTGGCCGCCACATATGATCAATCTCCCACAGAATCTTTGGTTCTCTGGGATCGGTGATGTCGAGGGCATAGTATCCACGTCCACCCTCCCTAAAACCGCCGACCAAAACTGTGCGCCAGACACCGTCCGGAAACTTCACATCTGCCGCAACCGGGGAAGCATTGACATGGGTTTGCGTGCCAAACTCGATCAATTTATGCAGATTCGGCAAAACTGCTTTGGGCACGAAAGCCCATCGCTCATCCCCCTCCTCTATCGCAGTGGGGCCGGTATATTTCGGGTGAGGCTGATAATCCTTGTCGGCCTTATGTTGCCCCAGCACGAAACCATGCAGCATGGCATCGTTGGCCGCCACATACAGCATCGTATCGCGGGAAGCATGCGCCAAAGTAAAATCGACATACTCCCTGCTTCGATAGGCGCGCCTTGGCGGCTCAACCACAAGCGGTGTGGCATATTCAATTGTACCAAGCGGCAAAGAAGCCATAAACGGGCGGACGTCGCATGACTTTACGATGCCAAGCTCGCAATGGCCATGATGACAAACCCGGTCAGCCGAACAATCCGCATGCGAACGACACATCCCACCCAAAGGCCGGCACTTGCCACCCAGGCAAGTTGAACCCGTCAAACACTGGGCCTTATCCTTCTCATATTCTTCTCCATATTCTTCTTCATACGCTTCCTCAGACATATCCGAAGGCCTTGAGCAACTCCTCAAGTCCTGAACCGCTGACAGATTCAGGCATCGTCCGGCATCGCAGTAGCGGGGAATTTTATCCTCCAGGCCACAGTCGAAGTCGACGGCACACTCATAGGGGCTGAGCATGTAGTTTTGCACGACGGATGTGTAGTTGACAATCTTTTCCTTCATGAACGATTCACAGGTATCGACACGCGGGTTGCTTTCGAAAAAACTATATTCCTGATGCTTGCCATCGACATCGGCATAGCGCATCCGTCCGGCATTGGTATCCGAGATTGGCAGCAACTCTGCTCCAATGGCAAAGCTATCCTCCGAGTAGTCTCCGACATAGATGGCGCGATTCGATAAGCATGTTCCACTCAGAGCACATCCGGCGATCCGCTCTTTCAGGCGCGCTGTGATGTCCAGATACTGAGAAGCATCGTTTTCGAACCGTCCCTTCTCCGAATTGCACACGAACGTTTCGCGCTGCAAATCTGTGTGCCGGATATGCCCAAGGGTTATCTGATAGCCAGAGTACACATTGTACCAGCCGCCGTTAACGACCTTATGTTCATCGTTATAGTTGGCAATGGTACCAATGGCCGAGGTCGTGGTCATCTTGGACTTCGAAACGCGCCCCGAAAGCATATCTGACAACACGGTCACGAGTGCCTGGCGAAGCGCCGTGCTGTCTTCGGCATTAAAGAAACAAAAGCTTTTTTGTGCCGTGGTTTCTTTGTTGACAAAGGTATCGTAATCGGCCTGAGAATCGGGATCGATGATCTCACCAAATGTGCCTTTGCTTCGGCAGGTCCCCCCTTTCCATGCCATCTTATTCATCGTACTGCCAACGCCGGATTTGCCACTCAGGTTGCTGAATGCATAACCTACCACATAAACCTTTACGCCTGTCTTATAGAGGTGATAGGCATCATGCCACACATTGTAAGCATGCCCGCGCTGACTCGTATCGGTTCCAGTATAACCCTCGCCGCAGCAGGGCTCGCCGTCTGTTACGAAAATGATGGCCTTAGGACGGCAGGCAAAGCTACTGTCTGGTTTGAAGTCGTTGATATTTCTGACGTACTGTTCGATAAGGCCACGATCGGGTGGCACCCCCTTATACGGATCGCCAAACATGTAATACATATCGGCCAAAACCGGGCCAATCGGCGTGCTTGAGGTCGGATAATACGAACGCACGCCATCAATGACAGCCAGATTGCTTTGGTAAATGTCGTCCTGCTCATCGCTCACAATGGGATACAGCAAGGGTGCCGGGGCCTGCGGGTGCGCACTCCACATTCCGAGCGGAGCACTCCTGGTATTGTTATTCCGTGTCTTATAGTCATCGTTGATCACGACACCCTGAACTTCCTCACCTTCATCAAAGGGACGATATTGCTCATTGCCATATATCAAGGATAGCCTGGGATTAGGTAAGGATGGGCTCGTAAGGCCAGTAAAAGACATTGAGGGGTAGGCCATGCCGGCAAAACCAAATTTGACAGAGTATTGATAGGCCTGCAAAACGCCGTCGTCGTGGTAGGCATTGCCATAAGTCGCAGGGTCATCAGGATTATATAGCGTTTGATCAAGATTGTGAATCCTGTACGTCGTCCCCGTCACTGGAACCGTCTCACAGGGCTTGCCATCCACCGCTTGGGTTCCCACACAAAATAGTTTTGAGATATAGCGGCACGACTCCGAATCACATTCACGGAACCGCCGCGAAAACCGAACCCCGGAGAGGGTTCTTAAGGGTTGAGCTTCCACACGCCTGGGATTGCCCGCGATCTCGGAAATTGCCTTTGTCAACCGCGTATCTGCATTCACAAGCAAGCCTGTCACAGGATTGATGGAACGGGAAACGACTGTGTCCATACTGGTGGATGTATCAAACACCACCATGATGAGCGGCGCAAGCCCCTTGTCGACTTCTGCCCCTTCCTGCGCATGAGCATGGGCAGAAATGCCGCAAACGCTAAGAAATGTTAACACCGGCAGCCAAGTGCGATTATTCTTTGCATTCATGATTTGTTACCGCGTTAGTCTGAACTTTAAAAAAATAGACGACAGCCAAGTGCGAAAACCAGCAGCATGTGCATGGCCTTGCCAGAAGCATTTTACCCCTACTATCCAACTTTCGCAGATTCCTACGCAAATGTCGATTCGAATCGTTTAAAAAATAAAACAATCGTTCTAAAAAACTGCCTGGAAACAGACTGAGGGTGAATTCGTCCTGAGTGGAGCGTTGCGGGCACGGCCGTCGAGTTCTAAAAATCACCCGTCATCTCAAGCGAGAAATCGTTCCAAAAGACGAGAACTTTAGCCAAAAACGAATCATTTCGCCCTCTACCCAAAAGCAATGCGCAGCATTGCAGGGGGTGTGGGGGAACAAGTTCCCCCACAAAAAACCAAAGCAGCGGGGCGTTGCGGGGCCGGCGATTGAGGCCCCGCTTTGGGGGTAGACGCG
>Ga0209737_10001056_pt1 | contig 20648 bp, 15 predicted proteins | sample TergutCu122P3_FD_187284 | JGI IMG/M metagenome (GOLD analysis project Ga0209737, IMG submission 187284) | Cubitermes ugandensis P3 segment gut microbial communities from Kakamega Forest, Kenya - Cu122 P3 (SPAdes) (version 2) | ecosystem: Host-associated > Arthropoda: Insects > Digestive system...
ACGAAGATGCCCATGTGGGCGACTGCGAGGCGAGCGCGATACGCGGCTACCCCCTCTGCGGGGCCTCAGTCGCCGGCCCCGCAACGCCCCGCTCATTATTCAAACTTCCACCCTTCGCCATCTTGGGTGACTTTGCCGATGACTTTTTCAAACGGGAAATGCATGCCGGCAATGGGCAGGTCATTTTGTGCGGCAAAATCGAAGATGCGTTTGCGGGCCTGTATGGCTTGTGGGGGATCCATGTCGAAAGAGGCACATTCATCGGGCAGGGCGAATTGCAGGGAGGCAGCGTGAATGAGGTCGCCGATGATGAGCAGACTTTGGTTGTCTGCCGTGATTTGGTACACCGTGTGACCGGGTGTGTGGCCGGAAGCATCCATGGCGGTGACGGCTTCGATGGGGCTATCGCCAAAGGCAAAGGTTTGGAGGTTATCTCCATAAGCCGCGACGACGGATTTGACTTTGGCGGCGCCGGCATTGGTTGAATCCTTTTCGGCAAGTGCCAGCCACGAGTCGAGTTCTGGTTTTGCGACAAAGACCGTTGCGTTGGGGAAGGTGCGTGCGTCATCCTGCAACAATCCGCCGATGTGGTCGCCATGCATGTGGGTGATGAGGACGGTAGTGACATCTTCGGTCTTGATGCCCAGGTTGTCGAGCGCTTCGAACAGCTTTGCGCCGACGCCCGTGTCAAAGAGTGTAACATAGTCACCTGTTCGCAGCAGGAAGACATTGGTGCCAGCTTCGGTGCTGCCATCGGTAAAGTATTTTGCCCTCTCCTCATCGGAAGCTGGGCCGCTGAAAAGGGATATCGACATCTGGCCAGGCCTGTCCTGGATGGCGGTGACCACCAGGTCGCCTGCCTGCCAGATGTCGCGGATGATCGCATCATTAGCATTCGCGGTAGTTTCAGTTTCCTGCTTTGGCTTTTCCTCAACGGCGATTTGGGTTGTTTCCTGTGTATCTGTTTTTTGTGCTGACTTGCAGGCGACCACAGAGGTCGTCAGGGCAGTGGCCAGGCTCACAACGATAAGCGTGCGCATCACTGAGTTCATTGTTGCTTCTCCGCAGTTTTATGGGTGAGGTACCTTTGTACCATTTTCAGGCCAGGTGTCACAGCAATGCATGACAGCATAGAAGGGAGGCACAAGGGCCTGTCCCTACGTACGACATTGGCGATATTATTGGCAATGACAATTCTGTAGGGGCACCCCCCCACGGTCGTCGAGTTCTAAAAATCACCCGTCATCTCAAGCGAGAAATCGTTCCAAAAGACGAGAATTTTAGCCAAAAACGAATCATTTCGCCCTCTACCCACAAGCAATGCGCAAACCCCTCCGTCGACTTCGTCGCCACCTCCCCTGAAAGGGGAGGGCAAGTTATCATAGCAAGTGCAACAGGGTAGGAAATGCAATAGACTACACAGCAACCAAGGCGTAAACCGATGTTACCAAGACCAATAACGCTGGAGGTAGCCGTGCAGTCATACACACATTTTAACCAATCTGAGAGGGAGAGTCTATCAGAGAAACTCAAAGAGGGTAAACGCTTTAGGCAAATTGCCAGAGAGATGAACAGAGATGTTTCGAGCATAAGTCGAGAGTATCGTCGGAATTGTAACAAAGATGGTACATATCACCCATGGCGTGCAACAGTGCTTTATATGTGGCGACGAAAGCGTAGTGTGCGCAAGATTCGAGTAGCAAACGAACAGATCAAGGCATTTGTAGTAGCTGGCCTGAAAAAGTTCTGGTCACCTGAGATTATCAGTGCACGATGGAAGATAGAGCATCCTGGCACTCCCTTAGCATTCAGTACGCTCTATCGGAGTATTAAGCGTAAGCTATTGCCAGGGATTTGCCCCAAAGCGCATTTGAGACGTCGCGGTAAGCGAAAGAATAGCCGTGGTGGCAGCATTGTGCCTGTGCACACCATTCATGACCGGCCAGCTGAGGCGAATGAACGCCAGCGGCTCGGAGATTTGGAGGGAGACACGGTCTATGGTGCTGTTGGCAAAGGCTGCTTGCTTACACTGGTTGATCGAACTTCACGGTTTTTCCGTGCTGCCAAAGCAGACTCAAGGGATAGCGCGGTGATTGAAGCCGCTTTTGAACACGCACTAAATGGTTATAGTCCTGAGAGCATCACGTTGGATCGTGGCTCTGAATTTGCCGCTTTTTTGCGCATAGAACAAAAGCATAACACCACCATTTACTTCGCTGACCCTCATTCACCCTGGCAGCGTGGTTCGAACGAAAACATCAATGGCCTGATTCGCTTTTTCTTTCCGAAGGGGACTGACTTTCACGCTGTTACCAACGAAAAGCTTGATGACGTCGTATCCCTCATAAACAATCGTCCTCGTAAATGTCTCGGTTGGCTTTCGCCTATTGAGTTCCTCAATGCAAAGTGTTGCACTTGATTTGACAATCTGCCGAGGCATGCAGGGGGTGTGGGGACACCCCCTGTCGGCAAAATCTCCCTCTTCGAGGGAGGTGCCGACATCCCCCTCGAAGAGGGGGACAGAGTTCCCCCACAAAAATAGAACTCGACTGCGTTGGGTTGCCCCCTGTTGTACTCTATAAACGTCCTAAGGCTTTCAGGCAGTCCTTGCCGATTGCCATGCGTTTTGGGGCATCGTTGGCGCCGGGCATGTCGATGTTCAGGGCAAAGGTGTACACTGTGCCAGACGTTTCGACCCAGCCCACCCACCAGCCCAGGGGATGAGGGTAGAACGTTGCAGTGCCAGTTTTGCCATAAAGTGCCCAGCCGTCTCCCTGCTCAAGCAGCACGATCTCCCGTGTGGCGGCTTGGGCTGCCTCATCAAGGGGCAGTTTATTCTGAGCCAGACGGGCCAGGAACAACGCTTGTTCCACGGCGCTGATTTGCAGGGGCCCGTGCAGCCAGAACATATCGACGACATCGCCGGCCTTTTCGTTTCCGTAGTGCAACAGGGCGAGATAGAAACGCATTTTTTCCAGACCCGTACGACGGGCAAGTTCTTGATAAATGGGCACATTGGACATGGGGATGGCTTCGCGCAGGCTCATGTCTTGCTCCCAGTTCTTGAAAGACTGAGGTTCGCCGCCATAGGGCAAAATCATGTCAACGTCCGTGACCGAACCGGCAGCCAGCCCAATGAGCGTGTTGGGAATCTTAAAGGTCGAAGCAGGTATGAAGCGTGTTTCTGCCCGCGGCCTGTTATATCCAACAAAGGTGCCTGCGGAGACATCGTATAGGACAAATGTCCCCGTGGCCTGAGCAGAAGCAAAAACGGCTTCGCACTCTGGACTGTCTCGCCAGCTGGAAGCACTGGCTGGGGGGGGCGTTTCTGCCAGAGCGGAAGCCATGCATAGCGATAAAAAAAGAAAAAATGTGAAGAGAAAACGTATCATAGGGTGATCCTTTGGCGATGGACAGGCCAGTTACGCTCACAATCTGCCAACACTGCTGCTTTGATGCGAGAAAAATGGAGAGTTGGCTGTCTACGCTCTATGTTTTAGTCTCTCAATGACTTTTAGTGTACCAGTAAGCTCTGTTATCTCATTTGTGAGCATTTTTTCAAAGAATGATCCTTTCGTTATTGTGTGTGACAATAAGGGTACCGCAACTGTTGGCGTGTTGAAATTGTTAATTTTAAATAAAAGTTCCATGCCATGTATTTTCGTTTCTTTTGATATTGTTCCCGAAGTATTGGTTTGGCTGATAATTCGCTTGTTTCTCCTTGCGTATGCAGTAGAGTTTCCTCTATATCTGGCGATCTCCCTCTCGTCAATCGTGACATTAAAACCATTGACATCTTTAATGCTGAATACAAATTTACTTCCTCTGAGAACAAAGCCGATATATCCAGCCTCGTTGATAGCGATGGGTGTTTTAATTGTATTTCCAAATATTTTTGCCCCCTTAAGCCTGTCGTCGGAAGCGCAAAGTGTTCTGACGGGAGACAATTTTAGTTTTTGGAAGCATTTGTTGAGGAAACAAAGCAGGCAAATGACCAAATATATCAGAACTATTGTTATTAAAACTTTCATGACATTAACCACCTTATTTCGAATTATAGCTTATTGCTATTGAACATTTTAATGAGAGCGTAATCTTTATCGAAATCGTCGAGGGTAAGCGTGTGTTCAGGATTGCAATTTTTATTTGGCTTATATGAAACAAGGGGTGGTGAACTGTTGCGTCTGCGTTCAAAGCAGCCTGATCTTTTTACGACAACGAATATCGCATTCTGTTCTATTTCTTCTTTGTCTATAGAAATGCCGCATGAAAATGAAACTGTTTCAGAATAAGAGAAATCATTTTTAGTGTCTGGGTTATTTCCTGAATATGTATTAAAATTTTTCCATTTTGAGAACATATATCCCATTGTGCCTAAATAAGATAAATGTCCATTGGAAAATTTATACACGAATATTGGTGGAAGTTTTGGGTTTTTGGATTTCGAAGAAACGGATACTTTTGCTGTGACAAAAATGTCTCCTCGCTCTAAAAGCTTTTCTCTGTTACCTGACCCATAATCGTCAAAAATCCATTTTTCACCCGTACTTACAGAGTTAAACTTTATCGTCACCTCATCGGAAGTAACAGAAGTGTTTTGCTTTAAAGCTTTAAATGCCAAACGCACGCGCTTTGCTTCTGCCTCTATTTTTTCTTTTTCTCGTTTTGCTTCTGTTTCTATTTTTTCTTTTTCCTGTTTTTCGATGTCATCAATCAGGCTGTGTGCGATCTTTGCTTCATCACTGTCGCCAAAGAGTTCAATTAAAGGAATCAATTCTTTTTTGGCTTCTGCAAAGTCATTATTTGCCAGATACTGTTTTCCTTTTGCCAGCCTGATGTCAGGTGTAATGCGCATGTTTAGTTCGTGGACACTGATCCTGCAGTTGGTCAATTCCGTTTGGCAATCGCTCATCTCCGAGTGTATTTTTTCAAACTGGATACTATTTGGCTCTTCATTTGTAATTTTGTCTTGCAGTGAAGTTTGCAAATTTTGAGCAATAAGCCTGCAATCGGCCAGTTTTGCGTTGCAATCAGCCAGCTCTGTTTCTGCCGCCAGCTTTGCACGAGCTATTTCTGCTTCTGCCGCCATTTCTGCTCTAAATTTAGCATGATTTTGTTCCGTGTTATGGGTGATTAAACCAATCACAAATATGAACCCCCACAGCAGAAAAACTTTTAATCTGGTGGGTTTTTTGCTCCATGGAAGGATAAATGAGGGGAAGGCCAACCCAACAAACAGCGCAAATAAAGTAAGAAAGAAAAACTGCCCTGCGAATCCTTCAAACACATCGTTCTCCTCAAAACAAAGGGTTGCCGCAAACAACGACAACGCACAATATTTTATCACGATTGAGGCATTGGCTTCAAGAGTTTTTACGGGTGGTCATTTGCAACGGACGGGCGCCGGGACAGACGGTCGACCGGGACGGTCGCCCCTACATTGGACGTTTTTGGACATATAAATAATTTTTTTGCCATTGTGCAGGGTTGTTTTGTATGTATCCGCAATGCGGTTGTATTCGTCTTCGTTGCGGATGATGTGGTCATGAAACGATTTTTGCCATGGTGAAAATCCAATTTGTCTGGTGACGTATGCCTTCATGTTGCGAATGATGATTTGCAGGGGCGACCGTTCCCGGTCATCTGTTTTTGGCGAACGGTTATCTGCTTTGGACGCAAAAACCACAATCATATGAATGTGATTTGGCATAATGACATAATGGTCAATAGAAATACCGTCGCGGTTATTGTTGTGAAAAATTGCAGCATCCACGATTTTGCCCAATTCGGTTAATTGGACACACGGGCATTCGGAAATATTTGTCCTGACAACAGGGATTTTTCCGAATAATTCTGCACGATTTTTGGTGCATATTGTCACGAAATACGCGCGGTCTTGAGAATAATCATACCCATGCAATCGCAATGGTTTGCGTTTTGGCAATTCCATCATCGGTCGATGTTATCCTTGGCGACAGATACGAGCGACAAAATGCGTCAGAAACGGGCGGCAGAATGCCGGTCCCATATCAAATGATGCCAAGTCAGGTCGTCATGTGACGAAAATAGTAGGGGCGACCGTCCCGGTCGCCCGTTCGTCGTGGATGGATAACCGTTTTTGACCGTTGGTCGCCCGTTCGTCGTGGATGGATAACCGTTTTTGACCGTTGGTCGCCCGTTCGTTGCAAGCGGATAATCGTTTTCGTCGAAATGGTCGCCCGTTTTTAACCGTCCCGGTTGCCCATTTGTGATCACTCCAGATGTTTTGTCAGGGAGGCCAGTGCCTGGGGGGTGTCGAAGAGGAACATGAAAGCCTGGGTTTGAGCGAAAAGGCGCATCCAGGCGGTGAGGTGGTCGGAGGCGTGGTCTGGATCCTGAATGGCGGCGAGGTAGCCGAGGGCGAGGGCGAAGGTGCCGGTGGCGACTGAGGGGAAGCGGGAGGTTTCGCGCAGGAAAACGGCCATGAAGAGCGCATAGCGCGTGTAGCGCCAGAACTTTGGATCTGGCGCGAGGTCGCCTGGGTTTTGGAGAGGTTTTTGAAGTTGAGCGAGGAGGCGCTGGCAGTGTTCGGCGTGGGATTGGATGCCGAGTTTTTGGACATCTGGGGTGAGTCGCTGTGCCAGGCGTCGAAAGGCTGCTTCGCAGTCGCGCAGAAAGGCCTTGGGGAGGGTTTCGGGGGGCTTATCCTGTGCGCGCACGAGTTGGGCCAGGAGTTGTGGGTAGCTCATGTTGCTCTGGAGCCAGGCGAGTATTTGGCATTCCTGAAGCTTTGCCTGGAGGGTGTCCTGGGGATCGGCGTTTCGCAGAACCGGGCGAAAATCTGCGTGGCTGACCAGGTCGTCGAAGAAATCGCCGGGCGTCAGTTTGGCCTGGTCGTCGCTGGGGTCGAGTATGCAGACGTTGGCATTGGCATAGCAATAGGGCTTTAGCCCCAGGCGGATTTCGGACTCGGTACGGATGGCGATGTGGGGGAAGCGGCGGCAGGCGGCCGGTTTTTGCATTGCGCCGAACTGTGCGTGAATGGTGCAGCGCTGTGTGTCGTCGAGGAAAAGGCAGCGGCTTTGCGGAAAATGGAGAAAATGGAGGCAGGTGCCGTCCGGTTTCATGCCCTTCAGGATGGGGTTGATATTTGGGGCAACCTTTCCATCCTGGTGCAGAACTTTGTGGGCGTCTATGACGCGCTGGTACTCTTTGTCCGAGAGCGGGCCAACGAGTTGTGCCTGGCAGGAGCAGCCGCAGTTTTGACAGGCATGGTCGAGAGGATAGGGGAGGCTGAGCCGGGGAAATTTCGTCTCCATGGCAAGGATGCCGATTTCGCAGAGATCGCCCAAATCGGCGCGAATTGCACTCGGTTGGCCAAAGGCCTGCCACCTCAGTGCCAGCGCCGTGACGATATCGTCGAGGGAGGCACCCGGGGTTTTGACGACGGTATCGACGATGGCAGCCAGCCGCGGTGCGAGGGTGATGGTCTTGAAGTTGACCGTTATAATGTCCAGGCTGTTAGCCAGCTGCGGCGGGAGGGTGATGGGCGCACTGGCTTTGCTCACGGTGATGCTGTCGTCTGGGGAGGCATACAGGCTGATATCGCGTTCGGCGTAGAAATATTCGATCCTTGTCATACGTTAACCTTAATGTGTAGCAGGGGCTCGGAGCTCGGCCAGTTTTTTTGTTTTTGTGGGGGAACGCGTTCTCCCATGCCCCCTGCGATACTTCGTATTGCTTGTGGGTAGAGGACAAAGTGTGGGGCGTTGCGGGGCGGCGTTTGAGCCCCGCAGAGGGGGTAGCGGCGTATCGGCTGTCGGACAGCCGATAGCCGCGCAGGGGGAGACTTCCCCCGCCAAAAATAACACAGTCGAAAAAAAACGCATGGGATTCTTCGCTGGGTGACCGAGAAACAGGATTGTGAATGCTGGTGAACTGCGGTAAAAAGTAAAGTTGTTTTTTGTCGGGGATGGGCATGAGTGAAAACCAAATCGTTCGCAGTCGGAGAATCAGCAGGGGGTTTTCTCGTGCTGCTCGTGGTGTTGGCGTGGCGTGGCGCGTGGCGCGCGGCGTTTTTCCGCTGACGTGGCTTAGCCTGGTGATTTTGGCGGGGCTATATTACACGTGGTATTGGGAAGTGACCGAGCATGCGAATCAGATATTGTATGCGGTGGTGCTTCTGATGCTGGGTGTGGTGGGGCTGATGTTGGGGATGGTGCTGGTGGGGACGGCGTTGGTGGGGTTGGTGACGTGGCGCGCGAATCGCCGTACGATGCCGGAGGGTGTTCTGGAGGTGGGGCTTGGGTTTGAGAGCGGATGGCGGGTGTATCGTCCGTTTTATTTGCCTTTTGTGTCGGCTGTGGTGACGCTTGGGGATGGGACGCCTTTTTTGCAGCGTTTTGTGTATCGTGGGCAGTGGGGGCGGGAGACGTTGGTGCCGACAAGCCGGGGGCGCTATGCGCAGGTGGTTCGGTGGGTGGAGGTGTCGGATATTTTTGGCCTGTCATCCATACGGTTTCGGTTTCGGGAGCCGGTGGTTTATGAGATTAAACCTGCGTCGAGCGGGGTGAGCGGTTTGGCGTTTCAGGCGCGGGCGACGGGTGAGGGTTATTCGCACCCGGAGGGTGAGGCGAAGGGGGAGCTGGTCGAGATGCGGCGGTATCAGGCGGGGGATCCGCTCCGGCTGGTGCTCTGGAAGGTTTTTGCGCGCAGCCGCAAGCTGTTGGTGCGAGCGCCGGAGCCGGCGATCGTGGAACAGAACGACATGTTTGTGTACTTTGTGTCGGGCGAGCAGGATGAGTCGTCGGCCTCGACGGCGCGGGCGTTTTTGTCGACGTTTGGCGAGGATGAGGGGGAGATGCTCTTTTCGGCGGACGGGAGCGGGCGCGTGGTGAAGGATGGTCGTGAGGGGTTGAGTGACGTCATCGATTCGGTGCATTTTCGTTCGCGTCATGGGGCGGATTTGTTGACGGTGGCGCCATTGATAGATGCGTCGGTGCTCAGGAATTGCTTTATGATGGTGCCATCGCGTTTGGGGCCATGGTTTGAGGGAGTGCGTGCATTTTGTGGGCGGTATGGGGTGCGTCCCATTTTTGTGGTGTCGGTGTCCGGTGATGTGCATCGGGATAAGGTCGTGCGCAAATCCGTTTGGCGCCGGCTGTTTATCAGAGAGGCAGTGGTGGAGGGGCAAGCGTCGGCGCATCTGGCGCTTTGTGAGGCACTCGGGAAGTTGGGGGAGGTGCGCGTGGTCGATGTTTCGACTGGGGCCATGATGCCGTATTCGGCGCCGGCACAGGGGAGGGCAGCATGAATCGAAGCGCGATGGTGCCGGAACCGGCTTGGGTTCAGTCTATTAAGATCATATTGCTGGCGATTGGCGCCTGTGGGTATACGATTGACCTGGCGGATAATGCCACGCGTCTCGTCATGTTTGTGGCCATTGTTCTGGCAGGCGTCATGGCGAGCTGGTTTGTCCGGCGCGGCGTTCGCCTGGTTTGGACGATAGTGTTGGCATTGGGGGCATTGGGCGCCGGTCTGCTTGGAACGTGGATGATATTGGAGGGCATGCGCGGGGGAGAGGTGGCTTCGATAGTCTGGACGTCGCGCTTCGTGTATTACGGGGTCGGGTGTTATGCGCTGGCACTTCTGACGCGGTCTTTGGCGCTTCGCTATGGCACGGCGCGCATTCTCGAGTTTTTGATTGTGGTTGGGTCAGTCGTGTTCGTGTTTTTTGCGCACCGCGATCTGAACCTTCACAATCCGCGTGCTTTTGCCGACTGGGCCTATGGGCGTGGCTATGATCCGGTCAATCTTTACCGCGGGATGGGGGTTGGCGTCGTCTTCCTGTCGATGGTGTTTTTGCTGGGGCGCGTGACGGTTCGCCGAACGGTGTATTCGTTTGTGTTGCTGGCGATTTTGGCGCTTCTGGCTGTCACTTTTGGTGAGGGGGGGCGTATTCCGATGGATCAGGTCGATCCGTTCGGTTTGAAGAAAGACGATGGGGAGGACGGGAAGGGGGACAAAGACAAGGATCAGGATAAGGCCGATGGAGACAAGGGGGATGATGACAAGGATCAAAATAAGGATAAGGATGACGAGTCTGGTCGTGGGGATAAGGATGACAAGGATGGTTCGTCGGGAAATAAGGACGGCGACGATAAGGACGGCGATAAGGGCAAGGATGGCGATAATAAAGACAGCGATGGCGAGGGGAGGAGTGGCACTGGGAGAGATGGTCCCACCGCAAATGACAAGCCGACGCCTGTGGCGATTGCCGTGCTGTTTGATGAGTATTCCCCGGGCGACGGTATTTTTCATTTCCGCCAGAATGTCTTAAGCCGATACAATGGCAACAATCTCGTGGCGAGCAGCATGGATGACGACGTGATCTCGCGCTTTCCAATTCACTCGGCGCTTGTGGCGCGTCCTGTGCAGTCGCCTGATTTGCACGTTTCGATTTCCACGTCGATGTTTCTGCTTCAGGATCATCAGCATCCACCGCAGCTGGCCATGGGACAGAAGGTTTTTCCCATCGACAACCCCGATCCTAAGCTTTTCGTTTCGTCCTATGGCGTGGAAAGTCTTGGGTTCACCATCGACGTGACGCGGCTTATTGGCCGGCGCAGCATTCCCGCGGACTGGGACGACGCCAGACGTGCCCATTATCTCGCGATTCCCGACGACCCCCGTTATCTCGCCCTTTCCAATATTATCGTCCGGCAAATCGATCCTCGCTTTTACGGCGATGACATCGTCAAGGCCCTTACGATCAAAACGTGGCTTGAGAAGGAGGGTTATTACACGCTTAAGATAAGGCACGTTGATCCGAAAGATCCGACGGCTTCTTTCCTGTTTGGTTCGCTTCGCGGGTACTGTGTGCACTTTGCGCATGCGGCAGTTTACCTTTTGCGTTCTCAGGGGATTGCGGCGCGCGTGGCGCTTGGCTATGCCGTCGATAACCGGCTTCGGGGGACAAACTCGGCGGTTCTGATCCTCGGCAACATGGCGCATGCTTGGCCGGAGATCTTTGTGGATGGCGTAGGGTGGGTCACGCTTGAGATTTTCCCGGAAAATGGCGATGAGCCGCCGCCGCCGTTTGTGGATCAGGATTTGGAATCGCTGTTTGGTGAACTTGCGCGCGATGACAAGTCTGGAGGCAAGTCGGCCAAGCCGATTGAGACATCTCGGACGGTGCCCTGGGCGTTGATCTGGAAGACGTTGGTTGGTTTGGTGGCGGCTGGTCTGGCAGTGCTCTATATGCGCAAGATCGTCATTGTGGTGCAGGCAGTGCGCTGCAGACGTCTGGCGGTGATTCATCGGGCGCTTCGAGGGGTCATCTTTGTGTGGGCGATGTATGGACGGCGTCCAGATGGGATGACACTGGAGCAGTTTGCAGTGCATGTGGCGGGAACAGACAGTGCCACGGCACGTGTTGTCGATAAGGTGTTGTGTGCCAAGCTGGGCGGAAACCTTTCTGAAGAGGAGGCGCGCGCAATTGGACAGGTTGCAGGCGCGGCCATTTCGGAGGCCGCCCGAAGGACGCCGCTATGGCGGCGAGTGGTTGGGTGGCTCAATCCCTGGGTGATGTGATGGCCGGGGGCACGGGGAAGCGGTGGGACAAAGAGCATTTGGGTGAAGGATTCGGCGATTTGCATACGCCATTGTCATGAATACACGGAGACTGGAAAATGGAAAACTCGGCACAGGCCAAAGCAAAACAGACGATAGATCTTCTCAGGGCGCGCATGCAATACGACGTGATGGGTCGAAACGACGTCATCGAACTCGTGTTGGTTGCCCTTTTGGGGGATGGTCACGTGTTGCTTGAGGATTTCCCGGGCAGCGGCAAGACGACCCTGGCGAAGGCACTTGGAGGCAGCATTGATGTGAAGGGGACGCACGACGACATGCATGCTTTTCGCCGGATGCAGTTCACGCCGGATCTTTTGCCGAGCGATATTACGGGTGTCATGGTGTTTGACACGGACTCAAACCGATTCCATTTCAGGCGCGGGCCCATTTTTACGCATGTGGCGCTGGTCGATGAGATTAACCGCACTTCTCCAAAGGTTCAGTCGGCTTTGCTCGAAGCCATGGGCGAGAAGCAGGTGACCATCGACAACGAGACCTATGGCCTGTCGTCGTTGTTTTTTGTCATCGCGACGCAGAATCCCCTTGATGCCGTTGGCACCTATCCTCTGCCCATCGCACAGCTTGACCGGTTTATGTTTAAGATCCGCATGACACATATCTCGCGCGAAGATGAGCTGTCGGTTATCAAGAGCTGGGGCAAGCCGCGCGAACGGTGCCAGATGCCAATGGTCAGCGTTTCGGACATCGTCCAGGCGCGCGACTGGATCCGCGCGCAAGTGGCGGTAGATGATGCCATCATGGATTGTCTTGTCGATGTGATACGCCATATCCGAGGGGATGGGCGCTGTATTCAGGGGGCGTCGACGCGGTCGCTGGTTCAGGCGGTTCCGGCGTTGCAAAGTTATGCTTTTATGCAGGGGCGGATGTATGTGACATCGCAGGACGTCGCCGATCTGGCGCTGCCCCTCTTTGTGCATCGTCTTCAGCTTGCACCGGGCAGCGGCAAGGCGGACGACCTTGTCAAAGAGGCGGTGCAGGGGCCCATCCGCGAGCTGTCCAAGCGCATGATGAGAGGCTAAGCCATGAAACGATTGGCACTGACAATGGCGATTGCCGTTTCGTTCTCATGCACGGGAACGGCGTTTGGTCAGGGCAGGCCATCCGATGCGGAGGGGGAATCCTATGGTCTTGGCATGACTGGCCGTCCTCCCGGTCGTTCTGAGGATTCAGTGCAGGCAGGGCCGATTAATGTTGGCGGTGTGCAGATGACTGCGGCTGAGCAGAGTGCGTTTTCGCTGGTCAACAGCGGCAAATACATCCGGGCTCGAAAAGAGGCTGAAGACCTGCTCAAGGAGAATCCTGATTCCTTCATCGGGAAATATGTTTTGGCGCGGGTATTTCATTTTGGCGAGGGGAACCTGCTGCGAGCCATGCAGCTTTATCGCGAAGCACTGACGCGTTTCGAAGCCGAATATTGCCAGGGGAGCGAGATCCCTGCCACTTCGACACTCCAAAACTGGCACCAGCTGGTGCTGACGGATATCGCGCGTCTCTATGGGGAGCTCGACCATCGAGAGGCGCAGCTGGCAGCTTATGATCGCGTCGATGCCCTCTATAAAACCCCGCGAAGCATTCGCTCGACGTGGGCGCTGATAAAGCTCGGCCGCTTTGAGGAGGCGGATGAAATTATTCAGGCCACGATTAAGGGCGAAGACAGTTTTAGCCGGGATGAAGGCTATAACAACGCCATCGCCCTGGCCGATGCGATGTACAGTCATACTCGCGCCTATCAGGCAGGCCTGGAGGCCATCAACTATACAGGCACGAGATCCTGCGTCATCCTCAGCAACCATGCCCGTTCCGAGAGGCAATTCCTTGAGTTTGATTCGGCGCTGGAAAACATCATGAAGGCCAGTCATGCCAACAATGACTGCCCTGTGCCGCCGCTCCTGTCGGCAGTGCCGATCTATCTCACCATGGGCGGTTACCAGCAGGCAATATCGACCATGCTCAAGGTGCGAAGGATGCCCATTGAAAAGCGAATGGTCGTGCAGCTTGAGATGCAGCTGCGCACGGCGCTGGCAAATCTTTTCCACATCATGGGTTTTTCGGATAAAGCCCACAGTCTCATGCGAACTGTTCTGGATGCGCCCGATCGTCTGGGGTTCGATTCTTTGCACCAGGATCAGGTTCGCCTTGCCAATCTCATCACCTTTCATGCCATCATGTCGGATTATCTCCGACAGATTGACGATGAGATAGCTTTTCACAAAGCGTATTCTCCAAGGTGGTTCTTTAGCAAAGCGCAGCGCGAGGCCATGTTTGAGCGCTACAAGCTGCGGGAATCTCTCCTGCGTGCGCGCTGGTCCAATGACCAGCAGGCCTACCGGCTTGTGCTCGATCCTAAGAACCTCATGGCCCTTTTGGTGCCATTCTATGTGATGGATCCGCCCATGTTCTATGCGGTGGCCGACACGCTGGGTGCTCGTACGGCGGGTGCCATGATCGCTTTCGAACGTGCGCGGCTTCAGCCGGAAGAGCTTGCACATGTCAACAGCGTACTCTTCCTCTTAGAGGCTTATGTTGCCTGGCGCCAGAATCGCCTCCAGGATGCATTAAGCGCAGCGAATGCAGCCATCGACGGGCTTGATGACAAGATCGTATTGCTCAGGCGGCAGGCGCAGCTCATTCGGGGGGCGGTACAATATGCGCTCGGCCAGGCAGAAGCTGCCTATGCCGATTATTACCTGGTCATGGAAGATTACCCGGCAGCCTTCAGGCACTTTGCTGTTCCCCTGCCCATTGTGCTGGAAGATGCCAGCAGTGCCTCACCCAATGCCCAAAAGCTCTTCGATATGCTGATCGCAGCCCCAGGCTTTATCAGCACGAACAACGCGCCATTTGTCGTCAGTGTTTCGGACAGCCAACGCTGGCCGCAGATTTGCCTCATGCAGGCACGAGGCAGGCGTATTACCTGCTCTTCTCTCGATATTAAGGACTATAGCGGCGACGAAGATGTCACGCCGACATGGCCAGAAATCGTGCAGAATTTTGCCCGTGCGGTCTTCTCCCCGCGAGTTGACCTCTCCCGGGCCGATATCCATTCTCTCGATGGTTCAACATTGCGAGTGAGCGCCACGCAAGCCCTTGAGGAGCTCATCAAAGTCGTGCCCCAGTCTCGCTAGTTTCCCACTGAGGTCAAAGCCATGCGTTTTCCAGCCCATCGCCTGTTCATCGTTGCCATCCTGACGGGAAGCCTTTCTCAGGCCAATGCCCAAACACCCTATTCAGAGCAGACATCGCAGACTTTTGATCCCAAAACGGTGTCAGCGCCTCCCATGGACGAGCATGCCCTCGTCTATACGCCCCCCAGGCCCCAGGGAGCCCGGGCCATCACCTCCAAATCGCAGTGTGCCGAAGCAAAGGGGGAGTGGGGCTCAAGCGGTCTCAGCCAACTTGATGCCGTCGGAACAAACCAGAAGCTCTCTGCCATGGGATGCCGAATCGAGGACAAAAGAGAAGGACTCTGGACGATTGTGTCTGCCGCCAAAGTTAAAGCACTCACGGCCCACGACACGATCTCCGGCGAAGATGCCCTGGGGCGGCTCTGGTTTGTCCAGGATCAGGAACAGGGATGGGCCGCCCTGTATCATGGGCCAAAGCTCAGCACCAAGATGCTTGCGCACTTCAAAGATGGCAAACGCCATGGCGCTTCCCTGACCTGGTCGATCGATGGCGTCCTCCTGAAAGCCGAAAACTATTCGATGGATGTGCTGGATGGCCGGTTCGAAGAATACGCTGCAAACTGTTTGCCAGGTATCCTTGGCCAATATGTTCAGGGCAAGCGAACAGGCATCTGGGAATTTTATGCCGGGTCAGGCCTGATGGGGTACAAGATCGACTATGGACGAACCACAGTGCCCGAAGGCTGGGCGCTTGACAGTGCCCTGTCTGTTGTCTGGTCGGAAGAGTTCGACATCATAAAAGGAAGCAAGATTGCCGAGGGTTACAGGCTTTATCGCGGAGACGAAGACGATTCTCCGCCTACGCGCGTCGGTTCCTGGCAGCATTATACTTCTGAAGGAAATCGCTGGTTTTCCGTTTGGCACCGGGCAGATGGCTATATTGATGATAAAAAATTGGAAGAACTTTGCGCACCCTACCGATCCTACCAATTCAATTATGGTGCCGCCTCGGTCGACTGTGTCAGGGATGATGAGGTCAAACGCAAACTGCAATACTACGCCTCCGGGGAACTTTGGTACACCGTCGATATGAAGGATGGTTTTGAGTCGGGCGAAAGGATCGAATACCATCCCACGGGCGAGGTTTTGGCAAAGTATAAGATGGTCGATGATGTGCCCCGGGGAGAGGCGATCTTCTATCACAGGGACGGTACCGTCATGGGCAGTTCAACGCTGCCTCTGAGCACGGGGGAGTGGACGGCTTACTGGCCAATGGGTGTGCCCCGCGAAACAGGCCGCTACAGAAGAGGCGCCAAGGTCGGAGACTGGTATTATTATCATGAAAATGGCGCCAAACAGCGACATGAATCCTACGTCAACGGTCAACTGGAGGGAACTTACGAAGAGTGGTTCCAAAGCGGTCTCCTGAGTCAGACCTATCAATTCGCCGGCGGTACTCTCGAAGGGCGGGCTGCCGGATACTATTCGTACGGTGATCTCGGCTGGGAAATGGAACTCAAACAGGGCATGCCAACGGGTGTCGGACGCGAATTTTCCGGCACAGGCGCCCTCCTGAAGCTGACCACGTTCGAACCCCAGGAGTCGCCCTACTTTGCCTACCTCAAGGAATTCTACCCCAGCGGCAACCTTCGCGCAGAAGGCCACACGATATCTCTGCAGGGCACGCGTGCGGGAAGCTGGAAATTCTACTCGCTCAACGGCAAGTTCTGGCGCGAAATCCCTTACAAACAAGGCAAACCGGCCATCGAAGAGGCCATCGCCTGCTACAATATCATCGGGCATGATTTCGTCGTCGACGAAGAAAAGCGCGAGATCGGCTGCAATGCCTGCCGCGTGAATCGCGTCGTGCCTCAGGCACCCGGGGCAGACCGTTCCGGCCCCTGGCAGTGGTACAGCGAGTCCGGTGTTATCGAAAAAGAAGGATCGATACGGTTTGGCATCATGGACTCTGACTGGCGTTTCTACTATCCAAGCGGCAACAAAATGCTCGAAGGAACCTACGAACTTGGCAAAAACGTTGGCAAATGGGTTGGCTACTACGACGGCGGAACAGAAAAATTCGACGGTGCCTACGATGAGGATGGCAAAGAAAACGGATTATGGAAAACTTTCTTTCCAAACGCCGCGCATCAGGTTTCCAGCGCCGGTGCCTTCGTCCATGGCAAGCGCCATGGCGCATGGCAGTGGTTTTACGAGAACGGCCAGGTTCGCGACGAGGGAGATTTCGAACATGGCAATGAAACGGGTGTGTGGACACAGTACCACGACAACGGCCGCAAGGCCGGGCAAGGCCCATTCGTCGACGGCAAACGCCACGGGGAGTGGACGTGGTGGCGCGATAATGGCGACATCTGGCGAACAGCCAAATACGCCAATGGAAAAGAGGTCATCTGACCCCTTGTAAGGTTTTATCATGGCGCGCCCTATTCGGCCCTCTGGCCGAATACGGGCTGCGGCGGTGGCTATTCGCAGGCGAATACGCCACCGCTTTTATTTTGTGGGGACACTGCCCCCACGCCCCCGTCGGGGGAACCAGTTCCCCCGAACCCCCTGCGATGCTGCGCATCGCTTATGGTGGAGATTCAGGTTGTTGTTTTCTGAAAGTAAAGTATCAGCTGTATCGTGGCGTAACGGCTTATGCCGAAAACCAAATTCCCCTCCCTGGAGTGTTGGCTATCGTTTAATTCGGAGACATCATTACAATGACACCTCAAAAACTGTTCATGATTGGCTTGATTGCCGTGTCGTTGCTTGCTGCATCGGCGTGCAAAAAAACGCCACTGCCCTCCATCGAAATTGTTGAACCAGCAGAGCAGTCAGCAGAAGTCGCTGCACCAGCAGAGCAGTCAATCCAGGCAAAAGACAACACCGAGTTTAAAGTCAATGTTCGCGAAGAGTACGAAAAAGGGGTTGCTTTTTGTAAGCTTCTGCAAGTGGCACCGTCCGGGGCAGCATTCAAATTTTGCGTTCTTCTGAACGAAGAAAGCAATACTTTCAAAGTTTCCATATCGCGACTTGATGATCCTTCTAAAAATTATGATGCCCTCAGGGATGCTGTTAATCAGGCCATCACAGCGTCAGGTGCCCTGATGACCGATCGTGATATTGATGTAAAAAAACTCAGAGCGCAGCTCGGCCAGTGTGACGAAGATTTTATCCGTCGCGGTTTTTCTCAGAATGATAGTGTAAAATATGGCGATATGCCTGCGCCTTCTTCTACATGCCTGCTCAGTAAAGACGATCTTTTTGAACTTAATCTTCTGCTTACTTTCGAAGATCTCGATTCTGACGGAAAGTTAGATTTTCAGGTATTCGCTGGCTGCGGTGATCTTTGCCGTTATAATTATTGGCGTTGGAATGAGGCAGAACAGAGTTTTGAAGAATTTGAACCTCCTCATCTTTCCGAGGTTTATGATGAATTGTATCGTAAAATTTTTGAAAATAGCGGCGATTGAACTGTGTCTTTACAAGCGGCAAACCTTTGAGGGGTAAAACTGGTTGTCCGAAGGCAAGTGTACCTGACCCAAAGCGATGCGTGAGCATCGCAGGGGGTGTGGGGGAGCAATGCTCCCCCACAAAGCGGGCGTTGCGGGCCGGCGACTGAGGCCCGCAGAGGGGGTAGCCGCGTATCGGCCGTGGCCGATAGCGGCGCAGGGGGAGACTTCCCCCACAGCGAAAGCGCTAATTTTGCAACATTGCTACTGCCATCATGTGGTAGGTCATGGGCAGCGTATCGCATAAAGCCAGTTTCGTGAGCCGATAGCCGAGGGAGAGGAAATGCCGGATTTCCTGTGCCATGGCATAGGCCGTCGGGGCGACAATCAGCATCGTTCTGGCGCCAAACTTCTGGCACAGTGTTGCAACGTCGTGACCATAAGGCAGGCGGTTGCTGTGCATCAGAATGATGTCGGCTCTGGCCCCACGGTAATAGTTCTTGTCCAGGTAGTGGCGCGCCGTCGACGTTTGAAACGTTTTGTCCTGCCATCCGTGTGTGGCTGCATTGTGCTGTGCCGATTGTATCGCCGGCCAGGAAGCATCTATGCCGTGATAGCAGCACCCAAGGGCGTCAAAAACGCAGGCGTGCGTTCCACACCCGCAGCCGAGCTCCAAAACGCGGCTTACTGGATGTGCAATCTCTCCCAGCCATGCGCTGAGCTGATCGCGAATGATGTGTGCGTTGATCGGATTGACCGGCGTCCAGGCGCCCTTGAGTGCCCAAAGCGTTTCACCATGCGCATTGATGTCGTATGGCTGCCAGGGCGTATGCCCAAAACTTTCAGGCTCGGGATAAACATGCGAGCCCCTGGGCGGCAAAATCTGGCAGATCACCGAGACCCCAAGGCAGTTCGTGATATGGCGCGCCACACGGCGGCCAACATTCGGCGATTCATGATGGCCAAAGACTGTGATCCGCACGTGTCCAAGTGCCGCCTCGACGCCAAAGCTAAGCGTCTCTGCTTCCTGTACACTTGCCAATGCCCCCTCAAGCGCGATGGTAGCCTCGCGCAATGCCGGCGCATGAAGCACACAGTCTGACAATGGGATGCTGCGCGGAGATTCCGCTGCACACGCGATTTCCTGGTCACACCAAAATGCCTGAGCATCGGGTCTGAGGGGCATGGATAAGCGGCCATCCATAAACTCTCCCCGCATGCGGTGCCGATACCCCAAAAGAAGCGGTGCAGGTACAAAATCCACCGCTACCGGAACACTGGCAAATTTTTCAATGAGACGAAGCCACTGCGACCGCTTATGCGACTGCTGCGCCTGCATTTCGAGACACTGAAACTGGCATGCCCCGCAGTCGCGCCAGTGCGGACATTGGGGCGGTCTGCGCAGAGGCGATGGCGCTATCACCTCGACGAGATAACCCATACGCCGACGACGTGCCGAAATCTCCACCGCCAAAACGCGCTCCCCCTCCAACGCATTTGCAATGCGAAGCCTCGTTCCCCCATCGGGCAGCGTTATCCCCTCGCCGCGAAAATTGACCCTGTCAATGCTGTATTCCCCCGGAAGGGGCCATGTTTTCGAATCCAATCGCCTGTTCCTATATTTTTTGTGGGGGAACGAGTTCCCCCACACCCCCTGCAATGCTGCGCATTGCTTGTGGGTAGAGTGGCAAAGTGCATCGTCTGTAGCGACATGCTCTGTTTTGCTGGAGAAGAAACAGATTGCATGTGCTGCGAGGGCATGCGGCGTTAAGTTGAAAACGCACTATACCGAGTCACGAGAGCTTGTTCACAGTGCGTTTTCAGCTAAATCTCGGTGTCATCCCAGCACAGCATCCCTTCGCCAGCGCCCTTTTCGTTCCAGCCGGGCGGCCAGACCACGCCTCGCTCGCGGTGCAAAACCATGCTTCTGTAGTCTTTGATATCACTGTCGGTTTCTATGATCAGAATGCCGTGCGCATCGAATTCATGACCGATGCAGTCACAGGATGCTGTTTTTACAGAGAACGGAAAGATTGACTGGCCATGGATGTCGACAGCACGTATTGAGTCAGGCTCGTCTGGGCAATTGCCCGAAACGATGACAGCGCCATGGACAAAGGCACCTCCGTCAGCGGCAAAAACTGTATTGCCCTTCTCGTCGACGTAGCCGGTCGAACCATTGAGAAAAGTGACGGGAACGCGTCCTTCGCTGAACACGCCGACACGTTGGAAACGTCCGGGTTTGAACAGCCAGGAACCATCTTTGCGAATAAGGCCGGATTGGCAGTTGAAGGTGTCGCCTTTGGCGGGGAGTTTATCGTCGCAGATTTCCACACGGGCAAAACCCGAGTCGTTGAAGGGATCGGCGTTGCCAAAGGTCATGGGCCACACCATATCGCCCTGTGTGTCGATAAAGGCGTAGTCGTAGAACGTT
>Ga0209737_10001057_pt1 | contig 20646 bp, 18 predicted proteins | sample TergutCu122P3_FD_187284 | JGI IMG/M metagenome (GOLD analysis project Ga0209737, IMG submission 187284) | Cubitermes ugandensis P3 segment gut microbial communities from Kakamega Forest, Kenya - Cu122 P3 (SPAdes) (version 2) | ecosystem: Host-associated > Arthropoda: Insects > Digestive system...
AAGGGCGCTTAGTTCAGCTGGTTCAGAGCATTCCGATTACAAATCGGAAGTGGTTGGCGGAACAAAAGTCCAAAAATAAAAAAAGGCAAACAAAGGGCGTTTAGCTCAGCTGGTTCAGAGCATCTGCCTTACAAGCAGAGGGTCGGCGGTTCGAATCCGTCAACGCCCACAGGGTTGCAAAAATGCAACCTTTTTTATTTTATGGCGACATTTTATATTCTTTACTCACAAAAAATCGACAAATACTATGTAGGTGCAACTTGCGATGAAATATCTGAAAGATTGCGCCGTCATAATTCTAACCATAAAAAAGGATTTACAGGTAGAGCGTCTGATTGGAAAATTGTTTATATAGAAACTTTCGACACAAAAGAAAAAGCGTTTTCTCGTGAAAAAGAGGTAAAAAATTGGAAGAGTCGTATTGCGATTGAAAAATTAATCACAATCGTTTAGCTCAGCAGTTCAGAGCATTCCGATTTACAAATCGGAAGTGGTCGGCGGTTCGAATCCGTCAACGCCCACAGGGACTTAAATAAAAGAATTACGTTAATACAGATGTATTTAACGTATTTTTTTATTTTTATTAAAAAATATCAAAAAAAGTTTGGAAAGTTAAAAAATAGTTTTTATCTTTGTAGCGTTGTTTTCACAATGCTTAACCTAAAATTCTAATTACAATGAAAAGATTAATTCTTATCTTACCGCTACTGTTTTTGGTGGCAATGGCACATAGTCAGCAACCTTTGCTGTTTTACTATGACGATGCAGGAAACTGCATTTTGAAGTACAGAACGGTTGTAGTTGCGCCCATTGGACACGCGCCACAAAAACCGCAAAACGAACAAATTGGCGAGCGCACACTCACAATTTATCCTAATCCAACTTATGGACTTGTTAGAATCGAGATTTCAGGCGAGGCTTCCGAAAGTCCGATTAGCATTATGCTTTCCGATATGAGCGGAAAGGTTTTACAGAGTTTTTCAACAGCAAATATGAATTTTGATGTTGATTTAACTTCCTATCTACAAGGCAATTATCTATTAGTTATGATAATTGACAATAAAAAATCTACTTGGCAAATCATTAAAAAGTAAAACTCTATGAAAACAAGAAATCTACTTTTTGCAGTGTTGTTTTTGGTAAATGCAACACTTTGGGCACAGGTTACGCCTCCTGCTGTGGCTACTGAACACATCAGCGCAATGCCCGCTACTGCAAGCGTTAGCCAAACAGGCGCAGCAAATTATCATATACCGATAGAAGTTCCACCGGGAACAAACGGTGTTCAACCCAATATCTCAATCGTTTATAATTCTCAAGGTGGTTTTGGCACAATGGGTATCGGTTGGGACATTTCTGGGCTTTCGGCAATTACAAGAGGCACAAAGAGTTTTTATTTTGATAATTCTGTTTCCAAAAATGCCGTTCAATTTACAGACGAGGACGAACTCTATTTAGATGGGCAGCGTTTAATCTTGTTAAACGGACAACATCTTCAAGTTAATGCTGTTTATTGTTTTGAGGTAGAAAATTATTCTCGTGTAACAATAAAAGAGCATAATTCAAAAATCTATTTTGAACTCAAAACTCTTGACGGGCAGATATTTGAGTATGGAAAAGATAATGCTGAGTATAGAAGTGCAAATGTTGGTGTTTGGAGTAATAGTACAAACAGTGTTTTAGCGTGGAAAATCAGCAAAGCAACCGATGTATTCGACAATAGCATTGATTACGAATACTCTGCAAGAGGTAAAAATCTAATAAAAATTACCTACGCAGGCGGAGAAAATGAAATACTATTTTCTTATATTTCAAATGACAAAAATCAGCAAAGAAGATATATCAATAGATTTTATGCTGTAAATGATATGCTTTTGTCTGAGATTATTACCAAAAATGATAATACAAATGTAAAAAAATATGGTTTTGCTTATGCAAATGCCGACACTTACAAACATTTAACAGCAATAAGCGAATATGTGTATAACACAAACGCTTTTGATTTGCTTAATACCACAAATATTGGGTGGGGACAGCAAAGTAGCATTCAACATCTTTCTTCAATAGGCACTTCGGCTTATGATTGGCTGCATAATGAAAATAACAGTTCTTTATATTCAGGCGATATTGACGGAGACGGTTATCAAGACAAAATAGAGTTTAGTGATAATGCTGATGATAATACAAAAAGATTTTTTCGTGTTTATTTAAAGAATTCAACTCTAGAGCCTGTATTTTTTAATAAAAATTTAAGTGTTGACTTTAATGCCTCATTGATAGTAGGAGATATAAATGGAGACGGCAAAGACGAAATTATTCTTATTCACAGTGATTATTATTTTGACGGCAATGTGCATCGTCTTACTCTAGAGTTAGTAATAAAAGTATATTCTTTTGACAATGCAACAAATTCTTTAACTCTTATTGATACAAAGCGAATACCTGAACCAGATAGATATGATGAAAGAAAACAACATTATCAAGCATTTTTAATTAATCAGAACGGCGACCAATATCCCGATTTGGTTATTGTTCCATACTGGCAGAAACTTAATTTAGGAGACCATAATAGCGGACTTATTCGTGATGCAGGAGATATTATAACTCTTGCTGGTCAGGCAAACGGCACATTAGGCGCACCTGTGTTCAGTGCTTTAGATTTGGCAAGCAATTCTGAACGCGGAGCGTGGCACACGCCATTAATTGGCGATTTTGATGCAGACGGTGTACCTGATATATTGCATATTCTCTGTAATGACCCACACGAAAATCCTAGATTTAATTCGTATGATGGATTTAATGTTCAAACATCAAAAAATTGGGGAAGTTCTCTTTTTTATATATCAACTGGTATTTTTGACATCAAACAATTTGAGGCGTTGTACCCGATAGATGCAAATAATGATGGTAGAACAGATGTTTTAGTACATAGAAATGAAAGGTACAGCAACCCATACAATGAATACAGATGGCATATTTTGCAAAGCAACGGACTTGATGTAGAGTCAACGATAATGCCAACACTACCGTTGCCCGCTTGTAAACAAAGTTCAAGTGCACAAAATCGCTTTTACCCAATAATAATGGACTACAACGGAGACGGTATGCAAGATATTGTTTTGGCGTATGAATGGCATAACAATAATAACAGTGGTTATGTATATGGTCCAACTTACTTTATATTCTATAAAAATGACAATGGAACTTTTGTTGAAGACGTTACTTTGGGTGGCAGTAGTGGAAGATTGTCCAAAATGCAACCTGTTGTAATGGACATCAATAATGATGGTATTTTAGATTTGGTTTATTTAAATGAAAACGGAGATTATAGTGCTTTTACTATGCCCAACGCCAATAAACACCATCTTGTGTATAGCATTACCAACGGAATGGGGCAAACAGACCGTTTTTCATACAAAAACAATAATTCGTATGAGTTGCCAGCAAACAGCGATGTAAGAACTTTAAACTCGCCTATTGCAGTAGTTGAATTTCATTTTCAATCCAACGGCAAAATAGTAGATTATGTCTTTCAAAAAGCAAAAGTTCATAAAACAAAGGGCTTTCTCGGTTTTGAAAAGACAATAGCAAATAACATTACAAAAACGGTTAAAACTGAAAATAGTTACGAATATTCTGCTGAATATTACAATATGTATCTTAGAAAACAAGAGATTCGTACATCTGCAATATGCCAAAATGCTCAGTCAAACCTTGTGGCAACAACAATATTCACAAACGAAAATATTGTAATAGACAATAGACGTTATATTCCAACTACCACACAAATAGAGGTAACAGACCACCTTACAGGCGCAGTAAAAACAGTAATCAATGAATATGAAAAATACAACCCTGTCCAAAGAGGCAATCTGTTAAGTGAAACAGTTAGTGAAGGCGATTACACTACAAAAACCGAGTATTACGATTTTGTTGCACAAGGTAGCATTGCGGAATATTTACCACAATTCAAAAAAATTACCTTTTCAAAAAAAGGTGGTGAAGATATTGAATATGTAACAAAATTTGAATATGCGGGACTGAAACCGCAAATTGGAAGGCGTACTGATTTTTTCAATAAGCCCGAACAGATTATAACTGTATATGAATATTATTCGACAGGAAATTTAGCTATAGAAACAATAACTGTTCCCAACTTAATACCGCAAGTAACAACATATCAATACGATAATCTGTTTCGATTGCCGATAAGAATTTATAACACAGCACTCGATTTTTCAGAAATAGGATACGATTTTGCAAACGGAAATATTCAAAGTGAAACAGGCATTGACGGACTTTTAACAAAGTATCATTATAATTTTGCAGGTTATTTGGATACAAAAGAATTGCCGAATGGGCAATTAATAAAATACAATCGCGTTTCTACAGACGATTATAATGCAAAGTATAAAATAACAGAAACAATAGTGATGGAAGTACCGCTTGTGAAAACAACCTATTATGATATTTACGGTCGTCAGGTCTATAAAACACAAACGGGCGCAGACGGTGAGTTGTTGCACAGTAGAAATGAATATAACTTTAAAAATCAGTTATCTAAGGCGATTTTACCGCACGAACTTTCTGAAACAGATGATTCAAGAGCATTTGTTGTGTATGAATATGACTGTTTTGGGCGTGTAGCAAAAGAGATAAAGTTCGACAGAGTTAATGAATTAGTTACTGAATATATTTATAATGGGTTGGTAACCACAATTATAAATCCCAACCAAACGCAACAAACCGTTGAGAAAGATGCAAAAGGACTTGTTACTATGCGTTCTGAAGATTTTACCAGATATATTTGTTACGACTATGATGCAGAGGGAAAACCGATTTTGATTACCGCAGCAGACGGCTCAAAAACAGAAATCGAGTATGACGAATACGGACATCAAGAAAAATTGATTGACCCCAACGCAGGTACTTTGGAATATCTGTATCACCTGAATGGACTTTTGAAGTGGCAAAAAAACGCAAATCTTGCTGAAACAGATATTATTTATGACAACTTGTGGAGAAAAGCGGAAAAGAACATTAACTGCATAAACAATCAAAATTATGTGTATGTTTATGATTATGTGCAGAGTGGTTATGGCATTGGACAGATTGCTATGATAGAGTATTATGAAGACAGCAGATTAAAACATTCACAAAGTTTTGATTATAACCAAAATCATCTTTTAGAACGCAAAATAGATATTTACGAAGGAGAGGTTTATCCATTTTATTACGATTACGATGACCTGTGGCGTTTAGTATTAAGAAAATCCCCAAGCGGACTTGAAATTAGAACACATTACAATGCTTATGGACAAATTTACAGAATAAACACAAACGAGACCGAAGTTATTTGGGAATTAGATAACCAAAACGCAAAAGGACAAATTCTTGATTTTACTCTTGGAAACGGTATTAAATCTGAATACAGGTATTATAACAATGGACTTTTAAGCAGTATTTATTCTATAAAAAATAATAATTCTTTGCAGAATTTAAAGTATGATTACGACAGCAGATACAATCTTATTTCGCGGCACGATAATAGACGTGGTTTTGATGAATTCTTTGAATATGATGATTTAAACCGACTTACAGATTGTCACTTTAGCGGACATCCAACTTTAACTATAAAATATGAGGATTCAAACGGCAATATTAATAACAAGTCCGATGTTGGTGATTATAAATACTATAGCAACAATAAACCACACGCAGTAAGAGAAATAGACGAAAGCGGACAAACCACAGGAGACGGTGTAATGGAACAGGAAAGGCAATACCTTAAATATACGCCGTTTAACAAGGTTATGTCGGTACATCAATCATATACCAATGAAACATACAATATTTATTACGGTGCAAATCAGCAGAGAATAAAAACAATTTATTTCGATTATAACGGCGAACAATTTACAAGGTTATATTTTGGCAGTTTTGAAAGAGAGCTAAATCCCGATGGCAGCGAAACGCTTGTTGATTATATTTTTGCACCGACAGGGCTTTGTGCGATAAGAAAAGATGGTTGCAATGAGGGGCTTTTCTATGTGCTAAACGACAATATGGGCTCTGTGCAAATTGTTACAAAAGAAGATGACATTTTAAATGAATGGTACTACACCCCATGGGGCGGACGTGTGCGCGTAGATGACCGTGTCGGCTACGACCCCGACATTACCGACCGCGGTTACACAGGACACGAGCGCCTTACCGCTCTCGGTTTGATAAATATGAACGGACGTATCTACGACCCGACACTTGCGCGTTTCCTCTCACCCGACCCGTATGTACAGGCACCCGACTTTTCGCAGTCGTTTAATAGGTATTCATACTGCCTTAACAACCCATTTAAATACATAGACCCTACAGGTGAAAAATGGAAATGGTGGGGCTGGATGCTGCTCGGTATGGGACTGATAGACCCTGCAACAGCAATAGCAACTGCCACAACTGTTGGCGCAACAATAGCAGGCGGAGCAGCAACAGTGGCAGCAACTACCTATACCTCTACTGCTGTGGTTTCTTTATTTTTATTATCAAACAACGATGGAAATAGTGGAGCAAGTGGTGATATGCTTAAAAATATGTGGCGAATAACTAACGGCTTGTTTGTTACCAACCCGAATAGAAACTTTTTTGGGCGAGTTTGGGAATTTACCTCACGTTTTAGTTGGGAAATTATTCAAACCAATGTAGGGTATTTCTATACGCAAGGTCGAAATCTTGGAGGTAATGTGAGCAGAGTAGATTATTTTGACGGTGCTACTTTTGCAACAAATGAAAATTATGATGGATATAGAGGAATAAGTTTGGGCAGTTACATAAATATAAGTATGGATGAAAAAATAACTGGTAGTTTCCAAGACTGGGTTTTGTCCGACCCCTTGCTTATGCACGAATTTGGACATACTTTTGATAGTCGGGCGTTTGGAATTAGTTATTTGTTCGCAATAGGAATACCAAGTATTGTTAGTGCAGACAGAAATGAGTTGATTACTAAATGGAATGGAGTAGAAGTAGATAACCCAAATAGGTTATATACTCACGATGTTTATTGGACAGAAACGAGAGCAAACAGACGTGCAGCAAAATATTTCCAAAAATATTATGGAATAGATTGGGAAACACTTTATCTTCGTTATCCATTGAATAATCCTTTTAAATAATCTTTTAAAAATAGTAAAAATATGAAAATAATAAAATCAATAGTAATATTATTTGTTCTTTTGACACTTGTTGCCTGTCCAATGGATTATGACCAATCTTTCAGATTTAGCAACAACTCTGATGTTGATGTGTATATTTATTTAGGAGTAGCAAATAGGGATATGGGCGGCTCTTTATTCCCAGATACAGCAGTTTCAAGGCTTAGAGTTGGTACTCCTTTTAAACAAGGAGAAACAAGAACATATAGTTATAGCAGCGCAAAAGAAAATATATGGCTTGATACATTCTGTTTATTCATTTTTGATGCCGATATTTTCAATATGTACGAGTGGGAAGATATAAGAAACGATTATAAAATCTTACAGCGATATGATATGAGTTTTGAAGACATTAAAATGTTACAACGTAAAATCTCTTACCCGCCCGATGAAAGGATGAAAGATATAAAAATGTTTCCACCGTATAGTGCGCCGTAGTGTATAAAAGAGCCATAAGTAAAATGGCTTGTGGCTCTTTATTTTTGAATTTATTAACTCAAAAACATTAATAGTATGAAGAAATTCAGTATTATTTTGACAGTAGCAGGTTATGGCTACTATTGGTTTTGTCTCTTGCGGAAAACAGTGTGAAACTTGCGATTGTTGGAAAAATGGCGAAGTAATTGATAATTACAAGCATTGTTCAGGCAGTTTGCTAAACCCATACAAAGACCATAAATTTTACAGAGAATATATGATACAGGAACACGGTTTAGATTCTGTATCTTGTAAATAACAAACAATTTTATTAACTAAAAAAACATCAAAAAGTATGAAGAAGTTAAATCTATTCTTTATTTTGGCTGTAACTCTATGTATTACAGCAGGTTGTGAAAAAGACAGACAAAGCGGCGGCTCTTTAAAAATAGAGGCAAAAGTTATTAATGGCAATGAATACAACGACTTAATTGACGAAGTCAAAGTTATTACTACACATACTTGGAAGGAAGTTACACCCACAGAGGTGGTTACTTGCGATTATAAAAATGGCGGGTTTTCTCTAACTTTGCCTAAAAAAGTTATTGAAAGTGCTTATTTGTTCACATTAGATGGAATGACACTTTGGGCAGGTGATATTTACGCCAATTTTTATGCTTATAAGAATAACATTGAGGTTGGTAAGTTTTACTATGGGACATCAGATTCTAAAATTATTGCCAGATTTTACTATTGTTATAAAGACAATGTAATATTTCATTTTTTAAGATATGATCCAGGAATAGAGTTGGACGTAAAAAAAGGTTGGAATACAATTTATTTTGCCACAGATGGTGATTGGTATTATAAAAAACCAAATGCAGAACTAAATTGGTATTTTGTACCTAATTAAAAAATAATTTATTGACTAAAAATATTAATTATTATGCAAAAAATCAGTATTATTTTAGCAGTAGCAGTTTTGGCTACTATCGGTTTCTCCTCTTGTGGAAACGAATCACTCAAAGGTACATCTTGGAAATCAAATGTAACTGAAAATGAAAACGGACAATATTATAACATTTTAAATTTTAAAACCAACACTGAGTGTAATATTATTTCTTACAAGAATGGCGAGGAAAGTTATATGCCTTCTAAAGGTACTTATACTTACAATGCTCCAAGTATAAGAATAGATTTGAATTTCGTATATTTTATAGGTACTGTTGAGGGCAACAAAATGACCTTGGCAAGCATAGATGGGAAGGTGACAATTGTTTTTTACCAAACAATAAAATAACTTTATTAACAAAAAAACATTAAAAAGTATGAATAAACTAAATTTATTCTTTATTTTGGCTGTAATTTTATGTATTACAGCAGGTTGTGAAAAAGACAACCAAAACGGCGGCTCTTTAAAAATAGAGGCAAAAGTTATTAATGGTAATGACTACAATGACTTAGTTGACGAAGTCAGAGTTGTTACTACGCATATTATTTTTGAAGTTCCATTAACAGAAGTTGTTACCTGCAATTACAAAAATGGCGGTTTTGCTTTAACTTTACCAAAAAAAATTGTTGAAAGCGCATATTCATTCACAGTTAATGGGCAAACATCAATGACTACCAGCATTTATGCCAATTTTTATGCTTATAAAAACAATGAACGCGTTGGCGAATTTGTATATTGCTCAGTAGATTCTGAACATATTGTCAGATTTTACTATGCTTGTGAGAGTGGTGAGGCATCGGTTAATATGTCAATGTACGATGTTACAGTTATGTTTAAATTTAAAAAAGGTTGGAATACGGTTTATTTTTCAAAGTGGTATAGCGGCTATGACAAATCTCTTACAAAACCAAATGCAGAACTAAATTGGTATTTTATTCCAAATTAAAAAAAATCAACCGCAGCAAATTCTCAAAAAGTTTGCTGCGATTTTTATAAAAAACTCTTAACTCACTCTACCTCAACATTCAAATTGTTAATGATAAACTCTTGACGTTCAGGGGTATTTTTGCCCATATAGAACGAAAGCATATCGCTGACCGCGTCCTCTTTGCGTAGCGTAACCCTGTCTAAACGAATATCTTTGCCGATAAAACCTTTAAATTCGCTTGGGTCAATTTCGCCAAGACCTTTAAAGCGCGTGATTTCGGGGTTTGCGCCGAGTTTGGAAATGGCGGTTGCCTTTTCCTCTTCTGTATAGCAATAGTGCGTTTCCTTTTTGTTGCGCACGCGGAAAAGCGGCGTTTGCAAAATATAAACGTGTCCTTTTTTCACTAAATCGGGGAAAAATTGTAGGAAAAAAGTCATCAGCAACATTCTGATGTGCATTCCATCATTGTCGGCATCGGTGGCGATAATCACTTTGTTGTAGCGCAAGCCGTCAATTCCGTCCTCAATATTCAACGCTGATTGTAAAAGGTAAAGTTCTTCGTTGTCTTTTTCGTAAAGCACGGTGCGTTTTAGCCCCATAATATTTTTTGGCTTTCCTTTCAGCGAAAAAACGGCTTGCAATTTTGGGTCGCGCGTTTTGGTAATTGAGCCGCTTGCAGAATCGCCTTCAGTTATAAAAATGCAGGTTTCGCCCTTTTTGTCATTTTTCACATCGTTGAAATGAATGTGGCAATCGCGCAATTTTTCGTTGTGCAAATTGGCTTTGGAAGCGCGCTGACGAGCGGTTTTGGTAACTCCCGCAATCGCTTTGCGCTCTTTCTCCGATTCATTAATTTTTTTCTGTAAAATATCTGCAACCTGCTGATTTTTATGCAAAAAATTATCAATCTCTTTTATTGCAAAATCGCCGATAAATTTCTGAATTGTCGGGCTGTTGGCATCTGTGGAATTAATGCGCGTGCTGCCGAGTTTTATCTTTGTTTGGCTCTCAAAAATCGGCTCCTGCACCGCAATATAAATCGCAGCCACAAGACCCATTCTAATATCGGCATACTCCATATTTTTGCCATAAAATTCCTTTACCACTCTACCAAAAATCTCCCGAAACGCGCTCTGATGCGTGCCTCCCTGCGATGTATGCTGACCATTTACAAACGAATAATACTCCTCGCCGTATTGGTTTGTGTGAGTGAAAGCAATCTCAATATCTTCGCCTTTGAGATGAACAATCGGGTAAAGCGGCTCGGTGGTGATATTGGCATCAAGCAAGTCCAAAAGTCCGTTTTTTGCGGAAAATTTTTGCGAATTAAACGACAATGTCAGTCCTGTGTTAAGATACGAATAGTTGCGCAACATCGTTTCGAGATATTCCAAATTTATGGAATAGTTTTCAAAAATTCCGAAACTGCTATCAGGCGTAAATTCAATATAAGTGCCGTTTGGCTCGTCTGTTGGCAAAAGTTTTGTTTCTTCTTGCAAAATTCCTTTCTCAAAACGCACTTCCTTGACTTTTCCCTCGCGGAATGAGCGCACAATAAAATTCGCCGAAAGCGCATTTACCGCTTTCAACCCTACGCCGTTCATTCCGATTGATTTTTGAAAAACCTCCGAATCAAATTTGCCGCCAGTGTGCAGTTCCGACACCGCCTTAACCATTGCGCCCTGCGGTATTCCGCGCCCATAGTCGCGCACCGAAATTGTGGTTTTGTCGGCAACAACGTCAATTTTATTACCGAATTTCATACGAAACTCGTCAATAGAATTGTCGATTACCTCTTTGAAAAGAATATAAATTCCGTCATCGGTTTGCGAGCCGTCACCAAGTTTTCCAATATACATACCGGGTCGTTTGCGTACCGCTTCCAACCCTTCGAGTTGCACAATTTTTTCGTCAGAATAATTGACATTTATAGGTATTTCCTGTTCTTTTTCTGCCATTTTTTCTTCTATTTTTTTCAAACTGCAAAATTACAAATAATTACGAATTTCAAATTACGAATTACGATTATTTTATTAACAAAAAAAGTCCCGATTTTTTGGAACTTTTTTTATTTTTTTGAACAAAATCAAATATTTATTTACCTCTATTTGCTCTGTCTTTGTAACGGCTCATAAATTTATCAACACGTCCTGCGGTATCTACAAGTTTAGATTTGCCTGTGTAGAATGGGTGCGAAGTGTTAGAAATTTCGAGTTTTACCAACGGGTAAGTTACCCCATCAATTTCGATGGTTTCTTTCGTAGCCACGGTTGAACGAGAGATAAAAGTATCTTCATTCGACATATCTTTAAACGCTACGGGGCGATAATTTTCCGGGTGAATTCCTTTTTTCATTTTGTTAATTTTGTTTTTTATAAAAAATTTCTTTAAAAATTGGCGGAGAGAGAGGGATTCGAACCCCCGGAACCTCTCAGTTCAACGGTTTTCAAGACCGCCGCAATCGACCACTCTGCCATCTCTCCAATTTTTTCGATTTTCGGACTGCAAAGGTAATACTTTTTTTTGAACTACAAAAACTTTTTTATAATAAAAACTTTATTTTTTTGAAAATATTTTTTTACTGCAAAATATTTTTACTTTTTTATTTTTTCGTACCTTTGTAAAAAACTAAAATTATGCCAAATTACTGGAATCCTTGGCACGGCTGCACAAAGATTAGCGATGGCTGCAAGCATTGTTACGTCTATCGGCAAGACGCGATGTACGGCTCGGGTATTAGAAGCAGCGAGGCGAAAAAAAATGCGGACTTCAATTTGCCGATTAAACGAAAGCGTGATAAGACCTATAAATTGCATTCGGGGCAGATAATTTATACCTGTATGACCTCCGATTTTTTCTTGGACAAGGCAGACGAATGGCGTGCAGAGGCGTGGGCAATGATAAAAATTCGGCGGGACTTGCGATTTTTTATTTTTACCAAACGAATAGACAGATTTAATGTTGCGCTGCCTGCCGATTGGGGCGATGGTTATGAGAATGTTATTATTGGTTGTACGGTAGAAAATCAGGCAATGGCGGATTATCGTCTGCCGATTTTTAACGAACTTCCAATTCAGCACAAAGTTATTATCGTTGCGCCAATGCTTGAAAAAATGGATATTTCTGCTTATTTGAACGACAAAATAGAGGAAGTTGCAGTAAGCGGAGAATCGGGTGCAGAGGCGCGAATTTGCGATTACTATTGGTTTTTAGACATTCGCCGTCAGTGCATCGAAAAAGATATCCCGTTTTGTTTTCATCAAACGGGTGCAAAAATGCTAAAAGATGGCAAACTTTATCGCATTCATCGCCGACATCAAGTTTCGCAGGCAAACAAAGCGAACATCAATTACAATCTTCGCAGAGATTTTGAAACTGACATAAAAATTGATGATGGACAATTGAGGTTTGATAATTGAAAATTTCAATATTAATTGTTAATTACTAATTTTTTATATAACTTTGTAAGTTAAAAAAAACTTATGGCAAAGTCATCAAATACATATACTTACGAGCAGATAATCAAAGATTTAAGCGAGAAAAAATATCTTCCGCTATATTTTTTGTACGGTGAAGAACCGTATTATATTGATAAAATCTCTGATTTTATCGAAAAAAATGTGCTTTCAGAAGAGGAAAAAGAGATGAACCTAACAGTTTTGTACGGCAAAGAGGTAAAGATAGAAGATGTGGTTTCGGCAGCACGCAGATTTCCGATGTTCTCTGATTATCAGGTTGTTATTGTAAAAGAGGCGCAAAATTTAAAACGCACTTTTGACAAAATTGAATATTACGCTCAAAACCCGTTAAGTTCTACAATTTTAGTAATTTGCTATAAATACGACAAGCCCGATGGACGGAAAAAGTATGCGAAACTTTTTAATGAAAAGGGTATTTTGTTTGAATCAGCAACGATTTATGACAACCAAATTCCGAAATTTATCAACGATTTTTGTCAAGATAAAAAAATAAAAATCGAAACAAAAGCAGTAAATATGCTCGCTGAGTTTATCGGCAACGATTTATCAAGAATTGTAAATGAGATTGATAAACTATTGATAATCAAACCAAAAGAAGTCGATATTATTACCGCCGATTTGGTAGAAAAAAATGTCGGCATAAGCAAAAATTACAACGCCTCAGAACTTGCAAAAGCATTGGGACAACGAGATATTTTGCTTGCCAACCGCATTATTGACTATTTTGGCAAAAATCCGAAAGAGTTTGCTATGCCGCCAACTTTGACAACACTGAGCAACTATTTTTTGAACGTATTTTTTTATCAACAACTGCAAAAAACGGAAAATCTCTCTGCCGACCTTGCAGCGCAAAGGTTGGGCATTAACCCTTATTATTTTAAATTACAGTATTTGTCAGCGGCGCAAAACTACAATTTGCCAAAAATTCGTGAAATTCTCAGCGAAATTCGCAAGGCAGATGCTCGAAGTAAAGGTTTTGGCGGCGTTTTTTCGGACGAAGATATTTTAAAAGAGTTGGTTTTTAAAGTTTTACACTGAGAGTTAAGAATTAATAGTTAATAAAAATTATGTCAAAATTATACTTAATTCCCACGACGTTAGGCGAAACCGACTTAAACTCAGTTTTGCCTTTTGGTAATTTGCAAATTATCAACAATTTAAAATATTTTATTGTAGAAAATTTGCGTTCTGCACGGCGGTTTTTAAAACAGGTTAATCGCGAAATAAATATTGACGAACTCACCTTTTTTGAACTCAACGAACATACAAATTTGCTTGATTTACAACAATTTATCGCACCGCTTTTGAACGGAAACGATGTTGGCGTACTTTCGGAAGCGGGCTGCCCCTGCACTGCCGACCCCGGTGCAGCGGTGGTGGAAATTGCGCACAAAAAAGGAATAAAAGTTGTGTCGTTGGTGGGACCTTCAAGCATTTTGCTTTCGCTTATGGCGAGCGGTTTTAATGGGCAAAATTTCGCTTTCAACGGCTACTTGCCAATTGACAAAAAAGCACGAATTAACAAACTCAAAGCGTTAGAAAACAGAGTATTAACAGAAAATCAAACACAAATTTTTATTGAAACGCCCTACCGCAATAACCAACTTCTGCAAGACATCATCGAAAATCTAAAACCGCAAACCAAACTTTGCATCGCCTGCGAACTTACCACCGCAAACGAATTTATAAAAACCTCACAACTAAGCGATTGGAAAAAAAATAAAGCAGATTTCAATAAAAAACCTGCAATATTTTTGATAGGGAAATAATTTTTAACCGCAATGTTCGCAAAGAAATCGCAAAGGGCGCAAAGTTATAAATTCTTTGCGCCCTTTGCGTAAAACTTAGCGTTCTTTGCGGTAAAAATACTAAAACAAATCATCATAATGAATGGTTTTGTAGTCTAAAAAAATCTCTGCCATATAGTTCATATTGTGACGAAGTTCGGGTTGTAAAAGGTAATGAGCAATCATTGTGTCAAACATTTTACCTTTGACATCAACGCCGTAGTTTTGCAGCACCATAATATCGTATTTTACGTTTTGCCCGACCTTGTTAATATTCTCATTTTCAAATACTTGTTTGAATTTTTCTATAATTTCCTTTGTCAAAATCTTATCTTCAGGCAGCGGAACATAATACGCTTTATGTTTCTCAAACGCAAACGCCAAACCAACAATCTCCGCATCAAGAGCGTTCAATGAAGTAGTTTCGGTGTCAAAACAAAACTCTTTTTGTTGCATTAATTTTTCCACCAAATCATTGATTTTTTCGTTAGTATCAACTAAAAAATATTGGTGGTCGGTGTTTTTGATTGAATTAAAATTGTCATTGATAAAATCGTCATTGCGAGCTTGAGCCGCAATCTCTTGTTTTATCTCTATCTCTTCCTCATCATCAAACAAAGATGCTTGCAGATTTTTTTTAGGCGCAGGTTGCGGACTTGCACCAACATTATTTTGCGAAACGCGGTTTAGCAGCGTTTTAAATTCAAGTTCGTTAAAAATTTGTGTGATTTTCTCTAAATCGGGAGTTTTTCGTTCAACTTTTTCTTCCGAAAAATCAACAGGAACATCGGTTTTGATTGTTGCCAAAAACTTAGAAAAAATAATCTGTTCGCGGTTTTCTTCGATTTTTATTTTTAGCGAGCCAGTAAGTTTATCGGTATTTTTAAGCAGATTTTCAATTGAATGAAACTCTTTGAGCAATTTTGCAGCCGTTTTTTCGCCCACTCCCGCACAGCCCGGTATATTGTCCGAACTATCGCCCATAAGTCCCAACAAATCAACCATTTGCATAGGGTTTTCGAGTTCGTATCTCTGCTTTATTTCCTCAACGCCGAGCGTGTCAAAACCGGCAGAGCCAAAGCGTGGTTTATACTGAAAAATGTGAGTATCAACAAGTTGCGCATAGTCCTTGTCAGGCGTCATCATAAAGACCTCAAAATCTTCGCCAGCCGCCTTTTTTGCCAACGTGCCAATGACATCGTCCGCCTCGTAACCCTCAACTTGAAAAATTGTAATGCCGTAATTTTCAATAATTTGCTTGATGTACGGAATGGCAATTTTGATATCTTCAGGCGTTTTCAAACGTTGCGCTTTGTATTGCTCAAATGCTTCGTGGCGAAAAGTTTTGCCCGCGGGGTCAAACGCCACCGCAATATGCGTTGGATTTTCACGCTTCAAAACATCTTCAAGTGAATTAACAAAACCAAAAATCGCCGAAGTGTTCAGTCCTTTGGAATTAACTCGCGGATTTTTCATAAAAGCGTAATAAGCCCTGTAAATCAGCGCGTAAGCATCAAGTAGAAATAACCTTTTCATTAGTGAATATTTTTGTGCAAAGATACGAATTATTTATCATAGTAAATTAAAAAAACAACTTTATACGTCCGTCCTCTTGTGCTCAAAGAATCAAATCTTCGCTCATAAAGCAGTATTTTTTTTCTTAATTATAAAAAAAACTTTCGCTGAAAAACGAAAGTTTTTTTTGTTGGTAACGCTTATTTGCCGTTAATTTCGTCAAGAATTTCCTGTATCAACTCTTGGCAACCGCCGCAACCTGTGCCTGCGCTTGTGGTTTCGCCCACTTCTTCAACTGTTTTTAAGCCGTTTTGTTTGATTGCATCAACAATTTCGCCTCGCGTAACACCCATACAATTACAAATGGTTTCGTTTCTGTCCATAATTAAATTTATTAAAAATTTTCCCTACTCTTTTTACATTGAGCATTGTCGAAATGTTGGCTTTTCGGGGTTCGCCTTTAGACTGCAAAGATAATACTTTTTGTTGATTTTGTCATTAATTTTTTGTATCACTTCCTTTTCCGCAAAAATTTTAGTAATTTTGCAGCGAAAACCTGAAAATGTTTTTAATTATGAATATCATTAATAAAATTTCAGAAAATAAGTTTTTAAGGGAGAAAAAAAGACTTAAAAACGAAGAACAACAAGGCGTTTTTTTGAATTATTCGGAAATAAAGTCGGTACTTTTGCTTTTTAATATTAAGAATGATGAAAATATTAGAATTTTTGAACATCTTGCAGACATTTTAAAAAACGATAATAAAAAGGTTACGCTTTGCGGTTTTATTGAGCAAAAAAAATCGCTTTTGACAACTTTAAAAGACAAAATCATCATTAAAAAAGAGGAAATTTCTTTTTGGCAAAAACCAAAAAAAGAGTTGTTGGAAAATCTTTCTGCGCAAAATTTTGATGCCGCTTTTCTTTTATCAACAAAAAAGTCAATGCCCGTTTTGTACGCGCTTTTGCACACAAACGCAAAAATTAAATGCGGTGGAATTTCTGAATTCAATCTGCTTGATTTCATCATCGACACATCAAACACTCAATTTGTCGATGAAACCCTTGTTTTCGATAATATTGTACGATACTTGAAGTTAATTAATAATAATTAGTCCGTAAGTCAATAAGTTTGTAAGTCCATAAGTCGACTTACAGACATACAGACTTGCCGACTTACAAACTAAAATCACAATGGAAAAACTATTAAAAATAGGCATTACGCACGGCGATATCAACGGCGTAAGTTATGAAATTATTTTAAAAATTTTGAATGACAGCAGAATTTTAGAATGCTGTATTCCAGTGCTTTACGGCTCGCCAAAAGTGCTTGCTTTTTACAAAAAAATGTTTGAGTTGAACAATCTCAACTACACGATTGTGAAAAGTGCGCAAGATGTGTATGCAAAGCGTATTTACGTTATCAACTGCTGCACAGACGAGATAAAAGTTGAGGTCGGCAAGCAAACGTCCGAAGCGGGAGTTTTTGCACTCAGTGCTTTAGATGCGGCTACGGCGGACTTAAAGGCGGGCAAAATTGACGCTTTGGTTACCGCGCCAATCAACAAAAGCACAATGCAGTCCGACAAATTCAACTTTCCCGGACACACCGAATATTTGGAAAAAGCCGCTGGAAATCAATCAATTATGATGCTCACGAGCGGTTCGGTGCGTGTGGCGTTGGCTACAAACCACGTTCCTGTCCAAAAAATCAGCGAAAAACTCACCAAAGAGTTAATACTCAGAAAGTTGCAACTGCTTCATAAATCACTTGTGCAGGACTTTTCGATAACCTGTCCGCGAATTGCCGTTTTGGGTTTAAACCCGCATTCGTCTGATAACGGACTTTTGGGCAGCGAAGAGCAAGACATCATCAAACCCGCAATAGATGTGGCAAACGCACAGGGCATCACCTGCACAGGACCGCTTTCGGCAGACGGCTTTTGGGGTTCGGGGGCATTTGCGCACTACGATGCCATTTTGGCGATGTACCACGACCAAGGACTTGCGCCTTTCAAAGCGTTGTTTCAGGACTCAGGCGTAAATTTCACAGGTGGCTTGCCCTTTGTGCGCACTTCGCCAGCGCACGGCACAGCGTACAATTTGGCAGGCAAAAACATTGCAAACCCAAGTTCGCTTTTGCAAGCGTTGTATATGGCGATTGACGTTGCAAAAAGCCGTACAACCTACAAAGAAATTTCCGCAAACCCGCTAAATGTTAATGTGGAAATGGTGGAAGAAAGAATTTAATAACTAAATAAATTAAATAATTATGAAACGACTTTTTATTTTACTAATTGTAGTCATTGCGACTAATGCTTATGGTCAATCATTTGAAGAAAAAATAGCGACACTTGCTTGCGAATGTTTGAAAAAACAAGAAAATATAGACGATGAAGTATATAGAAAATGTATCTCTAATTCAATGGTAGAAGTTACTTCAAACAATCCTGATGATTTTTCAAAAATTGGAACAGTCGAAGGAATACAAGGTACATTTCTTAAAGTAGATGCAATTTTATCTAAAACTTGTGTTTTGCCTTATAAAAAAGAATTAGAAAAAAAAGGTAAAAATGAATCTCGCAAGAAAAAAAATAGATAAAAAAATATTTCATTTAATCGGCTCTGTGGCTGATGAAATGGGAATTGAATGTTATTTAATCGGCGGTTTTGTGCGTGATTTATTGCTGCAAAGAGAGTCGAAAGATATTGATGTGGTGGTGGTTGGCGACGGTGTGGAATTTGCCTCTGCGGTAGCAAAAAAACTTGGTAAAGGCACAAACATTTCTGTTTTTAAAACTTACGGAACGGCACAAGTGAAAAATCGTGAATACGAAATTGAGTTTGTCGGCGCCAGAAAAGAGTCCTACAACCGCAATTCTCGCAACCCGATTGTTGAAGTCGGTACATTGGAAGATGACCAAAGAAGGCGCGATTTTACAATCAACGCAATGGCTATTTGCTTGAATAACAATCGTTTCGGCGAATTTTTAGATGTATTCAATGGAATAAACGATTTGGAACAAAAAATCATTCAAACGCCGCTTGATGCCGACATAACTTTCTCTGACGACCCGCTACGAATGATGCGTGCAATTCGTTTTGCCGCACAACTGAATTTTAGAATTAAAGACGAAACGCTCGAAGCAATCAAGCGCAACAGCGGGCGAATTTCCATTATCACAAAAGAACGTGTTACCGAAGAGTTAAACAAAATTATTCTCTCGCCCAAGCCCTCTATTGGCTTTTTTCTGCTTGACAAAACCGAACTTTTGCCGCTAATTTTCCCCGAACTTGCCGCACTCAAAGGCATAGAAAAACACGGCGACAGAGCGCACAAAGACAATTTTGTTCATTCGCTAAAAGTGCTTGACAAAATGGCGGAACGCTCCCCCGACCTTTGGCTGCGCTGGTCTGCGCTTTTGCACGACATCGGCAAACCCGCCACAAAGCGTTGGGACGAAAATCACGGTTGGACTTTCCACAATCATAATTTTATCGGCTACAAAATGTGCGTACCGATTTTCAAGAAACTGAAACTGCCACTTGGTGAGCCGTTGCGGTTTGTGCAACAAATGGTTTTGCTGCATATGCGCCCAATTAATCTTGCCGAAGACAACGTAACCGACTCGGCTGTGCGCCGTCTGCTCTTTGATGCAGGCAATGATATTGATGCGCTGATGACACTTTGCGAATGCGATATTACCTCAAATAATCTTGAAAAAGTTAAGCGGTTTTCGGAAAATTTCGCCCTCGTGCGTCAAAAACTTGTAGAACTTGAAGAAAAAGACAAAATTCGCAATTTTCAACCGCCAGTTGATGGTTTGGAAATTATGCAGACATTCGGTTTACCACCCTGCAACATCGTTGGCGAACTCAAAACACAAATCAAAGATGCAATTCTTGACGGCATTATTCCCAATGAACACGATGCAGCGTTTGAATTTTTGTTAAAAATTGCTGAGGAAAAAGGGATTATTCAAGTTAATAACTAAAAATGACACCTAATTCTATTTAGATGTCATTTTTTATTTTGCACTAACTATCAGTTATTAAATACCAAAAATCCAACTAACCTATCGTATCTTGCACCGAAAGCGCGATGATATACCATAACCGAATATTCGTTTTGCGTTTGCCAAAAACTGCCTTCGATTTTTTGCAAGGTTGCCTCTTTTGAGTTTTTCGGCAAAAAGGCGTACATAAAACTATAACCACCCTGTTTCAAAAACAATGCTTTGTAGTAAATTCCTTTTTGGGCATCATATACCATTCGAGAATTTTGGTCAAAAGTGTTATTTGTCAAATCACCCAAAATATAAATATCGCCGTCTGTAAAGGGTTTTTCGGCAGGTAAAATA
>Ga0209737_10001058_pt1 | contig 20623 bp, 17 predicted proteins | sample TergutCu122P3_FD_187284 | JGI IMG/M metagenome (GOLD analysis project Ga0209737, IMG submission 187284) | Cubitermes ugandensis P3 segment gut microbial communities from Kakamega Forest, Kenya - Cu122 P3 (SPAdes) (version 2) | ecosystem: Host-associated > Arthropoda: Insects > Digestive system...
GCTTTATCCATACTATCACCTCCCCTATCCATAGTAACAAAAATAGCACAACAACAAAAAGATAGAAACTACGACACACTCATCCTGCTACTAACGCAACAGGTATTCTGCTAAGTTTTGTATAAAAAGGCTAATAGGAGTGCCGGTTCCAACTATACTGTGTTGTGGGTTATAGTATGCCGCGGTTTAAGCAGATTCCTCAAATTCAAGCATTGATGGATAAAAAGGAATGTATCCGCAACATGGGTATTATTGCGCATATTGATCATGGTAAAACAACTTTGGCGGATTGTTTGCTGTCAGGTGTAGGGTTGCTTTCTCCGCAAATGGCGGGAACTGCACGTGTGCTTGATTATCTTAAAGAGGAACAGAAGCGAAAAATTACCATAAAAACGGCTAATATAGCTCTGCTCTACAACAACCACCAATCCGGATCGTATCTCATTAACTTGGTGGACACACCCGGACATGTGGATTTCACAGGCAAAACCACGCGGGCTCTTAGGGTAATTGATGGGGCGGTAGTGGTGGTGGATGCGGTAGAGGGAATTATGGCACAAACCGAGATTTTGACGCGTCAAGCACTAGAAGAGCGTGTCTGTCCGGTCCTGTTTATCAATAAAATTGATCGCCTTATTACTGAGCTTCAGCTAGATGAGAGAGCAATCCAGAAAAAACTGGGTCAGATCATCGCAAGCTTTAACGATCTAATTGAGATCTACGCAGAACCCTCCTGCAAAGATCAATGGAAAATCAGTGCCAGCACAGGAAATGTGGCGTTTGGTGCGGCACTCTATGGCTGGGGCTTCACATATAAGATGGCCAAACAACATGCAATAAAGTTCTCAGATATAATAGCCATCTGTAAAAGCGGCGGGTCAGCTAATCTTGCTAAAATGTTACCTGTTTATGAGGCCATCTTTGAGATTGTAACTCAAAAGGTACCCAATCCACAGAAAGCACAAAGTTATCGTATTGGAAAAATCTGGGGCGGTAACCTCAACTCGCCAGTTGGAGAAGCACTAAGAGAATGCCGTGATAAAGCCCCTGCTGTGGTGGCTGTGATTAATGTTTGTTCAGATGAAAACAACGCCACCCTTGCTACAGGACGGGTCTTTTCGGGCAAAATCAGAAAGGGAGACAAACTGTATCTGGTTGGGACTATGGGGGAGACCGAGGTGCGAGAGGTCTATGTTGATATGGGTGCTCTGCATGAAAAAGTTGAAACTGTTTTGGCAGGCAATTTGGTTACCCTATCTTTGACAGGAAAAGTTGAAACAGGGGAGACCCTTTGGGATTTTGCACACAAAGAGGACATGAGACCCTTTGAATGTATCAGCTATGTTTCGGAGGCCGTGGTAACGTTTGTGGTTGAGCCTAAAAATCCAAAGGATATAGAGGTATTTCAGATGGGGCTTGAACGGCTTGCCTCTGAAGATCCCAACCTTAAATTCATGGTGGACAGAGAAACCGGTGAGTATTTACTCAGTGGTATGGGTGAGCTACACCTCGAGATCGCCATCAGCGAACTAAAAGATACGTTAGACATTGAGGTGGGAGTTTCTTCACCGCGGGTTGTTTATGGGGAGTGCGCTCAAAGAAACGGTGTTGTTGCGTTGGCGCTGAGTCCAAATAAACAGAACAGTGTCAAAGTGCAGGTTGCACCAAAACTAGAACAGGATGTTGCCCTTGAAGAGGGCAAGCAGGTTTTGGTTGTTGATGAATATCAAAATATATTGGTTGATGCTGAGGGCAAAGCCCAACAGTTATCAAAAGAGTTTCTTGAGGCAGTTAAAGCAGGTTTTAGGTATGCATGTACTGCGGGGCCTCTTTGTGGTGAACCTATACATCAACTAAAAGTAGGACTCATAGACTTTACAATTGTCCCAGATGCATCCGTCTCAGAGATTGAGCATGCGGTAAGCAAAGCGATATTTGGTAGTTTTTTAACTGCAAAGCCCAGTCTCCAAGAACCTATCTACAAAATCATACTCTCGGTAGCCTCAGAGTTATCAAGCGAATCTAACCGCATACTAAATATCCGCCGTGGAAAAGTTATCCAGTTCGAACAAAAAGGACCTCTAACCCAAATCACAGGGTATATTCCAGTTGCTGAGACCTTTGGTCTCTCCAAAGAGCTACGCTCAGCCGCCTCGGGCAGAGCAGTTTGGCAGTCCATGTTTGATCACTGGGAAAAAATCTCATCCAAACTTTCCCAAAAAACCATCCGCGAAATACGAAAAAGAAAAGGACTGCCAAGTGATGTTGCTAAGCCGGAAAGATTCATGGAGCTATAGAGAATGCGTCTAACGGTTGCTTTTGATTTGGATTTCTCGCTTTGTTGCGGGCAGGTGTTTCGCTGGCAAAAGATAGGTGATACTTGGTATGGTGTTGTTGGTGAAACGGTTCTAAAAATCCGCCAATCAGGCAATGAACTCGAGTTTGAAGGGGCTCAAGAAGAGTTTGTGTGGCATTATTTTGGGTTAAACGATGATTTGGCGCAGATTCGTCAATATGTCGCTAAAGATGCTTTTATCAAAAAAGCGTTGGAGCAATATGAGGGTTTGCGGCTTATCCGACAAGACCCGTGGGCATGTCTTATTGGTTTTATCTGCTCGGCATACAAAAATATTGCAGCCATTGAGCAGATGCTAAAAAAGCTCTCTGAGAAGTATGGTAAAAAGTATGTGTTTGATGGTAAAGAGTTCTATCTGTTTCCCACAACCGAGAGCTTAGCATCAGCTAGTGAGAGCGGTTTGCGGGAATGTGGTTTGGGTTATCGTGCAAAATATGTGCAACTAACAGCTAGAAAAATTCTTGATGAGAAAATTGATCTCAACGCATTGAAGGCTATGTCTTATTCGGATGCTCGAAAACAATTGTTGGAATTTTATGGGGTTGGTTTAAAAGTTGCTGATTGTGTGTTGCTTTTTTCGCTTGAGAAATTTGAGGCGTTTCCTGTGGATGTTTGGGTTAAACGCGTTATATTAAATCATTATGCCAATCAATTGCCTCCAGATATGGTTAAAAAAATGCAGTGTCACAATTCACTCACTAATGGTGAATATTTGAAGATTGGTGAGTTTGCGAGGGGTTATTTTGGCAGATATGCGGGTTATGCGCAGGAATATCTCTACCATTATGAGCGAACGCAACGTTAAAATGGTTAGCAATCAAAATACCTGCTTGGTGCAGATATGAGTGAAGGTAAAATATACCAATTAATAGATCAGAAAAGGGTTTTTTTGAGACAGGCCACAAAAGATTATGCAACAGGCGGCAACGATATGCTTGATGATATAAACTCAGCTCTACAAGAAGCAAAAAATGAACTGACACATAACTTAGAGCTCGCTAGTTGCCTAAAAGAAGACGATGAAACAGCATACCAGCGCGAATGCATCAATATGTATAGTGTATGGTATGAGAAATGGTTTGGCAAACCCTAATTATTTACACAATTCGTTATTATTTTGGCATTTATTTTTTTGAGAGTGTTCATGTATAGATAGTGCATCAATTTCCGCAGTTTTATCCTGATTAACTCTTCTTTCTGATGGGCAATACGTACATTTTTGCCCCGATTTTATCCTCTGATGGCTTGTGAAGGCCAGTATACCGACTTTTCTATCTAAAAGGGAGCACGCTCATTTTTTAGAGTTTAACATCGAGAAGCGGGTTACACTGACCCAGTTTATTTTAGTTCGATGGCTATTTTTAGCTAAGAAGTAATTTTGGGCAACATCAAACGTATGTTTTTTGAGAGTAAAGAACCGCCATTAGACGGATTTTTGCTGGTTTTCATTTTATAGTTGGGTTACTTGGCGAAGAGGCGGAAAATGTTTAAATGCTGTTTGGGATAGCAATATGTAGCAGTTATGTTTGGGCCCGTAGCTCAGCTAGGTAGAGCGCCAGACTCATAATCTGTTGGTCATTGGTTCAAATCCGATCGGGCCCACTACAACTAACTCAGAGATCATCATAGGATTTTAAAAATTTTTTAGGCAGTATTGTAGATAATTGATGGTTGGTTAGTAGTATGGCAAAGTTGTTATATCAAGGACATGGAAGCATTCGCATAACCGCACAAGATGGACGTGTGTTATATCTTGATCCATATGCAGGTGAGGGGTATGATAAGCCGGCAGATATTGTGCTTGTTACACATGGACACTATGATCATAACAAGGTGGATTTGATTACTCAAAAAGAGGGATGTCAAGTTATCACAAATAAAGAGGCTTTAGAGGGTGGGAAGCATAATACTTTCTTGTTTGATGGGATTGCGGTTGAGGCGGTTGAGGCGCAAAATCTCAGGCATAGTTCTAAGTCGTGTGTTGGATTTATTATAACAGTGGATGGGATTCGGATTTATTGTTCGGGTGATACTTCAAAGACTAAACAGATGCAATCGTTTGCCGCTCGAGAGATTGATTATGCGCTGTTTTGTGGTGATGGGATTTTTAATATGGGGCCTAAGGAGGCGGCGCAGTGTGCAGAAATCATAGGAGCAAAACATAACATATTGATTCATGTTAAACCGAAAGCATTGTTTGATTTGACTAAAGCACAAAAATGGATTGCGCCAAATAAACTCATCGTTCAACCTGGGGAAGAGATAGAATTAGCAACAAATAATTCAAAACAACATTAGTACAGGTTTACACTGTGAAATAAAAAGTTGAGTACAAAAGATAACAACTAGAAAACATTGGGAGATGTATAGACAGACTCTGATGAAATTATAGAGTAAGCTGGAAAATGCAGATCTGAACAATTGTACAGTTTTGTTAAGTGTAGGTAACTTTTATCTAATAGACTTATAAAAGAAGTGTAGCTAGCGCAGAAAATAGAGAGGATAAACTTGGATGGACAGTACTGGAACCGAAAAATCGAGACCATGCCTATACATGACATAAAAAAGCATCAGTTGATGAAACTCAAAGAACAAGTTAATTATTGCTATGAGAAGAGTAACTTTTATCGTAAAAAGTTTGATGCTATGGGTTTAAAGCCAAGTGATATCCAATCGCTAAGTGATCTGCAAAAAGTTCCCTTCACCGTAAAGAGTGATCTAAAAGATAATTACCCCTATGGTATGGTTGTTACGCAACCAGATGAGATTGTTGAGGTTCATGCTTCAAGCGGAACCACCGGTAATCCAATTATTGGTGCCTATACTCAAAATGATATAACGATGTGGCAGGAGCTTATGGCGCGTAGCATCTACACTACCGGCGGCAGGCCGCAAGATGTTATCCATATTGCTTATGGGTATGGGTTATTCACAGGCGGGTTTGGTTTTCATTATGGGGCACAAAAAGTTGGTGCTAAAATTGTGCCTGCAAGCGGCGGTATGACTCAGCGCCAAATCCAGCTCATGAAAGATCTAGAGGTAACTATGCTGGCATGTACACCTAGTTTTGCAGTTTATCTCGCAGAGGCTATGGCACATGAGGGTGTTGATCCCAAAAAGGATCTTAAACTCAAACGCGGGATGTTTGGGGCAGAACCGTGGTCAAGTAAGATTCAGGACCGTATTGAGCAGGAATTGGGTATCGAGGCCTTTGATATCTATGGGTTAACCGAGCTTTGTGGGCCCGGGGTCTCTATTGAATGTGAACAGCATGCAGGGTTACATGTTTGGGAAGATCATTTCATTGTAGAAATCATCAACCCCAACACAGGAGAGGTTCTATCAGAGGGCGAAGAAGGCGAATTGGTCTTCACTACACTAACTAAAACAGGTATGCCCATGTTGCGCTATCGAACAAGAGATATCTCAAAAATAGACACCACCCCCTGCACATGTGGACGCACCCATACCAGAATGACCCGAGTTATGGGTCGCTCAGATGATATGCTTATCATCCGAGGAGTCAATGTATTTCCCTCACAAATTGAACATGTGGTTATGGGTTTCTCCGAGTTAGCAGCTCAGTACCTAATAGTGGTAGATCGACCCGGAGCACTAGATACTTTCACAATCAAGGTCGAATTAACAGAGAAAGCAACTCAAAACAGTCAAATAGATAAAAACACTCTAAAGTGTGATATTCAAAAGAAAATCCATATCATAACCGGCATATATGCGGATGTAGAAATCATCCAATTTGGCGAGTTGCCTCGAACCGAGGGCAAAGCCAAACGAGTGCTGGATTTACGTATAGGTAAAATGTAGGCATAATGATGATTTCCAAAATTAGCGTAAACAAACCAGGTAGCTATGCACTGCTCAACGGCGATGAGGCAGTTGCACGTGGAGCAATCGAGGCTAACATCAAAGTTGCCGCGGCCTATCCAGGCACACCCTCCACAGAGATCTTAGAAACCTTGGCTGAGGCCGCAAAAGACCTTGGGATTTATGCTGAGTGGAGCATTAATGAAATCGTTGCAACCGAAGTTGCCATTGGCGCTTCAATGACAGGGGTACGTGCAATCACATCAATGAAGCACGTGGGCTCAAATGTGGCATCAGATGCTATTATGACACTGGCATACACAGGCATCGAGGGCGGGTTAGTCATTGTGATCTGTGATGACCCAGCCCTGCACAGTAGCCAAAACGAACAAGACACACGCTACTTTGCTGTCCACGCAAAACTACCTCTTTTTGATGCAGGCAATCCCCAAGAAGCACTTGACATGACACGCAAGGCCTATGAAATTAGCGAAAAACTCCGCCTGCCAGTCATTTTACGCCTAACTACCCGTGTTGCACACGGCAAAGCACGCGTAAAATTAGGAGAATTCCAAAAACTTGGACGCAAAGCCGAGTTTGATAAAAACAGCCCAAGATGGGTCATGGTGCCAGCCAACGCCAGCCGCCAACACCGAGTCCTAGAGAGCCGCCTCTTAGAAGCAAAATATGAAACCGAAACCTCACAATTCAACAGCATCGAGGACAACAACTCAGAGATAGGAATCATTGGAAGCGGAGTAGGTTACTACTATGCACGTTCACTCATAGACACCACCAAAGTTTCATGGCTAAAACTAGGATTTGTTCACCCCTTTCCCTCCGAAGTGGTCAAAACCTTTGCCAAAAGAGTTAAAAAACTCATAGTTATAGAAGAACTCCGACCCTACATAGAAGAGAATTTAGCCCGCCTCAAAATCGACTTTATCGGCAAAACCGAACTAGGACTAGAAGAAATCGGCGAATACACCCCCGACAAAATCCGCGCCACCCTATCCAAACTAGACCTAACCACAACATCAGTTCAACCCCCCCAACAACTCAACTTAACTCCACGTCCACCCGGCTTGTGCCCCGGATGCACCCATCGCGCCCTCTACTACGCCCTAAACATGCTACACAAATCAGTACACTGCGAAACCACCAAATGCGTAGGATGCGGCACCTGTGAATACGCATGTTCACACAACAAAGAAAAAGTTCACAACCCAGCCAAATCCCGCATACGCGTTGTGCGCCAAAACCAAATTCAAAACATAGCCATAAGTTGCCAAGTCTGCCAAAACCCAGCCTGCATCACCGCCTGCCCCAAAGATGCCCTCTCACAATCACCCGTCACAGGCATCATCATTGTTGACAAAAAACAATGCAACGGCTGCGGCTGGTGCATCGAAGCATGCCCATATGGCGCAATCAACATGCATCCCACAACTCACAAACCCATGGTCTGTGATGTCTGCGGCGGCAACCCCAAATGCGTCAAACTCTGTCCCGAGGGCGCACTAAGCCTAAGAGGCAAATCAGATGATAAAATCGTAGCAGGCGACATAGGCTGCTACACCCTAGGAGCCCTACCACCCATCAAAGCCCTCCAGACATGTCTCTGCATGGGAGGCGGCATCTCACAAGCCGCAGGAATGATTCACGCCGGCACAAAAGACAAAGTCTTTGCAGTCATCGGTGACTCCACCTTTTTCCACGGCGGCATGCCAGGGCTACTAAACATCGCCTACAACAAAGCAAACATCTGCGTTATCATTATGGATAACAGCATAGTAGCCATGACAGGCCATCAACCAACCCCCGGCTCAGGCAAAACCGCCATGGGTCAAGACGCCAAAATCATAAACATAGAAGCCATCGTCAGAGCTATAGGCATCGAAAAAGTCTTCACCGTCGACCCCTACGATCTAAAAACAACAATACAAACACTAAAAAAAGCCACCAACCACGAAGGCCCCTCAGTTGTTATCTCTAAACGACCCTGCCCACTTCTAACCCCACACGGCACACCCAGAGAAATCAAAGACAACTGCAAAGGCTGCCGAGTATGCACCGAAACCTTTGGATGTCCCGCCATAAGTCAAAGCGGCAACAAAGTTAAAATCGATGCCGCACTCTGCAACGGCTGTGGAGTATGCGACAAAGTTTGCCCCTTTAACGCAATAGGAGAAAAAACCCATGAAACCCCAATTTGATATAGTCTTCAGCGGCGTCGGCGGACAAGGCGTAGTAGTACTAAGCGACATCTTATGCGAAGCCGCAATGATAGAAGACTATGATGTAGCAAAAGCCGAAATCCACGGCATGGCACAACGAGGTGGCTCCATTGTAGCTTACGCACGCATCGGAACCAAAGTGGAAGCCCCCCTCATCGAAACAGGAAAAGCCGACGCAATCATAGGTTTTGAGGTCATAGAAGCCACCCGTGCCCTTCCGATGCTAAAAGAAAACGGCACCGTTATTGTAAACATGAAACTCATTCCACCAAACGGCCTAACAGCAAACACTAAACTCAAAACCACCGAAGAACTCTTAGCACTCCTAAGAGCCAAAGCACTGGTTCATAAAGTAGACGGCCCAGGCATTGCACAAAAACTAGGCAACACCTTGGTTGTTAACACAATTCTGCTAGGCGCACTCTCTGCGCTTCCCGAAATCCCACTCAAAGCAGAATCATTCCAACAAGCCATAGTAAACAGACTCAAAGAAAAATACATTAATCTAAACCTCAAAGCCTTCCATCTGGGTAGAGAGAGCGTACAAAACAACCAGAGATAAGCAATGAAAGGCACCGACCACTATGCAGAGCTACTAGGCATCAAGTTCTTGAAATCAAAGACTGCTACTGCAAAGTCAGATGAAAATATAAAAGCAACACACCAACGCAATGGGTTGCACACACGGCGGAGCTATCTTTTCACTAGCAGACTAGCCTTTGCAGAAGCCTGCAACTTTGGCGACAATATCGCAGTTGGGATACAATTTTATATTATAGCAACTTGAAAACATATTGATGTATATCCGTCGTGTTTAAACCAGTTTTTAACATCATCAAGAGTGATTGCGGCTAACGCCGTCTTAAGGCCTTTTGCAAGGCCTCCCAAGTTCTGGTTTTAAGCTTTCTTGTCAAAAATGAAGTTGGTGTTGCGTATGTTGAGTGTGTGAACAAGTGAAGTTTTGGAGAAAGCTTTACTGACTGCACCCATCAGTATAACAAAACAGGACATTATAAACTATTTTTCATACCATGATTATTTATGAATTTAAAGTCAAGTTGCTATATTGAGATCACATTTATCACATTTACAACTGTAATACCAAATATCTACGTCCCACAGCCGAAGGCGACATACTAACCGCAGAGGCAAAACGAATCGGTGAAGGTAAAACCATCGGTGTCTATCAGTTTCAGACTACAAAAGACTAATAAGCTAACAGCTCTTTTCTCAGCAACAGCATTCAAAAAATATAATACCGAACCTCAAATCAAATAGAAGAGAAATCAATCAATGAACATGCCGTAACAGGTTTTGTTATGTTTAGAGTGTTGTTTTGGAGTCGGCTTTGGGTTTCCAGTTTGTTGCGTCGCATAGGTTTTGTATGGGAGAATCTTCTTCAAAGCCTTGTTCGGTTTGAGTTTTTTGTTTATGGATTTGTTCAGCTAGTTTAGCTTTGCCTTCTTTGCTACTAAGTTCAACACTGTTGCCCAGTTTGTAGATGGTTCGGCCAAGTCGGCGTTCACCCACGGTTTTTGTGCATCTGCCCATAGAGAGATTTCTGCATTAAAGGTTAAAAACCTTCAGTTGTCTTATTCTATCAGGTAATCTGTGAGCAACGTTTCCCAAACTCTTGCTACTACAATTAAGAAGGTCACATCGCTTTAGGTTACGCTATAAATTTTTGCTCATAGCAACGATTGCGATACTGGTGTTTTTGCTCTCCAATGGGCCTTCGCCGGATCAAAACCATTTTGTTTATCTACGGATTCGTTTCTCCATGGCAGAATAGGGCTCACAAGATAAGGGCGAATCTTGCAGAGGTTGTACCCTTCAATGGCAACTATATGTTGTTTATCCTCCGATGCCTGCAGTGTCGCTTTTACCGTTTGTTGCGGTTTGGGGCACAGCCTTTGATCAGGTATTGCTCTTGGTTATTCTTGTAGGGTTTTGTGTTGCAGCAATTTGGTTGATGCTCAAAAAAGAGGGTTCAAAACAAACTAAAGCTCTGTGGTTAACCGCATTGTTTGGGTTTGGAACTTGTTTTTCGTTCATTGCCTCGGCGAGTTCTTCTAGGTATATTGAGCATGGGGTTGCGGTGCTGTTTTTTACCTTGGCTATAATTTTTTTGTTGTATGGGAAGAGTGATTTTGTAGTTGGGTTGCTTTTGGGTTGTGCAGTGATTGCGCAGTTACCGGTGGCATTGTTGTTTCCGTTTTTCCTCTTTTTCTATAAACTGTTTTTTTACGATGCTCATTGAAAGCTCGCTTCATAAGATTTATGAGTACTAATTCAAAATAAACCACCAAACAAATATTGGTGTGAGAGTTTAAACGTCCAATATTTTGGGTAGCGTTTTAACAAATGTGGTGTATTTGCATAAGTCTTGTTGAGATATTTTGGAATTTGGAGTGTATCACGCAATCATTGAGTCTTTAAAGAGTGTAATATAATCCTCCACTATTGGCTCTATTAGGTTATCAGATGTAGAAATGTACACCAAATAATTATTTCGATCAATACGATTGATAAACTGTGTTCTGTAACCAGATTGATGTTTCTTCCAAAAATAAGCTTGAACATAATGTGGTTCATACCAAAGAGCTGGGGATGGGAATTGAACCCATATAGAGCAGCTCTGCAGGCTACCGCCTAAGCCATTCGGCCACCCCAGCAGATGAGTCTAGGTGATCCACACATAAATAGATTATTGGTTGGTCACAAGTTTTATTATGGCAAGACATCGTTTGGCCCTTTTATAAAAGGGAAAACCCTGAGAAATACACGCCGTCTGCTTTAGATGGCCGAGTATAAAACGAAAGTATTGTGTTAGATCAAAAAACAGAAGATACATGTGCTTGTCATAATATTTTTATCAAATAATTGCAAATAATATGACAATTATCTTAGCGCGTAGGCAGAATTTTATTGTGTCTATTGTAGCGTTTGAGAGTATTTAGAGAGAAAGGGAAGAGAGGAATGATTTCAAACATAACAAGTTTAGTGTTGCTCTACTATGGTGCAGGTTTAGGTACAACTACAGTTTTGGCGCTTGTGAATTATGTTTCTTTTGCCAAAAGAACTAACTTTGTAGAATAAAATAGAATGTGGAGCCGAATTGATAAAAAATATTGCATAAAAAACTGCATTTTCGTGAGCTTTGGCTCTTATTGCATGGTTTTTGACAGTCACGTTTTTGCTCACAGCGGCTAATGCAGGGTTTGCAGTGGTGTTTGGGACAATTGTGGGATTTTTGCTGTTCAATGTTATACTGGATTTTAATACGCTACGAAGTAATACCGCATGTAGGTGTGATATGTGGGAACATGAAGCAAAGATGAGTACATATTGTTCTAGTTGTGAATATAACAAAAAAACAGGCAAAAACCCGTTCAATAACGCAGTTTTTGCGCTAAGAACAATAAAAAATGAGCTAAAGTAAAAGGTTACTTTAGGTTTTTGACGGTTTCGTTAGCTCGTTCAAGTTCATGTTTTTTATTGTTTTGATAGGTTTTAACATTAGCAAGCAGTGTGGGGTCGTTTAGAGCTAGAATTTTTGCGGTTGCGATAGCGGCGCCTTCGGGTTCGATGGTGACAACTGAGCCGATGCCGCTTGGTACTCGAAGTGAGGAGTAGATGTCTGTGCCGCCGTATTTTTCGCTGTATGGGGGAATAGCTATGACGGGGTTGGCAGTGTTGCCGTCGATAAAGGCGCTAAGGGCATTGGAGCGGCCTGCAACGGTGAGGTAGACCACTGGTTGGTTTTCAAATTCTTTAAGAATTTCTATCACTGTTAGAGGGGTTTTGTGTGCGGATGCAACACGGAATTCATAGTTTACTCCTAAGAGTTTGAGGTACTTGGCGATTTCGCGTGAAAATTCGAGATCACGTTCAGAACCCATGATTATAATTGCCAGGCCAGTCATATGTATCACAAGGCAGATAACGGTGGCAACTAATTAACATTTAAAACCAGAGCCCTATTCTGACCATCACCTATCTTGTTACCCCGAATTTTTGTGTGTTAGAGTTGATAATTTCGTTGCTACAACGGTACAGCCACATTGGCTTATCAGCAACTCGCATTTTAAGACATTATGAGGTTATGATGTATCTCAGAAAAAATGGAACTGCCTAAAGCAGAAAAGTGACTCAAGCAACTGTTGATGAATTGGCAGTTGGTATTGCCATGAAAACCAGCAAGAAAAAAGTGGCGCTGGCTGTGGCGAAATGGTTGCAAAAAAAGAGGAGCATAGTATAAACTGCGAAATCAATTGACATATTGAGGGCTATGAAGACTACTACCAAATGATTTCTGGGCGGTTGATGTTGCAGATGTCACAATTCGTTTATTGAGAGTGTTTACCCAATGCTGTCAATCTAACGATTATCATCACACTAAACACCTACAAAACACCCCATAAAACAAAAAAACCAAACAATAACACCAGAATATGACAAACATCTAAACACAACTGCCAAAAAAAGCCATCACCGCCAAAAACAGACAAACATACCACCCATTAAAACACACTTAAAATAAACCTAGAAACACCCCAACCACCATCTTTAACCAGCAGATAATTTTAGGCTTACAATATTGAGTGGTTACCTAATATATGGCTGGATTAGTGGTCTCCATAAAAGGCAATGGAGACAAAAAGCAGGGTAAAAAAACAAGGTTTGTTCATCAAAAAGAACCACCAGAATCGATAAAACCATAAAAAATCGGTATAATGTATCTATAGGTAATCATTCTTATTTGGTTAGGTTCGGATGGGCAGATCCATGATCATGGGATCAATGGATTGATGAGGGTACTACTGTGGAGTTGTATTGGCGGGGTATTTTTGATGATCGAGAGCAAGAAGAGCACATTACTGCTAAGTGGGTGACTAAGAACCAGTTTGAGATTAAGGAAATCAACTATTCCAAAGGCAGGCTGTTATTGACAACTGATTACGTTTTTAAGCGTAAGCAACTATGTGAGTAAACTCTGCAGAATTTCAGTCAGCATATCAACTGTTATCTGCACTTGGGGGCTTAATTCATATCCGAAGTCCATGTTTGCGGGTTCAATGAGTAGTAATGAGATTTTTACATCGGGCAAGAGTTTTGTGATGTATTCGCAGAAAAGCCTCAGGGGTAACCCATGTGATGAAAAAGTAGAGTTTCCTGCAATTGTTGTGGCTTTAACTAATTTTGTTTCGCCGGGTTGGGTACATATGAGGGCGGCATCGATGAGTAGTATGTGTGTGGGATGGAAATTTTGGATGTCTAGCAAATAGTTTTCGGGGACGGTTTCGCATTCTATCACACAAACGTTGTTTGAGACTTTGGTTTGTAGGTTTTCGGCGATTTTTAGGCCTGCGTAGTCGTCTCCTCGGATGGGATTGCCAATACCTGCAACAACCACTTTGTCTCTATCAGAGAGCCAGTCTTTGAGTTGTTGCTCAATACCTTCAACCAATGTGGGGCGCCAATAGGGATAGAGCGGAGTCATAGAAAAGGGTTGTTAAGCAGTCTTTTTTGTGAGTGTGGGGGGTTTTCGTCTTGAGTCCCAGGCGTGATGGAGAACAGATCCCGGATGATGTAGAAGCATGCGTGGTCCGGAGTAGCGCATAATGATTTTGGCTTTTTGGTTCATATCCGGACGGTAGCAGTGAATAACGCATTTGCCGCATGTAGTTTTCTTTTCCTGAAATGGACATTTATCGAGTCGTAGAAGTGCATATTCGTGGAATTCTTTGCATTCAGCACACAGTTCACCTTTGGTGTGGTGGTGGTTTTTGCAGTAGAGCTCAACCATTTGGGTTATGGTTTGTTTTTCGCGTTTCATGCGTTTATGTGTGGGGTTAGGAGGCTGGGGCTGCATAAACATCAACACAGATATACAGATTTATTCAGATAAGGTTTAACCCTAAAGCATAAGGGATTCTCAAATAAACACATAAGCAACAGAGATATTCGTGAGTTTTTTCTAATTTCGTCGAATTCGACTGGATTAAAAGAGGTATTATGCAAATCTCCATAAATCCAAAACTTGATTGTGGGATTATTAGCTGGTTTCTTTTTGTGTGGTTGGTGTGGTGTACTGTTGCGTTATTTTTTCGGGGTTTACTCTGAGTTCTCCAAAGGCTAATTCTTGGGGTGTTAGACCCATGGCTAATCCTAGAAGTTGGGGGTAGTGTAGTATGGGGATGTGATAGGTTTCGTCAAAGGTTTTTTCTACTCTGGGTTGATTTGTGTCATACATTGTGTGGCATGAGGGACATATTGTGATTAGTGCTTGGGCGCCAACTTTTTTTATGTGATTGAGTTTATCGCGTGCGAGTTGAAGAGCGATTTTTTCGTTTATACCGGCGCTGGGTAGGCCGCAACATTGGGTTTTGTCGGTGTAGTCTAGACATTCAGCTCCGGTGGCTTCGATGAGGGCTTTTAGGGTTTGGGGGTCTTCGGGGTCGTCAAAAGTTATGATTTTTTTGGGTCGTAGGATATGGCAGCCGTTGTGTTCGGCGACTTTGAGGTTTGTGAGTGGATTGGTGATGGTTGTTTTGATGTTTTCTATGCCTATGTCTTCTTTTAGGAATTGGAGCAGGTGTTTGGTTTCGATAGTTCCATTGTAGGTTAATCCGGTTTCTTTGAGGTGCTGGTTGATTTTGTCTTTTTGTTGGGAGTTGGTTTTTAGGGTTTTGTTGACTTTTTTGAGAGTACTGGCGCATCCGGGGCATAGTGTTAGAATGTTTAGGCCCTGTTGTTCGGCTAGGGCGAGGTTTTTTGCGGCTAGAATTTGCATGGTTTCGTGGTTGATGGAGTCGAGGGGTAAGCCGCAACAGTTGAATTCGGGCATCTCGATTAGTTCTACGTTGAGTTTGGTTAGGATTTTTCTGGCGCTGATTTCATAGGAGACGCCGCGTGAGGGTATGGCGCATCCCAAAAAAAAGAGCCATTTACTGTGAGTCATTTTTGTTGTCTCCTTGAGGTTGGGGTAGTGCGGCTTGAAGGCGGTCAAAAAACGGGATGCCTTTGAGTAGCTTTTTTATTGCTTCGGGGTTAGTTTTGGGTAGGGGGGGTAGGCCATAGGTTTCGCGTTTTTTGATTCTTGATTCGGGAACTTTGGACGCATAACCGGTTTCGAGCAGGGTTTGGGTTTGGTCACGCATGCTCGGGGGAATATAGCCTTTCTCGATTGCTAGGTTGCGAAATACTCGGATGATGCTGTCGACTTCGACATTTTGGGGACAGCGATCTGTGCAGGTAAAACAAGCAGAGCAGAGCCAGAGTGTGTCGCTGTTTAATACGCGGTCTCTTAGGCCCAGTTGGGCTAGGTGGATAAGGGTTCGGGGGCGATAGCTGTCACTAAATCTGGCGATGGGACAATCAGAGGTACAAGTACCACATTGAAAACAGAGGAGAAGATCTTCTGCCCCGGGGATTTTTTCAAGTTCATACTTGAAAGTCGGGTCAATTTCAGAAGCTTTGATGGGCTGCTCTTTACCCTGATTAAATGTTAATACCTCAATCATAACGGTGATTTCGCCTAATTTGGATAGCACCGCGATGTGCTAATTTTTTATGCCGCTACCGGATAGATAAAGTTTGAGCATTAACCCAACACATTTACCCATCTGATTTTAGGGTATAGAAATAATAAAGTTGCGCAATAGTTGTTTGGTTATTTGTTGGTTGGTTAGTCGCATAAGCATGCGTAGTCGCATTCGCGGCAGTTCCAGGCGTCTTTTTTGGGATCAAATACAGCTGAGTTGATTTTTTTAGACATGACGTGTATTTCGGTTTGTATGTTCTCGATGGCTTGTATTTCGGGGGTAAAAAAGACTTGTTTGTTGGGTCGTAAAAACCAGTCGCCGACTTTTAGCTGGCTTGTACTGCCATATATTTCTTTGACGGCAAGTGCGTAGACTAATAACTGCATGTCTTTTTTCAGTTCATTTAGTGAGGATGCGGTTTTGCTGGTTTTGTAGTCTATAACTGTGTAACCTGTTTTGTCTCTATCGATGCGGTCAATTCGTCCTCTGATGCGTACGTTTCCTACGGCAATTTCAAACCATCGTTCGATATCCAAAATTTCGGTTTTGCTTTTGTTTTGTTCTTCAAGGAAATTTTTCAAGATATTTTTTGCTTCTGCATAGTCTCTTTTTTCATCCAGTTCACTCTGATAGCTTTTTGAGCTCCAGAACTTGGCCAGCAACTCTTCGGCTATTATTTCATTAACTGGTTGTTTTTCTTTTTGTAGTCTTGTTAGTTTTTCTGCGATGTTGTGGATGGTTGTTCCGAATTCAAAGTAGTATCGTGGTTTTTCGGGGATTTTCATTACATAGCGGTAGTGGTATTGTCGGGGGCATTTTTGGTAGCTGACAAATTGGGAGACACTAAAAACGTGGTCTGAGGGGACCGTTAGGGGTTTTTTGGTTGTTATTTGTTCGAGTTGGGTATAGTTGGGTTCTTTGATTTTTTTGATTATGTCGGTTTGTATGTTTAGGTTTTTGTTGGTTATTTTAGCGAAGAGAAGAACTGTTTCTATTGCGTCATTGAATTGTCCGGTTGTTAGGTTTACTATGAGTTGCTGGAGCAACTTGGTTTTTGTTTGGTTCTCAGTATTTGTTAACTCAATCAATATTTCTGGGGAGGTTATTTGTTGGAAGGCAATATGGGGGTTTTGTTGATAGTTGATTTCTTGGAGAAATCGGGAGGGTTTGGAGCCGGTTTTGTTTTCTCCGTGGCGATTGGCGTATGTTATGACTAGTTTTTCTTTGGCTCGGGTTATGGCGACATAGAAGAGGCGTCGTTCTTCTTGGGTGTGGAGTTCTTTATCGTCGTAGGTGGATTGGATGCCTTTTAGGAGTTTTTTGGGGATGGCAAATTTGTCTTTTTGATAGGTAGCGGGTATTTTTCGGTCGTTGACATCTGGGATGATGACCACGGGGTATTGCATGCCCTTTACGCCATGGATTGTGGATATGATAACTGCTTGTTCGGTGTCGTTTTTTTCTTCGATTTCAAAGTTTGAGGCATAGGTAAGGTAGTCTGTGAAGGCTTCAAGGTCGCTATCGGGGTATATGTTGTTGAATTCCTCAGCAAAGGTGTAGAATTGGTTTAACAGTTGGAGGTTGCGGGTGTTTTTGAGGGCTACTTCGTATTTGTAGAATTCTTGTTCAAACAAAATTGTGTGGATAAGATCTATTGTGCGTAGTCTATTTTTTTTGTTTAGTAGATCAGTGAGGGTTTGTTTGACTATGGGAAATTTGAGTTTGTCCACGGCTATTTTGTTTAGGTGGTCAAAGGTTTCATAGAAGGAGAGACCGGTTTGTTTTGCGTAGCTGGTGAATTTGTATATATCAACTTGTTTTATGCCATAGTTGGGTCGGTTTAGGATTCTAACGATTTCTACATTGCTCTCTATGGGGTTGTTGAGGATGTTTAGAAAGGCGGTGATGTCTTTTATTATGGGTTCTTGGAAGAATCCGGTTTGGCCAACAAAGTTGAAGGACAGGGCGTGTTTTCTAAAGGCGTTAAGTATGGGTTCAGCGCTTGCTCGGCGTCTACAGAGAATGGCGATATCTTGGGGTTGGTAGGTTTTTAGGAGATTTTTTGTTATTTCAACAATATAGTTTGCTTGGGAGGTGTCGTTTGGGGTTTCAATTACCTCTATTTGGTTGCCGGGGGGATTGTTGGTAAATAGTTGTTTTATTGTTCTCTCGGGGCTGTTTTCTATTAAAGTGTTGGCTGTGGCTACGATTTTTTTGGTGCTGCGATAGTTGTGTCCTAGGGTTTTTTCGGTAAAGTTTGGAAATGTTTTTTTGAATTCGGCTATATTTGTAAGATGGGCTCCTCTGAAGCGGTAGATGCTTTGATCGTCATCTCCAACAACGGTAATGTGACCATGTTTCTTTGCAATTAAATTAACTATTTGGAGTTGGATATAGTTGGTGTCTTGGAATTCATCAACGATTACAAATTGAAATTTTTCTTGATAACTCTGCAGAACTATGGGTTTGCTCTTTAGTAGATTGTGTACTATGCAGAGCATATCTCCAAAGTCTAGGAGATTATTTTGGAGCTTGTAGGCTTCGTAGGCTTGATAGATTTTGAGGATATCTTTTAGGTTGTTTAGATCCTCTGTGGCCTCCTCATCAAGGGAGAGTTTTTGGTGTTCTTCGAGGTATAGTTGGAGGTCTTGAGGGGTTACAAATTCGTCTTTGCATCGGGATATGAATTTTTTCATCTCCTCAGCTAAGGTGTAGGGTTTATGGTTGAACGCCAGGTGCTCAAGACCAAAACTGTTAATGTTTTTAGCTAAATAGACTAACTGAGCTGTTTCAGTAATGACTTTGAAATTAGCATTTAATTTAGTGTTTAAAATATTGTCATGTATAACCTGGTTGCAAAAAGAGTGAAACGTTGATATATTTAGATCCGCAGGACATTTCAGCATCTCGGTTACACGTACTTTGAGCTCCTCAGCAGCTTTTTGATTAAACGTTAAAGCCAAGATATGCTCGGGTGGCACACCGCTTGCAATCAAATACGCGATTTTACTTGCCACAGTCAAGGTTTTTCCTGAACCTGCACCTGCGATTATAAGAAGCGGGCGGTCAGTCTCTTTTACAGCTTCACTTTGCTGAGAATTTAGACGGCTAAAAATCTCTAAAGCAGAATTTTGCAACTCAGAACTTGACTGCGACATACAAAAAAGATAACCGGGTGCACTTTTAACCATTCCGTCAATAAACTACAAATCCTAACAAGACAAGTAATTTAGATGCTTGATTGCGGAAGACTTTTTGCTTGTAGTGTGGATTTGACAAATACATGCCACAATATGCTCTAGTCCCCATAAATCAGCTTGTAGAGGAACCATACGCGTCAGTTGTATGTTATCCCCGAGCAACACCTGATGAGATGCACCCCCGTATGGAAGAATTAAAAAAGTTGGGTGTGGACGCCATAGAATTTTCAGGTAAGTCCTCGGCCTTTACATTATCGGTTTTGGGTAAGGGTTATGTGGGCATAGTTACAATAGCTCATGTGCAGGGCAAAAAATTGGCCCTAAAGATGCAAAGAGTGGACTCAGAACGCGAAAGCCTAGAACACGAAGCAGAATTACTTGTCAAGGCCAACACTGTTGGTGCAGGACCACAGTTTGTAGCGGTAACAAAGCATTTTCTTTTGATGGAACTTATTGATGGTTATTTGTTAGAGGAGTGGCTAACAACCCATAGAAACAAGTCGGCTGTGCAGACCATTTTAACAGAGATTTTAGAGCAATGCTGGCGTCTGGATGAAATTGGCTTGGATCATGGCGAACTCAGCAAAGCCCCCAAGCATCTCCTTGTCAACAAAACCGATGACCCATTTATAGTTGATTTTGAAACGGCCAGCACTCAACGCAATGCATCCAATGTTACCTCAGTTTGCCAGTTTCTGTTTCAAGGCAAAAGTGAAGTCTGCAAAACAATCGCAAACATAATTGGTGAAAGAGACAAACGAGAATTACTGGAGGCTTTGCGGAATTATAGAAAAAACAGAAACCGACAACCCTTTGAAACCCTACTCAAACAATGCCTTACCAACCAACAACTGTAACATTAAATAGGTGCTAAGAGGCTACAAAGCAGATGTAAGAGATTTTGTTAACTGGTTTTTCGGCGGCTAAAATAAACCAGGAACAACACAGCAACTATGGGGAACAACAAAATAATCGCTACCAACAACCCAAGATACAAAGTGAAAAAATCAAAAAACAAAACCATTTGGGGAGAATCCCAATAGTAGATGTGGATGTATTGGTTTTCTACGGGATAGTCAGGATCATCGTAGACTATGTCGAGTTTTAAACCATACTGATTCAGTTGGGTTTGTACTTGGTTCCAGATTTGCCGACACGTATCGTTTGCGTCCCATAGGCCCCAGATTTTATCTTGGGAGTTACGCATACCCCAGCCGTAGTTTTTAGGAAGAACTATGGCGGCTTCGGCTTTTATGCTGCCGTGGACGACGTCTGGGTTTTGAACTACTTCTGTCCAGAAACACTCCAACACCCAAAAATGTTCATCTTGGAGAGTGTTTGGGTTTTTGGGGTCTTCAGAGTAGGTAAAGACCACAACATATTCTGCACCGGCTTCATAGGAGGTTTTCATTTGCTCAAACATCTCTTCTCCATCTGTAAGGTATGGTGTTTGTGTGT
>Ga0209737_10001059_pt1 | contig 20623 bp, 11 predicted proteins | sample TergutCu122P3_FD_187284 | JGI IMG/M metagenome (GOLD analysis project Ga0209737, IMG submission 187284) | Cubitermes ugandensis P3 segment gut microbial communities from Kakamega Forest, Kenya - Cu122 P3 (SPAdes) (version 2) | ecosystem: Host-associated > Arthropoda: Insects > Digestive system...
CCCCCCCAAGTAAGATAGCCCCCATTCATGTTTTGAACAGAGGGTGAATGTGTTGTGCAGTTGGTCTCTTTACTGCGCTGTACTCTTCATGAATCTTGCCATTGGTCCTTCGTACTCCTGTCTATGGGAGTAGCCTAATCAATGCACTGATTGGCCATTCTGTTTGTACATGGTTGATGCAAACACTGCAACAGGTTCTGCCAACTAAGCAGCATGATTTAGTACTGTGCTATGTACAGGTTGACAGTACAGCCTCTTGTGGTGTCCTGGAGCAGGTTGACTGGCCCAGTTCTTAATGGTATTGTGTATGCTTGCTATGCACATGAACATTTCATATCTTAACCCCGAATTAAATATATATATATATATATATATATAAATATAAATATATATATATATAGATGAACATTACTGACCTTTTTCATTGAATTTGGTTCATATCTGTTGTGTCCCGTAATTATGCTGTGATTCATACTCTGGCACTGACACCCGATACAATCTATGCATGAAATTCCATAAGCTCAGAGGTGCCAACAGATATATACTCGTAATTGCTGTAGCAAGTGGTGGCAGTTAAAAAAGTTAAGTTATTGTGCAATGAAATGAGTGCATGTTACTGCCAAGAGATTTAGAGGATAAACGTGTGACTGCATTTTCCATGAGCCTGTTCCGATACTCTTTGAGGTTAGACCTCACTCAGCCTAGAGCTTGTAACTTCTTGGATCTCCAAAAATTCCATAAGTGGAACCACAGGAGTATAGCTGACACCTAGCTTGGCACAGCACTACTGACAGTGAGCAGAGATTATTGGATGAGTTCACTGCTCTCTGTGGGAGAAAATCTGTGCATCTGAGAGAAAAATGGAAGGGAACAACAAATTTTATATCTGACCATTCAAAAAAAAATGTAATTGTTGCATTCGCACATTAGTCAGAGGGCCCTACAAAAATATATTTTACAGAAATTTACAGATGAAAGACAGAGATCTAAATACCAGCAATCATGCCTGTCTTACAGAAGAAGAATAGGAATTGTTGGATTTTAGGTACTAACTTTGACATGCTTATAACATAATGTTCATGAAAAATAGTCAGAAGCCAAGGAAAAAACGCATGTAGAATATGGTTGAGGAAAGACAATTGAATTTTAACATTAGCTACTGGTGGTTACAATGAACATAATTAACTCTGTCATCCTACAAGACTATATGCTGGTGTCTTAAATGTACTGGCATTTTCACTCGCTAGCAATTAAATGTCCTTGTCTTTCAAGAGATGCAGTTGGCATTTGAATCTGTCTTCTGAAGGTTAAGGGTATGTAATGAAAACTTTGTAACACATTTCATAAGGATGAAAATTCAGACGCACAAGCATTTGTGTTTTGCTACAGAAATGTTTAAATACAAATTCTCTTGATTATATGTGTACTTGGAGTGTTATCTTGCACCTTAAGGAAATTAACTTTAATGTTGTGAATGTGATGAGGCTAACTTTGTTCATACCTCCAAGTAACTTTGTATGTGCACAGACACTGTAGTTGTCATGGTCCTGGCAGTGATCATTACTGGCCATAAGTGGCAGCACTTTCTCTTGGAGGTTTGGACAAACCTCATTAACATCGAGTCCTTCGCAACTTATGTTTGGTACAGAAAGTCTACTTAAAGGACAAGCTGTTTATGCCCAGAAGGGCAATGAAAAAATTACTGTGAAAATGAATCTTCCCTTAATGAGTGCCATATGTAAACATAACTGAAGAGAACATAACTGGTAGTCTAGAAGAGGATACAAATGAAAATGAATGTTTAAGGATGAATTCTGATGAACCAGTGGAAGGAAATCACATTTTTAATGTGAACACTGGAGAAATTTTGACAAGGAATAACGTGAGGTCTCATGAATTCACACTGGAGAGTGTCATTTTACATGTCGAGTGTGGAAAATGTGCTTTGGAAATCAGGGCTGCATTGCCACCTTAAAGATGAACATGAGCATGTGAAGAATTTTAAATGTGAGATGTATGCAAGAAAATTTACTGGCTGCCATTTACTAGATGACCACCAATGAACCCACACCTGTGAGCGCCTGCTTGTATGTGAATTATGAAGGAAATGAGACACATGCAGCATTATATTATGACAAACCAATCTACACAGGAGTGTTCACATTTAGTTGCTCATTCTGTTAAGTTAGATTTTGTTGTCAGAACTGGTTCTCTGCAGTTTATGGCACGTGTTTACTGCTTGTTTCTGTACAGAAATACATTGGTTAGCGTGTGTCATAAAATTGTTAATGTTGATCAAGCAAAACAGATCCGTATATGTGGTTGTCCACATGTTGGTACATACAAGAAATACCTTACACCTGTGGTACATGTGGACAAGGTCTGTATGCATCGTATGCTTGCTAAACAAAATAAGCATGTTGACATTTTCATGTGCGGAGTTTGTTCATAGGTTTGGGAAGAGAGTTGCTTGAGAAGACGCATGAAAATATACACAAAGTTTAAAACATGAAGAAAAGTCATCATCAGAGATCAGAAATATTTTTGACGTTATTAAAGTTGTTCCTTCCCTTCCTGTCACGTAACTTATCATTATATTTACAGTGTAATAATGTGAGTGTTTGGCTTTATTTCCCCTTGAATGTTGTATCCCTTTTTGTATACAGTAAATAAATTGGAATATTGCTGAAACTCGTGTATGTTTCTGTATGCGAGTCTTGAAACTTAAAAGGCTGAAATTCCTTGATTTCCAACTCCTGCTTCCTGTCCAGGCACTCACCACGAACTTTGTCTTGCAGGTGTCTACAGTCGTCTTTGTCATCATTCAGAGCTCACCAAGAAGCAAATAATGCATTTGGAAGGGTATGTCTGCATAAAGGCTGTGCGCCTCATCTGTGTTTGTCTGCACACGCGTTTAACTATAAACACAATAAGACAGTTATTAAAATGAACTTGCAGTCCAGTGAAACTGGCAGTGTCCTGGTAACTGCAGGCGTTGACACATTTAGCACCATGTCAGTGAATAGTGAAAATCTTAATGACCCAAGGCATCAGCCCTGCCATGTAAGAAACAAGAGGCACCTCAGGTTAAAGTCAGGTGGGGGTGTTTCGGAAGACAGAGGAAGAGCAGCCTTGGAGAAGGCAGCAGTTATAAACAGTGAGGGTAATGTAAAGAAAGATGCAAAGGTAAAAAGAGAAAGCAGTGATTTTCAATGTGGACAGTGTGGGAAAAAAATAGGTACGAAGGATAAATTCAGGCTTCATCTTCGAATTCACACAGGTGAAAGACCGTACACCTGTCATGTTTGTGGGAAACAGTTCCGTGTACCAGCTGGATTGAACCGGCACATCAGAGATGTTCATGCTGGTATCAAAGAATTTGAATGTGATATCTGCAACAAGACCTTTGCATCCAAGGCAACTCGAGATGACCACCGAAGAGTTCATACAGGGGAGCGTCCCTATATATGTGATTTATGTGGCAAGACTTTCAAGACAAAGGCTTCTTTGTATACTCACAATAAAAGTCACTCAAACACATATTCATTTCCCTGTTCATCCTGTGGTAGAGGTTTCCATTCACGACCATCACTGCTTGTACATATGCTGACACATACGGGTGAGCGACCTTTCAGTTGTGACATATGTGGTAAAGGATTTCGTGTAAAATATGAACTTTCTAAACACAAACTTATTCATTCAGATCAAAAGCCTTTTATGTGTGCAGAATGTGGATTGGGCTTCCGACAGAAACGTTACCTGAAGAATCATGACAGGATTCACCACTGACCTGAAGTAAACACACTTGTCATATTAATGGAAAATGAATGGAGGGAATTATGAGATCTCTTTGTTCCTGAATTATTAACCTGTTGCTTTTGTCAGTTACATATGAGTTTGTTTGGTACAGGGGGTTCTCATTGTCTGAATCCCCAATATTGGTTTCTTTGCAAATGTGGGGTCAGATTGTTGGGGAAGAAGGTGCATAAAGATGTCACGCTTGAGAGATTCACACCTGTGGTCCAGATATTTTGTAGTAGAAAACATTTTTAGTCTTTCTTCATACATATGGGGCATAATTATTGATGAATTGTGTTTCCCACATGCTCAGGGAGCATTTTTGTAGAGCACAAATTTTCACACAGGTTAACAGATTTAATCTCCCATGCATCCATTATTTTTCTCCACTCAGGTGCTCATTGTCAAAGCCATTGTGCAGAGTTCCTGTGCCATCTATAAGATGACTGAAAGAGGTGAATAACCCTTGTAACATAAGTTGATGGTGATGATGATACCAGTAAGTGATGATAATTGTGCACAATGTGCCAAGTTAGTCATTTTCTTTGCTGTAGTCTGTGGTGGGTCATTATTTATATCATGTATTTATAAACTCTCATTGCTGCCAACTTGTCCCTCCTACCAATAAATTAATTATAATTGTGGAAACATCACCAGTAAACAGTAAACTCTAAAAGATTAATTCAGTGTAATTGACACTTATTTCACAATCCTGTGTTATTTTCCTGACATACTGTTGTTTAGAAAGAACAATGCTATTTTGCTTCCACTCATGGCTGCACATAGGAAGAGAGAGAGAGGGAGGGAGGGAGTCTTCACTCATTTCAAACTATTTATATCTGAAGGGGCTTCCTATACATGCCTGAAATTTCGTTTTTTTTTTTGTGTGAGTCTTGATTCGTGGTCTCCGGAAGAATTTAAATTGATCATGTAGCAATTCAATGCAGATTTAATTTTTATAACCACATGTGGTTGATGGCAGTGAAATAACAAAATTGAAGCATATGTTCATATGCTTTGCTCATTAAACATAGATGTATGACTGAAGAGGCATTCAGGTATCACTGAATTATACGAGGTGTGATCAAAAAATACAGTGAATGTTTAAATAAAAAAAATTATTACAGTAAAAGACACATTGCCATTAACCCCCCTCAAAATAATCTCCCCCACTACGAACAAACTTATCCCATCATTCTTGCCACTTTCTGAAGCAGTTCTGGAAGTCCTCTTTTGTGAGTGTCTTTAGTTGCGCTGTTGTGGCTGCCCTGATGTCCTGAATCAATTCAAAACATTTACCTTTCATGGCCATTTTGACTTCGGGCAAGAGCCAGAAGTCGCACGGGCCAGATCCGGTGAATAAGTTGGATGAGGACACACTGTAATATTTTTATTTGACAGAAATTGCTGTACCAGAAGCAATGTGTGACACGGAGCATTGTCATGATGGAGGATGAAACTGTTTGGCCATTTCTCAGGTCGTTTTCTACGCACATCGTTTCTTAAATGCTCTGATAAGCCCTTATAATATTCAGAGTTCACTGTAGTGTTCCTCGGTACAAACTCAGCTCGCACAGTTCCATCAAGGTCAAAAAACACAGTCATCACCACCTTGATGTTAGATCTTGATTGATGCGCTTTTTCACACGAGGAGAACTGGGTGATTTCCATTGAGAACTCTGAACCCTGGCCTCAGGATCATAACCATAGACCCAAGTTTCATCTTCTGTGATGACATTTCCTAAAAAGCTGGAATGTGAAGCAGCATGATTGCGCAACTCCAATGAAATTGACAAACGCTGTTGCTTTTGTTCGACCGTCAGTACACGTGGAACAAATTTCGCACTCATTCGCGTTATGTTTAAATCTGTTGTTAAAATGTTTTGAACAGAACCATAAGAGATGTTCAGATCCTCGGACATTTCCCTTATAGTCAATCGCCCGTTTGATCGAATCATTTCGCTTACTCTTTCAACATTCTTTTGGGTTTTTGATGTTGAAGGGTGTCCCGATCTCTCCTCGTCTTCAACCATTTCACAACCATTACGAAATCGTGTGAACCACTTGTAAACCACCTTCATGGTCACTGCAGCATCACCATAAACTAATTTTAACATTTTATGTGTTTCTTTAGCACGTTTTTGCAGTTTGAAACAAAATTTCATGTTGATGTGTTGTTCGAAATCCATGGTTTACAGGAAACTTCAAAACACACCTTCTCTCAACCGTAGCTCACAACCAACTGACTGCACTGAACAAGTTGAAACTTGTCACACACTGTTACTAAGGTTCGACGCGCCGCTTCCCGTAGTAAAGATCCCCTCCTTTCCGTTGGATCGTACTCGGCAGCAGCATTCACCATAGTTTTTGATCACAACTCATACCTGTGTTAGGGTCTCATGATTTCAGCCTGCTGTGATCAGCCATTTTAATACTGCTGTTTTGGCCTTTCATGACTGGTTCTGACAAGTTTGGATCAGACGGCATGGAAGGTGAGTCAGATTTTATCAACTCTCCAGCTGTTGTGCAGGTCACACTTGCCCAGACAGGCTCATTTTTCCATTAAGTAAGGTTAATTGCTTTCAACAATTAGTGAATTTTGTGTTTTCAGAAAATGTTTGGGTTTTATAAAAGTAAAGTTTCATGCCTTTTTGAGTTTTGTAATATTATTATTGCTTGTATTTCAGAAGTTGTAGGAACCAAAGAAGTGCTATTTATTGAAAATGGTTTCTGCCATTCTTGACAGCTATGTTGGTCCCAGTTAATCATGAACAAAAACTTTTTTTGTATCACTCTTGTTGCAGTTGCCATTGTTATAGTTGATGCTAAGTGGCTTTAACATATCTTAAATAACCTGAAGTAGAATGTTGAAGGTGATTATTTTCAGAGTTGACATTTCTTGAAACATTTATTAGTATCAGTAAATACAAGCAACATGGGTCAGTGCATCTCTAGTCTGTTGTGTCTTTCAGAGTGTCCTGTTACACTTATTCTATTAGAAATGCCCATAGCATCCTGAATAAACTTTTAAAAACTAACTATGCCATTTTTTCTTATCTGATATTCCTAGTAGCAGATGAAGAAAAAATATGAATTTAAATTTTAAATGCCCCTTAGTGCAGTGTGTATCAGATTTAAAAAGAAACTCTTGTTTTTAAAAGGTGTTTTATAATGCTGCATACAAATCCATAAAATAGTATAAATATTTAAGTATTTATGTGGGTACATTTTCTTTAAAGCATTCACAGTACTTATAATTGGATTTTGATTGATGAATACCCATTTTATTCTCCCCCTTTTTTTATTTTGTATGTAACTTTCTGCATGTAATGAGTGTCTTTAGATAAAGGAGGATGTAATGCCAGCCTTGGCTGTGGGGCCAGTTATTCTGATGGTTTCATCGGCTCTTTTCAACACAGGATGGTGCCATAATGTGAATATGGCTGTCTGCCCCCATGCAATGGGTGTCTTCTTACGTGACACTGCAAATTGCGTAGTCTGGTGGACTGTTACCAATATTTTGGAGAAGTGTATTGCTTTCATCACTCAGTGCCTCCCATCCTGAAGATGGAGGCAGCCATTTCCCCTGAAACACTTGTATTAACATACTGGACTATATACAGTGTGTCATAATTTAGTGATCTCAATATAGATCCTGCACACCTCTGCAGAAACCTCAGGTTTGAGGCTTATTTTTCAATGATGCTACCAGCTTTGTGCAATAGATATTACATTGCTCACACAATGGCATTAATTATGAATTGGTTATTAATGAATAGTGGTAATTGATTATTCCATCTTTATGCTTGAATTTTCCCACAGGCTGCAAGAAAATATAAAAAAAATCCTGATTTTGGTTCTTGGCCGCAAGGTCAGGGAACATGCGTGCTTAGAGTAAGGTTCCTCTGCTTGGCTTGCATTACACAGCATAATTTGGTATGATAGACAAGACAGGTGCATTGTAACATCTTATTAACAAACACACACTATGGGGCAGACTCCTGGTTGAGTCTGCAGGTTCATTACCATATTCATTTGCATCTTTTCTAAATCATATTAATCCAGTACGTGTAAATCATATTAATCCAGTACGTGCCATCCTATATTGTTGATTAAGATCCCTTCTAATACTATCCTCTTTGTCTATGCCAAGGTCTTGCAAATGGACTGTTTCTTTCCGGTTTTGTAAATTCTCATAATTCATGTTATTTGCATCCTTTCACTCATTAGGTAAAATGAAATTAGGTAACAAGGAAATGCGTATTGTATGTGTGTTATATTATTCTGCATAATGTAAATACATTTGTGCAGTAGCAGTGACATTTTAATTTCAAACCTTAAATGTATTATAAATGAAAAGACACCATTATGGTACACATTCCAGTTTTTAATATCATTTTGGATGTCATCTAAATGATTTGGTCAGTATAGTTCATAATCAGGGGGAGTACAATGTAACAAGTGGCATTGCCAAGACATTACATCAGTGGTCTGCAAAAATCATATGTACGGAACCCATATGATGAAATTTAAATTTATACAGAACCCCTGTGAAGTGAAAGTTACTTTTTCTGTATAAAAATTAAATAAAGCTGCAAAGAGTTTTACCGTTCTGTAAATAAAACATTTATACATGTATATATAAAAAAAGAATTTTATTATTGGTAGTGTAAACAGAGCATGGATTATGCATAAAGATGGGGAGGAAAATAGAAATACAAGTGAACATCTGTTTTCATTAATAGCGAAGTGTTGTCACGGATTGCCTGAGATGTACCATAGGAAACCCAGAATTCTAGAGACCACAGTTTGAATATGTAGTGACAGCAGGGTGATATGTGTGTAGTATAATACATATAAGAAAATGTAGCATTTCTTCATACATGTATTTAAAAGATGTGTTGTCTCTTCCATTGTTTGTATAACTTGGAGATTTAGAATTGTCAGTATTTCTACTATTTCAATTTTTTACTGTTAAAATGTTACTGATATAGTAATTAGTAAAACTTCCAATTTTTTTTATTGATCCATACTTCGGTATAGTTGATATTGCTAAACCTAGTAGGTATGGGTGTCCATAAAATTATATTCATTGGGCTGTGATGCTTTGTTGCGGGGTGTGTGGTTCCTGGCGTTTCAAAGGACCATGGTGCCTGACGCCTGTAGATGAAGGCAGTATGATGCTTTGCAACACTGGGAAGCACTAATGCATTTACACGTCTTCACATCCCAGAAGACAGGAATCCTGTAAGTTGTTACCTACTCTGTCTAAACTGTTATTATTCACACACTTGTATGAGATCACAAGTTTATACTTGCTGGCATGAATGAGACAGGTAGGGAATGAGTTGAAACTGCATGCCACAACAGTAATCTCTCTACACACTTTATCTTGCAGGTGTCAGCTGAGTCCTCTGGCATCGTTCAAAACTTACCGTGAGGCATATCAGAATGCATTGCTGAACATTATTCACCAGGAGAATATGAAAGACTTTGGAACTTCTGTTCATTTAAATAAATTTGAATGTTGGACTGGGACTGATGTGTCATGTAATTGTTGTGGCAGTATCTTCACTACCAGAAGTGAATTAGCAACTCACTTGTCAATGAGACATTCTGATTCAGTATTTCATTGTGACATTTGTGATGGAATATTTTGTGAAAGTAAAACTTGGTTTATCAAACATATGGAGAGCCATGAGGACCAGTTTAAAACAATGCCCACACTGGTCATGCGTACGGAGAAAAGTGAATCTAATGTAAAAGAAAAATGTGTTACTGTTCCATGTAGGTTGTTGGGTAGGGTGTTTGTGAGGAAGTCAGAAATGACTAGACACTTGAAAAGTAACTTTCAAATGACCAGCATCTCCAAAACTATTGGCAATGGAAATGATCAAAATTTGAACAGCAAGTTGGAGAGTTGCATGGAAGAGGTGAAAGACAAATATCCATGTAGTGTATGTGGTGAAGCTTTCACAACAAATTTTGATGTGAAAAGACATTGTAAGAGTGTGCATTCTTTAAAATCATTACAAACCTGGTGTGAGAGTTCAGAAGGAAATGAAAAATTACAGCAGATGTCAGGCTCATGTTCGAAACTTTCCTCGTGTACACCTGGGAAGGAGTTTGCAATGAAGTTTGATACTGTAAGAAGCAAAAAACATTTACACCTTGCAAAGGAGAGCAGTGATGGAGTTTATGCAGAAAACATTAAGTCAGACCTGATAAGAATATCCGTTTTTTCAAAGGAAGAAGTCAAGTGTAGGATATGTGAACGAGTGTTTAGTAGGAAGGCTGATATGAAGAGACATGTTAAGAATGTGCATAATATACTGCAAGATGGAAAAACAAGTGAGAGCCATGGGGTTGACTTGCACACCACTGATATTTACCACTGCCTGAATGATGATGGGATCAGCAGTCTGATAGAAGTGAATGATGTGTTATTTGATGTGGGAACTAAGAATCAGAGCAGGAGGAAACGTACTGATGATGCCATATCACGTGCAAAAATTAAAGTCAATGGCAAGACATACTTTCAGTGTCAAGTCTGTGGAAAGAATCTGTTCCGTAGGTGTACATATGTGAGACATATGCGTATTCATACGGGAGAGAAACCATTCACATGTCATGTTTGTGGCAAACAGTTCCGAGCTGAACCGCAGATCCAGCGACATGTAAAGGAGGTTCATGAAGGTGTTAAGGAGCATGCTTGTCCAATATGTGGCAGAAAGTTTGCCAACACTCGCACTAGAAATGATCATGTGACTGTTCATACTGGAGAACGTCGTTTAGTTTGTCATCTGTGTGGCAAGAGATTCAAAACGCGTGCAACATTCCATACACATAAGAGGTCCCATACAAACTTATTCCCACATAAATGTACTCATTGTGGCAAGTCGTTCCGACGGCAGTATGAGTGCACAAAACACATGATGATTCATACAGGTGAACGCCCCCATGCATGTGACATTTGTGGGAGATGTTTCCGCTATCAGAATGACATGATCAAGCACAAACTGATTCATTCAGATCATAAACCATTTAGTTGTGCAGTTTGCCACCTTAATTTTAGGCAAGAGCGGTACTTGAAAAACCATAACATGAAAACACACCAGGGCCATCATTTGGGAGGGAAAAGGCGAGATGTACAACAGGAAGAGTTACAGATGAATTAATTTGTGCTGCATGGCTTGCATATGTGATAGCTTAAAAAGAATTGTAAAGCTGAACCTGTTTAGTATAGAGAAGTATGTTATTGTTTTTAAAGTGCTGTGCTGCTATGCAGGATGTATAAAAGATGCAGTTGAAAGCAGTTGATTGTATATCATTATTCTGTATTTACCCAACTTACACTTCCTCTGAAGAAATAATGTTACCTTACACCAGTCTGTGTGTGGTGTATGTAATGTATGTGTGATTATTGGTTCATATTCATATTGTACTGGATGACTGTACAACTCACAAAGTTCATTGTCTTGTTTTGTAACTACCACTGCAGAGTAGTTATTAATTACCATCAACACAACTGACAAGTGCTTATAAAGATGGTATTGTGTGTAGTTTGTTACATAAAGACATCATGCCGCAGAGCTATGGAAGCCATGGAGGATAGCCCAAAATGTTATAGACAGTGATGAATTGAATGAAGCATGTTGATAATTAGACTGTACTGTTGTGCTAAGTGTTGTGGGGTCGGGCTATCAAGATACAAGCGCCAGCAGCTGTAATCACTGCACACTTTGTCTTGCAGGTGTCATCTGCCTACACAGACAACGTTTAGGAAGTTCCAACAGGCACAAAGTGCACTGAAGAGCATGTACGAGCCCATGGTGACCATTTCTACTGTATCTGAATCTGTCGATTGGATTAAATCAGAAGATTACAACTCGGAAGAATTGCAGGCACCCAAACCAGCTGAACGGCATGATTCAGTTGAGTTGTATCATTGTGACATTTGTGATGAGAAAATTAAAGGGAACAGACACACAATGGAGGCTCACATAAAAGGTCATAAAGTAGATAAGAAGACAGGAAGACGGTTTGTGTATGATTCAGACAGTTCGGAGTTTGGATTTGAACTGATACATTGTGATTCTCCTGACAGCCATGGCCATAGTAGTGGTGGCAAGAAGAAGACAAAGTCTAGATTGAAGAAGCTAAAGGTTATTAAAGTTACAGAGAGAACTGGTATTAAATCCACTAAGAAGGATTTCCCATGTGATGTATGTGGTAGGATATTTAATAGGACGTACCATTTGAATAGACATAAAAGAACTCACAGACCCCAGAGTGATGTGCCACCAAAAGATGAAACAATATTTCAGTGCGAATTGTGTGGCAAGAATTTCAGTTGCAAGAGCACACTGAAGTCTCACCAGGTTGTACACACAGGCGAGAAACCTTTCACCTGTCACATCTGTGGTAAGAGCTTCTCTCAGACAGGATTGTATTATCACCTGAAGCATGTACATGCAGGAATTAAAAACCACAGCTGTGATATATGTGGTCGTAGCTTTGCAGCAAAGCCTGCTATGGAGGATCATCGGCGTATCCACACGGGAGAACGTCCCTATGTGTGCAGTACTTGTGGAAAATCTTTTAAGACAAAGGCAACATTGTACATACACAATAAGATTCACACTGATATTTTTCCTTTTTCGTGTTCGTATTGTGGCAAATTGTTTAGGAATCAGCATGAAATGGTGAAACATTTAGTAACACACACTGGTGAAAAACCACATATTTGTGATGTTTGTGGGCGTGGTTTTCGAGCAAGAAATGAAATGAATAGGCATAAGATGTTGCATTCTGATGATAAGCCATTTGTTTGTTCGGCTTGTGGGTTGGGATTCAAGCAGGAACGATACCTTAAGAGACACATGAAAGCACACCATCCTGGTAACTAGAAAAAAGAGAAGTAGGACTGGAAGACACAAATCTTCGGAGAGGTTATGGTGTGCTGACTGGTAGTACTCTGCCTGGACTGTTTGACACTGAAGACAAAGGTTTTATGTTCCTTTGAAATGTCAGCAGCTGGTTGCCAGTTGACACAGTGTAACATCTCAGAAGACTTGCAACTTAAGCAACACCACCATGAGAACTGCAAGTGTCGCAGAAGTTGGGTGGGAAAGGCAGTTTCTTGAATATGGTTTGGCGTTGATTCTGTTTCAGTTATATATTTTATTATGAATTATTGGATTGTGTTTCCACCCTTTTGGTGCCTCCTGCAGTTTTCCTGAGTGACATTTTATGTAAGTTGTATGCTTGCTGAACTACAGGTGTGAGGAATGGCCATGGTACACTGATGTATGGTGTACTTAAGAGGTCAGTTCGGTTTCCATGATGGCATAAGGAAAGCACAGTAGTAGTTATGGAGATATTTTGAAATGAAGATGTGCCATCAATGTTTTGTCCAAGTAAGGAGTATAGGGGAAGTCTGTAGAACTTAAGTGAGAGGTGTCTTGGGGAAAGATGTAAAGAATAGTCTGTTTTGTTCATGTTGTCATTCCAAATGTACCCATTATTCACTGATTAAGGTAGGTGTTTTGAAATGTTTGTGCCATCAGTACTGGTCATTGCTGTATAAGCATGCAGTTACCATTACAAACCTGTGACAATCTGATTTGGTGTGGCTTCGTTGCTAAGTTAGAATAGTAAGGCAACACTTTTAGCAGTGCATTGATGTTGTACTGAATGTACAAGTTTGTAAAGAAAGCAAGAATTGTTACAAACCGGTGAGGGAAAGGGTCCATTGTATATTGTTATTTATCATCCTCTGTGTGTGTGTGTGTGTGTGTGTGTGTGCGTGCGTGCGTGGCAGAGGTGGTATAATGGCTGGGCAGCCAAGTGATTTTAGTGTGATACTGCAGTGCATTTACACCAGCTCTGGGGTCCACCTGGCCTGTTCTTTGCTGGGTACAGGGGACACTGCCTGAGTGTAAAGCAGCCCAGGATTGTGGCTGATCATAACCGTCCATGTAGTGCCAAGATCAAGTGCGAATGATGCTTATCCCTTCACTCCCCCCCAACCCCTGTCATGGTTTGTGCAGGGACAACTTTTGTTTTAAGTATGTAATTTATGTTGTTAGAATCCTGTCTGGGGCTTCCCTTATTTTGGGCAGTCATATTCAGTGAACCTGAGAATTTGCTTTCTTTGTTGTTTGTTACAGTGTTTGTTTCTCTGAGAAGCATTTCTGAGTTAATCCCCAGTGCCAGTAACAGTGAAGTCTGGTAAACCATAGCAGTGTGATTCTTAGTGCTACATAGTCTGCAAAGGCTGAGGGCAATAAATAGATGTGTGTATAGAACTTTTGTATACTGGTCTTGTGTCCTTGCATGGAAACTGAAGATGACCCTCCTTGCTGCCCCCTTCCCCCCCATAGGAAGTAGGCGATATTGAGTATGGATAAATGATATGTCTGTTTCAGAGTTTGAATTTGGTGACTGGTAGATTTTTATAAGTTCTTAAATAGCTTGTTAGTTAATGTTGATTACTGCTATATGAGATTAAAATAAAGTATATCAGTATACATTTTGTGTTTCTTATATCTTGCCCTAATGTTGAGGTTGTACTTCTGGGAAATTATAAGGTTTTTGTAGCAGTATTTTTGTTGAAGTTAATGTGATATTGCAAGAAGAGAGCATGAATATTACTGATTTGTGTGTTGTGACACATGGTGTGTTGTAGTTAGGTCCTACAATTTCAGAGACAGCAGTTTCCTCTGAAACATTAGAACCTGTGTACATAACACTGACACATCCCACAGTACACTTCCCTTCACATCCCTTGTAATAAGAACCCAAATTCTGACAACAGAGTAGTGTAATGTTCAGTTATCAATTTAAGTTCCTTAGAGTGAACAACCATGTTCATAAAATTCTGATCATTATTTTATTCTGTCTCCGTTGTCTCATTTTATTAGGATATCTGCAATTCGAATGATTGTATAGTTGTACTGCCATCTTCAGGTGCCCAGCAAAACAGGTTTTCTATCTCATTCTCATTTAATTTTTTTAGGGGTTGGGGGGGTGCGTGTAGGGAGGTGGAGTGGAGGCTGGTGTGATGGACATAGTCAAAAATAATACTTTATATAAATCAGTGTGGTAGTCATCATAGAAACATGAAATTCTGTTGTGTGATCAGACTTGCAATGCTGCCACTGGTTCCATACCATTTATTTGTCAACCACGTGATGTTAGGGTCAAGAAGGATCGATTACATTTATATGTTTCATGTTCCTTGCATTAATTAGATGCATAAAATTTAAAGGGACCAACAAATGCTTTTGGATTTTTGAATGTAATTTTATTATATAGTGACCACTGACATGTTTTGGCCACTCATGTGGCCATCTTCAGGGTGGTAAGAATAAGAACACATATTTATGTGTCGATCATTCCACACTTAAAAATAATATAGTTTTGGTTAAAATTCCAGTTGAATGGTAAAACAGTGACAAGTATAAAATGTTAGCCATTAAAACATTGTTGTCTGGAATGTGGTTCTGTGGAATGATGTACATAGAATGTACATGTGATGGATTATGATCCAGATTGGTGACAGATGATGTAGTCTGCACAGTGAACTACTTGGAACTGTGCACCCTATATCATCACAGTTGTAGGAACATGATATTTGTGGCAGGATATTGCAAATAATTGGTGTTCCAGGATAGACTGTATGGATTATATATTTCAAGTGGTGCAGATGATGCATATGAGCATATGCAGTAGATTCTCAATGTGCATTATTCACTGGGGCTGACACAACCATCAAAAACATTAGAACCTGTTTTCTGTGTAAAGCACTTCTTTGATTCATTGAACTTACCAAATGTGAGTAATGAAAATATGTTTGTTTTCTTGGCATTACAACCCATTGTGGTTGTATTTTCACAGCCCCGTAGCGGGCTTTAGCCTCCTTGTTTTCGAGGTTTCTTGATCACACACAACGATGCACCACAGTCGGTAGGACTCCTCTGGACGAGTGATCAATCTGTCGCAGAGATCTCTACCTGACAACACACAACACTCACAACAGACAAACATCCATGCCCCCGGTGGGATTCGAACCCACAATCTCAGCGGGCGAGCGACCGCAGACCTACGCCTTAGACCGCACGGCCACTGGGACTGGCCAGTAATGAAAATATAAACTAACCTAAAAAAAAATGCATGGAGCATATTTTTTCATTACATTGTTGAAGAGAGTCTCCTCATGTAAAGTGTGACAGCAGTGAACCTCACTGAATAAAAGACCTAGTGTGACTGAGCTGAGAGTGATCTCTGCGGTATTAGGAGAGTGGGGGGGGAACAGACTCACCAGTCACATGGTCTCATCCTGGTTTGTTGAAACCAGTCATGATAGGTCAAAGTTATGCGCATGAAGTCACTGCGTATCTAAACACTGAAGTTTCTTTGAGCAGTTATCTTAATGCTGGATGTGATCCCAGTCAGTGTGGGAATTTTTTCACATAATCTCCCTTTATGGCATATTTTCCTTTCGTAAGGAATGGAGTGAAGTGGCCATCAAGATCACAGTGAAGTTCGTGTATATGTCTTTGGCCAAGTCCCTTTCAACTTTGAGCCTTTGAACTGATTTTTTATGAAGTTCAGTGTAATTGATACCTCTGCAGGTTATTCCTGACCTCACATTTTTTATTCTAACATTCGTGTTTGTGGAGTTTGAAACAACATGTCACCTGTGTGAAAATATTCATTTCCATTTTTAAACTAATAGGTAATGGACCATTGGAACCGCTGTGTGATGGGATGATACGGTGCAGTCGACAAGCATGATGTTGCTATGCTGTGAACCAGTTATGTGTGAGAACTAGTGATGGTTCTAAGTCTTTTCTAGATGGTGAAGCATCAGCTTTTGTGAATTACTGAAGGTGGTAATGAACTGAATGGCATTCATTATTAGCATTAGTCATTGCAAATGTGTGGTATGTTAGTAGAGAAGAGCAGCATTCTGCCAGGGACTCATCAGATATTGCAGTTTAAATTTCTTCTCATAAGGATAAGAAAAGTTGTTCATTTTGGTTATGAAGTGTTAGTGGAAACCCATCATGCACCAGAACACCAATAAGAGAAAGAACTCATGTATTTTACAGTTTTCCACTGATGTGGAATGGAATATTGTAGATGAGCGTTTTGTACCATTTCATTATAGTGGATAGGTCATAGGTTTGAGATATTTCCTCTTCTGTGATAACACTGCTGCACTGCTGACATTTTAGGACAACCTGTCAGTCCCATTTTCATGGGTCAATCAGTGCAGCACTTGGACTGCTGGACCCTTGAAGGTGGGATTGATAGTTTGTCCTGAAACATCACTAACTACCAGTCATTGTGTTAACATTCCAGAAGAGCGAAGGTCTCATTAACACTGTGCCAGACGTGTGAAATCACACAGAGGTCATAACTTTGTTTCTCAGCAAACATTTTGAAATATTTCCTTGGTTTATCTGTGTTTCCCCATACAGTAGGACAGTATGTGAACGTGAGCCGCAACTGCTTTTTTCCATATCTTTTCCTATTCATTCACATTTTTCATTCAATTCAGTGCCGAATAATGTATGCAGTTAGTACTATTGAATTAATGGTAAATATTTCATTTTCTCCATTGAACATATTTTGCTTTTTGGTCTTTCATTAATATCCACGGTGTAGTATTTCTTCTGTTTGAAAGTTCAAGTCTGTTGTAATGTGATGTTTTGAATGACTGTTGTGCCTTCATCTTCAAGGGTCAATCAGGCCAAGCCTTGAAAATGAAGCCACAGTGATCTACGAAACATTAGGAACCATCTTACCAAACAACACAGTTTTACATCCCCGACGACCTGAATTCTCAGCAACACCACTATGAGAACCTCAAATCTTACATTCTGCTATTTGCACAAAGAGGTGAAGTCATCAATAGAAATCATATGTGGCTCTAATGTCAGCTGAAGCCCTGGGCACAAGGAGCAGTAATCCACTCTGCATGCTTTGTCTTGCAGGTGCCAACAGCCTCCTCAGACTTCATTCAAAGCTTTCCATCATGCCCAAAATGAAATATGGAGCATGGCCCAGCCCAGGGATACCACCGATGGTTTGAGAGGCACTGATGGTTTGACTAAGATTGAATCTAGTGATTTAGAAGATACATTGGTAACATGTGATTGTTGTGGACAGACATCTACTGAGAAAGCTGAGCTAGTATGTCATTTATCTTCTGTGCATTCACTGGACTTGGGAAGTCTGGATATTGCTATGGGGCATGAGCCTGGGTTAGAGACCAAATATAAACTACAGGATGGCAACATAAAGGACTGTGTGGATAAAGGTCAAAATGGCCATGGTCATCAGAAATTAAATCTTGGTAGGATACAACATGCTAGAGCAAAGCAGCAGTTTTCGTGCAGTGTGTGTGGCAGTGCTTTAAAGATGAATTCTGATGTGTGCAAGCATGTTTACAAGCACAGAATGCAGGATTCTGTGTCTCCTGCTGTACAGGCCCTTCATGATAATTCAGCTGCTGCATCAGATAATCTCGTAGTTGCTGCCAGTGTTAATGATGATAAACTTGGTTTGATTGAATTGAAGGGGAGCATTGAGGATTCTGTTCCTGATACCAAAGAAAAGAGCAGTGATGCCAAATGTGGGAGGAATAAGGGTTGCTTGTGTAATGTATGTGATAGAGTACTTACCAGAAAATATGACGTACTTAGGCATTTGAAAACACTTTCTAAGAAATCGGACACCTTTGTATCTCCAGGTGTGAAGTGTGAGAATTTTGATACAGTCGGCAATATAAAGGAAAGTATTTCAAGTATGAAATTCAGGGATAGAAGTAATTTTGAATGTGGGAAGACTTTACATATGAGTGGTTTTCGATGTCATGTTTGTGGCAGAATCCTTACAAGAAAGTTTGATTTGTGTAGGCATTTCAAAACACACTCCAGAAAGCCAAATCTTTTTGATGATTCATTTGATCTTGCATCTCCAGGTGTTGCTTCCAGCATTGATACTCCATCAAGCAATTTTGGTCCAGGCAATGGGTCAGTTAGCACTCTACACAAATTAGGTCAAGGCAGAGTTTGTGATGATATTGTTCCAGAAAACGAATTTAATAATGAAGGAAAAAGTGGTTTCCCATGTAATATTTGTAGCAAAATACTTGCAAGAAAATTTGATTTATACAGGCATTTGACAACTCATGCCAAAAAGCAGTATCCATGTCATAATAAGGTATTGTCAGGTGCAAGGTCTGCATTTGTAACTGATGTGAAATCAGGCTTGAGTGATGAAGTACATTTGGGGATTTCAAAGGGTAAAAAAAGTACTACATTTGATATGTGTACAGTCCAAAGGTTTTCATGCAGTGTATGTTCTAAATCTTATACACGGAGATTTGATTTAAAGAGACATGCAAAGCAGCATTCAATTGAAGATATTGGTAAGATTGTTCACTTGAAAAATGGTATTGACCACGAGTCATTGTCTCGTGCAAAGGTCATCATAGAAGGCAGGACGCTGTATAAGTGTGAACACTGTGCTAAGTACCTTATGACGAGGTACAGTTATGTGCGACATTTGCGCATTCATACTGGTGAAAAACCTTGCACTTGCCATGTATGTGGCAAACAATTCCGAACGTCTGCGCTGTTAAATCGCCATGTTCGGGATGTGCATGAGGGTATAAAGGATCATCCTTGTGATTTCTGCGGTCGTAAATTTGCTAACAAACGTGCAATGGTGGACCACAGAAGGGTTCACACTGGAGAGCGTCCGTGTGTATGCCATTTATGTGGGAAGGCATTCAAAACAAAGGCGTCTCTCTACGTACACAACCTGTTTCATACAGATGTGTTTCCACATCATTGTACACATTGTGACAAGTCCTTCCGTAGGAGACATCAACTGAATGTGCATCTTTTGCTTCATACTGGTGAGAAACCACATTGCTGTCAAATTTGTGGGAAGTGTTTCAGATTACAGAAATCACTCAAACGTCATGTTCTTACACATTCTACTGAAAAACCATTTGAGTGTCTGGTGTGTGGACAGCTGTTTGCGCAAGAACGGTATCTGAAGAACCATGGGAAGACTCATGGAATTCAGATTAGGAATAAAATTCCACCTCTGTATTCTTTTTTACCTGCAAGTAGCACTTGAATTGTAGAGCTCATGGGATGAAAGTACAGGTGCAGTGGTCTGTGGTTTTGTACATTGCCTGTAAGATCTGACATCTGTTGCAACTTTTTGAGATAAAGAAAGAATATTGTAAATGGGAATTACTGGTGTTAATTCTCAGCTGTCTCATAATGAGTCCTACCTTTTGTCATGCTAAGTGATGCTGTTTAGTACCAAGAGTATTGTTAAATCTTGTGCTGTGAAGAATGACAGCAGTTTTGGGTTTACAGTTTTCTCTGTAAATTTAGTAACATTAGTGTGGAAATATGAGCGTTCCTGCAGGGTCAAGATTGTGTCTAACCTTCATTGCCATTCCTTCTAGTGCAGTATGTTGCTCTGAGGTCATCACAGTGTGAGGATTTTCACACTGAACATTGCCTAGTGTGAGGATTTTATATATATATATATATTTATATTTATTAAGCATGCTCCATTACAGAATAGTAATACTACATGCTGGAATACATTTGTGTTTCTTTTCCGTTATAGGGGATGCAGTGACCGTATCAGTCAGTGAATTCCCTTTACAGTTGCTATTATTACAAAGATTGTTATGTACTTTGAAAACCCGGTCACGTAGTACTCAATATTCTAATTAGCATTGGGTTTCTTTAGAGTAGTTCAAAGTTTATTGATTTTAAAA
>Ga0209737_10001060_pt1 | contig 20622 bp, 17 predicted proteins | sample TergutCu122P3_FD_187284 | JGI IMG/M metagenome (GOLD analysis project Ga0209737, IMG submission 187284) | Cubitermes ugandensis P3 segment gut microbial communities from Kakamega Forest, Kenya - Cu122 P3 (SPAdes) (version 2) | ecosystem: Host-associated > Arthropoda: Insects > Digestive system...
TTTGGGCGCCGCGCTCTTGGCTAGTGCAATAATGTGCATCTTCGTCGTCAGCGGCGTCGTTGTGGTCGGTCACGTACGAGAGTACGCTCCCTTCCACGCTTCCTTGCTTCCTGGAATCTGCGCCATTTGGGCGCCGCGACCCTGCCGTCAGTGATAAGGCGGGTGCGAAAGCGGCGCAGGGGGCGTTTCCCCCTTCACGCAGGGCGTAGCACGCTACGCCCGTACAGGGCAATGCTCCCCCGAAAAGGCTTGCGCAGTCATGGTGAGTGGCATAGAAGTGAGGGTGAAGGAAAGGCTGCCTGGTTGAGTTTGGTGCTGTGTTTTGAAGGAGGCTTTAGGATGTCCGAGCGAGAGAAGAAGGCGTATTCGATTGAGGTGATTTACACGGAGTCGGAGGCGCGTTCTTCCGAGGTTTCGGCGTTGTGTGAAGCGCTTCGCGGGCGAGGGCATCGTGTGGAGATGCATGCGGCGGGGGGGCATGGGAAGCTGGTGAAGGAGCTGACGCGTTCGGCGCGGGGTTTGGCGGATAATGTTCGTGTGGTGGCCGAGACGGCGACGCAGAAGATCCGCGAGGCGATTGAGCCGTTTGTGAGCAAGCCCGGGGCTGGGCAGGAAGTGCCGGCAAGCGGGGCTGCGGCTGAGGGGGGAGCTGGTGGGGATTTTGCCAGCATTGGTCCGGCGGCGGGAGCTGAGCAGGTTTCTGGCGAGGATGGTGAGGTTCGGGCGGTCGTGGTGACGTCACCGGCGCTTTTGAACGAGGTGGGGATGGATTGTTATCGCATCGGGTTGATGCCGCACACGGCGCTTGAGCAGAACTGGCAGCCGTCCGGGTTGGATGCCATGGTGATTCCGCATCCTGCGTTTCGCCAGTACCTTGAGTATGTGCGCTGGTCGCCGGAGCGGATTTTTGAGGGCGGTTATCTTGTGACAAAGGCGTCCCAGCCGACGCCGGGGTTGGGGGCGCTGCGGAGCCGAATCCGGGAGGCCGAGCCGGGGGCACTGGTTTTGCTTGTCATGGCGTCAGAGCTGATGACCTCGGATTTGCAGACGATCATGCACCAGCTGTCGATGCTGCGCATTCCGCATCAGGTGTTTTTCTATCATGCGGATGTGGGGCATATTGCCGATACGCTTCGGGATTTGGCCAAGCGCTTTTCGGTGGCGGCCAAGATGTTTGGAAAACTTGAGCCTTTTGCGGATTACCTTGGCATGGCAGATGTAGCGATTGTGGCAGGGTCGGATCCGAACCTGTTTGTGTTGCAGTCGGCGGGGGTGCCGTGCGTGTGTCTGGCAAAGGCCGAGGTGAGTTCGCGCATGAGCTTTTTGGTGCATGAGGGGGCGGCGATTCAGATTCAGCATGCGTATCAGCTTCTTGAGGCGCTGCAGGGGGCTTTGGGCGACGGGGCTCGGTTGGATGCGTTGCGATTGGCGGCATCGAAGGTGGTGAGCTATGCTTCGGTGGAGGCGTGTGCGAGTGCCATTGAGGCGGCTTTGGCGCATGCGGATGGCGTATTGGCGGATCCCAAACGTAAGGTTCAGGTCGAGGCGGGGTTTGAGGCCATCGGCAATGTGAGTGAGCCGGCTGGCAGCGTGAATTTTCTAACGCCGGTGGTGTCGGGCATTCTGAATGCGGCGGAGGCGGTTTCGAACGCGTTGAGTCCAGCGCAGCCGGCGCCTTTTCTTCAGCCGCCGATGCCTGCGCCGAGTCCGTTCCCAAAGACGAACTTTCCCGTCGGCTATGATTTTGTCGGTGCGCAGGGAACGCCCTATAGCCAGACCTATCAGCCGTCGATGCCCAGTCTGACGCCGACGGGCGGGAAGCGATCGCTTTCGGCGCTTCAGTCTGAGTATACGCAGCTTATCCTCATGGAGAAGGAAGTGGACAGGGCGTTGGATGCGGCCAATGCCGATGTTCGCAAGTGGGAGCTTCGCCTTGATTTGGCCAGACAGAGCCAGAATGCGGTTTTGGCGAATCAGGCGCAGATTCAGCTCGATTCGTCGAAGACGCGGGAGTTTGGGCTCTACCAGCAGAAGGAGCAGGTGGAGCAGCAGAAAGCACTCGTGAAGCAGAGTGCGCGTTTGAGTCATCCGAGCAAGACGGCGCGACAATCGACGTTTACGATTGAAGACGACATCTTGTCCTTTTCGGAGGAGGATGATGCGCTTGAGAAGCAGTTTAAGGAGCTTCAGCGTTTGCAGCAGCTGCAGGCGCTTCGCGATCGCATGAATCGGTAAAGAATTGTGGTTGGTGATGGCGTGTTGATGCGGTAGAGTTCGCGCGTGTTGTGTGATTTGGATTTGCGTTTCGGAGAGGTGACAATGGTCAACAAAGTGATTTTGGTAGGTCGTCTTGGCAAGGATCCTGAACTTCGTACGACGCCCAACGGCCGTCAGGTGTGTCGTTTTTCGGTGGCGACCGACAGCGGTTTCGGCGAGCAGCGAAAGACCGAGTGGCACAATGTCGTCACGTTTGAGCGTCAGGCAGAGAACTGTGCGAAGTTTTTGCGCAAGGGATCGATGGTTTATGTCGATGGGCGCATTACATACGGCAAGTATGAGAAGGATGGGCAGACGCGCTATTCGACAGACATTATTGCGAGTTCGGTTCAGTTTTTGTCGACCAAGGGCGAGACGGCGTCTGGCGGCAACTTCGGATCCGGCGTTGAGATGTACGATTCCCCGGCCTATGGCGGCGATTTTGGCGGTGGCGGCGGTTCCTCGTCTTCGTCCGAACCGGCTTCGCCCGAGTTTGGCGGTGGCTTTAATGACGAAGAGATTCCATTTTAGTTTTTGTGCGGCGGGCCGAAGTGTCGAAGCCCGTCGTTTTTTGTAATATTTAAAGAAGGAGACAATCATGACATTGTTGAAAGTTGGTCCCGATAAGCATGGCAATGTGGCGCTTTGTGAAGGTGGTAAGGTTGTCTTTTTTGGTGCGGCCTCTTCGGCGCCGGCATTTGATGCGGCCGAAGTGCTGGAAGCCAAAGATGCCGAAATTTTGCCGGGCTGGGTCTGTGCGCACACGCATCTCTACAGCGCGCTTTGCCCCTATGGCATGCCTGCCCCCGAGGTAGCGCCTGAGAATTTCCTTCAGATTCTGGAGCGCATCTGGTGGCGCCTTGATCGTGCCATCGACGAGGATATTCTTCGGGCTTCGGCGCGGCTTTATGTGGCGGAGAGCCTTTTGGTCGGGACGACGTCGATTGTCGATCACCATGAGTCGCCGAATTATATCGAAGGTTCGCTTGATACGCTGGCGGATGCCTACACCGAGTTTGGTGCCCGCGGCCTCTTGTGCTACGGCGCGACCGATCGCAACGGCGGGCTCGAAGAGGGCAAGCGTGGCATTGATGAGTGCGTGCGTTTCATCGGTGCGAACAAGAATCCTCTGGTGAAAGGACTGGTCGGTTTGCATGCGTCGTTTACCTGCTCCGACGAGACGATCAAATATGCGGCGCAGAAGGCGAAGGACGCGGGCGTTGGCCTTCATGTGCATGTGGCGGAAGGCACTGGCGATGTTCTCGACGCGCTTGAGCGCGGGTTTACCTCTCCGGCAGACAGGCTTGAGAAGCTTGGCGCGATTTTGCCCGGATCCATTTTTGTGCATTGCATTCACATGTCGCCTGCGGAGATGCGCCGCGCGGCAAAATTTGACCTTTGGTTTGTTCAGAATCCCCGCTCGAACTATGGCAACAAGGTTGGCTGGCCGTATTCGCTGACCTATGCCCAGCGCGTGGCTTTGGGTGTCGATGGCTACAATGCCAACATGCCGCAGGAATGCGACTTTGGCCGCAACGAGGCGACGAGTCAGGACGAGGATTCGATCATCATCACGCATCGCCTGTACAGTGGCTGGCGCATGATGGGCGATTTCTTCGATGCCGAGTTTGGGCCGTTCAACGCGGTGGAGAACTGCCGCCGTTCGATTCGCACTTCCGTGGCCGATTTGCGCATCACCGATGCCCAGGGCGTGCGCCACACGGTGGTCAATGGCGAAGTCGTTGTGAAGGATCGCAAGCTCGTGAAGGGCGATATTGAGGCCCTGCGAGAGGAAGGCAAGGCCCAGGCTCAGCGTTTGTGGAAAGAGATGGCGAAGTATCACTAGCGGATTGAGGATTTTGATTTAGGGCGCAGGCATGGTGCTGGTGCGCCCTTTGCCTTATTTTTTAGGAGTGATGAGATGGAAAAAATCCTGGAGCGGCTTGGCTTGACGACAAAGATCAGCGATGAGTCGACACTTCGCGACACGATAGCGCGATTCAAGGAGCGCAAGCTGCGCTTGCCGACGTTTAAGCAGTTGACGAACCCCGAGTTGATCCCCGAGGATATCAAGGCGAAGCTGGCGACGATCGACCCGGATGCGCCGGATCCGCTCAACCTTTTCCGCGTGCACTGGTTCAACGGCGAGGATCGCCGAAGCATTGTTTCTGTCCCCGTCCATGTGGTGCTGACGAAGGAAATTACGGGAATTGACACCCCGATCATCGCGATGGTGGGCGGATTGATGCCGATGATTTCGTCGCACAAGGTGCTGGCCGCTTATGCCTGCCTTGCGCCGCGTATTGTGCTTGGGGCGTTTAATCCGACGAAGCATCGTGCGGTGTGGCCGTCGACGGGCAACTATTGCCGTGGCGGCGTGGCCATCAGCCGTTTGATGGGTTGCCGCGGCGTGGCCATCTTGCCCGAGCGTATGAGCCAGGAACGCTTTAACTGGCTTCGCGAGTGGACGACGAACCCTGAAGAGGACATTGTTGCTACGTACGGCTGCGAGTCGAATGTGAAAGAGATCTACGACAAGTGCAATGAGCTGTCGAAAGATCCGGCGTACTTCATTCTGAATCAGTTTGCTGAGTTCAACAATTACCTCACGCACTTCTATTGCACGGGCACGGCGCTGAATACAGTTTTCAAAGATTTTGCCAAAACAAATGCAAACGCCAAGCTTCGCGCCTTCGTGTCGTCGACTGGGTCTGCCGGCACCATCGGTGCTGGCGATTTCCTCAAGGAGAAGCACGGTACAAAAATCGTCGCCGTCGAAGCCCTAGAATGCCCGACGCTCCTCTATAACGGCTTTGGCGACCACAACATCCAGGGCATCGGCGACAAGCACGTGCCGTTCATTCACAATGTCATGAATACGGATTTTGTGCTGGGCATTTCGGACAAGGCCTCGGATCACACGTTTGCGCTTTACAACACCGAAGCCGGCAGAAAGTATCTGACCGAGCGCCGCGGCGTGAGCCCAGAATTGCTGGATCGCCTCAAACACCTGGGGCTTTCGTCAGTGGCCAACGTCCTGTCGGCCATCAAGATGGCCAAATACATGGGCCTCGGCAAAGACGACGTCGTCATGACCATGGCGACGGACGGTGCAAAAATGTATGGTTCCGAAATGGATCTCTGCATTGAGCGCGACTTTAACAACAAATTCGATGCATTGGATGCTGCTGAGACCTTTGGCCGCTTCACCCTGGGCCTCAACACCGACAACATGATCGAACTCGACCAGCGCGGCCGTGAGCGCGTCTTTAACCTCGGCTACTTTACGTGGTGCGAGCAACAGGGCATTGATGTCGACGCATTCGTGGCGCGACGCGATCAGGCACTCTGGCACCAAATGCGCGCTTATGTCCCACAATGGGACGCAATGATCGAAGACTTCAACGCCAAAGTCGATTCTTAGAACATTTTCATTTTTTCGTGGGGGAACGAGTTCCCCCACCCCCCTGCGATACTTCGTATCGCTTGTGGGTGAAGTGACAAAATGTTTTTGCTCGTGGGCAACATGCATCGCCTTGCAAGCAGAAGAATCGCTGTCTGACTGTGTTATGACTTAAGTTTGAATGTTTACGACTTCTGGCGCGCCCTATTCGGCCTTCTGGCCGAATACGGGCTGCGGCGGTGGCTATTCGCAAAGCGAATACGCCACCGCTTTTATTTTTCTATTTGTGAGGGGCACTGCTCCCACGCCTCCGTCGGGGGAACTGGTTCCCCCGAACTCCCTGCAATGCTGCGCATTGCTTTGTGGGGTGAGTGGCAAAATCGTTGGCAATAAGAAAATAGTGTAGGGGCGAATTTTACGTCATTGTCATTCGTTTTTGGTATACTGACACAGTGGAATGTGTGCATTGCAAAGGGCAATGTTATCATAGCTGACACTCAAAAATTTATCACCAAATCAGTTATTTGGTTAGCCACATAACAAAAAATTATGATTAAAAAATTATTATTTTTAATGGCGTTTTCTGTTTTAATGGCATTTTCATTCGCCACAACAGCTGCCTGGGCTTGCACAAATTTTCTTGCCACGCGGGGTGCAACCGTTGATGGCTCTACAATGATTACATACTCTGCCGATGCCTATTTTTTCTTCGGTGCCTTGCGTCATCAACCTGCAGCAACACACGAGGTGGGTGCAATGCGTCGCATTTACGATTGGCATACAGAAGAGTTTCGCGGTGAAATTGCGCAAGTGCCGCGTACTTATTCTGTTATCGGAAATATGAACGAGCATCAAGTTGTGATTGGTGAAACTACTTTTGGCGGCCGCACCGAACTGGTTAACCCCGAAGGCATCATTGATTACGGAAATTTGAAATACGTTGCATTGGAACGCGCTCGAACAGCGCGCGAAGCCATTCAGATAATGACCGATTTAGTTGCTCAATACGGATACGGCAGCAGTGGTGAATCATTTTCAATCGGCGACCCGAACGAAGTGTGGATTATGGAATTAATCGGCAAGGGGCCGGGACGAAAAGGCGCGGTTTGGGTAGCCAAACGTGTGCCAGACGGTTATGTTTCGGCACACGCCAATCATGCTCGCATCACCACTTTTCCGAAAAACGACAGAGAAAATGTACTTTTTCATCCCGAAGTCATTTCGTTTGCCCGCGAAATGGGATTTTTCTCGGGAAAAGATAGTGATTTTAGCTTTTCGGATGTTTATGCTCCACTTGATTTTGCTAGGCTATTCTGCTGCGAGGCGCGCGTTTGGGCGTTTTTTCGTCAACTCGACCCTGCGATGGACGAATATTTTTCGTATGTTGTCGGCAAAACAAAACGTCGTATGCCGCTTTGGATTAAGCCGGTAAAAAAAGTAGATGTCCGCGATTTCAAACGCCTGATGCGCGACCAGTACGAAGGAACTCCGTTTGATGTGATGCAAAATATGGCAGCCGGACCTTTCGGTTCAAAATTGCGTTTGCCGCCGCTTACCTTTACGGTTGATGGTGTGGAATACGCGCAGCCTCGTCCGATTGCTACACAACAAACCGGATTTTCGTTTGTGGCTCAAATGCGCAATTGGTTGCCAAATCATGTTGGTGGAATTAATTGGTTTGGCGTTGACGATGCCATAAGTACACTTTACATTCCTTTCTATGCCGGAATAACGGCTATCCCTTGGGGATTTAGTTTCGACAATGGCAGTATTCTTCGTTACTCGTCGACTTCGGCTTTTTGGATTTTTAACAAAGTTGCTAATTTTGCTTATGCACGTTGGTCGTTGATATTTCCAGAAATTCAGAAAGTTCAACAAGAATGGGAAAATGGTTTCCACAGGCTCATTCCTGCAATCGACCAGGCGGCTTTGGCACTTCCCGAAGATGAGGCGCGCGCGTTTCTCACGCACTTCAGCATTTCGCAAGCCGATGCAGCACTTAATGCCTGGAGCAGACTTTTTGAATTTGTTTTAGTAAAATTTTTGGATGGCGCGGTCATGATGACCGATGAAAACGGACGATTTCTTCAAAACCAACACGGCATCCCGTTGTCTTCACAGGTTCTTCGCCCAGGCTATCCCGAAGAGTTTTTACGCAAAATGATAGAAAATAACCAAAACTTTCGCGTGCTGACGCAAGAAGAGTTGGATAATAGAAGATAAACTTTTATGTCTATGCCCAACTGAATCAAAATTGATTGCCTGCCGGCACTCTGGCAGGCAATCAGTTGCCGCCATGTATGGCGGCTTTTTATGCATTGGTGTTTCTCGTGTTCCTTGCTTAGAGGGAATCCCCCCTCACGCGAAAAATCAGAGCGCACTGCCTTTTTTGGGGACAAACAGATTTGATATGTCAGCCCCTTCGAGTTCGAGCAGTTTGATCTTTATGCCAATGCCCCCGGCGTAACCCGTCAGGCTGCCATTTGACCCCACGACCCGGTGGCAGGGAATGATGACAGAGATGGGGTTATGACCAACAGCGCCGCCCACCGCCTGGCTGGACATGGTTTTTTTGTCCATTTTGACGGCCATTTTTTTTGCAATTTCGCCATAGGTTATGATTTCGCCGTAGGGTATTTCGCACAAGATAGCCCATATGTTTTGCCGAAACTCGCCGCCGATGGGGGCGAGAGGCAATTCGGAGATGGCGGGTTTCAGGCCCGAAAAATATCTGTCCAGCCATTTTTTTGTGGCATCGAATACGGGGATGCTGTGGTTCTCTGTCATTTCTTTGGGCATGGTGCCGCCATGATATTTTTGCCCCTCTATCCATAAACCAACAAGATTGTCCCCGTCGCTTGCAAGTGTCATGGTGCCCATGGGCGATGAACAGGTGGTGGAATAGAACATTTCTTTGCTCTCTGCTGCTTTTGCTTTACAAGACGTTGCAGAATGCATGCCAGAGCATGCTTCTGACTATAAACCAAGTAAATCACCTGTTGAAGATTTTTTCAACAGTTTGTTGGGTGATGTGTCATGGATAATGATAATATACTAATCATTAAGAAATATGGTTTGATTTATGAAAATGGTGCCTGGTATTCCAATAAAGAGAATTCACATAAGCACCTCATCGTCAAAGAGGTGTTTTTGCAGAAAACCGATACAATAGGCCTGCTTTTTAGAATCAATAAACTGTGTATGGCAAAGGTTAAGTATTTTCGTACAAACATCGATAAATATGAACCATGCAAATATCATTATAAAAACGGATTTGTTGTTGTACCTCTGTGGGATGCTGATTTTTTGAAGCACAGGGCATCAGGATTTATATTGGATTTTTGCTTTTTAAAAAGTATTACAGTTTATGAAAACTTTCTTGCACTGTGCAAAGAACTGGAGTCGTACGAATCATAGATGCCATTGCCTGGAAACGACGAAAAACTTTCCAAAAGGGTAAAAGTGACTGTTCGAAGGCAAAGGTGCCTGCCCCAAAGCGATACGTGCACCCCTTCGTCGGCCTCGCCGCCACCTCCCCTCTAGGGGAGGCATGCGGGGGTGGGGGAACATGTTCCCCCACAAAAAACCAAAAGCGGGCGTTGCGGGCCGGCGATTGAGGCCCGCAGAGGGGGTAGCCGCGTATCGGCGCATGCCGATAGCGGCGCAGGGGGAAGCTTCCCCCACAACGCTGCGAAGAAATAAAGATCGACCATTCTTTCCTTTTTCTGCTGCAGAGGCTAAATTGCGGTGGTTAGATGTTGTTCTCTATGGGTTTTATGGAGGCAGAAATTATGGTGAATCGCGGAAATTGGGTGTTTGTGTGGGGTTTGGCAGTGGTTAGTGCCGGTGTCATATGGGGTTGCGGGGACGATTCGACATCGGGAAAGCTGCCAGACGGTAAGGATCCCATAGAAAAAGGCGGACATTGTGGCAGCACGGCGGAATGCGTGGAGGGACTCAGCTGCCACGAAGGCGTGTGCCAGGAACTGGCAGGCATTGGTGGTCGCTGTGCGCCGAATGAATTCATTGTGTGCACTGCGGGTGAATGCCTCGAAGGGATATGCTCGCTGGTGGCAGGCGGCTGTCAGTGTGCCTCGGATGAGGTTTGTGTCGAGGGCGATTGTCTCAGGATATCGGGCATTGGGGGCCCATGCCGTGACACCGTGCAGTGCAGTGAAGGTGTGTGTGTGGAGGGCGTGTGCCGTGCAGAGGCTGGAGAAGGCGAGGGGTGCGGAGCCGGCATTGTTTGCCAGGAAGGGTTGGTGTGTAGCCAGCAGTCGCGGACATGCATAAGCCTTCCATCTTTTGGGGAGCCTTGCGACGACAGGGATGGCTGTTACGATGGCTATGTGTGCTGGTATGACGTATGTGCAACGCTTTCGGCGCCTTTGGGGGCGCCATGCGATGATGTCATCGTTATCTGCGACTATACCGCAGGTCTCAGCTGCATGGATGGCATGTGCAGGAAACCGAGCTACATGGGCGAAGCCTGCGATGATCAGCGCCCATGCTCTGACGGCAGGAGCCTGTGCCTGGGCGGAAAATGCATTGAGAATCGGGGCGAATGCGACTCGGACGATGACTGTATCCGCGACTCGTACTGCTGTCTGAAGCCGGAGTGCGATTTCGACCGCGTCTGTATACCCTACGGCGAAGGCCCGCGCGGCGATATCGACGAAACCTGCCAGTTTACGACCATACCGGGGCTGTTTGACGCTGCCATCCAGTGCGAATGGCTCGGGCCAGAAAAGGACGACCCCTATCCTAATCATCCCAGCGCCACCTCGGTGCCGCTCGTCATGAAGACCCCGCACGATTCCGGCGGATCGAATGAGATTATCTTCATCAGTTTCAACGGTTCCAGTGCTGCGGGCGGCGGCGGGGATCTCTCTATCCATGGCTCGGACCTGCGGTGGTATGGCGTCATCCGCATCATCAACGGGGAAACGTGCGAATTGCACGAGAGCATCTTCGACGATGATCACCGCATCCCCGGTGGATCAAATCTGGCGATGGCCGATGTTGATGGCGATGGCTGGCCGGAAATATTCGCCAGCCGCGCCATGACGCAAAAAGCGGGTGTGGGCGTGAACGGCATCGTTGCTTTTCGCTGGGACGACACGCAGAAAAAATATGTCACATGGTGGCATGCCACATCCCCCTCGCGGCTCGGGCGCGGAGGCCCTTCGGTACACATGATTGACGGTGCCCCCGTCGTCGTCGGCGCCAGAGGCAATGTCTTTGACGCATTGACAGGCACGCGCCTGAATCCCGGCCAGGAAATTGGTTCCGAAGATGCGATTCCCATCCTCGCGGATCTCGACGGTGACGGTAAAATCGAGTTTATCACTGCCGGCACCATCTATCGCTGGAATTCTGAAACAAAACGGTGGGATCCTGCTTATACGGGGCTCAGAATATCAGGTGTGCAGTTTGCATATGCGGATTTCGGCACGCGAAACCCGGATGGTTCATTCGACTTCGATAATCTGGACGGGCGAGCAGAGGTCATGTCGTGTGGCGGCGGCAATGTCAGGCTGTCGACGCTTGAGGGGGAACTCCTCATGGAAGTCACTGGCATGATGGGAGGCGGCCCCTGCACCGTTGGCGATTTCAACGGCGACGGGAGACCTGAGATAGGCGTCGCGTTTGGCGATTACATGAGGGTATTTGATCCGCTTTGCGAAGCCGGCGTGGACGGATGTTTGAGAAAGTACGTTCGATGGGAACAGCCGGCGCAAGACCGATCCAGTGCCGCCACCGGTGCTTTGCTCTTTGATTTCGATGGTGACGGGCGAATGGAATCTGTCTATGGCGATGAGTGTTTCGTGCGTGTGTATGACGGAAGCACGGGCGATGTACTGTTTTCATCGGCCCGCACGAGCATCACCTGGTATGAAATGCCCGTGGTTGCCGATGTCGATAATGATGAATCGGCAGAACTCATCGTCAACTCAAATTCCGGCCATCCCTGTGACAACACTGTGGATCCCGTCCATCGCGGTTTGCGCTGCGCGAGCAACGCAGACTGTTTCTCTGGTCAGTGCGAGGCGGGTTTGTGCAGGTGTACAACGGACAACGCGTGCAACAGCCGCAGGGATGCAAGTGGACAAATGCTTAAGGAATATGCCTGCGTCGATGGGATAAACGCTGCCGACAGGGTGGATGGCAAAGTCTGCCGGGCCTACCGACCGCCTGGCGTACAAATGACGGGCATTCGCGTGCTGCGCGATCGCCTTGATCGGTGGGTAAGCTCGCGCAACCTGTGGAACCAGCATGCCTACAGCATCACAAACATCAACGATGACATGACGCTGCCCAAGGGGGTAGATTGGATTCAGAATTTCCTCGTTCCGGGACTTAACAATTATCGCCAGAACACTCAGGGTTTGGTAGGCAGAAATGCAGCGCCCGATATCACCGGGCGATTCACCGATAATACATGCGTGCGATATGGCACCAAAATTGTGCTCGGTGCTGAGATCTGCAATCGAGGCACCAAAATGGTCGCCTCTCTCATGCCGGCAACCTTTTACTTCATCAACGAAGATGATTCTCGGGAAAAATTGTGTACTTCGTACACCTCTGCAAACGTTCCGGTTGGCGGGTGCCTGCGCGTCAGCTGCGAAATCGAAGAAGAGTTCAGAGGGCGTATCGTCATGGTTGCCAACGACGACGGCTTCGGCGGCAGCACTACCGTAGAATGTAATGCCAATAACAACGAAGATTTCACCATCGTCGCGGATTGTCCGGTGAATTAGAGCATTTTGTTTTTCTTTTTGTGGGGGAGCATTGCTCCCCCACACCCCCTGCCGGGCAGATATTATCTTCCCCTACAACGTATCGCTTGTGGGTGAAGTGGCAAAAAGCATCGCTTGTGGCCGCATGTTCCTGCATTGCAGGCGAAGGATGCATGAGTTGCTGAAACAAAGGGAACGTAGCGACTTAAGCTGGAGATGTCTTTTAATACCATAATCAAAAAGCAATGCGCAGCATTGCAGGGGGTTCGGGGGAACTGGTTCCCCCGAAAATGCTGCTACTGAAGCGCCTCATAAAGCGTTTTGAGGTAATTGTCGGCGTAGTCGATGAAGGATTCCTGTTTTGTGAGGTTGGGGCCCGGGTGGATGGTGACGACGTTTGCCTTGGTCATTTGGGCGATCTTCAGGCTGGTGGCGGTGGGTTGGTAGCTTTCCTGCAGGATGACTTTAATGCCCTGGGATTTCATGGTTGAGATGAGTTTGGCAACGTGGGCGGGGTTTGGGGCGATGCCGGGTTTGGGTTCAACGGTGGCGATTTGTGTCAGGCCCAGCGATTTTTGCAGGTAAATCATGGCGTTGTGGTAGCTGACGATTTGTTTTTTGGGTTCGGGGAGGGCGTTAAATTTGGCTTCCCATTTGTCTTGTGTGGCCTGGACTTGTGCAATGAAATTTGAGGCGTTCTTTTGATAAGTGTCGGCGTTTGGGGGATCGATGGCCGAGAGTTTTTGTGCAATGCCGTTTGTGACGGCGATGACGTTGGGGAGGCTGTAGAGGTAGTGGGGGTTTCCCTGGGGGTGGATGTCGCCGGCGGATCGTTCGATTTTTCCGCTTGGGACTTCGAGGGGGGTGATAAATTGCGAGGCGTCGATGGCGCGGAGGGAGGAAGTGTCGATTTTGGGGTTTCTGGCGTTTTTTTGCAGGGCCGGGAGCCATCCGATTTCGAGATCCATGCCGTTGTAGATGAGCACGTCGGCGCGATTGAGTTTGAGGACGAAGTCCGGGCGCGCATCAAGGAAGTGGGGGTCTTCGCGGCTGGAAGCGAGGGTTTGGACGCGGACGGCGTCACCCCCGACGTTTTGTGCGATGGCGCCCAGGGTGGGGAGGGTGGCCACGATGTTGAGCTGGGCGAAGGCCAGGCTTGGCAGCAGAAAGAGGGCCAGAAAGAGAGCAAGGCGTGCGCAGCATTTCATGGGGATATCCTCCGTTGGGGTGTGAATTTATTGGCAGGTGTGGTGTGCCGTCGAGTGACCTGAATCGCGGTGCGTGCAGCGTAGGCGAGGGGAAGGCAGAGTGCTGCAACGGCAGCCTGCGTGGGACCGACGGGGAAGTTGCAGACGAAAGCAGCGAGATAGCCGAAGAAACCGGACAGCGCGCCGATGAGGGCGGCGATGTAGAACATGCTATGAATATTTCTTGCCAAAGGACGCGCGGCCATGGCAGGCAGCACCGAAAGTGCGAAAACGGGGAGGGCACCGAGCAGGCGCGTGGTGTAGGCAATGGCGAGGGCGAGACTGAGGAGGAGGAGGAGGTTAAGGGTTTTGACGGGTATGGCGGCGATGCGCGAGGATTCTGGGAAGAAGGCAGCCGATTCGAAACCGCGCCTCAGGATGATGTGCAGGAAGAGAATGGGAATGGCGAGGAGGATGAGGCCGTGGAAGTCTTCGTTTGAGACGATGACAGCGTTGCCGACGAGAAGCTGCTGGATATCCTGTATTTCTGCGACAATGTGTGTGCCAATCAGAAGTGTGGCGGCGGTGCCGACGAGATAGACAAAGGCAATGATGGCGTCGTTTGTTCGAACTTTTTGGCTGCAGCGATTGACGATGATCAGTGTCAGGATGCTCAGAACGGAGGCAGAGACAACTGGCGAGAGCAGGAGATCGTGCAGGCAGAAAGTGTCATCTGGTGCGAGGCCGTGATCATGGTGGGCAGCAGCATTAAGAAAAATAGCCTGAATGAGGAAACCCAGGGCAATGCCTGCGGCCGAAATTTGCGAAAGGGCGGCAGACAAAAACACCATGCGTTTGAGCAGGATGTAGGTGCCGAGTGCGCCGAGCAAAGCCCCGGCGATGGCGCCGCTCAGAGCTGCGCTGCGGAAGAATTCCCAGGCATCGAAAAATTCTGAAACTGTGTTCATAGTTTTATCTATTTTTTTCTTATGTGGGGGAGCTTGCTCCCCCACACCCCCTGCCTGCCTCCCCTGGAAGGGGAGGTGGCGGCGAAGCCGACGGAGGGGTTCGCGTATCGCTTGTGTGTGAGGTGCAAAGAGCTTCGTTTATGACCGCATGCCCGGCATTGCATGAAAGAGATTTGTTTGTTTCGTGTGAGAGTTTTTCGAAACTCAACACATAGGCCGGATCGCGCAAAACAGTATCTTTTAGACCCATGAGATAACCGTTTGGTACAAAGGCCAGGATATGGGTTGTGACATCGGATTGCGCGCGAAGATGATGGGAAATACTGACGATGGATGCATCGTGACTTTTGCGGTAATCGTTGAGAATCTCAAAGCACACTATGGCATGGTGCGAATCCATGGCAGAGGTCGCTTCATCGAGAAAGATCAGCCTTGGCCTGGAGACCATTGTGCGCGCGAGCCTGACGCGCTGTCTCTCGCCAGGCGAGAGCGTGGCGTATTGACGATACCGAAGATGGGTGAGGTCGAGCCTGGCGAGGATTTGGGCGACCGTATGGCGCGATTTGAACAGGTGCAGTGGATTCAGGAAGGATAAATTCGATTCGAGTCCACCTGCGACAATATCCCATACGCGTGCCGGGATATCTGTGCCCTCGGTGTCTGTTTGCGGAAAATAGCGCGTCGACAGGACGAGCGAAGTCGTGCCGTCAAGGCACGGCATCAAACCCAACAGAGAACGCAGCAGGGTCGTTTTCCCGCACCCGTTTGGGCCGACGATTGTCCAGTACTCGCCGGGTTCGACATGCCAGTCGAGGGGAGGCATGAGCTCGCGGACTGCGCCAAAAGTATATTGATGACATGTGAGGAGGTGTTTCATGGTTTTTTTACTTTGGGGGAGCCAGCTCCCCCCGAACTCCCTGCAAGCCTCCCCTTTCAGGGGAGGTGGCGCGAAGCGCCGGAGGGGTTCGTGCATCGCTTGTGGTGGGAAGGCGCTGAGTGGGATAAAGTATATCGCAGAGACAGGCATGTGGGTTGGCAACTGGACGTCGGCAACCAGACACAGATTCAAAACTTGGCGTTAGGTGTGATCGTGATCGTCGGTTTCTTTTTCGACGGCAAGAAGGATAGATTCTGTCTGGGCAGCGATCTTGATGATCATCGTGCCAACAGCGTGAGCGCTCGCCTTGTGTTCATAGAGATCGCAGGCTTTAACAACCTCAGACGTGAGCTGTGAGTTTTCATTGACGTTCGTCAGAACAGCATCGTTGGGGGTGTAGAATGCCAGGGTAGCGGCTTCGTCGATGACCACGGCGACGTATCCAACGTAGCCAGAATCATGGGCCAGGAGGTTAAGCCTGTAGAGGGTATGCTGGTTAAGGCGCGGCGGGGATTCTGTGTCGGCACCAGCCTGGACAGTAACAGCGCCAGAGGTATGCTCAAAATGCGTACAGGCGTGATTGTGATCATGATCGTGGTCATGACAGCCAAAAACCAGAAGTGACAGCGAAAGGGTCAGCAGGGAGAATAATTTTTTCATCGTTTGTGTCCTTTAGAGAAAGTGTAAAAAGTCTATTGTTCCCACCCACAGGCAATGCCTGTAGGGGCGTAGCGTGTTACGTCCTGGCAGGGGGCGTGGTCCCCCACAAAAAGAAAGAAATCAGTGTTTAAGCTCAAGAAAAAAGGCATGGGCGATGGCGGTTGTCAGTGCTTCGTCCTGGTCGAGATCGTGCCATTGGCGGTTGTCGAGAAAAGCGTAATTGAGGCTGAGCACGATGTGCGCTTTTTGGTGGTAGGTGCTGCCGCGATCAAACTTGAGGTTCAGGCTGAGCGTCTGGGAGAGGCTTGGGACGAGGATTTCGAAGGTGATCCACTCATCGGCGTTTTTGGTTTTGACGCTGCCTTTGATGGCGATAGCTTCGAAAGTGAGCGAAGCCGAAGAAACTGCCTGGGTGTGGATTTCTGAGATGAGGAAGTCTTCAGCCAGGGTTGGTGTAGAAAACTTATTGATGTCGAGGAGGAGGGGGATGTCGAGGGGGGCCACGACAATGACTGGTGCGCCCTGTGTGTTTCCAGCGTCCATCTCTGCCTGGATGTCTTCGTAGCTGACGAGAGCATCGTTGTCGGTTCGATGGCAATGACCAGCGTGGCAGTTGGTGTATGGCGGAGGGGGATTGTTGGGATCGAATATTTTTCCTTGCGACCCGGCTTTGCCAAAGAGCGAAATGTGGGTCAGCCTGAGCGTGATGTCGTCGAGCCGAACCCTGGCGTCGTCGGTGGTACGAAGTGCCTGGAGGTTTTCGTCCCAGCGGGCGTCGGTATAGGGGGCCTGGGCTGTGAGCGACAGCGAGAGCTTGCCCCAGGGCAGCCCATCTTCAATGGCACAGCCCCAGAGGAGCGTGCCCAGGCAGAATATGGTGGTGAGAATTTTTGTCATGGCGAGTGTTTTGGCATGACTGTGTTCCACTTTAGTTGTTTTCGCTTTGTGGTTCATGGTTGCAGGCCTTGAGCCAGAAGATGCTCGTGTATGGATTGGTTTCAACTTCATAAGTGCGCTATCCCTACCCAACAAGCAATGCGCAGCATTGCAGGGGGTGTGGGGGAACAAGTTCCCCCACAAAAAAAATAAAAACTAATAATTGTGCGTTGGGTGAGTGCCGACGGCGACTTCGAAGCCCAGCATGAGGGCATAGATGGGTTTGTCGAGCCATCGTGGGATATCGACAGAGGCCTGTGCCCTTAAACGCGAAAAATGCGTCAGGCTCCATGTGCCCTGAGCCGCAATCCTCGCTCGCTCGCGCGTCCACATCGGATCGAGCGGGTCACCATTGACGCCGCTTGCCCATTCGCCGCGTATTCCCGTGGCCCAGTTGCGATTGATTTGCCAGATGAGCTGCGCGTAACCCGCGTGGTCGAAGAGCAGGTCGTTGGGAACCTGCCTGAGGCGAAACATCGCTTCTGCCTGCAGGGCCACAAAGGCCTCGGTCGCACTCTCAGGAGAGTATTTGATAAAAAGATCCGTGGCATAGATGTCGGTTCGGTTGCCATGGCCTGTGTCATTGGGGCCGAATTGCGTGGATAGCCCCCACAACATGCCGACCGTGTCATGAAGGGAGAAGAATTGTTTCAGGGCGAGGGTGTAGACGAAATCCTGAGCACCGAGGATGTCGCTTGAATTGGCAAGGTAACTGCGATTGGTGGCATTGCCGGTGGGCATGTGTGCTGAGCCGATGAGTTCGGTGTACCATGGAAGCGGCGCAAGCCAGGAGAGTTCCACACCCAGGCCGCGGTTGGACTCTGAGCCGAAAAACTTTCCGATGACAATGGGCTGATCGACAAAATCCCAGGCATGCGGATGGGTGGCATTGATTCTGCCCAGGCGCGTCAAAAACTGACCTGCTCGCACTTGAAGGCTGTAGGGTAGGGCGAGGGTGGTGGCATAGGCTTCTTCGATTTCGACGCCCGCGAGGGAAAATACGAGGTTGGCATCGAACCTGAAGAAGTGGTCGACACTTGCAGAAATCGACATCTCCAATTGCTGAAAGTTGAATCCCATCCTGGTGGGATCGTGCCCGCCCATTTGCAGGTTTTCTTTTTCTGAAAACCAGGCAAGCGCGAAGTTCATGGTCACGGCCATGTCGGGGTTCATGCTCTGGATGGCGGCGCCGATGGTTTTGGCAAACCCAGAAACGCTGTCGCCGCGGGAATCTGTTTCCGTGCGAGTGGCCGAATCGGCCGCCAGGGCCCGTGCGATTTCTTCCAGTTCCTCTGGCGACAAATCGTAGGCATCCACAGGCGCTTCGGGTGAGAGGGCCGATTCCTGAGACTCAGGCATGGTGACTTCGGCATAGGCATCAGCTTCTTCTGTGCTGCCGGTTTGAGACGCATCGACCTCATGCTCATGCACGAAGACGGTTTCGAGGTTTGGGGGAGATTCTGGCGCGCTGACCTGGGCATGGCTGTATTTGGGCAGTGAGACACAAATGACAGCCAGACCCAGCACGGCCAGGCCATACAGGGGCATAAAGATTTGGCGCATCTTGGCAATCCTGAGCAAATCGCAATGCCTGGCAGGCACAGGATACACTTATCCGTGCCAGTGGCTTGCGAATGTACGTTTTGGGATGTGGCAAAAGCCGTTACACCCATTTAAAAAACGACACTGGTCAGCAGTTTGCGGAGGATTAGGCCTGAGGCGGCGATTGTTTGGGCGCAATGTGGTGCAGGCGATGGCTGAGATAGACCGTCTCAAGCGCTTTGACCTGTACATCTTGTGACACAACGGTACGCAACGGCGTCACATTCGTGAGCGTAACAACGATATCGAAAGGCGAGGACATCATGGCGATGGTTGCCGCCGCACACAGGTGGTCGTTTATGCTATGGTCGTGCGCTTCGTACAGGCCATGATGCGGCACAGCACTGAGCGCCTGTTCGTGCGATACGTGGACGATGTGGCCGGTGTCTGATATTGCGTGCGCATCGTCAAGCATATGGGCGACAAACAGCAAAGCAGATACCAGCGTCCATGCCAGAAACAGACTGGTCACAACGGGCAGACACCGCTGCATCACCCCGGCGCAGAAAGTCGCTTTTTGTGTCGTCCTGTTCGTCATCGTTCACACCAGGTTCCGTTGGCATAAAACACAGCAATATACCATCATGCAGTCTAAGGCTGGTGGTTGTCCGTGTCAAGGGCTTGATGGCAAAACCGCCGAGTTTTGAAAATTTTTAGCAAATGAGCTTTTTGACCTTATTTTTTGTTCATGTCCAGGGTACGTGCAGGCGCGCCCTATTCGGCCTGCGGCACGAATACGGGCTGCGGCGGTGGCTATTCGGCGTTCGCCGAATACGCCACCGCTTTTATTTGGCGTTTAGCCGGATAGTCTGTTCGTATCTGAATTTTGGTCTTCCTGGTGCCTGGAGTCTCTGTTGCCTAAGGCATTAAAAAAGCTGTCAATATCGACATAGTATTTTGAATAATCGTCTTTTTTCACATACACGGGAACGAGTGCGCCATCTAATCCTTTTAATTCTTTGCCCGGAGGATGGTTCGCTATCCAAAATTCTTCACTTTTAAAGGTATAAACAACTGAGTCTGTTTTGTTTTTATATTCGCATATTAAAACGAGGCTTTTTTCTTCGTTCACACTTGTATTGCCGTGTTTCAGCTTAAGAAATTCAGCCATGACTTTATTGCCGTCTTGAAGCAAGCGCTTTTTTAAAGCATATCGCCTGGATACAGAGGCTAAGCCTGTCCCTCCAAGCAACAATAAAACTAAACCACATATTGCAGAAGTTGTATTGCTTTTTCCATCCTGTTCGATGGAACGGAAATTCCGAGGATTATCTGGAGCATAAAGAATTTGAATTTTTTCTCCTTCATACATGTTGGAACGATGATAATCGAGCTCTCCTCTGTATTCCCTGCTGTCGGCATGGAACGCGACGTATACATGACGGTTGCCGCCCTGACTGCTGGTGTGAATGTCCGTTATCGTGGCGGTAGTTTCGATGGCTGTTTCTTTAAAATTAACGGTGTCAGCGGCATTAAGATATGCCCCGGCAAGAATCGTGGCTATTCCAATGATTACAGAAGCCGCGAGTATGAAAATGATAAAATTCCTGTGTTGTCGGTGTACTTCAAATTTCACCGTATACCTCCAGATCATTGCGTCAGGCAGTTTTTGATTCGCTGGAATTATCTCTCATAAATCATCGATCCAGTTTCTTGCCTTCGCGCAGAACAGTTACCCCATGGGGACCATGCCCCATTTTCGTTACTTACGATACACTTGCGAAGGTGTGTGTACAACCCGAATAGCGTTTGCCGTGCACGTATTTGCCAGGGCTTCTGCAAAGTCGTTTGAGTGGCATATTTACTCAGTTTTTTGACATATAGAGTCGTAGTTCAGCCCCGCTGGGGCTGATAGAGAGGGGGGCATTATCCGCCGGTTGCGCTTCGCTCCACCGACGGTTATTCACGTCGTCGCACCTCCGGCGCTCCAGCGAACGAAATAACGCAGCAATATCAATGTACTTTGACTTTGCGGTTGCCCTGGGCGGCCGCC
>Ga0209737_10001061_pt1 | contig 20609 bp, 16 predicted proteins | sample TergutCu122P3_FD_187284 | JGI IMG/M metagenome (GOLD analysis project Ga0209737, IMG submission 187284) | Cubitermes ugandensis P3 segment gut microbial communities from Kakamega Forest, Kenya - Cu122 P3 (SPAdes) (version 2) | ecosystem: Host-associated > Arthropoda: Insects > Digestive system...
CCTTCCCCCGCTTGCGGGGGAAGGAGATTGGTTCCCTCCCTCGCTTGCGGGGGAGGGTTAGGGTGGGGGCAACAGCGCAGAAAGTACGTAACTAAATCGAAACCGCTCTAGATTCGGCTGCCCAAGTTGCCGCAGGAAGGAGACGGTACGCCGCTGTGGGACTGGCTGAAGTTCATGGGGGCCAGAAGGAAGGAGGTGCTGGAAATGCTCAGAGAGAAAAACCCGCAAGTTGGCAAGGCCGTTGCCAAGCTGGTGGAACTCAACGCAGACGAACGCGAACGGCTGATCGCCGATTCGCGCGAGAAGCTGCGCAGGGACATTGCCTCCATCAAGAATTCGGCCCAGAAAGAAGGTCGGGAAGAAGGCCGGGAAGAAGAACGCCTTGCGATTGCCCGCAACGCAATTCAACAAAACCTGCCTGTCGAGACCATCATGACCCTGACCGGTCTGCCCCGCGAAACCATCCAGACCTTGCTTCACTGAGCAACTGATTGGTTTGCCAGGAAAGCATCAGATCAGAGGATTTTCTTTTCGATCTTCGCAAGCATCTCGGCAGCGTGTTTGCGCGTGGTGTCGGTAATATCGACCCCACCGAGCATGCGTGCGATTTCTTCGACGCGGGTAGCGCCTTCGAGCGGTGTGACCGCGCACAGCGTTTGGCCGTCACAGATTTTCTTGGAAATCTGCCACTGCCAGTCAGCGCAGGCGGCCACCTGTGGAAGGTGGGTCACGCAAAGCACCTGACGATCACGACCCAGGCGATGCAGTAGTTGCCCGACGATCTCCGCAACACGCCCGCCGATGCCGACGTCGACTTCGTCGAAAATCAGCGTGGGCGTGGCTGAATCGCGGCTGGTCATCACCTGGATGGCAAGCCCGATCCTTGAGAGCTCGCCGCCGGAAGCCACCTTGGCAAGGCTGCGCAAAACCTGCCCCGGATTGGCGGCCACCTGAAATTCGACGTTTTCCAGCCCGTGCGCGGAAGGCTCACACGGAATCAGGGCCGCTTCAAACTTTCCGCCTTCCATTGCCAGCGATTGCATGGCCCCGGTGATTTCAGACGATAGAACCGCCGCCGCATCACGGCGCACGACTGATAGATGCCCTGCGGCAATATCGAAGGCCGCGCGCGCCTCACTCTCGGCAGCGGCGAGACGTTCAGGATCGGCGCTGGCTTCGAGCGTATCGAGCCGCACCCGCCATTGGGCAGCGAGCGCCGGCAACTCTTCCGGCGTAGCGCGGTATTTGCGCGCCACGTCCATCACCGCGCCGATGCGCCGCTCGATCCCGGCGAGACGCTCAGGATCGAGTTCGAGCCTGTCGCGGTAGCGGCGCAGGACATGCAGGGCTTCATCGGCCTGAATCGCCGCCGCATCGATCAGTTCGCGCACTTGCGCAAGCGTCGGGTCGATGGCTTCCAGCGCCGATAAACGGCTCACGCAATGGCCGAGCACGGAACAGACGGCCTGCTCGCCCTCCCCCAGACTATCGAGCGCTTCGCCTACGCCGCTCAACAGATCGGCGGCATGCGCCAGCCGTCCGTGTTCTGCGTTGATTTCAACCCATTCACCGGCGTCGAAAGCAAGCTCTTCCAGCTCCTTGACCTGCCAGCCGAGCAGTTCGCGTTCGCGGGCGAAAGCCGCCGTATCCCGCTCTGCCGCGCGCCGCAAGTCGGCCAGCCGTTGCCATTCGCGCCAGCAGGCGGCAACCTTCGATGCCTGTTCCACGGCTCCGGCATGGGTATCGAGCAACTGACGCTGCACCTCCGTCCGCAACAGAGCGTGATGAGCGTGCTGGCCGTGAATATCCGCCAGCCATTGTCCGGCGGCGCGCAGCTGCGCAAGCGTCACCGGCGTGCCGTTCATCCATGCCTTGCTGCGTCCGGCGGAATCGACGACACGGCGCAGGATCAGCGTATCGTCATCACAATCCAGTTCCTGTTCGACAAGCCAGCCCGCCAATTCATCATTGGGCGGGAGGCCGAATTCAGCGGTAATGTCCGCCTTGTCGCAACCCGTCCGCACTACGCCTGCGTCGGCGCGCTCTCCCATCGCAAGGCTCAAGGCATCGAGCAGAATGGATTTGCCCGCGCCCGTCTCGCCGGTAAGCGTCCCAAACCCGGGAGCGAAATCAAGCTCGAGCCGGTCAACGATGACGAAATCGCGGATTACGATACGGCGCAGCATGGATGTGGGCAAAGGGTCATCGCCGCAGCACGGAAGCGCTCCAATGGAGCTTTTCGCGCAGCATGGCGAAGTAGCCGTAGCCTTCCGGATGCAGCAATCGCACTTCCAGCGCGGAACGCACGATTCGCAGCCGGTCGCCCGCATGCACGTCGCAGTAGGTCACCCCGTCGAAGTGAATACGGGCATCGTGCGGCGGCATGAGCACGATGTCGATGCGGCAGCTGTCCGGCAACGTAACGGGCCGGGCGGTCAGCGCATGCGGGCACAGGGGCACCAGCGCAATGCCCCCCACGCCCGGATGAAGAATGGGGCCGTTGGCCGCCAGCGCATAGGCGGTCGAACCGGTCGGCGTGGCAATGATCATGCCGTCCGAGCGGAGGTTGTAGACGAACTCGCCGTCGACCAGCAACTCCAGTTCGATCATCCTGCCGAGACTACCCCGGTTGACCACGACGTCGTTGAGTACCTGGGTGTGAAAGATCCGCTCACTGCCGCGCGTCACTTCGGCATCGAGCATGAAGCGCGACTCGGCGTGATAGCGCCCGTCGAGGATTTCGCCCAGTTGCCGACACGCGCTGGCGCGCGACAGGTCGGTGAGAAAACCCAATCGGCCGAGATTGACCCCGACCAGCGGCACAGCGCGTTCGCCAAGCTGGCGCGCGGCATTGAGCAGCGTGCCATCGCCGCCGACGACTACCGCCAGATCGGCCTTGTCGGCGATTTCTTCGTAAGTGGCGGTCATGAAATCTTCGGCAGCCTTGCCGATGGCTTCCGCCGTGCCTTGTTCGATCCAGGGTTCCAGCCCGTACTCGCGCAGGAAGCGCGCGAGCCCAAGTATGGTCTCGGTGCCGTCCATGCTCTGGAACTTGCCAATCAGGGAAATATTGCTGAATTTACGTGCCATGGCAGGCGATTAAACCACATTTGCCCTTGTGCCGGGCATCTGCGCGATGATCGATGGGCTGCTAGAATCAACCTATGTCACACCTGCCTCCGCTCGACTCCCGTTCCCGCATTCTGCTCAAAACGCTGATCGAACGCTATATCGCCGACGGCCAACCGGTCGGTTCGCGCGCGCTGTCGCGTTCGTCCGGGCTGGAGCTATCGCCCGCCACGGTGCGCAACGTCATGAGCGACCTGGAAGAAATGGGTTACATCTCCAGCCCGCATACCTCGGCAGGCCGGATACCGACGGCGAGAGGATATCGCTTCTTCGTCGACACCCTGCTCACGGTGCTGCCGATGGAAAGCGTGCAGGTACAGGAGCTGAAAGGGCAGCTCCTGCCCGACCAGCCGCAACGCCTGATGAATTCGGCCTCTCACCTGCTCTCGAACCTGACCCAGTTCGCCGGGGTGGTCGTCGCGCCGCGCCGGGAATCGGCGCGCATTCGCCAGATCGAATTCATCGGACTGTCCGAAACCCGCATCCTGCTCATCATCGTCACCGAGAACGGCGACGTGCAAAACCGCATTCTGTTCACGCGCCATGCCTATTCGGCCACCGAACTGGGCGTGGCGGCCAGTTATCTCAACGAACATTACGTCGGCCTCGCATTCGACGAAATCCGCGGGCATCTCCAGGCGGAACTGCACCGGATCAGGAGCGATATGGGCGAGCTGATGGCCGGCGCAATCGAGGCCGGGTCGGATGCCGCCGAAGAAACCTCGCTCAACTACGTCATCTCGGGCGAAACCAACCTGCTCGACGTTGAAGAGCTGTCTTCCAACATGTCGCGCCTGCGTGAGCTTTTCCGGCTGTTCGAGCAGCGCACCGGCCTGATGCAGCTGCTCGAACTATCCCGGCGCGCCCAGGGCGTGCAGATTTTCATCGGCAACGAATCCGGGCTCTCGCAACTCGATGCGTGTAGCGTCGTGACCGCGCCCTATGAGATCGATGGACGAGTCGTGGGTTCGGTAGGCGTCATCGGCCCGACCCGCATGGCCTACGACCGGGTGATCCCCATCGTCGACATCACCGCCCGGCTGCTGTCGAACGCCCTGTCGTCTTCCAGCGCCTGACCCGACCGTCACATGACCCGCTTCCGGCCCGAACCCGCCCCCGCCCCGGAACACCGCACGGGTGTGCTGCTGGTCAACCTCGGTACACCGGAAGCGCCCACCGCGAAGGCGTTACGCCCGTGGCTGCGCCAGTTTCTTTCCGATCCAAGAATCGTCGAATTGCCGCGCTTCGTGTGGCAACCGATCCTCAACGGCATCATCCTCACCACCCGCCCGGCCAGATCGGCAAAAAAATACGCAAGCATCTGGACGGCGGAAGGCTCCCCGCTCAGGGTTCACACCGAACGTCTGGCTACCCTGCTCGGCAATTCGCTCAATCGCGGGCGCAGTGACGACGAAATCATCGTCGCCTGGGCCATGCGCTATGGCGCGCCCTCCATCGTCGATACGCTCTCCGATTTGCGCGCACGCGGCGCGCGCCGCATCCTGGTCGTGCCGCTTTACCCGCAATTCGCCGGGAGCACGACGGCCAGCACGCTGGATGAAGTCGCACAGGCCATGCGCGTCTGGCGCAACCTGCCTGAACTGCGTTTCGTGCGCAGCTTCCCCGACGATCCCGGCTACATCGCCGCACTGGCGGCAAGCGTGCGCGAGCACTGGGCGCAGCATGGTCAGGGAGATTGCCTAGTAGCCAGCTTCCATGGACAACCGGCGCGCACCGATGAGTTGGGCGACCCCTACCGCACCGAGTGCCTTACCACAGCCCGCCTGCTCGGAGAAGCGCTGTCCCTGCCGCCTTCGAGCCTGCATGTAACGTTCCAATCCCGCTTTGGCCCCGGCAAATGGCTGGAACCCTACACCCTGCCGACGCTCGAATCGCTTGCCGCCTCAGGCGTGAAACGGGTCGACGTAATCTGCCCCGGCTTCGCCGCCGACTGCCTGGAGACGCTGGAAGAAATCGCCATGCTGTGCCGCGACACCTTCCTCAAATGCGGCGGCGAAACGTTCCACGCCATTCCCTGCCTGAACACCCGTCCGGAATGGGTCGCCGCGCTCGACGGGATCGTGCGGCGGCATCTGGCGGGGTGGGTGTAGCGGGATTCGCCTCAACTTTCCAAGAGCCTTGCCAAGAAAACACCAAACAACTAACATCCATGCAAATCCACATTTTAATTTTGGATTTGCATGGATAGATAATGGCTGACATGAGCTACCTGACTCGGGTTCACGAGGAAGCGGTACTCGACGCGCTACGGTTTTTCCCGGTAACGGCGCTGATCGGACCACGACAGTGCGGCAAGTCTACGCTTGCCCGACACCTGCTGGCGCGGCATTTCCCTGATAGCGTCTATCTCGATCTGGAACGCCCTTCCGATCTCAGGAAAATCGAAAACGCGGAGTGGTATCTTGCATCAATGCGGAACAAGCTCATCTGCATCGACGAAATCCAGCGCATGCCTGAGCTTTTCCCATTACTGCGCAGCCTCGCGGACGAATGGAACCGACCCGGAGCGTTTCTGATCCTCGGCTCCGCGTCGCGCGATCTGTTGCGGCAGAGTTCCGAATCGCTGGCCGGAAGAATCCGCTATCTGCGACTCTCTCCACTGCTGTGGACGGAGGTCGCCGGGGCAGGCGGCATGACGGTGGAACGCTTTCTGTCGCGCGGCGGTTTTCCGCGTAGCGTGCTTGCACCAAGCGAGAAAATGTCCGTCCACTGGCGGGAGAGTTTCATCACAACCTTTCTCGAACGGGACTTGCGCGAATGGTCGGGGTTTTCCGCCCCCACGATGCAGCGGCTCTGGCGAATGCTTGCGCATCTCTCTGGGCAGACGGCCAACTATTCGGCGCTGTCAGCCTCGCTTGGCGTCAGCGCAACCTCGGTGCGTAATTACATCGACCTCTTGGCCGCCACCTTCATGGTGGAGATCGTGCCGCCGTGGTTTTCCAATCTTGGCAAGCGTCTCGTCAAGGCGCCCAGGGTGTATATCGCCGACACGGGTGTGGCCGCCACGCTATTGGGTTTGACAGCGTTCGATGACATGCTGGCGCATCCGGCTTTCGGTGCGCTATGGGAAGGCGCAGTGCTGGCTCACCTGAAAGGCCATTTTCCCGATCTGGAAGTGTCTTACTACCGCACCGCAAACGGCGCGGAAGCCGACTTCGTATTCAGGCACAAAACCAAAGTCTTTGCGCTGGAATGCAAGGCGTCGCTCTCTCCGACGCTCTCGAAAGGAAACTTCCACGCCTTCGAGGACATTGCCCCTGAACATGCCTATGTGGTGACTCCTGGAGGAGAACACTGGCAGATGGCGAAAAACGTCGAAGTCGTGCCGCTGGATCGGCTGATTGGGGTGATCTCCGAGGTTTAAAAAATCAATCCTCCACCAACCGCCACTCGCCCCTGCTCGTCGCTGTCGTCGAAGCCGCCTCGGTCGCAGAACCGTAGGCTAATTTTCAAGAGATTCCTTTGCTTTTTCCTGCTTCAACTGCTCTGCCGTGACACGCACTATCTGACCATTCTGCACGAACACGAGGGCGGTATCAGTTTGGATAGCCGTCTGTCGGGCCATTTCAGCCGCCCGCTGCAAAGCGACAAACGAGGCGGACAAATCTGGATTCTTTGCTTTCTGGATGTCCTCTGGTTTCATGTATTGCTTCCCCATTGAAGGATTACGGGAACAGGTTCCGAATTGTCGAATAGCACCCAATCATCCACGCTTGTTTGATAGTACTGCTCAAAATTTCTCAGCCCAGCTGCAAAACGCCGCCGAATCACGGTTTCGGCAATATTGTGCCCGCCTTGCCGTACCCGCTCGACAACCCGCTCTACGGCAACATCAGCAGATGGCAACGCCAGAAAATACAGACTGACACGATACCCCATGTTTCTCCACTGGCGGATGTGCTGTAAGTAGCTCAACCCAGAAAGCGTCGTTTCAAAAGCAAAGTTCTCGCCGCGCATGGCGCAGGTGTGAATTTTTTCCAGCATCAGGCGACCTGCCTGGATCGCGGCTGCTTCGGGTTCAAACGGCGACAGTCCGGCTGCAATCAAATCAGCATTGATAAAACTCAGGCACTGCGCCTCCTGAGGTAGAAACGACTTGGCAAACGTCGTTTTCCCCGCACCATTTGGCCCCGCGATGATGAGGATTTTCTTATCCATCGTCTTCCTTGGATATCTTGAAGCAACAACAGCCGCGCAGTATGCCCGAGCAATGCCAGATTCTGGCTTTGCCTTCATCTGTCCGTCCGATGCCTCGATCCAGATCAAGCAGGATACAACCAGGGACAATCCTCTGGAACAAGAAAATCAATTCTCCACCAACCGCCACTCGCCCCTGCTCGTGGCAAAGTTGCTCGTCGAGGCCATGCTTACCTCGGTTGCTACCCTACAGAACCGTAGGCTGGCGGTGAGCCGAAGGCGAACCCCAACATGAAGTCGCTCCATGACATCAGACTCATGACGTTGGGCATCGCGTAGCAATGCCCAAGCTATCGGGCTGTAGGCTGAAATGGGGCATAGCGTAATTCCAGCAACCCCCACCGCCTGCGCATCGGCGGGTAAGCGCAAGCCCGGCAAGATGCGCAAGAGCAACGCCAAATATCCGAGTCAACCAAGAACATGAAAAAAACAGTTGAACAATATCAGCATAAATGTAAAATGCTGATAACATTTTTCATATTCAGGTCAGAAAATGGACGGAATTTTCTACTACGCGAGCAACGACGCAATGTTCAAGCGAATCTTCGGTGATGAACGGGACATCGAGCCGCTTGTCGCTTTCCTCCAGGCCGTGCTCGACTTGCCTGCCGAGGATTATGCCGAAGTGAGCCTCATCAACCCCTCGCTTGCCCGCGAGCACCCTGACGACAAGCTCGGCATCCTCGATGTCAGGGTCAAGACCGCCAGTGGAAAAAACATCGACATCGAAATCCAGCTCAACAGCGTCACGGAAATTCGGGAGCGCATCGTCTATTATTTGAGCAGGATGGTCACGGATCAGATTGGCAGCGGGGATGATTATCAGAACATCGAGCGCTCGATCTGCATTTTGATCGCAGATTTTGCACTGGTTCAGGAGAACAGGAGCTACCATAACCGTTACAGGCTCTTTGATCCTCGGACAGGTTCGGAATTTACCGACCTGCTCGAAGTCAACACCCTGGAACTGCCCAAGTTACCCCAGGACGGTGACGGGACGGCGCTGTGGGACTGGTTGAAGTTCGTGGGAGCCAGAAGGAAGGAGGACCTGGAAATGCTGGCCGAAAAAAACCCGCAAGTTGGCAAGGCGGTTGCCAAGCTGGTGGAACTCAACGCGGACGAACGCGAACGCATGATCGCCGATTCGCGCGAGAAGATGCGCAGGGATAACGCTTCGCGGTTACGTTCGGCTGAAAAAGAAGGTTTGGAAAAGGGCAGGGAAGAAGGCAAGAAAGAAGGTCGGGAAGAAGAACGCCTTGTGATTGCTGGCAACCTGCTTAACCTTGGCATGTCAGCCCAGGAAGTTGCGCAAGCCACCGGACTTTCCTGCGACGCCATCCAGAGCTTGCATCATTGAAGGTGCGGTTTGCAACGGAACGTGGCTTCAGAATCGTGCAGTGCTGGTTCTGGCGCCCCAGAACCGTAGGCTGGAATGGAGCGTAGCGTAATTCCAGCATCTCTCACCGCCTGCACGCCGCTCGTAATGACGCGGGATGCGGCTGCTTCAAAATCGTGCAATGCTGGGTCTGGTGACCCAGCCTACGGTACTGAGGGTGGAGCAACCAATGTTGAAATCGTGGATTACCACTGACGGAGAATGACAATGCCAAAGAAGCTCCCCCCTATCCATCCCGGCGAGATTCTGCGCGAAGAATTCATGATCCCGCTGGGGCTTTCCAGCAATGCGCTGGCGCGTGCCATTGGCGTAACCCCCGCGCGCGTCAATGACATCGCCCGCGAGCGGCGCGGCATTACGGCGGACACCGCGCTTCGCCTTGCACGCTACTTCAACACCAGCCATGAGTTTTGGATGAATCTGCAAGCTCATTACGATGTCGAAATGGCGATGGACACGGCGGGAAAGGCGATTGCGCATATCCAGCCGCGCGCAACCGCATTGGAAGCGGTTACGGCATGACTTCTGTTACCAGAAGTCGCCCCATGACATCAGACTCTTGACGTTGGGCATCGCGTTAAAGCGAATTTTTAAAATTTTGCACCTGCTCTTTTAGTTGCTGTGCTTTTTGCAACGCTATTTCAGTCTCAACAAATTCTCGTAGCCATTGAGCCTCTGGGGTATCCATGTTTTTTGCTTCATATCCACCAAGGCGAATACTTATAATATTCTTGGCATGTTCAAGAATTTGGACTTGTTCGCGTATGCTATCATTGATTGCCCAGCTAAAAGCACCTTCATCGCCTTTCTGGATGAGATCTATCCATCCATCAAGAATTTGGATGTTTTGAGCAAAATGCTGGATCCTGACATCATATATTTCAGACATTATGTCATTTACATTTACGTTTCCTTTTGCAATGTTTTCACTCACAATTCTCTTAATAATTTTCTGAGAAAGGTCACTAGACATGCGAGAATTTTCTAGCAGCATAGCTGCGCTGCTTAATGTTCCTGAATATGATTTTTTTTGCAGTTCGTCAATTTCACTACGAATCCTGCTAATCTCGTCCCATGCAGTACTGAGGCTCAGAGCTATTTGCTTATCAAAATATACATCCAAGCCAATCTCAGCAAATTGCAGAATAGCATCTGCCACAGCAATGACAGGAAATCCAGTGATTTTATTGCCCATTAGTGCAATAAAATTATCTCCAAGCAGTTTTTGCATTTCTTGTTCCGAATACTGCCCCGTTATAATTTTCCAAGTATCTGTTAAATTTCCAGTTATCGCATAAATATCCACTGCCGTTGACAAAGGTGTTAGTGCTTCTGAAAATTTTCCAAGCTGTTCCTTCAGAACAGGGTCACTAAAAAATGCTTCAAAAGTTCCATCTTCTTCCTCCAAAATTCCTCCTAGAATTGTCATCAAATTTTCAAACTCAGGAGGGAGTGGCGGTAGTGGCAGTATCCCCGGCTCCCTTTCATCTTCATCAGGCTTAAGCACCTCTTTATCAACCCCATCAATCTCTTGCTGCGTTTCATCCTGATCGTCGGACGGATTGGTGCTGTTATCGTCACCTGGATTGGTACTACTACCATCGCCCGGATCAGTACCACCACCGTCACCCGGATCGGTACCACCGCCATCACCCGGATTAGTTCCGCCGCCGTCACCCGGATCAGTACCACCACCATCGCCCGGATCGGTACCACCACCATCGCCTGGATTAGTTCCGCCACCATCGCCCGGATCTGTGCTGCCGCCACCAGTGTAAATTTCCCCGTTGCGGTATTTCACGCCATCAGTGGTTTCGAAGATAACTGTTTGATGCAACCAAGAGTAATAAAGGACATTACTGAAATGAGCACCGTCATATGCCGGTTCGTGCGGCACAAGCCCAAAAATGTGTGGGCCATCCCCCACCCCCGTCATGGGAGACCATAAAAAATGTGTAGAGAACCTCAAGGCTTTAATAGAATATGGAGATAATGTAATGTTTCCATTTTCAAAAGTCACTTCAGGTGCAGAAATTATCGGAGCATTTACAGTTCCGCTAGGGATGGTGGCAATCGCTTCCCATCCCAGCAAAAAATAAACATATGTATCTGACGCAATACGTGTTCCTTCATTTGTTCCGTTGATGGATAAATTACTGAAAGTAAGCCATGTTCCTGTATTTGAGGTAATGCTACTGATTTTATTACCTGAGTCATTCAACGTGATACTAGGATACTTAGGCCACGAATTAATATAATCAGTCCCATCGCTATTAGCCCAAGAATTAGTACTAACAGCCCCATCGCTACTAGCAATTTTTGCCCCACTCATATCAAGATATGAGACCACAATATTTACATAATTGCGACCATTTATTTCTGCTCCTTCACTCATATTTATTTTTCTATCGACAAAACTTGGTATAAAATAAGCGACACGGTTTATATCAACAAACTCTGCCATAATTTTTGCATTATTTCCCATGCTAAGCTCGCGTATATTATATGTTGAAAAGGCTTCTGCATTCAAGTTTGAATTTGCCCCTATGGTCAGAAAGGTCAACTCAGACACCAACACGGACTCCAGTCCTCTGAAACCCATATATCCTGTTGTCAAATTTACATTATCTCCAATCTTAATTTGATCGTGCGCTTCAAATAATAAAAAACTAGAATAACCTCCTCCTAGATTCACCCCATTTGCAACTTCTATTGAAGGTGCCATAAGACTTAAACTTCCACCACCCCCATACAAAATATCATTTTGTATATAAATTGAGTTATCGGCCAATATCCACAAACTATTACCAAGATTCAAATAATCAGCAATCGCTGACGCCTTGATACTACTCGCACCAAAATCCGTTGTATTTGCAGAAAATTCTGTAATGACAACATTCGTCGGATCTATCAGCCAAACACCACCTTTCTGCGTAGTTGGTGCACTCTGAACAGACAGAGTTTTCCCACTTGTCTCCACATACTTCCCACTCAACCGAGCATCAATCTCCGTCCTCCCCTCACTCCAGGCAATCAGCGTTCCGTCTTTTCCTGCATCAACCGTACTATTCTTGACCGTCAAATCCCGCGTACTCGCCAACGCCCCCTGTTCCCCAAACCTGCTAACAAACCCCTCCTTCAATTCCGCCGCATTCTGTTTCTCTTTCCCACCCTGAAACTCACCGCCAAGGCGCACCAATCCCCCGGACTCCCCTGCCGCCGTGATGAAAGCATCACTAATCACCGTCCCCTTCTTGCCCGAAATATCGACCACCCCGCCCGTCGTCGCGCCCTGCGCGTTGATCTGCCCGGAGATATTCGCCTCCCCATCGCCGACAATCCGAACCGCCCCCCCCGCCGCAGTCTGCGAAGAGACATCCAGACTCCCGGTATTGCTCACATCAACAGCTTCACCCGTCGCCCGAAAAACAATCTTCCCCCCTTCCAGTTCGGCAGAAGCGGCGCTGATCGTGCCGCCGTTGTTGACCACCGACTGAACAATCCCGTCCAACTGACTCGCCGTCAGCAGCACGACGCCCCCTTCGGCCTTGATCTGGCCGTTGTTGGTGACGCCCAACGGCTCGCCCTCCTGGGTGTAGAGGCCATTGACCAGCGCCTCGGGCGTGGTGAAGGTAATCAGTTCATCACCGTAAAAATCAAGGGTGTAGCCACCACCTGAACCAAGCACAATGCGCCCCAACCGGGCAGCGATGATGCCGTCGTTGCGCACCGTGGGAGCGACGAGCGCAGCAAAACCGGAGTCCTTCACACTGATCCGGCCCAGGTTCACGATGACCGCGCCGGGCTGTCCGGGCTGGTCGAAACGAAGATTGCCCGCCATGAAATCCGCGTCGGTGATGTTGTTCGTCGTCGCCAGAAAACCGCCGACATCGATTTTCGTGCCCTTGTGGATAACCACGCCCGCCGGATTGATGAGATAGACGTTGCCGTTGGAACGCAATTCGCCCGCCAGTTGACTTGCGCCGCCCCCGCCGGTGACACGGTGCAGGCCGTGACTGTTCGCGTCGGGCATATTGTGCTGCACCCGCTCATTCGCGCCGATATTGAAACTGTTCCAGTTGATGACGGCGCGCTGACTGCTCTGCTCGATGGTCGTGTTGCCGCCCTGCTGCTGGATGCTGGCCTGCCCGGCAGCCACATTGCCGCCTTCCGGCCCCGCATGGGCAACGCCGCTAAACGTGAAAAGGGAGGCAATGGCAAGCGCGATCGGGGTCTTTTTCATGATGAAGCTCCGGCATGACTGGCAAATTGGGGGGTATCAGTAGTTGTAGAAAACCTGGAACATGACGCGATCGTCACCTGCATCGACGTTGCCCGCGTTCTGGGTGGCCCTTGCGCCAAAGAGGGTCAGGTTGACCCGGCCCGGCGCACTGGCAGGAAGACGATCAGCGGAGAGCCTCAGGCCGAGGCCGACGGAAGAGAGTTGCTCCGAGCCATGCCCGCTTTTGGGCCAGACCTTGCCCCAATCGGCAAAGACGAAAGGTTGCAGGGCGAGGCCGATCAGATTCGTGCTCCAGCGGCCTTCCACGCTGACCGCCACACTGTTGTCGTTCTCGATGACGCCGGGCGCGTAGGCGCGGCCAAATTGACTGCCGCCCAGGGACATGCGGTTGTACGAGGATAACGGCGCGCTGGATAGTTGCCCTTCCGCGACGGCATACAGGCTGAATCTGTTGGGCAACGCCTGATTGCGCGACAGATAGAGCTTGCCACGCGTGAATTCGGCGGGGGCTATCGGGGTGCTGGATTCCGTGTCGCGGTCGGTCGCGCCGTCCCAGGATACGCCGCGCGTCAGGGTGGGGATGATTTGCGTGACGCCGCCCAATTCATCGGCAAAATCGAAATTGACATCCAGACTGACACTGCGCAACCGGTCTCGGGTGTTGCGCATGCCCAGCAATTCCGATTCGCTGTTGCGCCGCTCGTAGCTCAAACCCGTCGAAAGGTTGAGGTTGCGGCTGCGGAGGATGCCGTAGCTCGCGCCGGTGGTGAGAGTGCTGCTTTTCGTTTTGTAGTCGAAGAGGCGGGCGAAATTGCTGTCCGGTTTGGGGCTGTCGCTTTCCGACCAGGAGATGTTGAGTCCGAACCCGTTCGCGAACTGGTGCGAATGGGCAACGGTATAAGAGGCGTACTCCTTGCGATCCAGCGCCTGAGTGTACGAGAACGTGGTGCGGGAGCCGACGAAAAGCAGACTGTTCAGACTGGCTCTGACCGTGACGAGGCCGCGCCCGGCAGAGGCAGTCCCGGTGTTGCCGCCGCTGATCGAGGCGTCAAAGGGCTTGGCTTTCACCGTAATCACGAGGATGGTCGTTCCCGCTTCGCTGCCTTCCTCGAAACGGGACGTTGCCTGGATGCCCGCCGCGTCGGAGAGCCGCAACATTTCCCGCTCGACATCGGCGTATTTGAGCGGCCTGGCGGCCAACAGCCGGGCCTCTGCCTCGCTCCAATAACTGCGCACGCGCAGAACCAGTTCCTCGTCGCCTTCAAACCGGATTGCGCCGAGATAACCTTCGATCACGACGAGTCGTACCTGGGCGTTGGCGGGATCGAGTTCGCCCTGCTCCGTGGGGATGACGACGCGCGAAAGCACATAGCCCGCGTCGCGATAGCGCTTGGTCATCTGCTCCGTAATGGCCTTGATCCGCGCAAATGTGGTTTCCTGCCCGTAGAGATGCCGCCAGGGTTCGGTGAGGGACTCCCCGGAAAAGACCGTTGCGCCCTCGACTTTCAGACCGCCCAGGATGAACCGCTGGCCTTCGTCGAGCACGGATTTACCTGTGTCATCGACGATGATGAACGGCGGCAACGACCTGGGCGCGGGCGGCTCCTGGCGTTGTTTGTCCAGCACATCGATATCGGCGGCAAGCGCACTGGTCGAGAAAAACGCAAGGGCAAACGCGCCGATGGAAAGAGCTTTGAATGGAGTCATTTCGGGATGGGAGGCGTGATGAAGGAACCGCTGACAGAACAATCAAAAAAGCCCTGTTTTCCAAAAGGAGAACAGGGCTTCAGGTTTTCTTGTACAGTTGCCGCGCGTTTCAAGCGGCAAAAAACTAGATCAACAAGTGAGTGAGTGAGTGAGTGAGTGAGTGAGTGAGTGAGTGAGTGAGCAAGAAGTGTGCCCGGATTGCCCCGCACGGCGCAGAAACACTCGGCTGGTAGAGTAGCTGACGGGGCGAGGGAACATGACTAGCTGCGCACTTTGTCAAGACGGATTATAGGGATCGCAAGCTACCATAACCCGCCAATAGCCGCAACAATGGAAACCGTCGCCGACTTTAAGTCTGTCACTTAAAAAAATCAATCCTCCACCAACCGCCACTCCCCCCTGCTCGTAGCAAAATTAGTCGTCGAAGCGGCCTCGGTCGCGGCCCCGCAGTGTTCGGCGTGAACGAGCGCGAGCGCCCCCAGGCGATGCGCGACCACGGAAGCCACTTCGCGCCGGAAAACCTCCTGTAGCTCCTCGGTCGCCAGTATCAGGGCGGCCGGGTTGATTTCGAGATAGGTCAACGGCTCCAATGAGACGATCGACAGCGGCTGGCGATGATGGAGCCTGTCGAGCCAGGCCAACTCGCCGAAAATCGTCCCCGGCCCCAGTTCCATCACCCGGCGTCCCGAGACCGACAGTTCGACCCGGCCTTCCAGCAACACGCCGAAACGTTGTTCGGTATCGCCTTCCTTGATCAGCTTCATGTGACCGGGCACGTTGCGCCAGACGCTGATGCGCAGCATTTCCCACAGTTCGATGTCGTCGAATTCAGTGAAAAACGGCTGCTTGCGCAGCATCGAAAAACGCGAAGTGTCGAGCTTGACGTCGTTTTCATCGACGATCTTGTAACGGACCGCCGAGAGATCCTTGGCGAATTCCGCGCCGTTCTTGTAGCGCGAGTAGAGGTCTTTCTCCATCGCCTTGCGGATGACCATATCCATCTGCTCGGACACATCCGGGTTGAGGTGCGACACGAAAGGCGGATCGGCGTTGATGATCTTGTAGACCAGTTGCGCCGGATTGGCGGCGCGAAACGGCAACCTGCCCGCAAGCAGGTGGAACATCACCACCCCGAGCGAATAAAGATCGGTTTTCTGATTGAGGGGGTAGTTCTTGATCTGCTCCGGACTCATGTAGGCCGGAGAGCCGACCCCCATGATGAAGGTCGAATCCGCTTCGACCCTTTTATCGACATTGAGCGCCAGACCGAAATCGGTGATCCGCACATCGTCGTTTTCATCGATCAGGATGTTGGCCGGCTTGATGTCGCGATGCACGATGCCCTGCCGGTAAGCGTAATCGAGCGCCATGCAACACTTGAAGATGATGCTGATCACCCGATGCACGGGCAAACGGTGCTCGAAGCTGCAATACCGCTCCAGGGTCGTGCCCGGAAAATACTCCATGACGACGTAAGCCTGTCCCGGCTCGATCACCACTTCCTGAATTCTGATGATATTGGGATGCTCCAGCCGCCGCGCCACCGCTTCCTCGGCCCGCAGCAGCTTGAGCAGGCGACGGTTCAACTTGCCTCCGTCACCGCTATCCTCACCGAAACGGATGTGCTTGATCGCAACCGAACCGGGGAAATCGGGATGCGTGGCCTCATAGACAGTCGCCGTCGCGCCGCGCCCGACCTTGCGCACGATCCGGAATCCGCCGATTGTCCCGGGTATTTGCTCCATTGTACTTTCGCCCCAATCCCCTTCCATTGTCTTGCCAGAATACGGCGCACGCGGTATGAATGTTCCGGCAGCCATGTATTCCGTCACGTTCCCCGGCATCCAAAGGGAGACCTCTCTTGAGCACCACAGTCGATCTTCTCATCCATCCGCGCTGGCTGATTCCGGTCGTTCCCGACAATGTCGCGCTCGAGCATCACAGTGTTGCCATTCATGACGGCAGAATCGTCGATATTCTGCCCCAATCCGAGGCGCGTGCGCGCTACCAGGCCACAGACGACTACGAATTACCCGCACACGCCCTGATTCCGGGGCTGGTCAACCTGCATGCCCACGCCGCCATGAGTCTGATGCGCGGCATCTCCGACGATCTGCCGCTGGAGCGTTGGCTCAGGGATGTGATCTGGCCAACTGAAGCCCGGCACGTATCGCCTGCTTTCGTGCGGGACGGAACGCTGCTCGCCGCCCACGAGATGCTGCGCGGCGGCATTACCACCTGCAACGACATGTACTTCTTCCCCGATGACGCGGCCCGGGCTTTCGCCGAAGCCGGCATGCGCGCCGTCGTCGGGCTGATCGTGCTCGGCTTTCCCGGCGTCTGGGCGAGCGATGCCGACGACTACCTGCGCAAGGGGCTTGCCGTCCGGGAAAAATGGCGCGGGCACCCTCTCGTCGGTTTCTCCATTGCGCCTCATTCTCCCTACGCGGTTCCGGATGCCGGGCTGGAACGCGCCGCCTGTCTGGCCGCCGAACTCGACCTGCCCATCCATATCCACGTTCATGAAACCGTGAGCGAAATCAATGAGAGCCTCACCACCTTCGGCGTGCGCCCGATCGCCCGCCTCGAACGTCTGGGGTTGCTCGGCCCCAATGTCACCGCCGTACACACCGTCCATCCCGATGAAACCGAACTCGCCCTGCTCGCCCGGCGCGGTTGCAGCGTCGCCCATTGCCCGGTTTCGAACATGAAACTCGCGAGCGGCATCGCGCCCGTGCCCGCCATGCTCCGGCACGGCATCAACGTGGGATTGGGAAGCGATGGCGCCGCCAGCAACAACCGCCTCGATCTGTTCCAGGAAATGCGACAGGCTGCATTGCTCGCCAAGGTGGGCTGCCTCGATGCCAGCGCCGTGCCCGCGCATAGGACCCTCTCCATGGCCACGCTCGGGGGGGCGCGCGCACTCGGGCTGGACGGCATGATCGGCTCGATCGAAATCGGCAAGCGCGCAGACCTTTGCGCCGTCGCATTCGACAGCCCGCTCACGGCCCCATGTTTCGACCCGATTTCCCATCTGATTTATGTCTGTGACCGCCAGCAGGTCTCGCACGTATGGGTCGACGGCAAAATTCGCGTCCAAAACGGCGAAACATTGTTGCAATTTAGCTACAATGAATTGATTGCTATTGCATCGCTATGGCAAACTAGGCTCGTTTAGCTGAGTTGGATTTCCGCTCAACAGAAGTCGTTGAATAACGTTAAAGGTTATTCGGCATAGTTCCTGCGGTACTGCATCGCCTTTCACAACTGAGGAAACCATGACCAAACACCATAAGAAGCTGCTCGCGCTGGCCGCCATTTCGCTCGGCCTGTCCGCATCCACCGCTTTCGCGCAAGATGTCGTCGTCGACGGCAAGGGTGACATTCCCTACGCGATCGACGGCCGCAACGTCGTTACCCGCAGCGGAGCCGGTTTGTGCTGGCGTACCGGTTACTGGACTGCTGGCGCCGCCGAAAACGCCCCGGCTGGCGAGTTCCCGGTCGGTTGCGGCTGCGATGGCGACATCATCCCGAAAGACAAATGCGAAGCCACTCCTCCCCCGCCTCCTCCGGCCGCTGAGCCTGAGGCCGCCCCCGTACAGGGCGCTGCACCGGGAATTGCCGAGGAAAAGGTTCGCCTGAATGCTGACCTCCTGTTTGCTTTCAACGAAGCCACGCTCAAGCCCGAAGGCCGTACCGCCTTGGCGAATGTTGCCGCCCAGGCCAAGGAACTGAAGCTTGAAGTCGTCATCGTGACCGGCCACACCGACCGCATCGGCGGAGATGCTTACAACCAGCGTCTGTCCGAGCGCCGTGCCGCCACCGTGAAGAACTACTTCGTTGAACAAGGCATCGACGCCTCCCGCGTCTACACCGAAGGCAAGGGCAGAACGCAGCCTGTGACGGGCACCCAGTGCAACAACGTCACGCCGCGCAGCGCCCTCATCACCTGCCTGCAGCCGGATCGCCGCGTTGATATCGAAATCATCGGCACCAAGTAAGCTTTGGTTGTTCCGTTTCGCAAAAAACCCTGCTTGTGCAGGGTTTTTTGTTTTGGAATGACATTTTGACTCCCTCCCCCGCAGACGGGGAAAGGAGACTGATTCCCCTCCCCCGCTCGCGGGGGAGGGCTAGGGTGGGGGCATTCAGCAACGTCCGCCCTCACCCGCTTATTTCGAGAATTCCATGAGCACTCAGAACACCGATACCTCGGAACTGGACAAATTCAGTGATCTTGCCCATCGCTGGTGGGATCCCGCCTCCGAATTCAAACCACTGCACGAAATCAATCCGCTGCGTCTCGAATGGATCGATGCCCTGGCGGGACTTTCGGGCAAAAAGGCGCTCGACATCGGTTGCGGCGGCGGCCTGCTGGCCGAGGGCATGACCACGCGCGGCGCGGAAGTTACCGGCATCGACCTGTCCGAGAAGTCGATCAGCGTCGCCCGGCTGCATCTGTTCGAGAGCGAACTGAAAATCGACTACCACCACATCTCGGCGGAAGCCTTTGCCGAGACGCACGCCGGACAGTTCGACATCGTCACCTGCATGGAAATGCTTGAACATGTTCCCGACCCCGCCAGTACCGTCGCGGCCTGCGCGCGCCTGGTGCGCCCCGGCGGACAGGTCTTTTTCTCCACCCTGAACCGCAACCCAAAGTCCTTCCTCTTTGCCATCGTCGGGGCCGAATACGTGCTCAAGCTGCTGCCGCGCGGCATGCACGACTACGCCCGCTTCATCAAGCCTTCCGAGCTTACCCGATTCTGCCGCGACGCCGGACTTGTGACCACCGCCATGACCGGCCTGTCGTACAACCCCTTCAGCCGCATCTACCGCCTGAGCAGCGATACTTCCGTCAACTACATGATACAAACTCGCCGCCCTGCCTGATCTTGAGGTTGAATTCTCCGGTCGCATCCCCCACAATTCCAGACATGGTTGTAATTCCGGCGAGTTGGAGGCGTTCTGGACAGGGGTTCGACTCCCCTCACCTCCACCAAAGCGCTGTTCCGGTGAGCGCGTTTCGGTGGGGGTGTCCCGGTTTCGACAGGGCGAATGAAGGCAAGCAGGCAACCCGAGAGGCGACGGACGTAATCCGCGCAAATCCATAAACGCCAACGATGAGCGTTTCGCAGTCGCTGCTTAAGCTGATTGCCGGGGCCGCTGAAGCCTTGTAACCCAAGACAGCCGGTGGGGACTTCGGTCCCCATCGTCATTTGAGCGCGTTCTCGCGTTCCATCCGGGTCAGCGCGTCAAAAGGGCACGGGCGGGATCGGCGGTTCGGATATACTGTAGCGTTTTGCGCTTTCACTGACACCACCATCCCGATGGATATCCAGACTTTCATCATCGCACTCCTGCTCGGCATCGTCGAAGGACTGACCGAGTTCCTGCCGATTTCATCGACAGGGCACCTCATCATCGTTGGCGACCTGCTTGGCGCCAACGACGACATCTACAAAGTTTTTGAAATCGTCATCCAGCTCGCTGCCATCCTCGCAGTATGGTGGGTCTTCCGGACAAGGATCGCCGAGCTCGTGGTCGGAACCTTGCGCAAGCCGCGCGACCGCTCCTCTATCCGTTTCGTGCTGATGCTCTTCCTTGCCTTTCTGCCTGCGGCCATCTTGGGTGTGATCTTTCACAAACAGATCAAGCAGGTGTTGTTCAATCCCTTCGTCGTTGCGGGGGCGCTGATCGTGGGCGGCTTCATCATTATTGCCGTCGAGCGATACCTTCGGAATCGCCCGCAGCAGATGGATATCGACGACCTCACCGCAAGTACCGCCATCAAGATCGGCTTTGCGCAGGCGCTGGCGATGATTCCCGGCACTTCGCGCGCGGGCGCGACGATCATCGGCGGGGTGGTTTTCGGGCTGTCGCGCAGGGCCGCCACGGAATTTTCCTTCTTCCTCGCCA